>Ga0315282_10005276_pt1 | contig 22086 bp, 18 predicted proteins | sample YL17G07_20_MG_FD_203693 | JGI IMG/M metagenome (GOLD analysis project Ga0315282, IMG submission 203693) | Sediment microbial communities from Yellowstone Lake, YNP, Wyoming, USA - YL17G07_20 | ecosystem: Environmental > Aquatic > Freshwater > Lake > Sediment | place: USA: Wyoming | collected... | reverse complement strand
TTCCAGAAGACCTTCGAAGACGCGGGCGGCAAGGTGCTTCAGAAGATCTGGGTTCCTTTGACGGTTACGGATTTCAGCCCCTATCTTGCACAGATTTCGAAGGACGCCGATGTGCTGTACATCATGTTTGCGGGCCGCTCCTGTCTCCAGTTTGTCAAGCAGTACCAGGAATTCGGCCTCAAGGGGAAGCTCCCTGTGGTCGGAGGGGGGACGTCCACGGACGAGAGTGTCCTTCCCAACATGGGGGATGAGGCTCTGGGAATCATCACCGCTCTCCATTACAGCGAGGCCCTGGACAACCCGGCCAACAAGAAATTGGTAAAAGCCTTCCGTGAAAAAGCCAAGAAGGCTGCTTCCTATTACTCCGAAGGCGGGTATACGGGCATGCGATGGATCGTGGAAGCGATCAAGGCCATCAAGGGGGATGTGGAAAACAGGCCGAAGTTAATGGAGGCTTTGAAAAAGGTACAACTCACGGACCTTCCCCGTGGCCCCATGAAGTTGGACGCCTATGGAAATCCGATCCAAAACGTTTACATCCGCAAGGTGGAAAAAGTCGGCGGGGAGCGTCAGAACACGGTGATCTATACGTATCCCAACGTCTCCCAGTTCTGGACCTATAAACCCGAGGAATTCTTGAAGCAGCCCGTTTACAGCCGGGAATTCCCCCCGCTTAAACCATAGGAAGGAGTGAAAAAATCCCCCTCACCCTACCCTCTCCCGTGTGGGAAGAAGGGAAAGATAATGAAATAGAAAAGGAAATTCCCTCCCCCTTGAGGGGGGAGGGTGAAGGTGGGGGTGATTGAAGCGATTATTTCACAGCTTCCGGGAAAAGGGGTGTAGGGGCGGTTCGCGAACCGCCCCTACGGGAGTACTATTCATTCATCACAGCGATCCCATTCGTTTTGGGAAAGGAAAACAGAGCAAAGGTTATGGCTGAGGTCTCTGCAATCGAGAACAAGGGGTCTGTTCCGTGTCTGGTCCTCGAAAACCTCTCCAAGGATTTCGGAGGTCTTCGAGCTGTCAATGGAATCAATCTTACGGTACAGCCGGGCGAGAGGCGTGTTCTGATCGGGCCGAACGGTGCCGGGAAGACAACCCTATTCAACCTCATCAGCGGGGAGTATCCGGTGACCCAGGGCCGGATCATCCATTTTGGGAGGGATGTAACCGGGTTGCCCCCTTATCGGCGGGCGGCCCTGGGGATTGCCCGGACCTTTCAGATCACCAATCTTTTTCCAAACCTGACCGTAGCGGAGAATATTCTCATGGCCTGCCAGGCTCTGGAGCGGACGAAGTTCGTCATGTTCCGGCGTCTTTCCTCCTATCGTCGCATCACGGATCGATGCCACAATCTCTTGAAAGAATTTGAGCTGTGGGGGAAGCGGGACGAACTGGTCAAAAATCTTTCCCACGGATATCAAAGGCAGATTGAGGTGGCCATGGCCCTCGCCGAAAAGCCCCGCCTTCTCCTTCTGGATGAGCCGGCGGCTGGACTCTCCTCGGCTGAAACCCATGCCCTGACCCTTCTGCTCAAGAAATTGGACCCCAACATCACGATCCTGCTGATTGAACATGATATGGACGTTGCTTTCGAGTTTGCCGAAAAGATCACCGTCCTTTATCAGGGGAAGTTCTTGACCGAGGGCACGAAGGAGGAGATTAAGCAAAATCCCACTGTACAGGAGATTTATTTGGGGGCGGAGTAACTTTTGTGCTCAAGATCGTGGATATCCATACCTATTACGGCGACAGCTATGTCCTTCAAGGGATCAGCCTGCAGGTTGCCCAAAAGGCTGTTGTTGCCCTTCTGGGGCGGAATGGGGTGGGAAAGACAACGCTGATTCGATCCATCGTCGGATTTACCCCGGCTCGCAGGGGGCAGATCCTGTTCAACGATAAAGAGATCACCCACATGCCAGCTTTTAAAATCATCCAGCTGCAGATCGGGCTCGTTCCCCAGGGAAGGCGCATCTTCCCTTCGTTGACGGTGAGAGAGAACCTGGCCATTGCGGCGCGGGCCTCCGACGTTCAAAGCTGGGATTTTGAAAAGATCTATGGCCTCTTTCCCCGTCTTGAGGAGCGCCGGAACCAGATGGCCAACACCCTCAGCGGGGGCGAGCAGCAGATGCTGGCCATCGCCAGGGCCCTGATTTCGAATCCCCTCTTCCTCCTCATGGATGAACCCACGGAGGGATTGGCTCCGGTTCTGGTTCGGGAAGTGGGCGATGTGATTCTGCGGCTGAAAGAGGGCGGGTTATCGATTTTCCTGGTTGAACAGAACCTCTCCTTTGCCAGGAAATTTGCCGACTACACCCATGTGATGAGCAAGGGAAAGATCGTCTACTCTTCAACCCCCGCAGAGCTGTGGGAAAACCGGGAAATCAAAGAGCGTTATCTGGGAGTGTAGATCCCTCCCCCACGGTCCAGCGCCAAATCTGAAGAATCCTGACCGGGGTCCATGAGGAGAACAGCCCTGCTCATCGGTACGCTGGAAACCAAAGGCAGTGAACCTATCCTTCCCATGAAACCACAGAGTTCGCAGAGAAATCCTTTGTCTTCTCCAAAAGAGTTCCCGCCAAAAGAGATAAACGAAAAAATGATACCGGGTGCCCTCGAAGTTCATTCTCCACCGGAACTTGGCTTATTGGAAATTAAGGGAAATAGCCTTATGTACGACTAACGTTCAAATTCTCTAAATTTCGCAAAGATTTTTTTGTAAATTTTAGGCATTTGAGGCATTTAAGCGCATTTAAGGCATTTTAGGAGGAAATATTTGATGAAAATCACGGATACCATTCGTGCCTTTAAACACCTTTTCCGGCTGGCCCTTGGCGAGAACCTTTATGTGGACCGGTGGGTCTATTCTTATATCCTCTTGGGCAAAGAGGTCTGTTTGATCGATGCCGGGGTTCGGGGAACGGTCCATCTGCTCCTAGACTATTTGAAGCAGATCGGTCGATCTCCCGGAGAGATTTCCATGGTCCCCATCACCCACGCCCATCCGGATCACATCGGAGGATGCCTGGCGATCAAGAAGGCTTCCCCAGCCTCTTTTTATGCTCATCCCGCGGATAAGCCCTGGATCGAGGATGTGGAGAAGCAGTTCCGGGAGAGGCCGATCCTCAACTTCTTCGAATTGGTGGAGGGGCCGGTGCCCGTGAGTAAGGAGCTGAAAGAAGGGGATACCCTTTCATGGGACAAGGGAAAAACCTTAAAGGTCCTCGAGACACCCGGGCATTCCCGGGGTGCGATCTCTCTCTTCTTCGAAGAGGAAGGGGCCCTGTTCGTGGGAGATGCGGTTCCCGCGGCCGGGACCATCCCCATCTATGTCGACCCCCAGGCTTCGATCCGATCCATCCAGAAATTGAAAAAAGTGTCGGGGGTGAAATACCTATTCTCCGCCTGGCATGAACCCATCTCCGGAGAGCAAATCGCTGCCACCATGGACGAAGCCCTCCGCTATATTGAAAAGATCGACCAGATCGTCAAAGATCTTTGTAAAACGATGCCCCCGGAAACCTCCGGGGAGGAGCTGAGCATCCGGGCACTCGAACAATTGGGGATCAAGACGGGCAAAGTGTTACAGATGGTGAGGATTTCTTTCGAGTCACACCGGAAGAATTGAAACCACAGAGGGCACTGAGAAACACTCTTTGTCCTCGTATTGAACCGCCTGAAAATAGATAATTTCTCTGAGTCCTCCGTGGTTAAATTTTTACAGTACGGAAACGACTTAGGGGGGATGGAATCGCGATGGAAATGAATCAACCATTGGTCCAGATGCAGGGCATCGTCAAACGATTTCCCGGAGTGGTCGCGCTGGGGGGCGTTGACTTCGACCTTCAGCCGGGAGAAGTCCATGTACTTCTGGGGGAAAACGGTGCCGGAAAATCCACCCTGATCAAGATTCTGGCCGGAGTCTACACGAAGGACGAAGGTCGGATTCTTATCCAGGGCCAGGAGGTCCATGACCTCACGCCCAGAAAGGCCCAGGAGACGGGGATCCGGGTCATCTACCAGGAGTTCAATCTCATGCCCTTTTTCTCCGTGGCCGAGAATCTGTTCATGGGGAGGGAGCCGCTTCGGGACAAAACCTTGCGTCTCATCGATTGGACCCGGGTATACCAGGAATCTGAGGACGCCCTTAAGCGGCTCAATTGCCCCATTTCTCCGAAAAAGATGGTCCGCGACCTCAGTGTCGCGGAAAAGCAACTGGTGGAGATCGCCAAGGCCCTTTCCGTCGATTCTAAGATCATCGTCATGGATGAGCCGACTTCAGCCCTCAGCCTCCACGAGATCGATAAGCTCTTTCAGATCATTCATCTCCTCAAGCAGAAGGGGGTTGGCATCATCTACATCTCCCATCGGCTCGAGGAAATCAACCGAGTGGGCGATCGGGTAACCGTGCTCCGGGACGGCCACTCCGTGGGAACGCGGAAGGTCGGTGAAACGAACATCGATGAATTGATCAAGATGATGGTCGGCCGGGAGCTGAAGTCCAAGTATCCCTATGAGAAACGGGAGATTCCGGGCGAGGTGGTCCTTCAGATCAAGAATTTTACGTCTCGGGGGAAGTTTGAGAAGATCAACTTCTCCCTACGGCGGGGGGAGATCCTGGGCATTTCCGGGCTCGTTGGAGCCGGCCGTACCGAACTGGCCCGGGCCATCATGGGCGTGGATCCCATCGATGAGGGGACCGTAGAAATCCAGGGGAAGGAAATGCATCCCCAATCACCCAGAGACATGATCCGGCGAGGCCTGGGCGTCCTGCCGGAGGACCGGAAAGAGCAGGGGATCACGCAGGTATTACCCATGATTCAAAACGTCACCATTGTGGCCTTGCACCGGGTCTTCAAGAGGTTTTTCCTCCACTTCGGGCTGGAGAACAAGCTGGTATCGGACTATGTCCAGAAGCTCAATATCGCCACGCCCAGCCTGAAGACTCAGGTCATGTACCTCAGTGGAGGGAATCAGCAGAAAGTCGTGGTCGCCAAATGGCTCTTCTCTCAGGTCAAAATCCTCATCTTCGACGAGCCCACGCGCGGCATTGACGTGGGTTCCAAGTTTGAGGTCCACCAGATCATGATGAACTTGGTCAAAGACGGAAATTCGATTATCATGATCTCCTCTGAACTGCCGGAGATCCTCGGAATGAGCGATCGCATTTTGGTCATGCGCGAAGGCCGTCTGACGGGAGAGCTGAAGCGGGAGGAGGCGACCCAGGAGAAGATTCTGCGGTATGCCATGGTCGAGGAGGTCATGGAAGGAACTGGGGCGAAGAGGGAGGGGGGCCATGCTTAATTTGATGGACATCTTAAAAGCGCCGGCAAAAACGGGGAAGGATGAAGAAAGCCAGGGTCTGAGGAAGAGGGTTCAGGAAATTCCCCGGGATTTGATCATCCTATTCGTTGCGTTTCTGGTCATGTGTACCGTCTTCGCCATCCTGAGGCCTCAATTTCTCCACGAGCGCAACATCATCAATGTCCTTCGGCAGATCGCCGTCGTTTTTATACTGGCCTCGGGACAGACCTTTTCCATCTTGAGCGCGGGCATTGACCTTTCTCAAGGCGCCATCGTGAGCCTGGTCAGCGTGGTCACGGCCGATATCATCATTAAACACGGTGTTTTCTGGGGAATGCTGGCGGGTTTGGGAGCGGGCACCTTTGCCGGGCTGATCACGGGGCTCTTTGTGGGCGTGGCCGGCGTTCAGCCATTTATCGCTACCCTGGGAATGATCTTTATCGCCTCGGGAGGGGGTCTGGTCTACACGGGGGGGATCGCCATCTTTGGGCTGGATCGACCCGAATTCCAGAATTTTTTCTTCGTCGGCGGCGGCTACCTCGGCCCGGTTCCCGTTCCCGTGATTGTGGGGGTAATAACCTTACTGGTTACCCATTACCTCATGTATCGCACCCCTTTTGGCAGACATGTTTATGCCATCGGGGGGAACGAGAGAGCCGCCCTCATGTCGGGAGTGAACGCCAGGAAGGTGAAGATCCTCATTTACACGCTGAGCGGGCTTTCGGCCACGGTAGGAAGCATTCTCCTGACTTCGCGGATTCTTTCCGGGCAACCTCACCTCGGAGGGTTCAGCATCTTGATGGAATCGATCGCCTCGGTGGTAATCGGAGGGACGTCACTGATGGGCGGAGAGGGTGGAATCTATCGGACCCTTTTGGGGGCACTGATCATCGGCTTTCTGGGAAACGGTCTCAACCTCTTAGGGGTGTCCACCTTTGTGCAGCAGATCGTGATCGGCTTGATCATTATTGTAAGCGTCTGGGCCAGCATCATACGGAGTCGCAGGGCCTAAGGAGGAAACAATGGGTTCCCAAACAAACCAGCCGCTTGGGGCTGGGGCAACGGTTCAGGATTCCTTTCGAAGGCGGGTTGTGGGGTTCCGTTGGGAGAATCTATTTCTGTTCTTCGCCTTTCTGGTCATGTGCGGGATATTCAGCGCCCTGTCGCCTGCCTTCCTGACGGTTCAGAACATTCTCAATGTCCTGCGCCAGTCCTCGGTTGTTTTCTTTCTGGCGAGCGGCCAGACCTTCGCCCTCTTGAGCGCGGGAATCGACCTCTCCCAAGGGTCCATTGTCAGCCTCGTCAGCGTGATGAGCGCCGATGTCATGATGCGGGGCTTCGGCTTCTTCCCGGGGGTTCTGGCGGGGATGGCGATCGGTACGGCCTGTGGGCTGTTCACGGGTCTGTGGGTAGGAAAGGCTCGTTTGAATCCGTTTATCGCCACCCTGGGGATGAATTACATCGCCGCCGGCGTTGCCCTCCTCTATACGGGGGGAGAGCCCATCTCCGGGCTTCCCTCGGATTGTCTGTCCGTTATGGGATGGATCGGCGAAGGCCACTTTTTGGGAATTCCCGTCCCCGTGATTTTTGCGGGAATCAATTTGGCGATTATGTATCTTTTCCTGAACCGCACCCGACTGGGGAGGTACATCTACTCCATAGGGGGGAATCAGGAGGCGGCCGTTGTTTCCGGCATCAATGCCTCACGGGTAAAGATCTGGGTCTATACCTTGAGTGGCCTCTTATCCGCGATCGGTGGGCTCATCCTCACCTCACGGTGCATCTCGGGACAGCCCATCCTGGGTGGAGGTACGCTCTTGCTGGAAAGCCTTGGCGCAGTGGTCATCGGGGGAACCTCTCTCTTCGGGGGAGAAGGGGGGATCTTTCGAACGCTGCTGGGGGTCATGATCATGTCCTTCGGGATCAACGGCTTAAACCTGTTAGCGACTTCAACCTATTTGCAGGATGTCGTCGTCGGGGTGATCATCATCGTTTCGGTCTGGATCGGGATCCTCCGCCGCAAGGGCGTCTAAGAGTTGCAAGGGGGCAAGAGGGGCATGAAGGGAGGTGAGAAAGGGAAAATGGGGCAGAGGGGAAAAGGGGGGAGGAGCGAAATGGGCGTTCCAGAACGCCCGATGGGCTTTAAAGAAATTTAAAAAGGAGGATGGGATATGAAAGGTAGATTCTTTCGCTTCGCGTTCATGGGTTCGATCATCTTTCTGGCTTTTTTGGCCATGGGGCTATTGGGCAAACCGGCGGAGGCCAAAAATCCTCTAATTGCCGTCATGCTCCCCAATGGAGGGGACCCTTATTTTCAAGCCAAATGGTATGGGTATGAGCTGGAGGCTAAAAAACTGGGTGTGGATTTGATCTTCTATGATGCGGGTGGATACGCCAATGTCAGCAAACAGATCGGCCAGATCGAAGATGTGATCCAAAGAAAAGTGGGGGGCATCATTTTTACGGCAACGAACAGTACCGCGACCGTTCCCGCCATTGATAAAGCGATAAAAGCGGGTATTAAGGTCGTCAATGATAATGTTTATTGCCAGTCGAATTTGATCAAAGCTCGGGTGATGAAAAACGATTACGAGATCGGCATGCTGCAGGCCATCGGGTTGATCGACATGATGGGGGCAAAAGGGCAGGTGCTCCTGCTTCCAGGCCCGGCGGGAGCCGACGTGGCCATTGATCGAAAGAATGGAGGAGAGGATACCTTCAAACGGTTCAAGGACATTCAAATTGTGGATACCAAATGGACGGAAAGCAGCTCGGCTCCTGCGATGAAGGTCATGGAGGATATGCTGCAAGCCCATCCGAACATCAAAGCCGTCCATACCTTCGCCGGCATGGTCATGCAGGGAGCCGTTCAGGCGATCAAAGCGGCCGGTTATAAACCAGGCCAAATCCTGGTCGGATCGGCCGATATGGTCCCTTATCAACGGAGATTCATGGAGGAGGGGTGGGTCCAGGCTTTGGTCCCCAACACGCCCGTCTTGATGGCCAGAGATGCGGTGCGGGTTTGCATGGAAATGATCCAGGGGAAATCCGTCCCGGCCATGACGTGGAACCGGGCGGTGTTGGTTACCCCCAAGACGTTGGCTTCTTACAATTGGGGTGATAACGCGTCCCCAGAGGGGTGGAAGCCCTCTATGTCCGTCAGCACGGGAAAATAGCGAGTGACTTTCTCGAGACCTCGGGCAGGGGCAAAGAATTCCCCTGCCCGGGAAAGCATGAGAAACCACAGCGAGGCAGAGCCGCAACCAAAAGAGTCAGTTTTGCCTTGGGCCAACCGCCATTCAGAAATCCCCCCTGCCCCCCTTTGATAAAGGGGGGTTGGGGGGATTTCAGAGGCTAGTTTCCAATTTGAATTCTTCTTTGCAAAATTTGAAGATTTTGCATGTTAGTAGTAGAGGCCAAAGAGAAACACCCTGCGCTACTAACTTTCTAATTTTTTAAATTTTAGGCACTTAAGGCATTTAAGCGCATTTAAGGCATTTCGAATTTTAGGCCTTTGAGGAGGCTTTCACGATGAAGGCAGATGCGGCTGTAGTCAATGGCCTCTTGGTCGATTCTAAGAACATCTACCCGGGCGTTATTTATATTCGCGAGGGGAAGATTGCTGGGATCACGGAGTCCCTGGAGAATCACCCTCAAGAGGTGATTGACGCCAAGGGATGCTACGTTCTCCCGGGAGCAATTGATGGGCATGTTCACATGATGGACCCGGGTTACACCGAGCGGGAAGATTTTCCGACCGGGACGAAAGCCGCTGCCCGTGGAGGGGTGACCACGGTGATCGATCACCATCGCACCGAGCCTCAAGTGTTCAGCGCCAAAGAACTCCTCGGGAAAAAAGAGTATCTGCAAAGACGGTCGGTCGTGGATTTCGGATTGCTGGGTGGATTAAACCTGAGGAACCTCCAGAACCTCCGGGAGATGTGGGAGGCGGGCGCCCTGGGATTCAAAGGGTTTACCTGCGAACTCCATGAAGCCGATGCCTTACTCTCCGGCAATTTGATGGAGATCCTGCAAGAGATTCGAAAATTCAACGGCATTGCCTTATTCCATTGTGAAGATGACTCTCTCCTCAAGAAGGCAGAAGAACGGCTCCGGAAACAGGGCCGAAAGGACCCCTTGATCGTCTCGGAGTGGCGGTCACCTGAAGCCGAGGAGCTGGCGGTCCGAACTTTGCTCTATGCTGCGAGGAAGACGGGGGCACGCGTGACGGTGGCCCATACCAGCCTTCCCTCCCTCGTTTTGGAGCAGGCGGCAGCGAGGGCTCAGGGGATTTCCATTTACACGGAAACATGCGCCCAATACCTTTACCTCACCGAGGAGGACTTGAAGGCCAAAGGCCCGTTTCTCAAGTTCACTCCGCCGCCGCGGAAGAAGGAAGAGGTGGAGAAGATGGGGTGGTGTCTGGCGCAGGGCCTGATCGACATGGTGAATTCCGATCACTGTCCCTACCCCCGTGCAGACAAGGAGGCCGGGCTGGAGGATATTTGGCGGGCTCCTTTCGGCATCCCCGGAGTTGAAACCGCCGTCTCTATTTTGTTGGATGGCGTTGCCGCCGGGAAATGGACCCTTTCCAGGGTGGCGGAAGTGCGCAGCGAGAAACCCGCCACGATCTATGGGTTAGCCGGGCAAAAAGGATTCTTACGCGTAGGCCATGACGCGGACCTGATCGTTGTGGACATGAAACGAAAGAGACGTTTGGACAATGGACAGATCGTCTCCAAATGCGGATGGACCCCCTATCATGGGAAGGAAATGGCCGGGGATGTAGTCCTGACCATGGTGCGGGGAAAGGTCGTCATGAAAGAAGGAAAGGTCATGGGAGAGCCGGGTTGGGGGAGATTTGTAACCCGAAAAGATGTAAAAGGAAGGGCCAGATAGGATTAGTTAGTTTCCATCCGGAAACCCCCTCCCCCCTGGCGGGAGAGGGTCGGGGTGAGGGGGAACAAAAATCGAAGCAGAAATTAGAATTTGAATCCTTTTTCCTTAAAGTATTTCATCGCCCCGGCATGGTAGGGGATTTTTACTTTTTCTATATTATCCGGGCTAATAAATTTGGCACTCGGATGAACCTTCTGCAATTCATCTAAGTGATCAAAAACGGTCTTGACGATCTGGTAGACCGCCTCTTCTGGAAACTCCCGCCTGGCAGCCACCAGTTTCCACGCGGCAAAAGTGGGAATATCGGCCTCTAGTGACTTATAAGAACTCCGGGCAATGCTATAGGGGATAAAGTAGCTATATTTTCCGGTAAGTTGTTTTAACTCGGCATCGGAAATGGGAATCAGCCTAACGGAGTGGGTCGATTCGATATCCATAATGAACGGGCTGGGGGCGGCGGTCAAGACAATCGCCGCATCGATCGAGCCGTTTCTCAAGGCCACGGCATTTTCCGCGAAAGAAAGATATTGGGGCTTAAGATCGCTGAAGGGGATTCCCAGGGCATCGAAGAGAAGTTGGTTCGATCCCAGGATGCCGCTTCCCGGGGAGCCCATGGAGACTTTCTTCCCTTTCAGGTCGGCGAAGGATTTGATGGGCGAATCTTTGAGAACGAGAAATTGGTTCACGTTAGGATAGAGAGGGAGGATGGCCTGAAGATCATAATTAGTAGAGAAAGGCTTGAGGCCTTTAACCGCCAGATCTGCCACTTCAGGAGTCAGCATACCCAGTTCGATCTTTTTACTCTCCATGAGTCTCACGTTTTCAATGGCTCCGGAGGTCACTTCAGCGGTAGAGCGCACACCCAGGTACTTTTCGATCATCTTGCTGATTCCAGCTCCCACGATGTAATAGGTTCCGGCTGTACCGGCGGTCCCGATGGAGATTTGTTTTACGGGTAACTGTGCTTTCTGCTGGGCATAACCGGGAATGGTTAATAATACCAAGGAAACGGCCAAGAAAAGGCTTATGATAATTTTTTTCATCTCAACCCCTCCTTCAAATTTAAGAATTTTGGTTCTCCCCTAAAACGGGTTTCAATCCCTCGATCATCAATCGCTGCTGTGCGAATCTTTTTCCATAGCGATGTTCACTTTTGCGGGAACACCCTCACGTTTCATGCCGAAAAGCCTGGGCCGGGCACTTTCTGGTAAGCTGAACCACTGATGGGTGACAATGACGCTTACGCCCAAGAGTCCCAAGAAACTCAAAAGGTATGAGGGATGGATTAAGCCGATAGAACTTAGAAGGAGGATGGCTCTTTCCCAGAGGGAAACCTTCTTAAGCATCCATCCAATGGTTGCCGCAGACAAAAAGAATGCTCCGATGACGGCGGTGCCGGCGACAAATAATATATCTAAGATAGATCCTTGCAATAACAAAACGGCATCAAAGACAAAGAAATAGGGCAAGATAAAGGCCGAAAGGGTCAACTTCACCGCATTTTTGGCTGTCCTCCAGAACTCCGAATCGGCGATTCCCACTGCCGTACTCACCGCCAGAGCTACAGGAGGAGTGACCATGGAGAGCATCCCGAAATAGAAGATGAAGAAATGCGCACCCAGAGGGGGAATCCCCAACTCAACTACCGAAGGGACGGCCAGGACAGCTAAGATGATGTACGCCGGTGTGGTGGGGAGCCCCATCCCGAGAATGATGCTGACCACCATCATCACGATGAGAATCAGGGTAACATTTTGTCCGACCAGAGCAATCAGCATAGAGGATAATCGCAGGCCCACGCCGGTTAAATTCACAATCCCTACGATGATCCCGGCCAACGCGCAAGAGGCAATCACCACTACCACACTCTTGGTAATGGAAGAAAAAGCTCTCAGAAATTTGTCGAAGTTGAATTGGATAGATCGGTCCACCATGGCGATGGCCAGGCAAGTCAGAACGGAATACACCGCCACCTTCATAATGTCCCACCTCACCACTACCATGAGGAAGATCAGGACCAGAAGAGGAAGGAGTAAATAGCCCTTCTTCCGGATCAGTTTCCCAAACCTAGGGATCTGCTCTGCCGGCAGGCCTTTGAGTCCCGTCCGCACGGCTTCGAAATGCACCGAGGCAAAGATCGCCGCGAAATAAATAATCGCGGGAATAACGGCGGCCTTGGCAACTTCCAGGTACGGTACCCTTAGGAATTCAGCCATGACGAAGGCCGCCGCACCCATGATGGGGGGCATGAGCTGCCCACCCGTGGAGGCGCTCGCTTCCACTGCCCCGGCAAAGTTGGGGTCATAGCCGGTCTTCTTCATCATGGGAATGGTGAATGCACCCGTGGAGGCCACATTGGCCACCGCACTCCCCGAAATGGTTCCAAATAGGGCGCTGGAAACTACCGCCACCTTGGCGGGTCCGCCTCTGGACTTTCCCACCACGGCATTGGCCAGGTCGATATAAAATTCTCCGGTCCCGGTGAGAGTCAAAAATCCTCCAAAGAGGATGAAAAGGTAGACGAAATCCGTGCTAACGCCCAGGGGGATGCCGTAAATCCCTTCCGTGGCCAGGTATAATTGATGGATGATTCTTTCGAGGTCGTATCCCCTATGCATAAAAACTCCGGGCATATAGGGCCCCAGGTAGGCATAGATAATAAAAACCAAACCCAGCGCGGGAAGAACCCAACCGGTGGCTCTGCGGGTGATTTCCAGTACTAGCAAAATGGCCATGGCTCCCCAGACCAAATCAGCCGTGGATGGGCTGCCGAACCGGGCGATGATATCGTCGAAATTACTGATGAGGTAAACCGCGGTCATAACCCCCAGCAGGGACAATAGGACGTCCCATACAACCCAGGCTTTGTTTTTTCTGCCAGAGGCTGAGGTGATGAAGACGAGCAAAAAGCCAAAGGCCAGGTGAATGCTCCTCTGCCACATGGCGGTAAGGACTCCAAATAATGCGGTATAGAGCTGAAACAGCCCCAAGGCGACGGCAATCAAAGTCAATATTGTTTTCCAGGCAGTATTACCTTGGCCCATTTTGCCCCCTTTACATAAAGAAAAGCTTGCCCTGCCAATCCGATCGGAAGTCGCACTTTTTCAGACCATTGCCGTAGAATTTTGGGGCTACCTTTTTTTCGACGCCGGGCTTAGGAATAGTCATAGACCCTAAGTCCGCGCAGGTCTGAGGAGATGGATCGGGTTGCTCGAATTCTATCGGAGGTGAACCAACTTAGTCAACCACAAATTTTCTTGACAACTACAAAGGATAAATATTAGCCTGGGAAACTGGCTGGTCAAAAAGGGTATTAAGAATGAAAAGGTGAATTCCTGGCGAAGAGGGTTCCTGTGAAGATCGATATTTTCAACCATATTATTCCCCAAAAATACTTTGACAAAATGGTCAGCGTTTCTCCCCGCGGGATGGGCATTCAAAAACGAGTCCGGGAAATACCCGCCATGGTGGACCTGGATGAACGATTCCGCGGCATGGACCTTTTCCAGGATTATGTACAGGTCATCTGCCTGGCCAACCCCCCGATTGAGGCTTTGGGCCCTCCGCCGGTTTCCCGGGATTTGGCCAAACTCGCCAACGACTCCATGGCCGAATATGTCAGAAAATACCCGGATCGTTTCCCCGGTTTTATTGCTTCCTTGCCGATGAACGATCCGGAAGGACTGCTGGCCGAGGCTGAACGGGCGGTCAAGCAATTGGGAGCGGTGGGAGTCCAGGTGTACAGCAATGTCTTGGGGCGGCCGCTGGATAAGCCGGAGACTATGCCCCTCTTCGACTTGATGGCCGGGCTCGACCGTCCCATCTGGATCCATCCTGGCCGGGGGGCCGATTTTCCCGACTATAAGAGTGAGCCCAGGAGCCATTACGAGATCTGGTTCATTTTTGGGTGGCCTTATGAAACCAGTGTGGCCATGGCCCACCTGGTCTTCTCCGGGCTCTTGGACCGGCACCCCAATATTAAAATCATTACCCACCATCTGGGTGGAATGATCCCTTATTTCGAAGGACGAGTCGGCCCGGGCTGGGATCAGTTGGGAACCCGAACTTCAGATGAGGATTATACGACTCTCCTAAAAAAGCTGAAAAAGAGGCCCCTCGAATACTTCCGTATGTTCTACGCCGATACGGCGCTATTTGGAGCCCGGGAAGCTACGATCTGCGGTCTGAAGTTCTTCGGAGTGGAAAGAACGCTCTTTGCCTCCGATTCGCCTTTTGATCCGGAGAGAGGCCCCGGATATATTCGCTCGACGATTGAGATTATAGACAGTTTGGATATTACCCCCGAGCAGCGCCGCGCCATCTACGAAGGCAACGCCAGAAGACTCTTGAAGCTTAAATATTAGGCGAAGATATTCAAAATTTTCCTCATCGGATCCCCTCCCCCTCCGACGGGAGAAGGTGTGAAAAAATTCTGCGGGTTCCAAATTGCAGGGCTTGAAACAAGATTCCATGGCCTTCCCCGGTTCGGGAGCCGGGTGGCGATTCGCTTGGCACCATGAGGCAGTTTTCCTTCCATGGATCAGGCGGAAAGAAGCACCCCGCCTCCCTTTGCGGAGACAAGGTCGAATCTTCTGTCAGCGTTTTCTCCCGCCGATGCTGCCCGCGCTCATCGCCACCCGGCTCCCGAACCATGATAACAGTGGGATGAGGAAAGGATTTTTTCACAGGTTCGGTGAGGGATAGGGTGGGGGTGGACAAGGAGAGTGGAATGATGGAATTGGGTGAGAGGGGAAGGATCGGGTTGATCCTGCCATCGGTAAACACCATCGCCGAGCCTGAAATCTATAGTGTTCTGCCCGAAGGAGTAACCGCCCATACCGCTCGCATGGACCTGCCCGTCGACATCAGCAGCGAAGAAGGTTTCATGCGCATGTGCGATGTGGGATGCAGTAATGGAGAACCGGCGGCCAGAGAATTGGCCACGGCCAAGGTGGATATTCTGGCTTTTACCTTCACCGCCGGCAGTTTCTACCGGGGGGCCGGCTGGGATGAAGAGATCGCCCGCAGGATGGAGAAAGCGGGTGGAGCTCCTTGTATCGTGACTTCCAGCGCCTCCGTCCAGGCGTTGAGGCAGATGGGCCTCAGAAAGATCGGAGTCGGATCCCCCTATGCCGTGGCCAACAGGCTGCTGAAGACTTATCTAGAGCAGAGAGGGATGGCGGTTACAAGGATTGAGGGACTTGTTCTTCCCACGGCTGTCCACGTGGGACGCCAGCCTTTGTTGAAATTTGAGGAACTCGTGCGAGCCGTAAATACTCCGGAGGCCGAGGGGATTTTTATTTCCTGCACCAACTTTGCCACCCTTCCCAAAATCGACGCCCTGGAAAAAGAAATCGGCAAACCGGTGATCACGGCCAACCAGGCCACCTTCTGGGCCACCTTACGAAAAATGGGAGTCAAAGACCAATGGAGTGGTTCAGGCAGGCTTTTTAGAGATTTTTAGATTTATTTTTCCCTGAGCAAACGGCCCAATCCTTCTATCTTATCCTTGATCCCCAGGCGACGTAGCGCCGCCCAGAACGTGGCCTGGTTGGCAGAAATGATCACCTTGCCCAGAGATTTTTCAAGCGGGTCAATACTGCTGAGGGTGGCAAAATTGGTACAGGCCACAAAAATGGCTTCCACCCCGGGTCCATCCACCTGTTGCACCAGGCGCCTAAACGTGGCTGACGTCTGGCGACCCTCCTCCTGAGCGGAGGAAAGGGTCAGTCCTTCCATCCGCAAGACTTCGATTCCCTTTTCCTCTACAAATTTTTTGAGCAGCTCATTGGCGATCGCATAAGGGGAAACAATAGCGATTCTTTTTACTCCAAAGGCCTTAAGGGCATCGACCGCGGCTGTCGAAGTCACCACGCAGGGGGCCTTTCCGGATTTTTCGATCCGCCCAGCGATTTCCTCATCCCAGCCGGCCCCACGAAAAAAACTACCGGCAGTAAAAGCAAAAGCATAGACATCCACTTTGGCCGTGGCCAGCTCTCTCACCGCTTTTTCCGCATTCCGGCAGCCCGCCTCGCACATTTGGATGAAAGCCCCGAGGCTGGAGATGTCGCTGGGAATGAGCACGCGGGCGGCGTGAACCGTAACGCCCTCGGGTTTCATCCGGTTCATCTCGGGCTCGACCACAGTATTGACGGAGGGCACGATCAGGCCGATTCTGCCCCTGGAACCCCATTCAGACATAGAATGCTCTTTTCCCCCTTCTTGAACGAATCTTTTTTTTCGGCCCTTCAATCCTTTTCGAAGCTGTGAAATAATCCCTTAAATCACCCTCACCCTCGCCCTCCCCCATCAAGGGGGAGGGAATTTCTTTCTTATTTCAATATCTTTACCCTCTCCCCGGGCGGGAGAGGGTAGGGTGAGGGGGGTATATTCCAAATTTTTCACACCTTCCTTTTCCTTGAAGGGGCGACCAGCCGGGTCGCCCCTACTTGAAGATCCAGGGGATATTTCAGGGGAAAACCAGTTTCCCCGGGAGATGGCACATTTCCACGGGATATTGATAATCGGGTACGGGCCAACCGAATCGCTTTCTAAATTTCATCCGGTGAATATTGGCATGTTCTTTGGATTCCCAGCCCATCCCGCTCTTGGGAATAAATTCCGGGGGATGATTTTCGACCGCGAGGAAGCCGGCTTTAACTGCCTGTTTAATGATTTCCTCCCCCCTTTTGGTCCGGACCAGGATGGCGTTGATATTGGGGTCCGGACTGACTTTTTGAAAGATATCTCCCATCGCCAGGTCAGCCACCCGGGCGGAGAAGTCCGGGCACATCAGACATCGATCTCTCTTGCTGCCCGGCCCCAGAAAGTGCCAGGTGTATTCATGTTTGGAAGCTACATGGTGGATTTTCCCGTCTTTGGTTGCTGCGGTCAAAGACCCGGGCCAGGCCCCTCCTTTATAATCCAAGGAAACGACTTCTTCCATTTGATCGATCCCGGCAAATTCAAAAAGAAGGTGTTTGATCCCCTCGAAATAATAGGTGGACGCACAAAAGAGTCCCAGAGTGAGTTTTATGGCGCGAGCGATTTCTCCCGGATGCTTGGCCATCTGCATCTTCCGCAGAGGATGGATGTGGCAGGGCATCCCCACGACGGCTATTTTTTTAAATCCCTTTTCTACCACCGCTTCGCGGAGAAGAGAATTTACACTCACCATTTCGGCCGTAAACCGGGTGGCTTTTCTCAATTCCTCCGGACCGGCGGCCAGAGTGGGGATACATCTCCATGGCCTTTTGGGGTCTGCACTGGCCACGATGGCGGCGTCGATCACACCTTTTTTCAGAGCGTAATTCAAGATCGCGGAGGTGGCGCCCCCGGATGAAGAAGTTGCTCTGATCTTCGGGTCGGTCGCATACCCCCGAAGACATTTCCGGTATATGCCCAGAGGATGATTTTTAAAGCTGCTTTTCCGGCCAAAGAGCCACCGGTCCATGTCGGCGAGAGGGATGGAAGCTCCGGCGCAGACTTCAGAACAAAGTCCGCATTGAACACATCTTCCAATGAGTTTAGGCTCAGGCTCGCCGTCCGCATAAATCATTCCTAAGACATTCTTCGGGCAGACACCGACACAGGTGCCACAGGCCGTACAGAGCCCCTTATCGATCACCTTTTTTTTGAGCTGCTCAAACCCCGGGCGCACTGGAAATCTCCCTTCTCCATCATGCTGCGGCAGAATATACCAAAAAATTGAAGTCTCAACAATGATTCTTTTAAGAGGCCCGCCCAGTAAACTGAGTAGTTAATTTTATTCTCATTGAGTAACCATCATGGATGGTCGTTGCGATCCAGCGCATCCGGGACGCCAAGAGCGGGACGACGCGACAATCCCGTAGGGGCAATTCATGAATTGCCCCTACCCCGGGCTTAATACCCAGTGGTGCGGGCTGGTTCAGTGCCATACACACAATGCCTGGAAGGAAAAAAAGCGATGATTTAGAGAACGCCGCAATTTTTCTTGACAGGTCGGGGCGATTCATATATTGATGATCTGGGCACGCCAGGCAGTCATTCCCATCCCGGAACCGGATTACCAAGGGGGAATCTGATGATCACGCGGGAGAGACGCATTCTCTCAGGAAAAGGGCGGTTTATCGATGATTTAGAATGGCCCCACATGGCCCACTGTGTCTTCATCGGCAGTCCGTATGCTCACGCCAGAATAAAAAGGATAGACGTCAGTCAGGCCGTAAAGAAGCCCGGTGTTCTAACCATCCTTACGGGTGAAGATCTGGTGAAACGAACGGAGCCTTTGCCAGCCCTTTCCGACTTCAGCGGCCGTCCGGGGTGGCATTGGAGGGTTCCGCGAATATACCCGCTCGCCGTCGAGAAAGTCAGGTTCCACGGAGAGCCCGTAGCCGCGATCATCGCGGAGACTCCTTCTTTAGCCCTGCAAGCCGCTGATTGGGTCGAGGTGGAATACGATCCGCTGCCCCCCGTTTTAGATGCGGAGGAGGCGATGAAAAAGGGCGCTCCGCTGGTGTATGAAGAATGGGGGGACAATATCCAGCTCCATACCGTCTTCAACTTCGGGGATGTGGAAAAGGTATTTCAGGAAGCGGATCGAATCTTAAAAGTTTGTTGGCGGGAGAATCGAGTTTCCGCGTTCCCCCTGGAAGCCAGGGGTTGCCTGGCCATGTTTGAGCCCATGGAGGAGACGTTAAATACCTGGGGGTCGTACCAATGTCCGTTCCGGGCCCAACATTATCTCTCCCATGTGTTGCGTCTTCCTCAGACGAATGTAAGGGTCGTGGCCTCGGACATCGGGGGAGGCTTCGGGAACAAAATCAATAGCTGGAAGTATACGGTGGTCGGTTTGGCGGCGATATTAACCGGAAGACCGGTAAAATGGCATGAGAGTACGAGGGAATTCATGCTGACCGGTCCCCATCAAAGGGATGTGCGCTGGGAGGGCGAAGTAGCCATCAAGAATGATGGCCACATCCTGGGGATCAAAGCTCGCTTCATCCAGGATCTGGGGGTAGAAATATCGAATCGGGATTATTCTGCCCCGAGCATTATTGCGGCTTGTTCGTCCGTTCCCAACGCCTACCGGCTCCAGGGGTTGAGGGTCGAGGCGTACGGAATCGTCACCAATAAGTCTTTTTACGGCGCGTACCGCGGGTTCGGGAAGGATAAAGGGGCTAAATTCATGGAACGGATCATGGACCGGGTATCCAGAGAATGCCGCCTGGACCCCGCAGACCTGCGGCTGAAGAACTTTATCCAACCCCACGAATTCCCCTATAAGCACATATCCGGCCTAGTCTATGATAGCGGGAATTATCCGGCTCTGATGCAAGAAGCTTTGAGCGCGGCAGAGGTAGATTCTTGGAGGATAAAGCAGGAAGAGCTTCGGAAGAAAGGCCGGTATGTGGGGATCGGGATGGCCTTCGTCGTAGAGCCCGCAGGGATCGCTGCCCCGAACGCCCGGTTTAGTGGTTTGGTACAGGCCCGGGTGCGGATCACTCCGGATGGTCTGGTGGAAGCATACAGCGACCGCACCGAAATCGGTCAGGGCGCGGAGAGGACCAATACTCTGGTCCTATCCCAGATTTTGGGGGCGAGAACCGAAGATATTGTCATTAAACCCGTCTCGTCGGATATCATCGGGATGGGGCCGATTTCGAGTAGAGGCGCGGTTTATTCAGTGAGCGCCCTCGCCCGGGCAGCCAAGGGGATAAAAGCCCTCATTATTAAATATGCCAGTGCTTTCTTCAAAGAGGACCCGGCGAACATCCGCCTGGAGGGCGGTACGATCTATTCTACGAAAAATCCCGAAAATCGGCTGACCTTTAAGGAACTGGCCGATCGCTTCTATTTTCGCCCGGGGCCGAGGGGTTTGCCCAGAGAGATGCAGTTCAACCATGAAACCCTACTCGACGTTTCTTCCTCCTGGTATAGTCCCAACAACGCCCAGAACCCCACAACGACTTATACCACTTTCGCTGCCTCTGCCGACCTGGCCGTGGTAGAGGTGGACATTGAAACAGGGGTCACCCATATCTTAAAATACGTCCATGTGCATGACGCCGGCAAGATCATCAGCCGGGAAACCGTGGACGGCCAAATATACGGGGGAATCGTCCAGGGGATTGGGGAGGCGCTCTACGAAGAGTTGGTTTACAACGAGCGCGGAGAACTATCCACCGACTCCTATGGCGATTTTCTCATGCCCACAGCGTTGGACGCCCCCCATATCGTCATCCAGCATTTGGAGACTCCTTCTCCTTTTACCGAACTGGGTACCAAAGGCATGGGGGAATCTCCGATCATCGGCAGCAAAGCCGTGATCATCAGCGCCGTCGAGGATGCCCTATCTCCCTTCCACGTCCGCATCTCGGAGGCTCCGGCAACCCGGGAGAGAGTGCGTCGGTGGATACGGAATTCACCAGCAAGGTGATTCGATGAAAATGCCCGTGAAAATAAAAGTCAATCATCATTCTTATCAACTGGAAGTGGAGCCGCAAGAGACCCTGCTGGAGGTGTTGAAGAATAAACTGAAGATCAACAGCCTCCACCGGGGTTGTGAGGAAGGGGAGTGCGGGGCTTGCACGGTGTTGCTGGATGGGAAACCGGTATGCTCCTGCCTCATTCCCTCTCCGCAAGCGGATGGGAAAGAGGTCCTCACCCTCGAAGGGTTGAACCGAGACGGAGAACTCCATCCCCTCCTGGAGGCCTTTATCGAGAATTACGCCATCCAGTGCGGCTATTGCACTCCCGGAATGGTCATGACCGCCTACTACCTGATCAATCACCTGACCCACTTTTCGGAGGAAAACATCCGGAAGGGAATAGAGGGGAATCTCTGCCGTTGTACGGGATATATTCAGATCCTGAAAGCGATTCAAGCGGCCAAGAAAAATAAGGATGCCGGTCGCTGGTGGTGAACCAGGCACCTTCCGGAATGAAAATGAGGTTGAACGAGATGAAGCATTTAGTGGGCTCCAGGGGGATACCCCCCCTGGAATATCACCGTCCAAGGGAATTGCAGACGGCCCTGGCTTTGCTGGGCGAGCTTCAAGATCGCGGCCGGCTGATCGCGGGTGGAACGGATATCATTCCGGCCATTCGCAAGGGAATTTTATCCCCTTCCTTCGGCCATATGGTTGACCTGAGTTCTATTCGGGAGCTGGACTATATCAAAAGAGAAGAAGACGGAATCCGGATCGGGGCCGTTACTCGTCTATCCGCTCTGGAAGAATCGGAAATGATCAGAAAGTTTGTCCCGATCCTGGCCGATGCGGTTGGCCACATGGGATCGATGCAGATTCGCAACCAAGGAACGGTGGGCGGCAATCTGGCGAATGCTTCCCCTGCCGCGGATACGGCCCCACCCCTGCTCGCCTTAGGAGCCAGGGTATTATTGAAAAGCGCGAAGGAGCAAAGGGTAGTTCCTCTGGACCAGTTCTTTTTGGGCCCGGGAAAGACCATCCTGGCCCCGGGCGAAATTTTGGCTGAAATTCAAATTCCCCTTCCCGAAGACCAAGGGAGCTTTTGCTTCTTTAAATTAGGTCGGCGGAATGCCTTTACCTTATCGATCATTTCTGTGGCTACCTGGGTGAAGGTAGAGAAAGAAACTTTCCAGGGAATCCGCATTGCCTTGGGGGCCGTGGCTCCCACTCCCATGAGAGGTTTAAAAACCGAAGAGTACCTGTTGGGTCAAAGGGTGAGCGAAAAAACCATCGATAGCGGCGCAAAAGCCATAACCGACGAGGTTCAACCCATTTCGGACGTCAGGGCGAGTGCCGACTATAGAAAAGACATGTCCTACATATTGACCAGACGGGCGATCCTATCTTGTCTGACTCCAAACAAGTGAAACGGGAAAGACTAAATCCGGGCGGGTCAATTGTTTCTCTTGGA
>Ga0315282_10005275_pt1 | contig 22086 bp, 22 predicted proteins | sample YL17G07_20_MG_FD_203693 | JGI IMG/M metagenome (GOLD analysis project Ga0315282, IMG submission 203693) | Sediment microbial communities from Yellowstone Lake, YNP, Wyoming, USA - YL17G07_20 | ecosystem: Environmental > Aquatic > Freshwater > Lake > Sediment | place: USA: Wyoming | collected... | reverse complement strand
TGAGGCTTCCACTGGTGTTCGCCAAGACGATGTATGGGAAATCGGGCGAGTCCCCCCAATTAAACAACTTTTCCCAACTGAAAAGCCACTCGCCCTGCTTGAGCGCATTATTGAAGCTAGCTCCAACAAAGGCGACATTGTCCTTGACCCCTTCTGTGGCTGTGGCACGGCAGTGGTGGCAGCGCAAGAACTAAATAGGCGCTGGATAGGCATTGACATCACCCATCTGGCGATTGCTTTAATGCGCCATCGTCTCAAGGACAGCTTTGGCATTGATGCTGAGGTTGTTGGTGAACCTGTGGATTTAGCCAGTGCCAAGGCATTAGCTCACCAAGACCGATACCAGTTCCAGTGGTGGGCGCTGAGTTTAATCAAAGCCAGACCGCTTGGAGAGAAAAAGAAGGGGGCTGATAAAGGAATTGACGGCGTTATCTACTTCATAGATGACCCCACCGGCAAGGCAAAGCGAGCCGTTGTCCAAGTAAAAAGCGGGCATGTAGGCGTTAATGCCATCAGGGAGTTGAAGGCAGTAGCTGTTCATGATGCTTTAGGTATCTTCATTACCTTAGAGCCACCCACTACGCCAATGCAAACTGAAGCGATAGGCGCTGGCTTCTACCATTCCCCAATCTGGAATAAAGACTACCCTAAAATCCAGATATTGACCATAGAGGAGTTATTGCACGGCAAGACTGTTGATATGCCACCACAGACCCAAACAAATGTTACTTTTACTAAAGCGCAAAAGATAAAGTCAAAAGAAGGGGAACAACTAGCGATGGAGTAGGGATGAAAGCGAATTACACGATAAACGGCAAGCACTCCAAACTTTCAGACATTAAGAGACAGGCTCAAGATGACACACTCAAAGAAGCTCTGGGAGATTATATTATTGCGAAAGACATTTATAGAGTCGGCATTAAGTACTCCACCCTGCGGAGCTGGAGAAACGCTGGGAAAATCCGGGCAAAGAAGGTTAAATCAACCTGGTATTACAGTAGACGAGACTTGCTAGAACTCATCAAGACTTCTGGCTAGGGAGTTAAAGAGGGGCTTTGCCCCTCTTATAAAAAAGAATTCCCCTTCCCCTCATAAATCCAAAGGGGAAGGGGATAAAGGGAATAGGGTCACAAAAAAGGAGAATAACTCATGAAGTCAGCCATAAAGGAACTGGAGGAGAAAGCGAAGGCGGCGAAGGAAGCCTCGAGGAAGCTCGCCTTCCTCTCCACCGAAATCAAGAACAAGGCTCTAGCCAACATCGCCGGGGAGCTGGTCAAGGGGCAGGACGAAATCCTGGCGGCCAACAAGGCTGACTATAAAGAGGCTAAAGCCTCGGGGATGAGCGAAGTCATGCTTGACCGGCTTATGCTGTCGCCGTCCCGCTTGAAGGCGATGGCGGAGGATGTAAAAGCGGTCGCCGCCCTGCCCGACCCCGTGGGCGAGATGTTGGAGATGCGAACCCTGCCCAACGGTCTCCAGGTAGGCAAGAAGCGAGTCCCGCTGGGGGTAATCGGGGCAATCTACGAGAGCCGCCCCAATGTCACCATAGACATATCCAGCCTGTGCCTTAAATCGGGCAACGCCGTTATACTCCGGGGAGGAAAAGAGGCGCTAAACTCCAACCTGGCGCTTGCCGGGGCAGCCCAGCAAGCCTGCTTGAAAGCCGGGGTGCCCCAGGGCGCAGTCCAGTTTATTGAGTCCACCGAGCGAGCACTGGTCAACCGGATGCTCAAGATGAAGGATATGATTGACCTGGTAATCCCCCGCGGCGGCGCGGAACTGATAAAGCTCGTCTCGGAAAACGCCGCCATGCCCGTGGTTACCGGCGGCATTGGCGTCTGCCACACCTATGTGGACAAAAAGGCCGACTTAAAGAAAGCCGCCGACATCGCCGAAAACGCCAAGGTGCAGCGTCCTACGGTGTGCAACGCCCTGGACTGCCTCCTGGTCCACAGGGATGTCGCCAAAGCTTACCTGCCCAGAATCGCCCGGCGGTGGGCTAAGGCGGGGGTGGAAATGCACTGCGACAAGCGCGCTATGGAGGTGCTGCGCTCCGACCCCTCGCTGAAGCTCGTGGCGGCAAAGAAGGAGGACTGGGGAAAGGAGTTCTTGTCCCTGACCGCTGCGGTCAAGGTGGTTGATTCCCTGGACGAGGCGCTGGAGCACATCGCCCGCTTCGGCTCAGGGCACTCCGAAGCCATCGTAACCGAAGACTACTCGGCAGCGCTGAGGTTCCTCAACGAGGTGGACGCCGCCTGCGTTTACGCCAATGCCAGCACCAGGTTCACCGATGGCGCTCAGTTCGGTCTGGGCGCCGAGATAGGGATAAGCACCCAGAAGTTTCACGCCCGGGGTCCTATGGCGCTCAAGGAACTGACCAGCTATAAGTGGGTTATCTTCGGCACGGGGCAGGTCCGTCCCTAGGATAAAGCCCGCAGGGTTTCCTTCTGGCTCTTGAACAGCTTTACTATCCCTTCCCGGGCTAACGACAGCAGCGAATCAACCGCTTCTTTGGAGAAGGGCTTGCCTTCGGCAGTCCCCTGGATTTCCACGAACTCGTTCTTGTCGGTCATGACCACATTAAAATCGACCTCGGCACGGTAATCTTCCTCGTAGCAGAGGTCGAGCAGCGTCTCGCCGCCGACGATTCCCACGCTGATGCCGGCTATCATCCCGCGGAGGGGCATAAAAGGCAGGATGCCCTTTTTCCTCAGGTTATGGAACGCCTGATACAGGGCGACATAGCCGCCGGTGACCGCAGCAGTCCGGGTGCCGCCATCCGCCTGGAGCACATCGCAGTCCACGATGAAGGTCCGCTCGCCGAGGACAGCCATATTGGTCACCGCCCTCAAGCTGCGACCGACCATACGCTGGATTTCCTGGCTCCTTCCCTCCGTCCTGTCCCGCGAAGTGCGGGTAAGCGTTGACCGGGGCAGCATCGCATATTCAGCAGTGACCCAGCCCTGCCCGCTATCCTTGAGAAAACCGGGGACTCTCTCCTCCATGCTCACCGAAGCCACCACCCTCGTCTGCCCCACCTCGATTAACACCGAGCCTTCGGCAAAAGTCTGGTAGCCCAGCGTCATGCGCACCGGGCGGATTTCATCGTTCGCCCGCTTGTCTATCCTCGCCATTTCCCCAAGAGTATAACATCATAAATCGCCATCAACAAAGCGTTCTGGGGTCATCCCGTCCCTTTTGTCATTGCGAGGAGCGTAGCGACGAAGCAATCTAAAAGCGAGCATGTTCGTTTCTCCGCCTCTGGCGACGGATGAGATTGCCACGCCCGTCTGTCGACGGACTCGCAATGACATATTAAAAGGCCTGATAAATCAGGCAACTACAATTTCCACCAGCGAAATAGCCTATTTTGCCCTGATGAAGGGCGAGATTGACTCCTCGTCCTTCCTCAGTTCAACAATGCGGTCACGGAGCAGGGCGGCTTTCTCAAACTGGAGCTCTTTAGCCGCCTTCTTCATCTGGGACTCGAGGTTCTTGATGAGCCGGGCTATTTCCTCGCGGCAGACCGGGGCGACAGTATAGGGAGCACGGGTCTCCGCCACCGTTTGAACCTGCTCGGTAATATCCCTGATTGCCTTCTTTATCCCCTGCGGAGTTATATTATGCTCCTTATTGTAAGCTTCCTGAATTCGGCGGCGGCGGCAGGTCTCGTCCATTGCCTCCTGCATTGAGCGGGTAACGGAGTCGGCATACATTATGGCATGGGCATTTATATGCCGCGCCGCCCTCCCCATAGTCTGGATAAGCGCCTCTTTAGACCTCAAATAGCCTTCCTTATCGGCATCAAGTATGGCGACCAGGCTTACCTCGGGCAGGTCAAGTCCCTCCCGGAGCAAATTTATGCCCACCACGACATCGTAGACGCCAAGCCTGAGGTCACGCAGTATCTCCACCCTCTCCAGCGTCTCAACCTCGGAGTGAAGATAATGGGTCTTTATCTCCGTCTCCCGGAGATAATCGGACAGCTCCTCAGCCATCCTCTTGGTCAGGGTGGTCACCAGGCAGCGCTCTCCTTTGTCCACCCGGCTCTTTATCTGGTAGATAAGGTCATCAATCTGCCCCCGGCTCGGCTTGACCTCTACGGTAGGCTCCAATAGCCCCGTGGGGCGAATCAGCTGCTCGGCTATCTGCCGGCTGTGCTCATACTCGTATTGCGCCGGGGTAGCCGAGACGAAGATGACCTGGCTGATGTGCTTCTGGAACTCCTCAAAATTCAGGGGGCGGTTGTCCAGCGCCGAGGGAAGGCGGAAGCCATAGTCAACCAGGGTCTGCTTCCGCGATATATCGCCATGATACATCCCCCTTATCTGGGGGAGGGTCATATGGGACTCGTCAATGAGCATCAGGTAGTCGTCGGGAAAATAATCCAGCAGAGTCCAGGGAGTGCTTCCCGGGGCACGGCGCTGGAGATGGCGGGAGTAGTTCTCCACGCCGGTGCAGTAGCCGACCTCCTGGAGCATCTCAATATCGTAGTTGGTCCGCGCTTCCAGCCTCTGCGCCTCAAGGAGCTTGTTCTGGGCTTTCAGCTCCGTAAGCCTCTCCGCCAGCTCCTCCCTGATGTCCTCAATCGCCGCCGTCAGCTTGTCCCGGGGAGTAACGAAATGCTTGGCGGGATAAATATCCACCTCCCCATGCTGAGCCAGGAGCTCGCCGGTGAGCGGGTCGACCTCCATTATGCGCTCAACTTCGTCGCCCCAGAACTCAATCCTGAGCGCCATTTCCTCGTAAGCGGGGAGGACTTCCAGCGTGTCGCCCCGGAGGCGAAACCTCCCCCGGGTAAGCTCAAAATCGTTCCTCTCATACTGCATGTCCACCAGGCGGCGGACGAGTTTATCGCGGCTATAACTCCCGCCCCTTTTTACATTGAGGGCAAAGCTGCGGTATTCCTCGGGAGGACCCAGGCTGTAGATGCAGGAGACCGAAGCCACAATCACCACGTCGCGGCGCTCGAAAAGAGCCCTGGTGGCAGCGTGACGCAGCTTGTCAATCTCCTCGTTTATGTCGGTCTCCTTTTCAATATAGGTATCGGTGCTGGGAATGTAAGCCTCAGGCTGGTAGTAGTCATAGTAGCTGACGAAGTAGCCCACGGCATTCTCGGGGAAGAACTCTTTGAACTCCGCGGCCAGCTGGGCGGCTAAGGTCTTATTGTGGCAGATGACCAGCGTGGGTCGGTTTACTCTCTCAATCACATTAGCCATGGTGAAGGTCTTGCCGCTGCCGGTGACGCCGAGCAGCGTCTGCTTCTCATAGCCGTTATTCAGCCCGGAGACCAGCTTATCTATCGCCTGGGGCTGGTCGCCGGTGAGGCGGAAGTCGGAAACGATTTTAAACCGGGACATGGAGAAAACTACCTGTCGCCGCGACCCTTGCTCGTTAGGTACTCTTCCTGCTCTTCAAGAAACGCAAGCTGCGCTTCTATATTCTTCTTTTCATAATTTCTTAACCTTAATTTATATTTTGTCTCAATCCTGCCTTGTTGCAGCCTATCAAGAATCATTTCATAATATTTTTCATCAATCTCAGCAGAAATATAATGCCTCTTAAGAATTTTGCACACTTCTATTTCAGAACCACTACCGCCAAAGAGAATCAAAACAACATCGTCTGGCACAGTACAAGATTTGATTAACATCTCAGAAAGCTTCTGGGGAATCTGACAAGCATGCAAGGTTTTTTCCCGACTTACATTTTTGACCAAATCAAAGTAGAACCAATCGTATGGCATCCTCCCCTTCGAACCATTCGCCAAGTTCCTTAAAATCCGTCTATCCGTCGGGTTCTTGTAAGGAACTGCAACATTATCCTTGTAAAATTTACTGTTTTTTGACTTCTGGCAATGCAGGATACTTCTATGAGCCGTAGTAAAACGCTTAGGGGTGTGTCCTACATTCGTATTATATACCCAGGCATAATCAGAAACACCATAGCACGCTTGATCCAAATATTTTACCCTTAAGTAGGCATTCTGCTTTGGATAGTTTATTAAAAACATATTCCCGGTATCTTTTAAGACCCTGAGGGATTCCTTTGCTAATTCAATATACCATTCAACATATTCATCAAAGCTTCTAGTGTAAGATTTATCACCGTATTTTATCCCAACATTGTAATCGGGATCCCCATAAACCATATCAATGCTCTTAGAAGGCAGCTTCTTCAAAAGGTCTACTACATCCCCTGGGAAGACTGTGTTTAAATATCCTTCAAGATTGTCTTTAGTACCCATCTATACTTCTTTCAACGCATTATATAACATCGCCCGCCCCTGGTAATTCCAGTAAACTATGTCCTCCATGATAAACATCCACTTCACCACTTTCAAAAGGACTTCAACCTTTGCGCCCGTTTGAAATGATGTTTGTAAATCAGGGTAATTTTTCAGTATCAAGTCAACATCGTTTTCTGAACAGTCATATACTTCTGTGATAGCCTGTAATAACTTCCCGAACTCTTGTTCATTTTCTTGCTTCTTACCCTTCAAGTCCGCTAGAATTTCTTTATGACTCCCTTTCCCAAGCCCTAATTCTTCCGACACCTCCACCTTAAAATCAAAGTTCCACTTATTCAAACCTCCTGGTCTGAAGATAAAAAGCTGTGCACTAGTCGATAGATTTTCTACGGGATAACGGAATTTTACCCCCTTCCCCCTTTGCTGGCTCTCAGCGTCAATAAATGTATTTATAATTTTTCTCACTATTTCATGGCGAGGCAAAGAACCTTTAATTTCAATGGGTTCTCCTGTAATAACGTTCTCCCCTTTTCCCTTCATCCTTTCACTCCTTTCTGAAGTAAACCAAATACAACCCGCGTTAACTCTGTTTGATAAGCCCCTTATCCCCCCGAGAGCCGCTGGAGGGCTGCCCTGACCTTCTCCTCCAGGCTGAGCTTGGGGGAATCGGGGATGCTGGAGACAGCCTGAGTGGCTTCACGCAGGGAATAGCCCAGGCTGGTCAGGGCGGCTATGGCATCACTGTCCTCGGGAGCTAAGAGCACGGCGGTCTCCTTCCACTCCTGCTGCAGCTTGCTTTTAAGGTCAACGATAAGGCGACTGGCGAGCTTCTTGCCCACGCCGGGCACCTGGGTGATAAGGTCAACGTTGCCGCCGACAATCGCCGTAGCCAGTTGCTCCACGCTCAGGCCAGAAAGCAGCGACAACGCTATCTTGGGACCGATTCCCGATACCGAGATAAGGTTCTTAAATAAGGCTGCCTCCTCACTGGAGACAAATCCGTAAAGGGAGAGATTGTCCTCCCTCACATGGAGATGGGTATAAAGGGAGACCTTGTCGCCGATTTTGCCCAGCTTCGGCAAGTCGGAACGGGGAAGGTATACCCTGACGCCGACGCCGCCCACCTTGACGATAGCCGAGTCGACGCCACAATATTCCAGCGTTCCCTCAAGAGTAGCTATCATTTTAACCTTCGCCAGCAAGCAACTGATTAAGGTGACTTTGCTGAATATGGCAGAGAGCCACGGCTAAGGCATCGGCGGCATCGCTGGGCTGAGGCGCCTCGGGAAGTCCCAGCACCATCTTCACCGCCTCCCCCACCTGCCACTTATCGCTCCCGCCGTAGCTGGTTACCTGCTTCTTTACCTGAGCGGGGGAGTAATAAGATACCGGCAACTGCTGATTGCCTGCCACCAGGATAGCGATAGCCTCTGCCCGGCCCACAGCCAGGGCGGAACGGACATTACGCCCCACGAAGGGCTCTTCAACAGCTACCTCGTCAGGGCGATAGCGAGCCACAATTTGCGATAATCCCTGGTATATGGACACGAGTCTTTCCTCCAGAGGGGCACGCCGGGGAAGGCTCAATGCGCCGCAGACCACCAGGCGAAGCTCCTCGCCGTTGTCTACCACACCATAGCCTAAACTCACCGTTCCCGGGTCAATGCCTAAAACGCGCATCAGCTTTCATTCCTGAGCGCAGCTTCTCCAGGGTGGCATCCGAGAAATCAATATTGGAGAATACCCGCTGCACATCGTCCAGCTCATCCAGTTGGTCGAGAAAGGCTAAGGTCTGGATTGCTTCCTTCTCGCCGAGGAGCACCGTGGTTTTAGGCACGAAGAACAACTCCGCCGCGATTATATGTCGTCCTTTGCCGATGACTTCCTTCACTTTCTCCAGGTTCTGCGGCTGGGTATGTATCTCCAGATAGCCCTTTTCCATCTTGACATCCTCAGCGCCGGCATCAATAGCTTTCAGCGCTATTTCCTCGGCATCGGAGCCATCGCTTTCCACGGTAATCACGCCCTTGTTTTCAAAAAGCCAGGAAACGCAACCGCTTTCGCCCAGACTGCCGTTATGGCGGGTAAAAAGACGGCGCACCTCTTGGATAGCGCGGTTCCGGTTATCGGTGAGGGTCTCCACCAGAACCGCCACCCCGTTCGGTCCATAGCCCTCAAGCGTTATCCCGGTTAAAGCGGACGCCTCTCCCTCACCGCTGCCCTTTTTTATCGCCCGCTCGATATTCTCCAGGGGCATATTGTTGTCTCGAGCCTTCTGTATTGCCAGTCGGAGCTGGAAATTAGCATCCGGGTTTGCCCCACCCTGCCTCACCACCAGCATAATTTCCCGGGTGAGCTTGGTAAATAGCTGACCGCGCCGGGCATCAGCCACCCCCTTCTGCCGCTTAATCTGCGACCACTTAGAATGCCCCGACACAGCCAGATTTTAACACCTTGGAAGATAAAATCAAAGTCAAAGCAGAAAAAATTCGGTTTATCTGCGGCGGGGGGCTTTGGGAGACAGAATTTCCGCAGACCCCTTGGCAGGCTTAAAATACTTTATATCCGCCAGCTCTCCCTTCGTCTCCTCCCTCCAGACCACCTCAACCGCCATACCCACCTTCAAGTCCCCTGGCTTGACCTCTCCCAGCGGCATAAAGATTGTGGAACCGGCGCCTTCCAGCTTTATCGCTCCGAGCGTCTTCGGCGAGCTCAGCTCCTTGAAATTTCCCGCGCCGTCAATTTCCACAGCGGCGGCAGTATAGCTCAGCAAAGTCCCTTTTCCCGACAGCTCAGCGATATTTTCTTCCCCCGGCGGGGCATAGCACCGACCGCACCGCCACCGCGGCGGCACATACACATAGCCACATTGAGGACACCTGACCCCCAGAATCCTCCTCTCCGCCAGCGCCTTTATGAACCTCTCCATCATCTCGCCCACCGACCACCGGAAGCCGGCAACAACGGGCAGAGGAGCCCGGGTCAGCACTATCTTACTCGGTGATGACATTTCAAACCCCCTACTCCTTAAGAGGCTCAACAGCCTCTAAATCGCTGAGCTTTCCCCCTCTATTTTCAGCCCAGACCGCCTTCACCCTCATCCCCACATAGACCTCTTCAGGCTTCGCCCCGACGAGCTCGGTATCAACATTGGAATCAGCACCATCAAACTTGACATAGACCGAGATAACCCTTTCGCCTTCCTTCACCAGTCCCAAATCAACGGGGTCCACCCCGAAGAGCTTCATCTTTCCCTTCTCGAAAGGCGCCGAGATTACGAAGCAGGTAACCGTGCCGATGTCGCTGACCTCCGCCCGCTCGTCCATCCGGCGGTGGCACCGCCCGCATATATTTCGCGGCGGCACGATGACCTTTCCACAGCCAGGGCACAGGGAGCCGATTATCTTCTTCTCCTTAAGCCCTAGAGCATACTCCTGAAGCAGCGGGGAATCTTTCCAGGTGGTGGAGGCGGATATCTCCCAGTTCCCCTCCAGGCTTAGGGTCTCCTTCCTTTTTTCCTTTATATAGGGCATTCCCTCACCTCCTATTAAAGGGAATCGCTGAGGACGGTCACGGCAAAATAGTTCGTGGCGCCACCCCATGCCGTGGCTACGGCGTGGTGAACCTCTTTAGGGACCTGGTGTTCCTCCGCCTTCCCCCTTATCTGCAAGGCGCACTCCAGGATTCGCTGTAACGCCGAAGAGCCTATGGCATTGGTGGCATTTACTCCGCCGGAAACATCGCAGGGCATCCTGCCGTCAATATCCGTCTCGCCCCTCTCCAGCGCCATCCAGGCTTTACCCTCCTCAAATAGCCCTATCCTCTCGGCGAATATCAGCTCCTGGCTGGGAAAAGGCTGGTAGAGCTCCGCCAGGTCAATTTCCTTCCGGGGGTCTTTTATCCCCGCCATCCGGTAAGCCTTTATGGCGGACATCGTTGCCCCCACCTGCTGAGAGGCATCAAGTATTCCTATTCCTCCACCACCCTCGCTCATTATCTGGTTTTCCTCGTCGGAATAGGCGGCAAGCCCCCTAATCCAGACTGGCTTGGGGCACCGCTTCCGGGCGACATCCTCGCTGGCAAGGACCAGCGCCGAGGCGCCGTCGGAGGCAGGACAGATATGTCCGAACCTGAAGGGATAGGCGACCAGCTCGGTCCGGGCTATATCCTCGGGGGTGCAGCCGGGCCACTGCAAATGGGCATACTTGTTCTTAGCGGCGTTACGCCGGTCTTTGGCAGCCACCATATCCAGGTGCTCAATGCGACAACCGCTCCGGTGCATATAATACATCGCCTGGTAACAGGCGACGCCGGCAGCGGCGCCCACTATCATCATTGAGAGCAGGTGCCTGAGGCTCGCCCCGCAGTTCACCTGATTAACCGTGTTTCCCAGACCAACATGGGTAAGACCGGTCGTCGCTCCCGGCTCCTTGCTGTCCGAGTGCTTCTCCCAGCCGGTCGCCACGGCGATGTCGTAAAGTCCCGAAGCCACGGCATAATAAGCCCCGTGGACTACCGAGGCGCCGGTTGACCCGCCGGTGGTAATCCGCAGGACCGGCTTCCCCGAGGCGCCAATCCACTCGGCAAGCCACTGCTCGGGCTGGGCAACGCCGCCAAACCCCTGCATATTCCCCACGGTAAAGGCATCCACCTCTTCGGGGGCTACCCCGGCATCCTCCAGAGCGTTCCATACCGCATCCCCGACCATCTCAGCGAGATTAACATCCCTTCTTTTCCCCGAATGTTTCGTCTGACCGCAGCCGATTACGGCGACATTTCTCATTTCTTGTCACTCCCCAGGATGAAGACGATATTCTTCTGGGCGCAGAGCCCGAACTGCCCGTGCGCCAGTGCCCGGTTAACACCGGGGACTTGATGAGCATCGGCGTCTCCCCTTATCTGCTTCGCCGCCTCTATCAGCCGCACCAGTCCCGTGGCGCAAACAGGGTCGGCGCCTAAAGCTCCCCCGCTGGGATTCACCGGCGTCTCGCCCTGCCTTTCGGTCACCCCTTCGGCGATGAGGGTCTTACCTTTTCCCTCGGGGCACAAGCCCAGCGCCTCGTAAATCAGCAGCTCCTCGTGGGCGAATTTCTCGGAGACCTCCAGGACATCAAGCTCGGCGGAGGGGTCTCTTATCCCCGCCATCTCGTAGGCAGTCAGGGCAGCTTTTCGCAGGGAGTCAAGCCGGCAAATGTCCCTGTCCCGCAGGTAGCCGTCGGAGCAGCTGCCTACCCCTTCTATCCACACCGGCGTGTCGGTAATCTCCCCCGCCTTCTCTTCACTGGCAAGCACCAGGGCGCAGGCGCCATCGCTGACGGGGGACATCGTCAGCTCCCTTATGGGGTCATAATAGAGCTTGGAGCTCAATACCTCCTCAACGGTCAGGTCGGGCATCTTCCGATGAGCCCAGGGATTTCGGGCGGCGTTAGTGAGGTTCTTGACCGATACCAGAGCAATTTCTTCCTCCGAAACGCCATAGCGTTCCATATACATCCTCGCCTGGAAGGCTGCCGCCGATATATCGTTCAGAAAGCCATACTGCCGCTCAAAGAGGGGGTCAACGGTGTAGGTGGACACCAGATGGGGGTTCACCACCGACCCCTGGGTATGTCCCTCCACCAGGGCAATATGGTGAACTCCGGAGAGAATTCTCATCAAGGCATAATAGGCGGCGAATGCCCCGTCCTCCTCCACCTTCGATTCGTCCTTGAGGTAAGCCCCCACCGCCATGCTGAGATAGAGATTGGAGATTGTCCTCCCATCGAGGAAATCCGTGGAGGCGGTAATCACCGTATCCACATCCTCCCTCAAGATGGCGGCGCTGCGAAGAGCCTCCCTGGCAACCTCAAACACCATATCCTCCCGGGTCATCGGCATATCCTGCTGGTGATGGCTCTGGGCGTAGCCCACGATGGCAACTCTTCTCTCCATTACCCCTTCCTTAAACCGAAAGCTTAGCCATACTGAGTCGGCTTTTCAGAAATACCGAGCATCCGCCTTGCCTCCCGGGGCGTGGCTACTCTCCGCTCCATCTCCCGGGCCAGTCTCACCACCTTTTCCACCTGCTCGGCGTTGCTCCGGCAGAGCTTCCCCGGCGCAATGTAGATGTTGTCCTCCATGCCAACGCGGATGTGACCGCCAAGCAAAATTCCCATGGTAACCATGGGAATCTGAGTGACACCGACGCCGAGGACGCTGAACAGCGAATCAGGAGGGAGGTGAGAGACCAGGTTCAGCAAGTTCGCCGGCGTGGCATACATGCTCGTCTGAAAGCCCATAACAAACTGAATCCAGTAAGGCGGGTCAATAAGCCCTTCCTTAATCAAAGCAGCGACGAACCAGAACTCGCCGGCGTCGTATATTTCTACCTCGGGCTTTACCCCTTTTTCCTTCATCCTGGTAGCGTATTTCCTCGTCTCATCGTAAGTCCAGGGGATACAAAAGCCCAGGGGAATGCCCGGCTGTCCCGGCTCCCGGGATTTTTGAACCCACTCCATTATGAAGGCATGGGTATCCAGGCTGGCTATCTCGGGTCGGGCATGCTCCACACAAGCCAGCCTTTCCTCCATGGTGTTCCACGGACCACCGCTGGTGGTGTTATTGATAATCATATCGGGGCATTTTTCCCTTATCAGGGCATTGATTTTCACATAATCCTCGCCGCGGTAGGAGCTCATCGCCGGGTTGTCCTTCTGACGGGCATGAATATGGACAATGCTCGCCCCGGCTTTATAAGCCTGGTAAGCCTGCTCCGCCTGCTCCTCAGGAGTTTCGGGAAGGTTGGGGTTTGCCTCCTTGCCGTGCACGCTCCCGGTTAAAGCCACCGAGATAATCACCGGGGGCAGGCTGCTTAAACCATGGTCTATCCTCTTCAAATACTGGTAAATGTCAGAGTAATTCCAGGTATGTTCCCTGCCTTCCGCCATAACGAGCCTCCGTGGAGAGACTGCGGACAATTGTATCAAAAATCCGCCTCGCTAACAATACAATTTCCTCCTCCGAGAGTCCCAGTTCCACCGCCGCCTGCTCGCACCAGAAATCGCTATCTCCCAGGCAAACTCCACTGCCAGGGGAGATGATGTGCTAATATTATCCACCGGCAATGAGAATTTTAGGCATTGAAACTTCCTGCGATGAAACCGCTGCCGCAGTGGTGGAGAACGGCAGCAAAATTTTGTCCAATGTTGTCGCTTCCCAAATAGAAATACATGCCCGCTACGGCGGTATAGTGCCCGAAGTCGCCTCAAGACAGCACGTGCTCTCCATTGTCCCGGTTATTGAACAGGCACTCCGTTCCGCCGGGACACCGTGGCAGGATATTGACGGCGTCGCCGTTACCTTCGGACCGGGGCTGGCTGGTTCACTGCTGGTGGGAGTCAACACCGCCAAGGCAATCGCCTTGAGCAAAGACCTCCCCCTTACCGGCGTCAACCACCTGGAAGCACACATCTATGCCAACTGGTTGACTGAAGAAGCCCCGCCTTCATTTCCCTCCCTCTGCCTCATCATCTCGGGAGGACATAGCGATTTAGTGCTGATGAAGGGGCACGGGCAGTTTGAAAAGCTGGGACGGACTCGCGACGACGCCGCCGGAGAGGCTTTCGATAAAGCCGCCCGAATCCTGGGACTGGGCTACCCCGGAGGTCCGGCTATTGAACAGGCAGCCAGCCAGGGGAGACCTTCGGTCCCTTTCCCCCGCGCCTGGCTTAAAGGAAGCTCCGACTTCAGCTTCAGCGGTGTGAAAACAGCCCTGTGGCATTTCTGCCAGAAGAATGACCTCTCGGGAAATTCTTCCCTGGTGGCTGATGTTGCGGCGAGCTTCCAGGAGGCGATAGTAGATGTCCTGTTCACCAAGACAATCAATGCCGCTGAGGAGCTAAAGGTAAAGCAGGTCCTGCTCAGCGGCGGTGTGGCAGCCAATAAATCTTTAACCCGGCGCTTCCTTGACTCGTCCCCCCTCCCCCTTTCAGTCCCCCCACCCCACCTCTGCACCGACAACGCCGCTATGGTCGCCGCCTGCGGCTACTATCACCTCCAGTCCACCCGCCCGCCGACCCGCCACTATGACCTTGACGTAGTCCCCAGCCTTAGCCTCGGCTAACCCCGACCAAAAACTTGCTTTAGGGGAAATATGGCGATAGAATTAGCGGACTGCTTGGATAGAGCTAGGACAAGGAGGCAAAAATGCGCCGACTGGTAATTTCGATTGGACTACGGGGAAGAGAAACGACACCGATGGCGGGACTGATTATTTCGGTGAAAAAAACCATTGAATATTCCCAACCCGACGAGATAATTTTCGTGGTCAGCAGGGAGAGCAAGCAGTTCCCCCTCCCTTCAATTATTGAGCGACTGGGAATGCAATCATACGAAGCCAGAAGCGGATACCGGGTTATCGAGCTGGACGACGCCGGCGACCTGGAAAAATGCCACACCCAGCTTTTCCCCAAGTTCAAAGAGGTTACCCAGGACTGTGAGTACCTGGTGGTTGACGCCACATCAGGGACCAAGGTGATGTGCAGTCTCCTTGTGCTCTATTCCGTCCTTTTTGGGGCGGATGAGCTGGTTTATGTCGCCGGAAAACGCAGCGGAGGCGTGGTCCTCTCCGGAGTAGACGAAATCTACGCCATTAACCCTGCTCTCCTCAAGAAAAGTCCTTCGTCCTGACTTCAGGCTCTAATCAGAGGACATTCCGAGCACCTCACCTGAGAGCAATAATCCTTGAACAGGTGAATCAGTCCCTGCTGATGGCAGGCAGTGAAATTTGAGGTATCCTCAAGGGAAAGCTGCCGTGCCATGTGATAGGTAACCTCATTTTCAGCTAACCGGGGGTAATCCCCATAAATCCTGACGGCTTTCCGGGACAACTCCTTTTCCCCCTCAGCCCTCCCCCAGGAAAAAGCAAACGGCAATATAACATTTACCACGACCTCGCCGGCTTTGCCTCGCCCCAGCAAAGCCGACTTCCTATGCCTGGCGCTGAGGGCAAAGTCAAAACGGTCCCGCCAGTATCCCTCCCCCGCCACCACCAGCCCCTTCTCCAGCCAGCAAGCCTCCTTTGCCAGCGGCGCTTCAGCCACCATCTCCAGCATGCTCGGCAGCAGCCCCCTTCCCTGGTAGCGCTGCACCAGGTGGCTTTGAGCTATAATGCGTCTCACCGGAGAGTTATTGGGGTATATCTGGGTGAGACACCAGTCGCTTTCATTCATAGTTTCGTCCTCGCTGAATGAATGCCAGGCGTGCTCCAATTCCTTCACCCACTCCTCAGATAAAAATTGCCGCTGCGCCCGCTGTGAAGGCAATAAGCCCGCCATGCCTAAAAGCCAGGCTTCCTTCAACAACAAGCTCCCCCTTAGCTCCCCCTCAAGCAGGTCAAGAGGCGACCTCCGCGCCAACTCCTCAAAAGGCCTCTTGTTCCGGGCATAGCCCAGGGCTCTCATTATGCCCTGAAACAGCACCTGCCGACCATCTCCCCTCAATAACCTGCTGCGGAATAACTCCGCCTTTTGCTTGAACCTTTCCTCCCCCGCCCGGCGCAGACGCTCCCTCAAGACCCGCCCGTTTCTTTTCAGATGAGAACAGGGAAGCTGACGGTAAGGCATCAACTGAGCCTGACACCGCAGCGACTTGGATAAGCAGACCAGGGGAACAAATTTGCCGTCCGCAGTGAAAGTGTGACCGCTCCCATCATTCCACAGCACTACATGGAGAATCACACCGTTATATCCCGGGTCGCAGTGATGACCATGCCGGTACCAGCTGCTGGAGTTGACATGAATCTCCACATCGCCTTTAACCAGCTTGTTGCCATTCACCAGAATTGCGGCATCGCGAAAATCGGGGCCGCTGACATTACCCGCCCTGCCCGGATAGACCACGCAGACCCGCTCGCCTCCTTCGGTAAGCAGCTCCTCCCCTAAAAGCTGCTGCCATGCCCCGACTACCTCCCGCTCCTGAAATTTTATCCGCTTACGTGTAACCATAGCTAAAAAATTTTAACCCGCTTTAGTCTCGTTTAGCCTGCTTCTTTACCTGGTATCTGAAGCCGCTGCGCTCAGCGACTATCCCCAGTAAGGTGGCTGAGGCGCCGCGAGGCTGATACATCCCCGTCTCCCACTCGCTAATTGTCTGCTGCCGTGTGCCCAGTTGCTCCGCCATCTCCGCCTGAGTCGCCTTTAAATGCTTCCTCAGCGCCCTGATGTTCTCCCTGTCCCACCGCCCCTTCTTTTCTTTCGCCATTACTTAAATATTATACACGGTAGAGTGTAAAAGTCAAGGGCTGAATACTACCTTCCCCCAGCGCTGAGGAAATCCATCTTCTCCGACCTCCCCTCGTGGTCAATATGCTCCACGGTCATGGAGGCAGACCCTCCTCCCGGCTTCACCTTAGCCTGCACCAGCTCAAACATATCCATGGGGTTCACGCAGCCCTCAGGCGGAAAGACCCCCTTTCCCCCTATCCTCCCCATCCCCATAAGCATCGTCCCGAGCGCCGCGGGGATGCCTGTCCCCTCTCCCATCCCCTGCTTTCTGGAAGATATGGAAAAGATGTAGCTGTTTTTTTCACCGTCCTTATACCCCTTCACCACTATCTTCAGACATCCCACAGGTCCGGCTGAGCCCGACTCCCTCAGGAGTTTTTCCCGTTGCGATATTATGAATGCCACGGCGAACTCCAGGGGAACAACTTTTTGACCCTGGACCTCGATTGGCTCCTCTCCGGTGAGCCCGGTCTTCACCATCGTCTTTATAAGCTCGGCATAGCTCGGTGGAAGCACAATCCCCAGGTTGGTCACCCTCTTCACTCCCTTGAGAAAGCGGGGAAGGGTTATTGTCTCGGGGTGGGGATAGGGATAAACCTTGTATCGGCCCACATTCTCAAAATCCGTCTCTTCCTCCAGTGCCTTGCCACTCTGGTCAAACAGCCTGACGGTGGTAAATTTACCGTCAAGAAACACGGGGATAGCCATCTCCATAGAATGAATCCGGTGTTTCACCACCGCCGCCCCCTCGATTTTCTCACCGCCGTGAGCGTGATAAATATCCACCGACTCCACCTCATCCAGCATAGACTCGGCGCAATACCTCACCAATACATTGGCAAGCCCCGGAGAGCTCCCCATGCCAATCAGCGCCACAATCCCGGCATTCCGGGCATCCCCGTCCAGAGCCAGGAGCTTCTCCGTAGCATCAAAATCGTCACATATGTCAACATAATTTATTCCCCGGCTTATCACCGCTTTCAAGATGGATGGTCCGAACTCGTAAAACGGCCCCACGCAGTTCAGCACCACCGACGAGCCCTTGACGGTTTTTTTAATGCTCTCGGGGCTACGGGCATCAAACTTCACCGCCGAGACATTGCCCGTCCCGATTCTTTCCACCACCCTGTTGGCGGCTTCAAGGTTAATATCAGCAATCACAACCTCGGAAAAAACACCGCTGGCGGCAAGTATGCCCGCGGCTACGCTCCCTACCGCTCCGCCGCCGCCTAAAACAGCAACCTTAGACATATTGCGCTCCTTCTCACTTAATCCCCTTAAACGGCTCAACCCAGAGTCCCATCGCCGTGGCTAGCTCAGGATGCTCTTTAGCCGCCTCTTCCAGGGAAATGCCCTTCATGGTGGCATCGATTGCCTGGCGAAACGCCCTTGCCCCGGCGGCAGGACCCTGGGGATGGGCGTGTATTCCTCCTCCCGCAGCCACCACGATGTCGTTGCCCAGGTCGCGCATCATCTTGGGCACCATTGAAGGCGTGATGCCGCCGGCAGGCAGAGGGAAAACCGGCTTCAACTGGTAAAGGGGGAAAGTTAAATTCCTCCATACATTGAGAAACTTGTCCTCCAGCACGGAAGCCTTTCCATAAGGGGCGGGAAAGACCGCCGCATCGGCACCGGCAAGTCGGGGCAGCTTCCCCATCACGATGTGCGAGCTTATCCCGTGGTAGGGGGACATATAAAAAGCGCCGGTCACATCCATGTGCCCGAGGATAGGAACATTTATCGCCGGGTCTTCCGCCAGCGCCTGGAGCACCGAGAAGCCGGCGGCGAGGTAGTTCACCATTATGGCATTACAGCCAAGCTCCACCGCCCGCCTGGCGTTCTCAAAAACCTTAGGGATTTTGTCCGTTACGTTGACCGTATACAGGGTGTGCTCGCCTTTCTCCTCGTAAACCTGCCGCTCCGCCTCCATATAGAGCCTCACCCGCTTTTTCACGGTATTGAACGAGGCGTCAGCGAGAAGCTCGTCGTCCTTGATAATGTCGCATCCCCCGAGGGCAGCCTGCCGGAAAAGCTCCACCCCGACCTCGGCGGTGTATCCCGTGCATGGCTTTATCATGTTGTTAAGCAGCGGTCGGTCGGGGACTCCCAGGATTTCCCTCACCCCTGAAATCCCGAATTTCGGACCCTTGAAGCCGGCAACATACTTCCGGGGAAAATGGACGTCCACCAGCTTAATCTCCCCCGCCATGGAGATGTTGCCCACCACCGTGGTCAGCAGCAGCGGTATCTGCTCCCCGATATTGACCTCGGGATAGGCTATCTGGATGATGTAACTCCGCTTCTCCACCGAGGAAGGCACGCTGAACTCGTAGTCCGGCAGCTCGTAGACACCGACGACCTTAGCCACATAGCGGCGGCGCACCTCAGGGGTCTCGCCGGGGACGGGAACCCATGTCCCCGTGCTCTGCTCAATAGCGAGCATCTGCGCCCCCAGCGTTACCGGGATATTCGGGGGAAAGCAAGCCAGATAAGTGCCGATTATATACTCATCATGGTCTATTCCCTCCGGCAGCGCTACCGGCAGGGACAAAACATCCTGTCCGACCATTTAACCACCTCCTCCGTCAGGTCGACGGATTAAGCTGCCCGTAGATAGGGGCTAATTGCTCATAGAGCTGCTGAAAACAGCGGTAAAGCTCTTCATAAATAGCCCGGTGCTCATCCCTCGGCTCGAATTCCCTCCCCAGGGGAACAAGCTCCGCCACGGAATCAAAGTCCTTATATATCCCCAGCCCCACCAGAGCCATCAGGGCAGCGCCACGAGAGCCAGCCTCCTGGGGAAACTGGACCTGCCTTATTCTCTTCCCTAAAACATCGGCACATATCTGCAGCCAGACCCCGCTCAGCGCCCCACCCCCGGCAGCGTTCAAGCGCTCAACCTTAAACCCCAGACCTTCTATGCCATCGAGGACCCATTTGGTGTTATACGCCACCCCCTCCAGTATCGCCCGGACTAAATGCCCCTTGCCGTGATTGAAGCTCAGGTTTATGAACGCTCCCCGCAGGGTAGGATTTATCATGGGGCACCGCTCCCCCAGCATCCAGGGCATAAAAATCAGCTTGCCCGCCCCGGGCTCAACCTCCCGGGCAAGCTCATCAAGAACCTCGTATATCCTTACATGCTTCCGCAGCGCCTCCGTTTTTTCCTCACCCCCCAGCGTATCCCGGAACCATTTCAAACAGGCACCGGCATTTTCCATCTGCCCGATGAGCAATAATTTATCCGGCATGGCGGAGCAGATGCTGCCAATCCCCAGGTTAACATCAAACTTGGGCTCGGTCACATGAGTGGCTATCCACCCCGATGAACCGATATATAAATGAGCCTGCCCTTCTCCTATCGCTCCCGACCCTATGGCAACAGCAGCAAAATCGCCACAGCCGCAGACTACCTTTGTTTCCGTTGATAGTCCCAGCTCCTCCGCCGCAGACGCCGTTAAGTTGCCCACCACGTCCGTGGACTTCAACACCGGGGAGAGCATATCTCCGGATAGCCCCACGGTCGCAATAAGCTCTTTTTCCCACTGGTTCGTCTTGCTGCTGAACAGCCCGGTAAGCAGGGCGCAGCTCCGGTCGGTGCAAAACTCCCCGGTGCACTTATAAACGATGTAGTCCTTGACATCCATAAATTTATAGGTGCTCTCAAACACCCCGGGCTCTTTTTCCTTAATCCACCGGAGCTTGGGAATCACATCCTTTTCGGATGCCGGGGGAATCATCCCCATATCAAGCAGCTTGAGCAAATCAAGGTTCGCCAGGCACCAGCCCGCCTGCTTCCCCGCCCGGGCATCAAGCCAGATGATTGCCGGGCGGAGCGCCTTCCCTTCACGGTCGACTGGGAGGGCACTCACCGTCATGGAATCAAAGACGAGGGCGATAATCTCGGCGGGAGAGACCCTGGTTTTGCCTATCAACCTCCGGGTGGACTTCACTACCGCCTTCCACCAGACCTCAGGGTCCTGCTCCGCCCAGCAGGGGTGGGGATAATTCACCCCGTAGACTTCGGAGTCCAGGCCAACTATCTTCCCCTGAATATCAAAAAGGACTGCCTTGTTGACCTCTGTCCCGATATCGTGCGCCAGTATATACTTTCCCGCCAACTTCTATCCTCCTCAGAAAAGTCTTTTCACCGCCATTTAACCACAATTTCAAAGCCAAAATCAACCGTGGCACAAGACGGGTATTTACTTTCCCTCTCCCGATGACAATAATAAAAAGCGGTGAAGAAGAGCTTACTGAGAAAGAGACTTTTACAGGAAACAGGCTCATATACCCTTGAGGAATTGCAGCGGAGGAGCGAAAATGTCGCCCGGAACCTGCAAAATTTACCGCTGTATAAACAAGCAGACTGCGTTATGTTCTATTACCCCTTAAAAAGGGAGGTCAATCTCCTGGGGGTAATCAGGGAGGCATTAAAACAAAAGCGAGTTTGCTTTCCCGTGATAGACTTGAAAGAGGGTAACTTAATTCCTTACGAGGTAAAAGACCTGGCTAAAGACCTGGTGAAGGGACCGCTGGAAATTATGCAGCCGGACAGGGAAAGAGCCAGGGAGGTAGAGCTCCAGGCTCTAGACGTGGTAATCGTCCCGGGCTTAGCGTTCGACAGGGAGAAAAACAGGCTGGGTAGAGGTAAAGGCTTCTACGATAGATTTCTAAAAAGACTGGATAAAAAGACGAGAATAGTGGGCGTCGCTTTCGACTTCCAGCTTATCCCGTCCATCCCCGCACACCCTCCCCGGGATGAAAAAGTAGACCTTGTTGTAACCGAAAGCACCTGTATTTAGAAAATACAACAGTACCCAAGGTAGCCAGGGACAGATAACAAATCACGTTTAGACCACCCGATACTTGATATGCCGTTCCATCAGCAAGTATAGTAATGAGTTTAGTATGAGTCGACAAGCAGTGTTGTCAGTCCTGGAAAAAGCAGCAAGCGACACCAACTCTCTAGGCGAAAGGAGAAGCCATGGCATTTAAGACACCGGGTGAAATTGCTGGGGAAGCGGTAAGATTGGGCAAAATAAAAACTACGATGGGTTGGGAGAGGTTATTGATTTTAGGTTTTCTCGCCGGGGCATATATTGCCTTTGGCAGCCAACTGGCGGTGACCGCAGCTGCGGGTGCCCCCTGGCCTCAGCAACTCCCGGGGTTACAAAAACTTATATTCGGCGCGGTGTTCCCTGTAGGACTGATGCTCGTAGTTATCGCTGGCAGCGAGCTTTTTACCGGCAACTGTATGCTGCCTACGATTGCTTGCTTGAACAAGCAGGGTAAATGGCTTGGATTACTGAAGAACTGGGTAGGGTCGTATATCGGGAACTTTGCCGGTGGACTCTTCGTGGCTTACTTCCTGGCCACGGCGACGGGATTGCTGCTCAAAGAGCCCTGGAGCAGCTACATAACCACCATTGCCCAAGCGAAGTGTAGTCTCACCTTTATGCAAGCCTTTTGGCGAGGGATAGGCTGCAACTGGCTGGTGTGCTTGGCAGTATGGTTGGCTATCGGCAGCGATGACATCGTGGGCAAGATATTTGGAATTCAATTTCCGATTAT
>Ga0315282_10005274_pt1 | contig 22089 bp, 16 predicted proteins | sample YL17G07_20_MG_FD_203693 | JGI IMG/M metagenome (GOLD analysis project Ga0315282, IMG submission 203693) | Sediment microbial communities from Yellowstone Lake, YNP, Wyoming, USA - YL17G07_20 | ecosystem: Environmental > Aquatic > Freshwater > Lake > Sediment | place: USA: Wyoming | collected... | reverse complement strand
GGCTCGAGATGGAGGTCATCTTCGTCGACGACGGCAGCCGCGACGCGACCTGGGACACGATTCGCGCGCTGCGAGCGAGTGATGGCCGCGTGCGGGGCATCCGGTTCAGGCGGAACTTCGGCAAGGCCGCCGCCCTGGCGGCAGGCTTCCGGGCCGCGCGGGGCGACATCGTGTTCACCATGGACGGCGACCTGCAAGACGACCCGGCCGAGCTGCCGAGGTTCCTCGACAAGCTCGCCGAGGGCTTCGACCTCGTGAGCGGCTGGAAGCGTCGACGCCGCGACCCCTGGTACAAGGTACTCCCCAGCCGCGTGTGGAACGAGATGGTCAGCCTAGCCACCGGCGTGCGGCTGCACGATCACAACTGCGGGCTCAAGTCCTACCGACGCGAGGTGCTCAACGAGATCGACCTCCGCGGCGACCTGCACCGGTACGTGCCGGTCCTGGCGGCGGCGCGCGGTTTTCGCGTCGCCGAGATCGAGGTGAACCACCGGCCTCGCGAGCACGGAGTCAGCAAGTACGGGGCGAGACGGTTCCTCCGCGGGTCCGTCGATCTGATGACAGTGGTGTTCCTCACCTCGGCGGGGCAGAGGCCCGCACACGTTCTCGGCGGCTGCGGGCTGACGGCCGCCGGCGTCGGGGGGCTGGCCCTTGGTGCCTGGCTGGTGCTAGCGCTGTGCGGAGTGAGTACGACCATAGGTGTCGTGTTCGGCTGGGCCGGAGCATTGCTGTGCGCCACTGGCGTGAACCTGATAGGCTTGGGGCTGGTGGCCGAGCTTGTCCGCTCGCTCGTGGGTGCGAGCGGCGAGCCGTACTCTGTGATCGAGGTAGTCGGTGATGTCGAGGAGTCAAGCTTGGCAGGCTGATGAGCGGCCCGGCGCGGGACAGGTTGCCGGCATCAGCAACCCCGCGTTCGCGGCGATGGTGCCGGTGGTGTCGATCTTCACCGGCATGTTGGTGCTGTGGTCACTGGTGCACGTTCCGCCGATGATGTGCGTGAACGACATGTCGCGTTGGGACACCGTCTGGTCGCTGGTGCACAGGGGCACCTATGCGATCGGCACCGACGCCGAGCCCGAGCCGTGGGGCACTATCGACAAGATCAAACGCGACGGCGCCTACTACTCCAGCAAGCCACCGCTGTACCCGACGGTCCTCGCCGGCGAGTACTGGCTGCTTCGCAAGGTGACCGGCTGGGACATGAGGGAGCAGACAGAGGCCGTCTGCCGGACGCTGCTGATCACTTTCAACGTTATCCCGCTCGTCGGGTTCGTGTGGCTCTACGGGCTGTTTCTCGGGCGGCATGTGCGCGACCCCTGGGCGCGATCGTTCTGGCTCGTGGGTGGCGCGCTCGGTACGTACGTTACCGGCTACAGTGTCACACTGAACAACCACTCCGTGTCGGCGTGGGCGACGATGTACGCCCTCTACTTCACAGCAAGGATCCTCTACGACGGCGACCGCCGCCGCGTCATGTTCTTCCTCGTCGGGCTCTCGGCCGCGTGGGCGTCGGCCAACGAGGTGCCGGGCATTCTGCTGCTCGTCGGGGTGCTGGCGATACTCGGATGGCGAGCCGGGCCGCGCACGTGGGCTTACGCGCTGCCGCCGGCTCTCGTGATCCTGGCCGCGGAGGTCTACACGAACTCGCTCGCGTTCGGCACGATCGTCCCCGTGTACTTCCTGAAGGATACGGAGCTGTACCACTATCCCGGGAGCTACTGGAACAGCCCGCAGGGAATCGACGCGCAGCACGAGCCGAAGCTGGTCTACGCGCTGTACAGCAGCTTCGGCCACCACGGCATCTTCTCGCTGACGCCGATCCTGTGCTTCGCCGCGGTGTCTTGGGTGCTGTTCCTGTGCGGGAAGAACCGACAGGTGCCGGAGCTTCAGTGGCTGGCCATGCTCATCAGCGTGGGGGTCTACGCGGCGTACGTGCTCCACTCGGAGCAGAACTACGGCGGCGGCTGCAAGGGGTTCCGCTGGATGTTCTGGACGATCCCGCTGTATCTCATCTCGGCGCCGCTCGGGGCGGAGCACTACTCGCGCAGCCGACTAGTGCGCGCGCTCGCCTACGTTGCGCTGGGCATCTCGCTGTGGACGGTGTTCGACGCGCTAGGGGGCCCGTGGGGCTCGTCGTGGCTGCACGTGATCTACAGCGACCTAGGGATCATCAACTACTGAGGGCCGTACAAGGAAACAGGGCACCGGCTCGCGGTGCCCTGTTACTAGCCCGATGGTGCCGAAGAGAGGACTTGAACCTCCACGGGGAAACCCCCACTGGAACCTGAATCCAGCGCGTCTGCCACTTCCGCCACTTCGGCTCAGGTGAGACGAAGAATAGCCGCGAGCAGGCCGAGAGTCAAGGGTCAGACCACCTCTCCCGGGGGGAGAGGGAGCAGCGCCCCCTACCACTGCGGCGGCCAGAACTGGTCCACGTCCTTCGCTGTGATGATGTGCTTCTCAAGGTAGTACACCGGCCTGTCGATCGGCTCGCCGCGGAACCAGCGCGCCGCTATCGCGATGGGCAGGGCGCCGTCGCCCTCGGCCGACTGGAACGTGACCGCGTGGAGCTTGCCCGACTTGATGTACTCCAGGCCCGTGCGGCTCGAGCCGGCGGCGACGCAGATCACGTCCTCGCGGCCGGCGTCCTTCAGCGCGTCGACGATGCCCACCATCGCCTTCGAGTCGTCCGCGCTGACGATGCCCTTCAGCTCGTCGCCGTACTTCTTGAGCCACGCGGCCACCTGAGTGCGCGTCTCCTCGGTCTTGAGGTCGGTCGACTGCATGTCAAGGCACTTCATGTTCGGCGCGACCTTCTTGAGCTCCGAGACAGCCGCCCAGGTGCGAGATAGATAGCAGCTTGTCCCGGCAATGTGCCGCACAACGCAGTAGCCGCCCTCGTTGCTCATCGCCTTGGCGAACTCGCGCGCGAGCATCCGGAACTGGCCCCAGTCGTCGGGGCCGGTCCAGGTGATGGCGTATTGCATGCCCTCGTCGACTGGCAGGAGGTTGCTGGCGATGACCGGCACCTTGGCGTCGTAGAGGCGCTTCAGGAGGGGCACGACCCCGTTGGAGTCTACGGGCGTGAGGAACACGAGGTCGGGGCGCATGGCAATGACCTGCTCGACCTGGTCGGCCTGCACCTTGTTGTCGTTGCCGGCCTCCATGATCTCCACGCTTACGCCGTAGGCCTCAGCGACGCGCTTCATGCCGTTCGTGTAGCCGGCCCAGTACGGGTGATCCATGTACTGAAGACTGACGAGCTTCTTCCCGCGGATACCGTCGCCGGGGCTGGGCGGCATCGGCAGCTTCTTCGCGCTCCAGCCGGAGTACTCATAGTCGTACCAGCGGAGGACGTCGTCGTCGGGGAGCTTGGTGGGGTCGGTGGGCCTAGGCGGCGGGTTGAGGGGCTCTGTGTCGATCCAGACAAGCTGCTGGCCGTCGGTCGACTTCAGAGCCGAGACGTCGGGCTCGTCCGCGGCCGGTGCGGTGGGCGCCTGAACGGGCGCCGTGCCGGGTTGCCTCGCAACCGACGCCGAACCCGCCGACGGAGGCACTGCGGCAGACGGCACCCGGTCGCGCCGAATCGCAAGCGCGAAGATGGCGACTATCGCCACACACGCGACCGACGCCACGCACACCGTCGCGAATGTCCTGTCAGGTCTCTGCATCTCAGCACTCTCCTTGTATTCCTCCGCGCTATCGGGACGCACGCGCGTCGCGAGCTCGGCGAGCAGCTCTCGCCGCTGGCCACGCGTGCGCCCAACCTGCATTGTCCGCCACGCATCAAGCACGATCACAACGGCGAGCACGGCGCCATTGGCGATGAGCTTCACGGACTTCGACGCGCCGACGTAGCTGAGGCCGTTCGTAAGCGCGTTCAGCACCACAAGCGCCACGATGGTCATGACCGCGCTGCCGCGACCGCCGGCCATCGACGTGCCGCCGACGATGGTGGCCGCGACTATCAGCATGAGCGACTTGTCACCCAGGTTCGGCATCGCGGTGTTCTGTGACGCGGCGGCGAAGGCGCCGCCGAGCGCCGACAGCACGCCGGACAGCACGAACGCGCCCAGCACGTAGTTGTGTGTCCCGATGCCGGCGTACCACGCGGTCTGCGGATTGCCGCCGATCAGGTAGAGGTTGCGCCCCTGCCTGGTTCGGCGGAGCGCGAGCTCCAGCAGGATGATTGGTACGAAGATGAGCAGCACGCGCGGGGACCACGGGAGCACCGGCTGAAGCCAAGCGACGGCGCGCATGCCCTCGGTCACGTCGGCGAGCGACTTGCTCCCTCCGTGCAGCAGCGCGCGGTTGAGCCCCTGCAGGATCGTCATCGTGCCGAGGGTGACGATGAAGGAGTTGATCCGCGCTCGCGACACCACCAGCCCGTTGAACAGGCCCACCAGCAGGCCGGCGCCCGTCGCGGCCAGGAACGCGCCGATCCAACCGAGGCCGGGCTGCAGGAACATGACCGCGACCCCACCGGTGGTCATGGTCGTGCCGATGGATAGGTCAAGCTGGCCCGTGATCATCACGACGGTGAAGCCCGCTGCCGCGAGCGCGTCGGTACTCGTTGCGCGGAGGATGTTCGAGATGTTCTCGCCTGTCGCGAACTCCCTGGGTGATAGCGCCGTCATCACCGCGAAGACCGCGATCGCCAGGAGAAACAGGCGCCCCTGCCTGCAGGCATACGCGGCGGAGCGGCCGATGCGCGAGACTGGGATCGCGGGGCTAGACATCGCTCCGCCCCGATCTCCTTAGGGCGTACATGCTGATCCCCACGACCGCGATGAAGATGACCCCGCGGATGATGAACTGCTGGTCCTGACCTATGCCGGGGATGAGGGGCAGGATCCTACCCAGCAGGCCGATCACCAGGACCCCGCCGATGACCCCCGGCATCGACCCGCGCCCGCCCGCCAGCGTCACCCCTCCTATGACCACGGCTGTCACGGCCTGGAAGTCGTAAGTGAGGCCGATATCCACATCCCCGTACATGTTGAAGCTCGTCTTGATGACGCCGCCAAGCGCGGACGCGACCCCCGACAGCACGAACGCCCACATGATGGTTCGCCGCGGATCGACGCCCGAGAGCCGAGCGGCCTCGTAGGCCGCGCCTGTCAGCTTGAGCCGGCGGCCGAAGCCCGTGCGGCGAAGCAACGCGTCGCCCACGACCGCCACAGCGGCGAAGATGACGACGGTGGTCGGTACGACGCCGAGCATCTCACCGGCGTACAGCGACCCGAACACGGCGCCGGACGGCGTGTCGTGGAGGGCGTAGATCCACTTCCCGCCATAGGCCCACCGGGTGACGCCGTCCACGAGCGACATCGCGGCAAGCGTCCAGAGGATCGGGTTCAGGCGCAGATAGCCCACCATCAGGCCGTTGACGATCCCGAGCGCGAGCCCCATTCCCAGCCCCGCCGCGAGCGCCGCCCCGAACCCGGACGGCAGAACGTAGACCGCGACGATCCCCGAGCAGGCCATGATCGCCGGGATCGACAGGTCGACGTAGTGGCCACCCAGAGTGATGAAGCACAGACCGACCGCGACGATCCCGAGGATCGACACATCCTTGAGGGTCTGCAGCAGGTTCTCGGCCGACAGGAAGTCAGGCCGGACGATGCACCCCAGTACTACCAAGAGCACAACGGCGACATAGACGCTGCCCACGCTGAGGAGCCAGCGGCCGATCGGCTGCGCGCGCGGTGCGGGGGCCGCGGTCATCCCTCTCCCTCTCCCTCCGGGGGAGGGCCGGGGTGAGGGCTATCGTGGGGACAATGGGCTTCAGCCCATTGTGTGGATTCCGGCAATGGGCTGAAGCCCATTGTCTCAAGCGCCCCTTCCCCGTTGGCGGCCAGTAGGACCGCTTCCTCAGTGCACTCGGATCCCGACAGCTCTCCGATGAAGCGCCCACGGCGCATGACCATAACCCTGTCCGACAAGCCCACGAGCTCGGGCAGATCGGATGAGATAAGGATGACGCACTTGCCCCGGTCGGCGACCTCGGCGATAGCGCGGTGAATGACGGCCTTCGCGCCGATATCTACGCCGCGCGTAGGCTCGTCGAGAATGAGCACCTGCGGATCAGTCGCGAGCCACTTGCCCAGCAGCGCCTTCTGCTGGTTCCCGCCGGACAGTGTGGCCATCTCGCGCTCGGGGTCGGGCGGGAGGATGTGCAGCGATCCCAGCCAGCGGCCCACGATCGCCGTGTCGCGCGCGCCCGTGTAGACCCCCGCGCGGCACAAGCGTGGGATGATGGCAGAGAGCAAGTTCTCCGCGACGGTTAGCCGCAGCGCCAGCCCCTGGGCCTTGCGATCTTCGGTAAGGTAGGCGAGGCCGTCACGGATGCCCTCCGAGTAGCTCGTGGGCGCTATGGGCCGCCCGTCAAGCTCGACGGACCCCTCGTCAGCGGGATCGATTCCGCAGAGCGACCTCGCGAGCTCGCTTCGGCCCGCGCCGCTGAGGCCGCCGATGCCCACGATCTCGCCGGCCCGCACGGTGAGAGAGCAGTCGTGGAAGAACCCGTACCGCGTCAGCCCTCGAACGTCGAGCTTCACGTCACGTGGTGGGGCGGCTCGCTTCGCGTAGAGATCCGAGGCGGCGTCGCCGATCATCGCCTCGACTATCTCTCGGCTCGTGACCTGGCGCGCCTCGAACGTCCCCACCCGCTTGCCGTCTCGCAACACCGTGATGCGGTCGGCCACCTCGAACACCTCGGACAGGTGGTGGGAGATGTAGACGATGGCGAGCCCCTGTTGCACGAGCCGGCGGATGATGTCGAAGAGCCGCGCGACCTCCTCGCGGCTGAGGGCGCTCGTCGGCTCATCCATCACGAGGATGCAGGGGACGTACCCGAGGGCCTTCGCAATCTCCACGAGCTGCGCCTGATGCTGGGGGATGTCCTCGACAGGCGTCGACGGGTCTAGGTCGTCAAGGCCGACGAGTGAGAGGCACATCCGGGCCTCTTCGCGGGTCGCGCGCTTGTTGAGAAAGCCGCGCTTCGTGGGCAGTCGGCCGGCGAGGACGTTTTCCGCGACACTCAGCGGCCCGGCCAGGCTGAGCTCCTGTTGGATCATCTCGATGCCGAGCGCCTTGGCGGCGGCGGGAGAGTGGAGCGTCGCCCGCTTGCCGTTGACGGCGACCTCGCCAGTGTAGTCGTCGAAGCAGCCGGCGATGATCTTCATGAGGGTGCTCTTGCCGGCGCCGTTCTCGCCGACGATGGCGTGGACTTCGCCCGAGCGTATCTCGAGGTCGATCTCGCTGACCGCGAGGGTCCCCGGGTAGCGTTTGCTGACGCGCCTCAATTCGAGCGCAGTGCCGATGCCGGACATCACGTACCTCTACCGCCACTCACGTTGCGGCGAGGTTCCGTGGCCCGGGAGTGGCGACCTGCCAGGGGCGGCAGCCGAGGCGGCTGCCCCACGGTCTGTGGCGGTCGTCAGGCCCCCTCCGTCGCCAGCTTCGCCAGTGCCTCCTCGAGGAGCGACACCGCGCGTGCCTCGTGGACCTTGGCGTCGCGGATGAGGCCGGCGAGCTTCGTGCGCAGCGCTCGGTCGGCGATCTCCAAGCGCTTCGCCTCCGGCGCGCCGGTCCAAGGCGTGCTGGCGCCCGCCTGCTTCCACAGAAACGCGCCCGCGCTGTACGCGTCCGCGGCGGACTTCACCTCATCCGCCCCAGGCAGGTCCCACTCCGCGACACTCGTCAGGAAGCGGACGGCCGCGTCGCGCTTGCAGCCCATGAGGTGTACTCCGTCGTTTCCGATGGGCACGAGCCGCGAGGTGAGAGTCTCGAGGTCGCCCTCGGGGAAGCTCTCGTCCTTCTCCAGCGCCTCCGCGAACGCATCGTAGGCGGCAAGGCCCGCGATGAGGCGCTGCCCTTCGCCGCCGTCGGGAGGCCTACGGCTGAAGCGCTCGGGCTCGCGCGCGAGCGCGACGGCCCATTCGAGGGTACTCTTGAGCACCTGCTGTCGAGACGGCGTCTCCTTCTTGTCGCCGACGACGATCAGGCCGATGCACTTCGCGAACCAATCCTCCGCACGGAAGTAGACCGAGAAGTCCTCCTGGAAGTAGCTCCAGCCACTGAGCACTTGACCGCTGTCCTCGTAGCCGGCGATCACGCCGGCCTCGGGCGGCCCGACAGGCCCCTGGGCGATGACGGGCGTACCCCTGTCGATGCTCTCGACGATCGCCTTGCGGAGCCGCTCCTCCGCGTCGCCGGGGTCGTTACGGTTCGGCTCGCGGAAGCGAGCATGCTCGTAGCCCAGCGCCGAGAAGGTGCGGTCGATCGGCTCGTCGCCGAGGTAGAGGATGTCGCAGTTGCAGTCACACCACGGGACACCCCAGAAGATGGTGAATGCCCCGCCGGAGACCCCCATCAGGAAGTCGTCGGTCACGTCCTCGCCGAGGTAGCGCATGGCCGAGCCCGTCGAGCCAACGAAGCACAGGCAAGCGGTTGTCCCGAACTGGACCATCGGCACGTCGCGAAGCACGTTGCTGTCGAGCGGCTCATCCTGGGAAGCTAGTGCCCTCGAGGCCGCGACGGCGGCCGCTCCGGCACCGGCTGTCTCGATGAATCGCCTGCGGTTCATGCGCGCTCACCCTCTCGCGGATAGCATTCCCGCACACTCCATGGCCCCCTGCCACCCGTCACCGGAATCCTCGATGCTCCACCAGGCGGACAACACGGCGGACACGAGGGCCCAGCGGCGGAGGCGCTCGCGATCCATCGCCAGCTCGTCCGCGAACTGGTCGAGGCGACGGGCGATCAGCCGGGCGGGGTCGGCGACGCCCTCGAGCCTGTTGGCGATGAACGGCCCGACCTCAAAACCCGGGTCGCCGACGACGCCCTTCGGATCGATGGCGAGCCACGGGCGTCGCTCTGCTCGCAGGATGTTGTAGTGCTGCAGGTCGCCGTGCATGAGGACCGGGGCGAGCGGATCGGCAAGCAGCTCCTCGCGGTAGGCCTCGGCGGTCGCCACGAGCTGGGCGGGTAAGGGGCCCGTCCGGCCGCCGAAGTGCTCGCGCAGATTCCGGAAGCCGTCGGTCCATTCCGCGAGCGTCGGGCATGGAAGATCCCGCGGCGGGGGCCGCCACAGCTCGCGCATGACTGCCGCCGCGATGGTCGTCGCCTCCCGGTCGTCATCGAGCGTCGCCAGCATCGTCCCGGGCCTAAGTCGCTCGAGGAGTATGGCTCCCAGCTCCGGCGCTGCATCGACCAACATAACGGCCCCGCGCCCATCGAACGCGCGCAACGCCGCTACCTCAGACGCCAGAGCCAGGAACCCGACCTTCAGGACCAAGTCAGTGCCGTCTTCGCGCGTGGCCGGAGCGACGAAGCTGAGCGATGCATAGGAGAACGGCTCGCCTATCGCGAGCGACCAGCGCCGCGCGCACTCGGCGAGGATATCCGACAGCCTCGCCAGCCACTCGAGGCCCATTCCGTCGCGGAACCGCTCTACTTCAGCCTCCAGCATCCAGGTCCCCTATTGCGCGGCCCAGACCCGGACGCCGGGCCCCTCCGGGAACGCAACATCCGCTGCGGCCCCAGGCCCTGTGGGCACGTCCGTTCCAACACTGCGGAGCGACCCGCCCAACGGAGGCAGCCCTATCGGTGGCATTGCATCGGCCGCGCCCGAATTCCTGTACGACCAGCGATGACGAACCACCGGCCGTCGGCCCCGCGCGGCTTCGCCGAGAGGCCGGCGGGCACGAAGCCGCCCGTCTGCCCGACCAGCACAAGCGTGGCGTGCAGGAAGACCACCATGGCCAGCCCTTCAGGTCTCCGACGCCCGGGCGCTACAGTTTCCAAGGCGCCCGCATGGTCGGCGCCAGGAGCCGCCGCGCGTCGGGATTGCCCTGAACCGTCTCACGCTCGGGGTCCCACTCGAGCTTCCCGCCCGTGAGCATCGCGATGTTGTTCAGGTGGCAGATGGTCGCGGTGTGGTGGCCCACCTCAACTGGCGCGAAGGGGTCCTTGCGGCTCTTGACGCAGTCGAGGAAGTTCCGGTGATGGCCGGGGCTCCGCCCCAGGTGTACCTCATCGTCGCCGATCTTCTCACTGAGCAGCGACTCCTTGCTCGCCTCGAGAGCCCCTCCGTGGATGTGGACGAAGATCCAGCCCTCGTCTCCCTCGAAACGCAGACCGCGCGGGTCATCGGTTGTGCCCACAAGCTCGAGCCCGCTCGGGTAGCGGTTCACGAAGCGGTAGTCCCAGAGCGTGTTGTAGAGGCTGCCGGGCGTTTGCACCCCGGTGGCCTCGTACGCGACCGGAGTGGTGTCATCGGTCCCGGCGCCGAGCTGCGCAATGTCGATCACGTGAGCGCCGCGGTCGGTCATCTCCCCGCCGCCGTACGAGAGGATGAACCGCCACCAGAAATGGCAGCGACGAGGGGTGTACGGGACCTCCGGGGTGTGACCGAGCCAGAAGTCCCAGTCGAGACCCTCAGGCACCGGCTCAGGATCGGGGATGGAGGTCAGGGCGCGAGCCTCCTGGTGGTGACCGTCGCTGCACGGGAGGTTGATGAGGATCCGCTTGAGGGTGCCCAAGCGGCCGTTCCGCACGAGCTCGCAGGCGTAACGGATCGACTCGGTCGAGCGCTCGTGGCTGCCGGTCTGCAGGACGCGACCGTTGGCGCGAACGGCGTCACAGACGGCCCGGCCCTCCGCGATCGTGTTCACGAGCGGCTTCTCGCAGTAGATGTCCTTGCCCGCGCGCGCGGCGGCGACTGACACGAGGCCGTGCCAATGATCGGGCGTGCCTATGGAGACCGCGTTGATGTCCTCGCGCGCGAGGAGTTCGCGGAAGTCGCTGTAGGCCGTGCAGCTTCCCGCGCCATAGTGCTTGTCCACCTCAGCGGCCGCGGCGTCCATGTGGGACTTGTCGACATCGCAAACGGCGACCATCTGCACCTCGGGGTCGCTCATGAAGTTGCGCATGTTGCCCGTCCCCTGGCCGCCCGTGCCGATGCAGCCCATCACGATCCGGTCGCCAGGCGCGACCGCACCGTCCTTCCCGAGGGCCGAGGATGAGATGATGGCGGGGAGTGTGGCCGCTCCCGCCGCGACGGCGGCGGTGCGACCGAGGAACTGCCGACGCGTCAAGCGTCCTATGCGGGCCATGGTTCGGTCACCTTCCTGCCGGTTTGCTCCGACGGTAGGGCGCTTCTGCCATGTCGAGTGAGCCACCTACCGCGATGTGGCAAGGCCGTACGGTCCCCGGGATCCGCTCCATGTTGCCGCTTGTGGGCCCGGGGTCGAGGCCTGCCGCGGCCACTCGTGCTCGCACCAACTGTGAGCCACGGAGAAGTTTTGTTGCGAATCGCGCAACATAGCGAGATGCCAACGTGTCATAATGCGGAAGTGCTCAGCAAGGGGCGGGGTGTGGCGGTGGACGACGCGTGGCCGGATCACGCTGAGGGCCCACCCGATCGACCACGCCCCCCCAGACAAGCGAAGCACCGGTAGAGGCGCCCAGAGGGGCCATCCGGCCCCAACCGGTTCTGTGCCTCAGGCGACATCACGGCCCCGTCACGTTGCCGTGCGACGCTCGCGGCATGGGGGTCTCTGCCAGCGAGACGCCGCTCAGGCGTTCCGGATGGCAGGGACGGGCGCTCGGCCCGGAGCCGGGCCCCGACGCCCCCCGGGCTCTCGGTACCGTCGGCAAGACGCGCTTGGTCGGGGAGATGATGGGCTTGGGAACGGCCGCACCGATCGTTGCGATCCGCGATCCTTTCACCCCCGTGGACGTCGCGATGCTGCATGAGAACGCGATGCTGGATTGCGATCTGTACCGTCGCATACCCGGGCGCGAGTACGTGTTGTTCCTGTCGAAGAAGAGCCCGCTGGCATCGGACCTGTGGACCTCCGTACGCGACTCTCGTGTCCGCCAGCTATATGTCATACGGGATGAGTCGTCCGCCCTGGTACCCTACGTCCTGGGTCGGCTGGAGAGCACGCTGTCCGACTCGCGGACGCCCATCGAGGAGAGGTCCTCGGTGACGTTGCAGACCGCCGCGTTCATCCTCGACAACGTCATGGACGTGGCGTGTGCCGACGCGATCGAAGGCCTCCGAACCGTCGTCACCTCGACGCTGAGGCTGGCAGCCGAGGACCATGCCGCTCTGCACGCCTTGCTTACGCTGACTCGGGGAGACCGCTACACAGGGAACCACTCGCTGAACGTAGGGGTGTGGGGGATGGCCCTCGCCGTGATGTGGCGCGGGACCTTGCCACCCGCGGAAGCTCAGCAGTCGGAGGAGTGGCTCGCGAGCCTTACGCATGGGCTGTTCCTGCACGACATCGGCAAGTTGATGATCCCCGAGGAGGTGCTCAACTACCCCGGCAAGTACGAGCCGCAACACTGGGCCATCATGAAGCAGCATCCGGAGTTGGGCGTCAAAGTCCTCCAAGAAGCCGGCTTCGTGGACCCCGTTGTCTACACGGTGGTGCTGCAGCACCACGAACGCAACGATGGCCGTGGCTACCCGCGCGGGCTGCAGGCGGAAGGCATAGCCTTCGAGGCGAAGGTCTGCACCGTCGCGGACGTCTTCGATGCTCTGACGACCAGGCGTATCTACCGCGAGCCGTGCACGGCCTTTCAGGCACTGGGGATCATGATCGACGAGATGCGGCAGGAGTTCGACCCGATGCTGTTCGAGACGTTCATCCGGCTATTTGACGCATTCACTTGGGCCGGGGGCCCTGAGCGTCGGACCAGCGGCTCGGCCGCCGGCGGCACCGCATGACCCCGTGTGCCAGACCCACCGTTAGGACCGCCCACGAGCCCCACAGGACGAATGGACGAGACGCTTGAACCCGCAGGTGGCAGGAAGGGTTGCGCGAGTGCGGGCGAAAGGCGAGGTGCGGCGGGACCGAGACCGGCCCGCCAGCCAGCAGCCCTGCCGCAAGCACCCCCGCCGAGCACTGAGAGATGCCATGTGGCTGCCCCGGGCTGACGGCACTGCCGACACCATGCGTCGGCAACGAGGCTGGTGCGGGGCGCGAGACGTCATCGGTCGGGATGGTGATGGAGTTGCGGACGCTACCACAGATGGGGCAGTCGCCCGACCCGTTCACCGCCGTTGACGTCGAGTTGCTCGATGAGAACGCCACACTCGAGTGCGACCTGTACCGGCGCATACCGGGAAGCGACCACGTGTTGTTCCTGTCTAGGCAGTGCCCGTTCGCGGCGGACCTGTGGGTCACCGTACGTGAGGCGCACATCCGACATCTATACGTGATGCGGCAGGAAACGATAGCGTTCGTCCCGTACGTCCTGAGCCGGCTAGAGCACGCTCTGGCGGATGCTCACACGCCGATCGAGCACAGGGCCACTGTGGCGCTGCAGAGCGCCTCGTTCCTGCTCGAGGGCATGATAGACGGAACCCATCCCGACACGATCAGCGGGCTACGGGACGTTGTCGCCGCAACGCTCGATCTGGCGGCCGAGCACTACTCCGCTCTGCGCGCCATGATGGCGCTGACCCGCCAGGATCGCTACGCCCGGAACCACTCTCTGAACGTCGGCGTGTGGGGGATGTCTCTGGCGGTGATGTGGGGCAAGACCTGCGAACCCCCGCGCGCGCAGCAGGCCGCCGGCTGGCTGGCGAGTCTGGTCCACGGACTGTTCCTGCATGACATCGGCAAGCTGCGCATCCCCGAGGAAGTTCTGAACTACCCGGGGAGGTATCAACCTCACCACTGGGCCGCCATGAAGCAGCATCCGGAACTCGGTGTGAAGATCCTGGAGGAGGCCGGCTTCTCCGATCCCGTCGTCCTGGCGGTGGTGCTGCAGCACCATGAGCGGAACGACGGGTCCGGCTACCCGCAAGGTCTGCGCTCGGACCGCATCGCGTTCGAGGCCAAGATCTGCACCATCGCGGATGTGTTCGACGCCCTGACCAACAAGCGCGCCTACCGCGACCAGAGCAACACCTTCGGGGCACTGGGGATCATGATCGATGAGATGAGACAGGAGTTCGATCCGGTGCTTTTCGAAGCGTTCATCCGCCTGTTTGACGATCTCACCTGGGCGCGGAGCACGGGCCGCGCGCCGGCCGACGACACAGACGGGCAGGCGTGACGCCTGCGGCGCCGCGAGCCTAAGCACGCCCCACCGATCGCCCACCCGAGCGCCTTGACGCGCATGCACGCGCCAGACGCGCGTCAGAAAAGCGTGTACAGGAAGGGGCCTAGCGGAGTCTGGGCCAGCACTACAACACAGGCCACCAGCAAGAGGACCACCACGACCGGAACAAGCCACCAGGCCCTGCGCCTCCAGAGGAACCCGGCCATTGTCCGGAGCATCCAGGCGATGTCGCGCACGGCGTTCGGGATCGATTTCATGCGTGCCTCCCGTCCAGGTCCTCCTTGCGGACCCAGTACCTGCCTATGATGAGATCGTCGATACCCGTGCCCGCGAAGCAGCGGTAGGCGTCGCCCGGTGAGCAGACGATCGGCTCACCACGGACGTTGAAGGACGTGTTGATCATCACCGGGACGCCCGAGAGACGCTCAAAGGCGCGAAGAACATCGTAGTAGAGGGGGTTCACATCGCGGCGCACGCTCTGGGGCCTGGCGGTGCCGTCCGTATGCGTGACCGAGGGGATGAGCGCCCTCTTGTCAGGGCGGACGGAGCCGATCAGCAGCATGTACGGGCTGGGCACGGGCAGGTCGAAGTACTCAGCCATCTGCTCGGCCGGCACCACGGGGGCGAATGGGCGAAAGTCCTCCCGGTGCTTAACCCGGTCGTTCAGGATATCCTTCATCGCCGGGTTACATGCGTTCGCCAGAATGCTGCGGGCTCCGAGCGCCCTCGGCCCCCATTCCATCTTGCCTTGGGACCATCCCACGATCCGGTTAGCGTATACGAGACGCGCGGCGGCGGCCGGCAGCTCCTCGCGGGACATCTCGCGATAGGGCGCGCCGAACTCGCGGAGCACGGCCTCTACCTCTTCGTCGGTGTGCTCGGGCCCGAGGTAGGCGTGCTCCAAGCGCCAGGCCCTTGGCCCACCGAATGTCTGGCAGTGGCTGAAGAGCGCGGCGCCCATCGCTCCGCCGTCGTCCCCGGCGGCGGGCTGGACGAAGACGTCATCGAATGGCGTCTCCGTCAGTATCCGCCCGTTAGCCACGCAGTTGAGGGCCACTCCCCCTCCCATACACAGTTTGCGAAGGCCCGTCCTTCGATGGGCCGCGCGGGCGAGGTTGAGCATGGCCTCTTCGAGCCGCAGTTGGAGGCTCGCGGCCAGGTCGCAGTGGCGCTCCGTGATCTCGGACTCGGGCCGCCGCCTCGGGCCCAAGAGGGCCACTCCCCGTCGCCCCAGCATCCTGAGACCGCGATGGTAGGCGAAGTACCTCAGGTCAAGCTCGAAGCTGCCATCCTCATGGAGGTGGACAAGGTGCTCCATTTCCGTCCGGAACCGCGGCTGCCCGTAGCTGGCCAGGCCCATGACCTTGTACTCGTCGTTGTTGACCGTGAAGCCGAGGTGGGCGGTCACCGCACTGTAGAAGAGGCCGAGTGAGTGCGGGAACCGCACTTCTCGCTCCAAGGCGATACTCGATCCCCGGCCGACTCCTTCGGTGGTTGTGGCCCACTCGCCAACGCCGTCAACAGTGAGGATCGCGGCTTCCTCGAACGGCGACGGGAGGAAGGCCGATGCGGCATGGGCCAGGTGATGGTCGCTGAAGTGCACCGGTCCGCGATAGCCAATCTCATCGCGGAGCACCTGCGGGAACCACAGCTTCTGGCGGAGCCAGATGGGTAGCGCAGCCATGCCCGCGCGGTAGGAGCGGGGCACAGTGGACACCAGAGAAGCACAGATGCGTTCGAACTTAACCAACGGCTTCTCATAGAAGGTGACCAGATCCACCCCGCCGATGTCGAGACCCACATCGGCCAGCAACCAGCCGATCGCCCGGCGTGGCAGGCTGTGGTCATGCTTCACGCGCGAGAAACGCTCCTCGGCCGCGGCCCCCACGACCTTGCCGTCCACCACAAGGGCGGCCGCGGCGTCGTGGTACCAGCAGGAGACACCCAGGATCACCATATCGCGGCCCTCACTCGGCCTGATCGTCAGTAAGGCCTGGCGGCTTCATCGGGCGACCAGTCGGCGGGATCCCGCCGGCGCCACGTCGTGCCGGCCCGCGCCCCCGCGTAGAGGGGGGCGCGCCCAAGGGCCAGTAGCGTCAACCCGATGGGGCAGAACACGACCACGTAGACGGCTGTGAGCAGGACCGCCGTCACCACCGACCCGACGGTGTGAAGCACGGCGCCTACAGCCTTGCACAAGCCGCGCCAGACCGGCAGCAGGCACGCTGTCACCTCACCACTTCCTTGACGGCCCGGGCCAGCGCCCGTCCGACGAGGTCGTGCCCCGCCCGGTTGATGTGCTCGTCATGCGGGAAGTACACTCGCTCCGGGCCGGCCTCCCGCAACTCCTGGGTCAGAGTGACCACACTGACAGCCTCTGACAGGGCCGTAGTAACTACCTCGGAGACGTCGGCCCGGGGCGAACGCTCCCGGCCCGGACCCGCCTCTATCTTGGACGGCATGACAAGGAAGACTACCGGTATCCCGCGCTCTCTGCATCGCGAGATGAACTCGCGCACGAGGGCACAGGTTAGGCGCGTCCGGTGGCCGCTGATGTCCTCGGGGGCCGAGGTGTTCGTGTCGTGGGCCGTTCCCATCGTCGCTCGCGAGATCGCTCGCCGGGCCAGCCGGTAGAGGTTCGAGTGCGAGGCCCACCAGCTCGGGCTGGATGCTTCGACCCTTGGCGGAGGCCCCAGCGTGCGGTCCATGATGTCGGCGACAAGCTGGTCGCGTCCCCCGATGGGTGTGTGCTTTCCGCGCGACACCAGCTCCTGTTCCACCGGACATCGCCGCACAGGGCGTCCGTCGTCGCCTACGCTGTATGACCCTCTCAGCGCGTTGTCCAGCAGGTCGTTCCAGAAGAAGCACAGTACCACCACATCGGGCTCGTATCGGAAGCCCTCGAGTTGAAGGAAGTCCAGCTCGTCGCACGTTCCCCACGAAGGTACCCCCGCGTTGATCACCTGCCAGCCCTGCCCCAGCTCGCGCTGTGCGACCTTGGCGAAGCACTCATCAAGCTCGACTCCGTAGCCGAAGGCGAACGAATCGCCCACTGACAGGACCCTCCGCTGCCCCGGCGGCTTCTCGTACGGGATTTCCACATCGCGTAGGCCGTGCGAGTTGGTCGTCACCCGGACGCGGAAGTCCGTGTCCTCGTGGATGGTATCGACCCCGGCGCGGAGCCAGCGCTCAGCACTGTCAGCTTCGTGCAGCCGATCGTCGCCGAGCTGCAGAGCCGTGTCCGTCAGGTGGAGCGGGACGGGGCAGAACGCCCTCGTGAGCGCCTCGGCGAGCAACAGGGACACAACGGTGGCGCCGACGCTCACTGCGAGCCGGCGCGCCGCTTCCCGGAGGCGTGAGACCTCGCGCGCATCGGACGCGAGACGCTTAGCGCCGCAGCCCTCGCTCGCCTCTTGCTCCGTCTCTCTCACCTCCGGGTGGGACGGCTCACCGACCCGCGATCTTGCCTAGTCGCACCGGAGCCGCGACCGGCAGTGAGCGCGGCCCACGCCGCCTGGCACACTTACGTCGGACAGCGCCGGCTTCCTCGTCTGCCCCGGCATCCGGCCACCTCCGTGGCCGTCCCCCGCGGACGGGCCCCGCCCAGGCCCGCCCTCGGGCGTGTGACCGCAGCCGCGGCGCTACTTGCGGCTGAACGCTCGACGCACCGCCCACTCGAGCGCCTCCGCGTGGCGCTCGCGGTCGTCCGCGCGAAGGCTGCAGTAGCCGATAGGGTAGCCGATCACCACGTGAGGGCCGTGCGCCAGCAAGAGCGGCAGGTCGCCGGAACGCGCATGAGGGCGCCAGCCCGAGTAGCCGGCGCGCACATCGCACGGTCCGACCGGCAGGCCCGGGGAGGTTACCGACAGCCCCGCCCAGCGGCCCTCAACGGCGACGGGCGCGTTCCCCGCAAGCTTGGGTGGAACGGTGGGCGTCTCCAGAATGCTCGGGAGCGCCTCGCACAGGCGAGTGAGTTCCGCCCGCGACGAGACCGGCATCAAGCTCTCCGGCGAGAACGCGACGTAGACTCCTCGATACGACGCCAGGTCCGGCTCGTCCAGGTTGTCCTCACAGATCGCCCTGAGCCTGTGCCCGCGCTCCGTCAGCGCCCTCCATGCGCCGAGCTGGGCGTCGTGGACCCACTCAGTGCTCTCTCGGTACCGGTAGTTCGTCCACTTCGACACGAAGTAGAGGATGGTCTCATCGGCAGGCGCGGGGCCGGGCACCGGCCCAGCTTCTCGCGCCTGCCTGGAAAGCTCGCCGAGCAGCGGCCACTCGGAGGGGAGCCTCGTCGAGTACGAGTAGTTCGCGACCTTCTGGCTCGCGCCGGCCCGCAAGCCCTCCGCGCAGATGCTCGCGAGGCGTTGGTCGGTGTAGCCCCACTGGTCCCGCAGGTTCGGCCCGTCGAGCTCCAAGGAGACCGGCAGCCCGGTGATCCCGCGAAAGATCGCGACTGTCGCGGCCGCGTACCACGGGTCGTCGCTGGCGTGCCAGAAGAAGTCGTAGCTGTGGACCACTCGGGTCGCGCCGCGACTCAGGCCCCGGTAGTCGAGGTTGGACATGGTCGCGCTGGCTGAGCGGTAGCTCTCTCCGAGCGGCACGGCGATGCGCGCATCGGGGTCACCCTCGCGGATGGCCGACACGAACCGTGCCACCGCCTCGCGCCAACAGCGCTCCCTGAACGCGATGAAGGCGATGTTCGCCGGGTCGCTGTCCGGCTCGCCCTCCGTCGGCCCGGGCACGGGCGGGCGCTCGGGGAGCGGGCCATCGCCCACCGCGTCGACGAGCCAGTCGGGCCTCGGCGCGGCGATGCACCGACGCCACAGCCGCAGGCTCGACTCGTCGTAGGTCCACCATTCGGACCACTTCAGCTCGGAGTGGACGCTGATGAAGGGCGAGTACTCGGTGTCCCGCCCGCGGAACGTCCTCGAGATGGCCGTACACAGCGGCGCGTAGCGGGCCCAGAACCTCGGATCGTCGATCGAGGGGATGTCCATCGCGACTCCGCCGTCGGGGCCGACCCACTTGTCGCACTCAAGCCACAACGGCGTGGCGCCCGCGTAGTAGCTGTTGATGCGCACCCGTAGGCTCAAGCCGAGCTGTTGGGCAATGCGCAGCCTATCCCCGATGAACGAGAGGTCGTACTCGCCCGGCTTGGGCTCGAGCAGCCGCCACGGTGCCGAGATCTCGATGGTGGTGAACCCGATGCCCCGCAGGTCGTCTGCCCATCGCGCGAACTGGTCGAGGTCGGCGCACGGCGCCGTCCAGTCCCACAGGTCGAATGCACACTCGCGGCGATCGCCGGGGCGGTCGCCGACCGGGCCTACAGCGAGCAGCGCGCACACCGCGCCCGCGATCATCGCGTCTCCTCCCCGGCCTTCACCGCGAGGCCGATGGCGTGGTTCTCCATCTCGGGAGTCTTCATGTTAGCCTCGTTCCAACAGAGGATCATGTCGAGGCTCGGGAGGATCACCATCGCGCGAATGCCGCCGTGCCCGAAGGCGCCGTACGCATCGGTCGGCACATCGGGCCAGTGGCGGTTGCCCTCACGGTCGACACCGTTCGTCCACCAGGCGAAGCTGTAGCTACCGAGGTGGTCGCACTGGTTGTTACCGCCCCCGAGGGTCCGCTGGCCTTCGATCATGTCGGCCGGCTCGCCCTTGGTCCGCGGGATGTCGTTCGATAGGGGACTGGTCGTGACAAGCTTCACGTGCTCCCGGCTGATGAGCCGCTCGCCGTTCCACTCTCCGCCGCGAAGGTAGAGCAAGCCGAAACGCGCGAAGTCGCGCATCGAGACGCCGAGCCTGCCCGGCCGGTTGTCGGTGCCGAAAGCCATGAAGGTCGGGTCATCCTGGCAGCCCATCCGGTCCGTAAGGAGAGGATGGAGGACCTCCTCGTCCACCTTCTCCCACGAGGTCCCGTACACGGTGTTGAAGAGGGTGTCGAACAGCAATGCCATGTTGTAGTCGCTGTAGTCGAATGCCGTGCCGGGTTCCTCGGACACCCCGTAGCAGGAGACCTGATTCGCGAGGTGGCGCCACGAGACGCGCGAATCCTTCCCGCGATTCAGGCCCGCCAGCCGGGGGTCCCATTGGACCAGCGGGTCGTCGATGGACCCGATGAGCCCGTGCTCGACAGCTCGGATCAGGAAGTGGACGTACCATGGCTTCACAGCCGACGCCACATCGATGCGGGCCGTCGGGTCGCCCCAGGTCAGAACCATGAAACCGTGCCTAACGACACACCCGTGTCCGCCCGCGTACTCGGCGAGCTCCCGCAGCCGGGCCTCGTCGAGTCCGCACTCGGCGGGGCTCCTGGGCTCCCATTCGGTGCCCGGCCAGACTGCCGCCGGCGCCGACGCGATGACCGCGGACATGACAGCTAGCGATCCGATGACCAAGGTGCTCGCCTCCGTTCGTGCGAAGAGGCGTTCGTCGGCGGGGCGTAGCCGGCCTGCGCCCGAGGTGGCCTTGCCCCGCGCCTTCGCCGGGGCCTGGCATCGAGGCTGCCGGGTGTGGTATCTTGCGACAGCCCGGGGCGATCATACTCCAGCTTACCCGTGGGCCGGGGCACGGTATAGGCGGGGCCATCATGGTGCCCCAAAGAATCTGGGGGACGCAGGAGAACCGGCTTCACCATGCGAACAGGGCGGGGCGAATCAGTGTGTCTCCTAGATGAAAGAACTGCTTCCGGTATTTGAGCACATCCGGAAGTCGTGGCGTTATGCTTGGAGAAGGCTTGCAGTCGACTGGTTCATTCAGGAGGACGTGGTGATGAGAATGCGCATCACTGGGCGGGCAAAGGGTGCTCTTGTCCCGGCCTTTGCCTTTTTGGGGCTATTCGCGTGCGCGGGCACGTCGTACGGATGGTGGATGGAGACCCAGCTTGCCGGAGTGCGCTTGGGTGATTCCGCCTTCGTGTTGTACGAGATGCCCGGGTACGGGAACCCCGACGCGATCGTCGTTGCGACCAGCCAGTCCGCTGCCGGCCCTGTCACGAGTGAGTCGTTCGGCGGCGGCACTCCCGCCGGGCTGTCCGGCGGCGAGGGCCCGGGCGGCGGCGGTGGCGCGGGGGCCGGCGGAGGAGCCTTCGGCGGGCCGCAAGGTCCGTTTGGCGCCGGCGGCGGCGGTGGGCCCGGCGGCGGCTCAGGCCCGATGATGATGGGGCCCGGCGGCCCGGCGGGCCGGGGCGGCCCAGCGGGTCGGGGAGGCGCGGGACCACGCGGCGGCGGGGGAGGCGGCGGCGGCGCCACGGCCGGAATGGCTGAGGGCTTCTGGGGTACTGCGCGTCCCGGCACGATCAACGTCCAGACCGGCGTCGGCGGCGCGATGACAGGCATGGGCATGGCCAATACGATGATGGGCATGGGTGGGCCGCCGATGCCGCCCAGTATCGGGGGGTTCGGCGGACCGGGGATGGGCGCGGGCGTCGGCGCACCGGGCGCCAGGCCCGGCATGCCCGGAGCCGGCGCGGCGGGTGGCGGGCTGGGGCAGGCTGCCGGCGGCGCCGGTGGCGTCCCGACCGGCGGACCCGGGAGCGGTGTGAGCAGCTTCCCCGACTGGGCGCTCGCGGTCTGGTTCGACCTCCGCGAGAACGAGATGGAGTACTTCTACATCCGTGACCAAGTGGCTGTGGGGTTCGTCATCAACAAGCTGGACGGCAAGATCGTCGCTGTATCCGTCGCAGGCGAGGACTGTGACTTCGCCCGCACCGCGATGTGGAAGCCTCACGAGTACGTTCAGCTCGGTGACGACTACAAGCAGGTCATGTATCGCTACGGTTGGCCCCACGACATCGAGACATTCGACGGCTCGGGCGATGCAACCAACGCGGGCCTTATTAGCGGGGGCTCGGTGCAGTTTGGCCCGACGACCAACTCCTACCGGCGCGACTGCATCCTCTGGTACCACGAGGTGCGCGGCGAGAAGCAGTGCAACATCGCCTTCACGCTGCACAACTTCCGCGTCACGAGGATCCATATCTGGATCCCCGAGCCGCTGT
>Ga0315282_10005273_pt1 | contig 22091 bp, 17 predicted proteins | sample YL17G07_20_MG_FD_203693 | JGI IMG/M metagenome (GOLD analysis project Ga0315282, IMG submission 203693) | Sediment microbial communities from Yellowstone Lake, YNP, Wyoming, USA - YL17G07_20 | ecosystem: Environmental > Aquatic > Freshwater > Lake > Sediment | place: USA: Wyoming | collected... | reverse complement strand
TTGTCCGTCGGATGATGGATGCGCTCACGAGCGCGCTGTCACCAAAACGTCAAGTCCACGCCTTTATACACCCGGAGGGGGGGACGAGGCAAGAGACAAAAAGGCGGTGACGAGCGACAAGTGACGAGTGACGAGCGGCAAGAAAGGGTTTCAGGTGTCGGGTGCCTGTAAAGCAGGTTATAGGGGACAGGTTACAGGGAACAGTCGGTCATCAATCGTGGGGGCCGGAAAAGAGGCGGGCGATGGCGACGAGGAGCACGGCGCCGACGGTAGCGGCGGCGAGGCTGCCGATGAAGCCGTAAGACGCCACCCCGAGCCGCTCGAAGATCCAGCCACCGATCACCGCGCCGACCAGGCCGAGAAACAAATCGGCAATCAGACCGAAGCCTTTGCCGCGCGCGATCTTGCCGCTGAGCCACCCGGCGATCAGACCGATCAGAATCCAGCCGATGAAACCAGGGTGCATGATCTCGCTTCCCCCTCACGCCACCGGAACTGCCACCATTTTAGCACCCCCACTCGGCGGCGTGCCTGGTGTCAGGTGCCTGAAAGCCAGGGGCTAGGTGTAAGGGGCTGGGGGATGCAAGGGCAATGACAAGTGACGAGTGACGAGAAAAACAGGTTTGAGGTGTGAGGTTTCGGGTGTCAGGGGAAGCTAACAGGTGCTAGGTACTGGGTGTCAGGTGGGAAGAGCAGAAGCCAGGAGTCAGAAGCCAGAAGTCAGAATGCTGGATTCTGAATTCTGAATTTCCTTTTGCCGCTCCGCCCGCTTGTGCTAGCATGAGCGAAGAAAAGGCGAAGGCAGACAGGCGTCCCTGGTCAGTTGTCCTTTGTCCGTTGTGAAACGACGCTGGAAGACTGGTGGTGCAACTGACTACGGACAACGGACCACGGACGAAGGACAGCGTACAATGTAACGACGAAAAGCGAGAATTCATGGAACAGGAATCGAAAGCGCTGGAGATTGTAGGAACGCGAGGGCTAGCGTCAGTCGAAAGTGCACTCGAAGAGATTCGCGACAAGTTCAGCCGCGGGGATGCGTCCGTCAGCCGACGGACGCCGGCGCGCGGCGGGGTGACGGCCATCCAGCACTTCCCTGCCCGCGAGGCGAAGCTCGCGCCGTTCCCGGAATTCCTGCCCGCGCGGCTCGTGGAGATTCTGCGCGCGCGCGGCATCGAGAGCCTCTACACGCATCAGGCCGTGGCCTGCGAGCTGGCGCGCGCCGGGAAGAATTTTGTGGTCGTCACGCCTACGGCTTCGGGGAAAACGCTCTGCTACAACCTGCCCATCCTGACGGCGCTCGTCGAAGACCCGGAGGCGCGGGCGATGTACCTGTTCCCCACCAAGGCGCTCGCGCAGGACCAGCTCGCCGAGCTCAACCGCTGGACAGAACGGCTCGGCGACGAAGTCCGCACCTTCACCTACGACGGCGACACGCCCCAGGACGCCCGCCGCGCCATCCGCGCGCGCGGCAACCTGGTCATCACCAATCCCGACATGCTCCACACCGGCATCCTGCCTCACCACACTAAGTGGGAGCGCCTGTTCGAGAACTTACACTATGTAGTAATTGATGAACTGCATTATTACCGTGGAGTGTTTGGCAGCCATCTCGCCAACGTGCTGCGGCGCCTGAAACGCATTGCGCGTTTCTATGGCAGCACGCCGCAGTTCATCTGCGCGTCGGCGACCATCGCCAATCCCCAGGAGCTGGCGGAGAGAATTCTGGAAGAAGACGTGACGCTCCTCGACGAAAACGGCGCGCCGGCAGCGGAGAAATTCTTCGTCTTCTACAACCCGCCGGTGGTGAATCCGCAGCTCGGCATCCGGCGGTCGTATCTGAACGAGACGCGGCGCGTGGCGCGCACGTTTCTGGGCCGCGGGCTGCAGACCATCGTCTTCGCCAACAGCCGCCTGGCGACGGAAATCCTGGTGACCTATCTCAAGGAAGATTTCGCGCGCCTGCCCATCGGCCCCGACGCCGTGCGCGGCTATCGCGGCGGATATCTGCCGCGCGAGCGGCGCGAGATCGAGCGCGACCTGCGCGACGGCCGCCTGCTCGGCGTGGTGGCGACGAACGCACTGGAACTCGGCATCGATATCGGCTCGCTCGACGTCGCGGTGCTCGCGGGATATCCCGGAACCATCGCGTCCACCTGGCAACGCGCCGGCCGCGCGGGGAGAAGGCAGGGGAGTTCCGCTGCGGTGCTGGTCGCTTCCAGCGCGCCGCTCGATCAGTTCATGGTGCAGAACTCGGAATACTTCTTCGGCCGCTCGCCCGAGCACGGCTATGTCAATCCGGATAATCTCCAGATTCTGCTCAATCACTTGAAATGCGCCGCCTTCGAGCTGCCCTTGCGTGAAGATGAGAAGTTCGGCTCGCTCGACCTGAAGACTCTGTGCGAGCATTTGGAAGCGGCCCGCTTCCTTCACAAATCCAGCGACGGCTGGCATTGGGTCTCGGAGAGCTACCCGGCCGACGCCATCAGCCTGCGTTCAGTTTCTTCCGACAACTTCGTGATCGTCGATATCACCGCCGAGCCGCGCGTCATCGGCGAAGTCGATTTCTCCAGCGCGCTCACCACCGTCTACGAAAAGGCCATCTACATCCAGGACGGCCAACAGTATCACGTCGAGCGGCTCGACTACGACGACCGCAAGGCCTACGTGAAGGAGTGCGACAGCGATTACTACACCGACGCGATCGATTACACTCGCATCGAGGTCCTTGAGATCTTCGACAGCACGCCCGCCGGTCCCGCACGCAAGAACCACGGCGAAGTAAAGGTGAACACGCAGATCGTGGGCTTCAAGAAGATCAAGTTCCACACCAATGAAAACGTCGGCTCGGGCGAGCTGACGCTTCCCGAACAGGAAATGCACACTACCGCCTTCTGGCTGACGCTACCCCGCGAAATGCTCGAGGCGTTGCCCTACGACCGTGGCGAGCGGCTGGACGGCGTCACGGGCCTGGGCAACGCGCTCCAGGCCATCGCCACGCTGCTGCTGATGTGCGACGCGCGCGACTTGGGCGTGGCGGTTGGCGAAAACGAAGTTGTTGAAGCCCTGGAGAGATCTCCAACCGCACGTCCGCTTGGGCCACGAACGCGGTGGGCGAACATCTTCGAGCCGAACCTCTACCTCTACGATAAGTATCCCGGCGGAGTGGGTTTCAGCGAGCCGCTCTTCCGCATGAGTGGCGCACTGCTCGAAAACGCGTATAAACTGATCGCCCACTGCCCCTGCCCGTCGGGGTGCCCGTCCTGCGTGGGTCCGGCGGGCGAAGTTGGCGAGAAGGGCAAGGAAGTGGCGCTGGCGATTCTGCGGAAACTAATCATTTCAGAGGCTGGTGTTGGCCCTCCGCCCGATCAAAGGGGATAGGATGAAGCCCGAGGACGAGCTTCATGTAAAGAAGGTATTCTTTTACACGGACGCGAGGAAGTTGCGCATCGGGCAAATGCCGCTCGTCCAGGGACGAGGCAGAGGGATCGTCCGCGGAATCCTGCGAGATGACTATACGTTCATGTGGCAAGAGGACGACGTCGTCCCGGTGGACAGGATATTTAGGATTTGCGTTCAATTTGACGATCAAGAGTATGGTCGGCGTTTGGTGCCGCCAAGAGGAGAGCGGCTAGGTCCACTTAAGGGATGGGGTACTTTCTTACCAGGAGGATTCTCTCCCGACAGGAAATACCGAATTTGGCGAACGCTTCTGTAACGAAGGGACCGCTGTTGGGGAGGACCACACACCTATGGAGACACCGTTGACTACGAAGTGTCCGCGCTGCCACGGAACCGGGAAGAGAAACGGGGAGACGTGTGACCTGTGTAATGGGTCAGGCCAAATCCCTGTATATGACAAGGAGCCGCAGTAAGAACCTGCCGCGACGGAGTTTCGCGATGGCGCGTCGAACTTCGCGCAATTTGGCATGAACCTAGAAGAAAAACTCCGGCAGCTCAAGAAGGCGGCCGCGAAGAGCGTGCGCGACGCCGAACTCGAGCACCAGCTCGATTACCTGCGGCGCCTGGAGCAAAGCCCGCGCAAGCTGCCGGCGCAACGGGCGCCCAAACGAATCGAGGAATACGTCGAAGGGCGCAGCGAGAAGAACGACTGGGGCGAGTTTTTCCTGGCGCGGCAGGCGCTGCCTTTCGGGCGGCCCTACGGGAAACTGCGCATCGGCGAGCTGGCCGGCGCCGATCTCAGCCCACTCCGTCTGGTCTTCGGGGGCGCTGACCTGCCGGACCCCGCGCGGCTCGTCTACCTCGACACGGAGACGACCGGCTTGGCGGGTGGAACAGGCACCTGCGCATTCCTCATCGGCATCGGAACCCCGGAGGGTACGCAGTTCGTCGTCCGGCAGTTCTTTCTGCGCGACTATCCGGAGGAGAAGCCGGCACTCGCCGCGGTGGCCCAAGCGCTGGAAGGCTACGAAGGCGTTGTTACGTTCAACGGAAAAACCTTCGATATTCCTCTGCTCGAGACGCGCTACTCACTGGCGCGGCTGAAGTCCCCGTTCGAGCGCCTGGCGCACTTCGACGTGCTCCATCCCGCGCGCCGCATGTGGAAGCTGCGGCTGGCAAGCTGCGAACTGACCAACCTGGAAAAGCACGTCCTCGGAATTGCGCGCGAGGGCGATGTGGCAGGCTCGGAAATTCCGCAGATCTATTTCGATTACCTGCGCACCGGAAACGCCCAGGCGCTCCAACCGGTCTTCTATCACAACGCGCTCGATATCGTAACGCTCGCCGCGCTGACCGTGGAGCTGGCGCGCGCGCTAAACGACGAGGGCGCGCTGGCCGCTTCGAGCCTGGATCTTTTCAGCCTGAGCCGAATCCTGGACCGCGCCCGCGTGACGGACCGGTCCGCGGCCGCCTGCCGCCAGGCGCTCGCCCAAGGACTTCCCGAATCGGTCGAAGCGCGGGCGCTCTGGCAATTGGCCCAGCAGCACAAGCGACGCCGCGAACACGAACAAGCCGCGGAACTCTGGAACCAACTGGCCCGCCGGGAAGAGCCGCTCGCCCTCCAGGCGCTGGAAGAACTTGCCATCTACTACGAACATCGGCGTCGGGACGCCATGACCGCGCTGGTGTTCACGACCGCCGCGCTCGACCGGGTGCGGGAAGATGCCGCCGGTCTTTCATTCAAGAAGCGCTTTGCGCGGCGTCACGCAAGGCTGGAGAAAAAGGCCAAGAGAGCGGAAAGCTCGCGGCTTCTCACTGCAGGCGGCATCCATTGAGTTTTGCGGATTATTGTAGCGACACGCGCGTCAGGGCACGGCTTCAGCCGGGCCGTCCGCCCGGGGGAAGACTACTGCTCCTTATCTGTGTCGCGCCCCCGCGACTTAAATACAACGTGCATCGTCTGGGTTGCTTCCTGACCGGTCTCGCCATTCACTGTGGTGATCTCCAAGTCGCCGACTAGCCGCAGGTAGTCCGGACCCGACTCCTGCCGGCCCGGACCCCGTTCGACGGTGCCACTGAAGCGATAATATCTCTGGTGAATCTTCCGGGTTTTGAACTCCACCTGCTTTTTCTTGCGCGAGCCGATGGAAATGGGATAACTCAAAATGGCGTCGGATTCCTCTTCGCCCTGGAAGACGTCGATGTATCCCTTCAGCTTGCCCTCTTCCTCGAGCAGGGCCAGGGTATCGTCGGCAGAGAGGAACTGGTAGGTACCCGTGATGTCCGGAATCTCCTCGCTTTCCGCCTGGCTGCGGAGAACACCGGCCGAAAGCGAGATAAGTGGCAGCAGAAAGATTGCGCAACCAACGTTGATGGGCTTTTTTCTTCTCACAACGCGGATCATGCGGGACCCCTGGGGCGGCTCGCCCTTGCGCCGACGGGTGTCGCGGCAAGCTCGACTTCTCATCACACGCCAGACGCCCTGCACCAGTTTAGTAGTCCCAGACCGGGACGGCAAGCGGATACGCCCCGGGCGAAGTTCCGCAACATCCGGACCTATCCGCCACCGCGAATGAAATGTGTTCCGAAGATTTCGACCTCGATGACGTGCGCCGCGCACGGCGCTTTCACGCGCCTTCCTTCTTCCCGGTTCACCCCGTCCTGATCCGCGAATTCGTCGAAAAGCAGAGGAAACGCGTGGCCGCTTGACACACCGCAGCTTTTCCGCGAGCATGGCAGCCTTCGAAGGGCCAGATCGACCCAGCAAATTCTGAATGCAAGGGGTGTCGAGAATGAACTCCCGTTTCCTTGGAAAGTTTTCGATCGTCGTCGTGGCCGCCGTGTGGCTGCTTCCCTCTTTATCTGCCGCAACGATGAAACCCCTGGTCGCCGGAAAGCGCGGCGTGGTCGCCGCCGGCCACCCGCTGGTGGCCGAGGCGGGATTGCGCATCCTGGAAAAGGGCGGCAACGCTGTGGACGCGGGCGTGGCGACCGTATTCGCGGCCTCGGTGGTGGAGATGAACGGCTTCGGCGCCGGCGCCGAGTGCCCCATCCTCATCAAGCTCGCGGACAAGCCCGTGACGGCGATCAACGGCGCGGGCATCGCTCCCGAGCTCGCCACAGTGGACTTCTACAAACATCTGCGCCCCGGCGACCCTCGTCTGGCGGACGTGGCGAGCATCTCGAAAGGGACGATCCCTGCCTACGGGCTGCTGAGCCCCATCGTCCCGAGCGCCATAGACAGTCTCCTCGTCGCCCTTGAGAAATACGGCACCATGCGTTTCGCGGAGGTCATCCAGCCGGCCATCGAACTCGCGGAGGGTTTCCCTCTCGACGCCCATTTCGCGCGGGGCCTGGAGCGCTTCCGACCCATTCTCGAAAAGTGGCCGACTTCGAAGCGAGTCTACCTTCCCAACGGACGCGCGCCGAAGGCGGGCGAGATCTTTGTCCAGGCAGATCTGGCCCGGACATTCCGGAGCATGGCGGAAGTTGATCGCAAGAACATGGCGCACGGACGGGAAGCGGCTATCGAAGCCGTGCGGGATTACTTCTATCGCGGGCCCATCGCCAAGCGCATCAGCGATTTCTGCCAGCAGGCGGGCTGCTTGCTGCGCGAAGGCGACTTCGCCACCTACCGCGCGAAAATCGAAGATCCGCTCACCACCAACTATCGCGGCATCGACGTTTACAAAGTAAGCTTCTGGAGCCAGTCGCCGGTGTTTCTGGAGAACTTGAACCTGCTGGAAGGCTTCGATCTCAAAACCATGGGCCACAATTCCGCCGACTACATTCACACCATCGTCGAGGCCATGAAGCTCGGCTACGCCGACCGCGACGCCTACTACGGCGACCCGGATTTCAGTGAGATTCCGATGCAACTCATCTCGAAGGACTACGCTGCACTGCGCCGGCCGCTGATCAGTCCTTCCCAGGCTTCGGCGGAGCACATTCCCGGCGACCCCATCCACATGCAGCCGCGCGCCTCGGAGGATTTTGTGCGGGCGCGTTATGCCGACCGCAACGGCGAGCATCCGGATACGACCTGCGTGAACGTCATCGACCGCGCCGGAAACATGTTCTCCGCTACGCCGAGCGGCGCGTGGTATCCGGCGGTGATTGCCGGCGATACCGGCATTCCCCTCGGCCAGCGGGCGCAGTCCTTCGTCCTGACGCCGGGGCACCCGAACCAGTTGGCGCCGCACAAGCGTCCGCGCATTACCTTGACGCCCACGATCGCGCTTAAGGGAAAATCACCCTGGCTGGCCTTCTCGACCCCCTGCGGCGACAGCCAGGACCAGACGCTGCTCCAGGTCTTTCTGAACGTCGCCGAATTCGGCATGAACCCGCAGGAAGCCGTGGAGGCGCCGCGCTTCGACTCGGAGGCGATGTACAGCTCTTTCGACGCCCACGAAGATTCGCCCCTCGTCCTCGGCGTGGAAAAGCGCATTCCCCAGTCCGTGCAGGAAGAACTGCGCAAGCGTGGCCACAAGATTGCGGTGCAGGGCGAATGGGGCAACAGTTGCGCGCCGACGATCGTGGAGTTCGATCCCCAAAACGGAGTCATCAAAGGCGGGGCCGACGTCCGCGGACACCGGTATGCGCTCGCGTGGTGAACCGTCCGTCGTCAATTGTGCCCGACGATTCCCAACGGCCGCTCATGTCGTGGAGCACGATTCCCCAGGGCAGGACCTTCCACGTGCCGACACGCTTCGGGATCATTCGGTTCGTGAAGTAAGAAAGACAGTGACAAGTGACGAGTGACAAGCAGCAGGCTCCTGGCTTCTGACTCCCGACTTCTGACTCCTGTTTTTCCGTTTGAGCTCTGGAACCCGACACCTGCTACCTGACACCTGCCTTTTGGGTGTAGACTCACTCCTACATAGGATTCCAAAATAGAAATCTCGGATTGAATCTTCCAGATTCTCGGAGCGCTGGGGGCCAGCGCCGACCACTTGGCAGATCGCAAGTCGGAGAATTCCAATGAGCCAAAATGATCGCGTGGAGGCCTACATAGAGCTGTACAGACAACAGATGGACCATTACCATTAGACGCAACAAGTCGAATGGAAAGGCAATTTCGGGGTGTGGACACTCTTGGCAGCAGCGATCTACCTGGCGAGTGAAAAACCGATAGCGGCTAATCATTGCATCGTGGCCGCCATCATCGTCCCCTTCATCGTCGTCGTAGTGGCTGTGAGCGTGCACGGGTGGTGCTTATACAAAATACACTGCTCTGAAGAGTGCGATAAGAAGTACTGGGCGCGATACCGCCGGGAGGCTCGTCTCCTACTTCTCCCCGGGGGAGGCCGACTGCCGGCCGACGAAAATGAATACCAAATGAGGTCTGGGGTGGAAAGAGTTTCAGTGGCTCGCTCTCGAAGTTAGTATGACATTCGCCTTGTCAGTCGCGCCGATAGTAGTCCTTTGGTGTGGCTGCTCCGGATGCCAGATTTCAAAGGGCCTAGCAGGCAGCGCTTGGTTTCGGTTTTGATGGAACCCCTGCGAATTGTAAGCTTCGCAATTACGAGATGCTGCAGTAGACCAACCCGCATAATAACGACCATCTTCAGGATCGGAGACTCGCAGAAAAACCACAGGGGTCTATGAGCGGAAGCCCTCTGGGCCGGGCACGGACATCGCTTATTGACACCTGGACCCTCGGAGGCGGCCAGAAGTAGAATCTTTCGAATGGGGGCATCCCATCCAGGGCGAGAACCGCCATCGCCCTGGTCGTAGCCACACATGCCGGTCTTGCACGCCGTGCCCGTCGTCGCAGGGAATTGCAAAAGTCTTTACATTGTATGTACAATAGGGCAGTGCATGGCGAGAGAGCCGCAATGGGAGTTTGACTGGGACGCCTCGAACCTCCGGCACCTAGCGCGACACCGGATCAGCCGACCGGAGTTCGAGCAAGCGATGACCAACGACCCTGTCTTTGTGGACTTCCATGACGAAAGTGGTGAAGAGCGCGGGTACACGCTGGGCGCAACCGACAGTCTCCGCGTCCTGTTTTTGGTCTTCATGTATCGGGGGGAGCGTGTTCGCCCGATTACGGGCTGGGACGCCGGCAAGCCATTGCGGGAAGCCTACTTCCACAGAAAGAAACAGTGAGACCCTATGGCCAAGAACAAGAAACTGATCATTCCGAAGTTCGCATCCGAAGCGGAAGAGGCTCGGTGGCATGATCGCCACAAGCGAGCACTGGAATCCGCGATGGGGCGCCGCATCAAGGAGGGCTCCGCGCTGACTCTGCGGCAAGCGATGGTCCGGGCGAAGCTGCGGCCTGTCACGATTCGCCTCGCCACCGAAGATATCGACACCGCCCGCGGGCTGGCCGCGCAAAAGGGGATCGGATACCAAACCTACATCAAGCTGCTCCTGCGCGAAGCCTTACAGCGTGAAGCCGGCAGGCGGTAGGGGAATGTATCCGCGGCCGCCTTCACGACTGCGGTCCACCGTCGACTGTTGATTGTCGACTTTCCCCTCGTCCCTCGTCACTGTTCTCACCGCTTCCCGCTCTCGTAGCAACCCAGCACGCGAAGAAAATTCGTCACCTCGGCCAGGTGGGCGAGCGCGTTCCGGCAGAGCTTCTCCTTCACGTTGCCGATGAAATCCAGATAGAAGAAATATTCCCACGGACGGCCGCGCAGGGGCCGGGATTCCATCTTCGTCAGGTCGATCTCGCGCAGCGCGAAAACGCTGAGGCACTTGAAGAGTGCCCCCGGAACGTTGTGGGTGGAAAACACGATGGAGACTTTGTTCGCGCGGCGTGAGACGACGGCGCTTTGGGAAAGCAACAGGAAGCGCGTGAAATTCTCGTGGTGGTCCTCGAGGTGAGTCTGGAGGATTCGGGCGTGGTAGACCTCGGCGGCAATGCGGCTGGCGATGGCGGCTGCAGCGGGCGGGCGTCGCTCGGCGAGCATCTTGACGCCTCCCGCGGTGTCATAAAACGGTACCTTCTCGACCCGCGGGTGACGCGCGAAAAAGCGGCCACACTGGGCGAGCGCGACCGGATGCGAATACACCTGGCGCAGGTTCTGAAGCGTCGTGCCGGGAAAGGCGATCAGGTTATGCACGACCCGCAGGTTGACCTCACCGATGATGTGGAGAGCGTGTTTGAGCAAGAGGTCGTAGTTCTCGTAGACCGACCCGGCCAGGGTGTTTTCGATGGGGACCAGGCAGAACTTTGTCCGGCCGCGCACCACCGACTCAAAGGCCGCGGCGAAAGTCTCGCAAGGCTGAACGCGGATGCGCGGGCCGAGCAGCTTGTAAGCAGCTTCCTCGCTGAACGAGCCGCGCTCGCCTTGGAACGCCACCGTAGGATTTGCCATGGCACCTCCGGAAGATTAGGAGCGGATGCTAGCACGCCGGACGAGGGTCGGCAAATCCTGCCTGGCTTGGTGACAGAGGAAACGGCTATGAGGTTCCGAGCAAGCCTCGGAAGAAGAAATCGACGTAGGCTTCGGCAAGCTCGTTCTGCCGGGTGGGGCCTTCGGGGCGGAACCATTGATAGAGCCAGTTGATCATTCCCAGCAGCGCGAAAGCCGCAAGGCGCGGTGAAATCGGCGGGCGCGTGCCAGCACGCTCCTGCACCTGGCCGATCAACCCTTCGAGGTAGTGGATGTAGTTCCGCTTGCGGGCGTTGATTTTTTTCCGTAGCGCGCCCTTGAGCGAGCGGTTCTCGTGCAGGATGACGGTGATCTCGAGATCGCGCGCGCGGACGATGAGGTCGATGTGGCCGATGATGGTCTGGCGGAGTTTTTCCCGCGGGTCGGCGATGTCTTTCACGCGCGCGAGGACGGTCTCGTCGAGGATATCCATGCCGTAGTTCATGATTTCGAACAGCAGCCGGTCCTTACTCCCCACGTGGTGATAGAGCCCGGCCTTGGTCAGGCCGACCGCCTCGGCGATATCCTGCATCGAGGCGCCGTCGTAACCCTTCTCGTAGAAAACTCGGGCGGCGATGCGGCAGATTTCGCGGAGCTTCTGCTTCGAGTCGGCTGTCGGGGCCATAGGAAGAGCCGGCGAACACCGGCGCGCCCACAGTGTACCACAGGTGGCGGGGAAGCGAGGTGTGAAGCGCGGGCGGCAGGTGGTCTGGGGGGTGCGATCGCGCTGGACGCGGACTGCGGTCCGATCCGGGATTCGACCGGCGCTGGCTCTTGGGAGCTCCGCCGCTTCAGGGGAAAAACGCCGGCCGGCGTCACATCCAGTTGAGGATCACCTTCGCGGATGAACCACTGTCCATGACCTCGAAGGCCTTTTGAAACTCTTCGTAGTGAAAGCGGTGGGTGATGACCGGGCGGATATCCAGCCCGCATTGCAGCATGACCGTCATCTTGTACCAGGTTTCATACATCTCGCGGCCGTAGATGCCCTTGAGGGTGAGCATGTTGAAGATCACCGTATTCCAGTCAATGGCCATCTCCGCGGCGGGAATGCCGAGCATGGCGATCTTTGCTCCGTGGCTCATGTTGGCGAGCATGTCGCGAAACGCGCCACCATTGCCGGACATCTCGAGTCCCACGTCGAAGCCTTCCAGCATCCCCAGTTGCTTTTGCACGTCGCGCAGCTTGCCTTGCCGAACGTCGAGGGCCACGGTCACGCTCATCTTCCTTGCCAGCTCCAGCCGAAACGGGTTGACGTCCGTGATCACGACAAACCGGGCGCCCGCGTGCCGGACGACCGCCGCCGCCATCAGCCCAATCGGCCCGGCGCCCGTGATCAGCACATCCTCGCCCAGAACCGGGAAGGAAAGGGCGGTGTGGACGGCGTTTCCGAACGGGTCAAAGATGGCGGCAATGTCCCGGTTGATCGAAGGGTTATGCCGCCAGATGTTCGACATGGGCAGCGCGATGTACTCCGCGAACGCGCCGGGCCGGTTGACGCCCACGCCCGCCGCCCGGGCACAAAGGTGGCGACGCCCCGCCAGGCAATTCCGGCAACGCCCGCAAACCACGTGGCCTTCGCCGCTCACGATGTCCCCGGGATAGAAGTCCGCGACGTTCGAGCCCACCTCGACAATCTCGCCCACGAACTCGTGCCCGATCACCAGCGGGACGGGAATGGTCTTCTGCGCCCAATCGTCCCATCGGTAGATATGGAGATCCGTCCCGCAGATGCCGGTGCGATGCACGCGGATCAGCACGTCGTTGATGCCCATGCTCGGAACTTCGACCTCCTCGAGCCAAAGCCCGGGTTCTCTCCTGCTCTTGACGAGTGCTTTCACCTGTTTTCACCTTCTCCAGGCATTCGGTCATCAGGTCAGCCGGCAAGGAGCATCGCAGAGACTTGCCCTCTGTGCAACATGGTTCGCGTCGGCCGAATCCTCCTGAGCATCCAGAGCCGCGCACTCCACGCGGGCCGTCGAAGGAGCGGGGCCGACGCCAAAGAAGTCATCAACCGGCCCCATGGCCTATCCTCAGCAATGATTGCGGCGGGACGGGAAGAAAATTGACCAGGAGGATGATGGTGCGGAAGGGGGGACTCGAACCCCCACGGTCTTGCGACCGTCAGCCCCTCAAGCTGGTGCGTCTGCCAATTCCGCCACTTCCGCACACAAAGAGTTATCAGTCATCAGTTGTCAGCAAACCCCACATCCCGTCGAGCTCGTCTGCTCTTAACTGACAACTGACCACTGAGAACTGATGACTGCTTTCAGTCACTTCTTCGCCGGAGCGGGAGCCGGGGCCTGCTGCGTCGGCGCCGACTGGGCGGGGGTATTCTCCAGAAGCGATCCGCTGGCATGCTTGCTCGCCCAGATCGCCAGGGTAATCGACGTGACCATGAAGATGCCCGCCAGCACCCACGTCGCTTTCTGAAGCGTGGTCACCGCGCCGCGCGGCCCGAACGCCGCCTGGCTGACGCCGCCGAAGGCCGCAGTGATATCCACATTCTCGCCGCCCTGGATCATCACGATGAGGATCAGCAGTACGCTGACCAGAACGTGAACGACTGTAACCGCTGTTACCATTCGACCTCTCGGGCCCGCCGGCCTTCTAGGCTCGCGGGTAGTTGACGAGGGCGGAGAACGACTCGGGCTTCAGGCTCGCGCCGCCCACCAGCGCTCCATCGATTTCTTCTTGCGCCATCAGGCCGCCGACGTTGTCGGGCTTGACGCTGCCGCCGTAAAGGATCCGCAACGCCGCCGCCACTGCTTCGCCGAGCTGCCCGCGCACCAGTCCTCGGAAGTATCGGTGGCTCTCGGCGGCCATTTCCGGCGTCGCCGTCCGCCCCGTCCCGATCGCCCAGACTGGCTCGTAAGCTACGATGATACGGGAAAAGTCCCGGGGGGTCAACCCGGCGAACCCGCCCTGGAACTGGCGTTTCAGCACTTCCTCGGTCTTCCCCGCTTCGCGTTCGGCGAGCATCTCGCCGACGCAGACAATGGGAACGAGCCCGGCGGCCAGCACCGCCTTGACCTTCCGATTCACCTGCTCGTCCGTCTCGCCGTGGTCGGCGCGGCGCTCGGAGTGCCCGATGATGACGTGGGTGCAGCCTGCCTCGAGCAGCATCCCGGGGGAGACGTCGCCAGTGTGCGCGCCTTCTTTATCCCAGTGGACGTTCTGAGCTGCCACCGCGATGTTGCCCCCCTTCACCGCCTCCGCCACAGCGCGCAAGGCCGTAAACGGCGGCGCGACGACGACTTCGCAATGCGTGGCCGCCGCCACCAGCGGCTTCACCTTGGCGACGAAATCGACCGCCTCGGCGATGGTTTTGTACATCTTCCAGTTGCCAGCAATTACCGGTCGGCGCATGTTTTGGGTCCTTTGTTAGAAGTAGGCAGTCGGCAGATGGCAGTTGGCAGTGCAGCAGAATGTTGCACTAGGCCTAGGATTTCGCCTGGCCCTGTCTAGCCCACTCCTTTAGCTGATTGATTAGACGCTCCGCCTCGCCCAGACTGGATAAGCGGACGACAGCATCATCCCACTTGTCTACCTCGATGACCGAGTAATCTTCCCTGAGTTGCTGGCTGATGCGCTCCTTCGGTATTCCCGTAATCTCAGAAAGAACTCCGACGCGCACCCAAACATCCAGCTTGGAGTCAGGGGAGTTCTTGCGCGCCCCCGCCACATTTGCGCCAAATACGATATTTCCGATGGTTCGGTCTTTGTAACGGAACGACCCGCCGTAAGTCCTCCGGGGCCGCTCGTCCCATATCTCCTGAAGGGCACGACAGGCCTCAACCAAGACTTCCACGTGTCGCTCCTTCGCAAGGCCCAGCAGACTTTCAACGCTAGGCTGCGCCCCTTCTCCTGAGGGCTTACCTGTGCTTTCTGGTAGAAGATGCGTGCGAACAAGGACCTCGTGCTCCCCCCCGACCCTCGCATATTTAAGAAGGACAACATTGAACTCCACCGCGTGTCGATCTCGCAGATAGTTCACAATCCTCTCCGCTGAAGCATCGAGCCGGGACGCTACGATCACTAGCTTGTGGTTCTGCGGCAGCAACTCCGACGGCATCTCGACCCCGAAACTGCTTTCGAAAACCTCGGAGAGATCGGCTTTGAGGTACTGCTTTGCGTTCGCGAGGAGTTCGTCTGAAGCGGCATCGTTTAGCCAGGAAGCGTAGTCCAGCGCCTGCGCTACTGCCTCTCGCGCCGACCTGTCCCGCTTTAGCTCTACGACCACCAGTTTCCCCGTCACATCAATGCAAAGCAGATCGAGACGTCCAACACCGGGAATATCCCGCTGGCGATCGATTACTAGCAGCTCTTCGCCGAGGATTCCGGGAGCCTGGGTAATCCAGGTTTCCAATTCCTCCTCTAGGTGCTGAGCAGCCAGAGGCGTATCTTCAACTGGGCTGATCTTCTGACCTTCAATTTCCCAAATCTTGATCTCCGTCGCCATGCCTATCCCTCCGTCAAGCAGCTCGGCCATGCGGGGGATGCCTATCACCTGCTTGTCCATCAGCGCGGTTTAGCCAGTCGTCGCACTCGGACCTTGCGTTCCGTTGCCACGACGAGGCAGCGCGCCCACCGCCGACTTCCCATATCGTCGCGTCGAGTTTACCAACCATGCCTTCATGCCGAACGGTTTGCACGTTGTGGCCAAGGGAGCTCAGGCGGGCCCCCAGGCGTGAGGGCAGGCTCTCTTCGAGTCTGACGTTCATCGAAACCGGGGCACGGCCGGCGAAGGAAGATCCTCTTCCGCCGAAGCTGCGGCGAAAGCAATCACGGCACGAACGTCTTCAGGTGTGAGGCTGGGGAAATCGTTCAGGATGTCGTCGACAGAGTCTCCTTGCGCGAGGCTGGCGAGCACCGTACGCAGAGTGACCCGAGTGCCTTTCAATACCGGCTCCCCGCCGCAGACCTGCGGGTCGCGGACAATTCGCTCAAAGTAGGGGGCCCAGCTTTCCTCCGCCGTGCTCACGGAGACCCTCCTCAACTCTTCTTATCTTACCAAAGGGCAGGCAAAGTAGCGAGCGTACGCAATCAGTACACGGCCCGGACGGCCTCGCTTCTATTGCCCATTGCCTGGCTTTGCTCAAACGCGAGCCGGTTTGGTCCGAGTCAGCGATGCAAGTCACAGCGGACAACTGCTTACCGCTTCTCCGTCAATGCCGCGACGCCGGGGAGAGTCAGTCCGGAGAGGAATTCGAGCGACGCGCCGCCCCCGGTCGAGATATGAGAAATCTTCTCCGCCACACCCGCCTTGTTAACGGCGGCGACGGAATCACCCCCGCCCACGATGGAAACCGCCGACGAGGCAGCCACGGCCCGCGCGACGGCGAGCGTTCCCTCAGCGAACTGATCGATCTCGAAGACGCCCATCGGCCCGTTCCAGACGATGGTCTTGGCGCGGCCGATCTCTGCCGCATAGGCAGCGCGCGTCGCCGGCCCGATATCCACACCCATCCGGTCGGGGGGGATCCGGATGGCGGAGACCACTTCCGCCTGCGCGCCGGGGTCAACCTTCTCCGCGACGACGTGGTCCGTGGGAAGGTGGAGCCTAATGCTCCGGCGCTCGGCGAACTGCAAGAGGTCCCTGGCCAGGTCCAGCTTGTCGTCTTCGACTTTGGACTTCCCGACTTCCGCGCCCCGCGCTTTCAGAAACGTGTACGCCATGGCCCCGCCGATGAGAACAGTGTCCGCAAATTTCATGAGGTTCTGCAGCAGTTGGATCTTGTCGGAGACTTTGGCGCCACCCACGATCGCTGTGTACGGACGCTCGGGATTCTGGACGGCCTTGCCGAGGTACTCAAGTTCCTTTTCCATCAGCAGGCCCGCCGCGCAGGGGGAAAGGTACCGCGTGATGCCTTCCGTCGAAGCGTGCGCGCGGTGTGCCGACCCGAAGGCGTCGTTCACGTAGACCTGCGCCAGCGCGGCGAGCTGTTTGGAGAATTCAGGATCGTTTTTCTCCTCTTCCGGATGGAAACGCACGTTCTCAAGCAGCAACACTTCGCCGTCCTGGAGGGCCTCAGCCTGCGCTTCGACCTCCGGCCCCACACAGTCGGCGGCAAATCTCACGGGCTTCCCCAGCAACTCGGAAAGCCGCTCCGCGGCGGGCCGCAAGCTCATCTTCGGGTTCGGCTTCCCCTTGGGGCGTCCGAGGTGCGAGGCGAGGATGAGCCGCGCGCCTCGCTCGAGCGCCAGCCGGATGGTCGGGAGCGAAGCCCGGATGCGCGTGTCGTCGGTAATCTCCAGCGCGTCGTTCAGCGGCACGTTGAAGTCCACGCGTATGAACACGCGCTTACCTTTCAGATCGAGGTCGCGAATGGATAGTTTTGGCATAGGAGTCCCGTCCGTTGTTGGTTCTGGGTAGTGGGTTGCTATTTGTCCGTTGTCAGTAGTCCGTTGTCCGTGGTTGAGCAGCTTACGACTGAACCGCAGCAACTGACAACGGACGACGGACTAGAGCCGCTTCGCGACGAAGTTGATCAGATCATGGACGCGGCAGGAATAGCCCCACTCGTTGTCGTACCATGCCGTAACCTTGACGCAGTTGCCGTCGATCACCTTGGTGAAACCCGCATCGAGGATCGAAGAGTGCGGATTGCCGCGGAAGTCGATCGAGACCAGCTCGTCGGTGCAGTATTCGAGGATGCCCTTGAGGGGGCCCTCGGCGGCTTTTTTCATCGCGGCGTTCACTTCCTCCGCCGACGTGGACTTCTCGGTGAAGGCCACGAGGTCCACGAGCGAAACGTTGGGTGTGGGCACGCGCATCGCGCAGCCGTCCAGCTTGCCTTTCAGCTCCGGCAGCACCAAGCCGACCGCCTTCGCCGCGCCCGTCGTCGTGGGGATGATGGAGACCGCCGCGGCGCGCGCCCGGCGGAGATCCTTGTGCGGCAGGTCGAGGATCCGCTGATCGTTCGTGTAGGCGTGGATGGTGGTCATCGACCCCTTCAGGATCTTGAAATTCTCGTGCACCACCTTGGCCACCGGCGCCAGGCAGTTCGTGGTGCAGGAGGCGTTGGAAATAATGTGGTGCTTCGCCGGGTCGTAGGCCGCGTCGTTGACGCCCAGCACCAGGGTCACATCCTCATTCTTTGCCGGCGCGGTGATAATGACTTTCTTCACTGTGCCTTTCAGGTGCTTTTTGGCCTCTTCGGCCTTGGTGAAGAGGCCGGTGGACTCGATGACGATGTCCGCGCCGAAGGAAGTCCAATCCAACTCCGCCGGGGTCTTCACCTTGAGGACCTTGATCGACTTGCCGTTGACCAGGATGCTGTCCTCCGTGTGGCGGACGTCGGCGTTGAAGATTCCCAGCACGGAGTCGTACTTCAGCAGGTGCGCAAGGGTCTTGGGATCGGTAATGTCGTTGACGGCTACAAACTCAATCCCGGAATCCTGAAACGAGGCGCGCAGCACATTTCGGCCGATGCGCCCGAAACCATTGATACCAACCTTCACGGGCATAGGAACTACCTCCAGTGCGTTTCATCTGAATTCACCTAAAGCAAGAATCTTAAGCGGCCCGGCGGGTGAAGTCAAAACAAAACCCCGCCTTGCGACAATCCGTCGCCAGGCCGAGCCTGCGCCAAACAACTCAAAGGTCGGAGCCCGGCAATATTGTTTGGCACCCCTGCTTCCAAAGGCTCCAAGTGGGCTGAAATCCAGTCTCCTCATGTCGTTGCGAGTCCAGAAGCGCGCGAGAAAATGTCACATGGCCCCGGTTCGGATGGAACTTTAGTCATAGCCTCCGCGCCGACCGGACGATATGCTATCGAAAGAAGAAAGGAGAATGCTGATGCCAAGTGCCACGCTGGTTTTGCGCAAGGAGCACGACGCCATCCTCAAGATGCTGGGCGCCACGGAAGAAGCCGCTCGCGGGATCGAAGCCGGGAAGCCCGTCGCGCCGGAGACCCTCGAAGGCCTTCTGGAATTCTTCCGTCTGTTTGCCGACCGCTGCCATCATGGCAAAGAGGAAGACCTGCTCTTCCCGCTGCTCGAAAGCCGCGGTCTGCCGCGCCACGGCGGCCCCACGGGTGTGCTGTTGAGGGAGCACGACCAGGGGCGCGCGCTGATCAAGCAAATGGCGGACGCAGTCGAGGCCGCGAAGGGCGGGGAAAGTGCTGCGCCGACGCGCTGGGCGGAGGCGGCTCGCGCTTACGCCGAGCTGCTGCGCGCCCATATCGACAAGGAAAACAGCGTGCTGTTCGTGATGGCGGAGAACATGCTCTCGCCGGAAGAGCAGTCCAACCTCGCCGCCGAATTCGAGAAGCTGGAAGTCGAGAAGATGGGCGCCGGAACCCACGAGCGATTGCACGCTAAAATGGAAGAGCTGATCGCCGCGTTGGCGGCGTAGCGCAGACCCGCTTTGTGGGTCTGCGGCTTGTGGGTCCCAACCGCCGTTGGTAGCGGCGATCTACCCGTCCCGACGCCATTTGTCGGGATGACCGCCGTCTTTGGTTTTCGATGACTCCCGTGCTCGTAGACCACCGCTACACCACGCGGTCCAGACCCGCCCTTTGGGTCTGCGGGTTCTCGTTCGCCGGTCAAAGAACTTCAGTCGTGCCGTCACGCGAGACGCTTCTCGACGGCCTTTAGGCCCTGAAGCCTCAGCGGCTAAAGCCTCCGACATCACAAGGCGTCTATACGGCACGCATGAATGCGTGCCCTGCACCGCATGAAGTTCCCGCCGTAGCCTTCCGCGTTGACTTACTGATACACGCGGCGTATGCTGGCGCCATCCGAAGTTCGCCTGCATCTTGTTGTGAGGCAATCGCCTCATGGTCGGCCAGACCGTTTCCCATTACCGCATCCTGGAGAAGCTCGGTGGCGGGGGCATGGGTGTGGTGTACAAGGCCGAGGACACCCAGCTCGGCCGCAGCGTGGCGCTCAAGTTCCTGTCCAAAGAGCTGGTTCAAGACCGCAAGTTCCTGGAACGCTTCCGACGCGAGGCGCGCGCCGCCTCCGCCCTCGACCACCCCAACATCTGCAGCGTCTACGAGATTGCCGAGCACGAAGGCCAGCCCTTTATCGTGATGCAGTACGTGGAGGGGCAGACCCTCAAGCACCGCATCGTCGGCCAAGCATTCAAGACCGACGAACTGCTCGAGCTGGCTATCCAAATTGCCGATGCTTTGGACGCCGCGCACGCGAAGGGCATCGTGCATCGCGACATCAAGCCGGCGAACATCTTCGTGACCGCGCGGGGCCAGGCGAAGATTCTCGACTTTGGCTTGGCGAAGCTGGCCCACCCCCTCACCCCCGGCCCCTCTCCCTCGGGGAGAGGGTGGGCCGCCGAAGGCGGGACGGGTGAGGGCGTCACTGCCGCCGAAGAGTCGCTGACCAGCACGGGCATGGCGGTGGGCACGGTCGAGTACATGTCGCCCGAGCAGGTGCGGGCCGAAGAAGCGGACCAGCGCACGGACCTCTTCAGCTTCGGCTTGGTGCTCTACGAGATGGCCACGGGCCGCCGTGGGTTTGCGGGCGACTCAGTGGGGATGATCTTTGACGCCATCCTTCATGCTGCGCCCGTGCCGCCCCTGCGTCTGAATCCCGACCTGCCGGACTACCTCGTGCGCATCATCATGCGCTGCCTGGAGAAAGACCCAGCACGACGGTATCAGCATGCGGGCGAGATTCTTGCCGACCTCGATGCGCAGCGCAGCCCCTCGCGGTTCCTGAGCACGCAGATCACGGTGCCCAAGCCCACGCGCCTTGGTTGGAAATGGCTGATGGCTGCTGCGGGGGCGGTGATCTTGCTCGCCTTGGTGGCCTTTCCCGTCAGAAACATCATGCTCCGACGGCGCTCCCCCGTACCCATCTCCTCGACGAGCATTGCTGCTCCTTCCCAAACCCGGTACGTCGCCGTGCTGCCATTTCGCGTGTTGGGTGACCAGACTTCGCTTGGCTACATCTCCGAAGGGCTCGTGGAGGCCCTCTCCACGAAGCTTTTCCAGTTGAAAGACCTCCGTGTAGCTTCGGCGGCGGCCGTCGACAAGGCCAACAAGCAGCAATCCCTGGAAAAGATTGCCAAAGAGCTGGGCGTCAGTCTTATTCTTCAGGGAACGTTGCAGGGGACAAAAGACAACCTGCGGATCGCCTTGAACCTTGAGGACGTTTCAGCGGGCCGGCGGCTATGGACGCAGGAGTTTTCAGCAGTACCTCAAGATCTGCTCACGCTGGAAGATCAGATTTACGCCAACTTGGTCGATGCCCTGGAACTCAAACCCGGCAACGAAGAGCTGGCGCGTGGCGCCATGCATCCCACGGAGAATGTTGAGGCCTACGACCTTTACCTGAGAGGTCGGAACGCGATTCATGGTGGGGGGGATCCCAATAAAGTTCAAGCCGCAATCGGCTACTACCAAGACGCGCTGAAAAAGGACCCGCAATTCGCGCTGGCATACGCGGGATTGGCGGACGCCAACCTGCAAATGTACAGGCTGAAGAAAGAGAGTTCCTGGGCCGACAAGGCGCTCGCGTCCGCCCAACAAGCCCGGCGACTGAACGAAAACCTGGCGGAAGTACACTTTTCTCTCGGCAGTGTGTACAACGCCACCGGGAGGACCGCGGCAGCGGCCGCCGAGTTGAAACATGCTTTGGAGCTTGCACCGAACTCGGACGAAGGCTATCGACGTTTAGGGGACAACCATCATGCTAGCAATCGGAATGAGGAGGCGATTCGCGCATACCAGAAGGCCATCGCAATCAACCCTTATTACTGGGTCAACCACAATGCGCTGGGCATCGTCTACATCCAGATGGGCGAGTACGACAAAGCCTTGAGCGCTTTTCGCAAGGTGACGGAACTTGAGCCCGACAATGCATTCGGCTACCTGAACGTCGGGGCGGTTTACTTCCGCCAAGGCAAATACCATATTTGCATCCCCGCCTTTCAGAAGGCCCTCCAGCTCCAGCCGAGCGCCGACGTCTACTCCAACCTTGGAACGGCTTATTTCTACCTGAAACGCTACGATGCTGCTGTGAAGATGTTCGAAAAGGCAGTGGAAATGAATCCCAACGATGATGTCAACGTGGGCAACCTGGCGGACGCCTACCACTGGTCAGGACAGATGGAGCGAGCCAAGGTCGCCTACGATAAGGCCATCGTGCTTGCTTACAAGGAACTCCGGGTGAATCCCCGCAGCTCGAGTACGAAGGAGCACCTCGCCCTGTACTACGCGAAGAAAGGCGACTCGCGGCAGGCGCTCCAATTCATTCGTGACGCCCGTTCCATCGATCCCAACGACATCGAGCTCATTTACAGCGAGGGCGTGGTCCAGGCGCTGGCGAATCACC
>Ga0315282_10005272_pt1 | contig 22093 bp, 20 predicted proteins | sample YL17G07_20_MG_FD_203693 | JGI IMG/M metagenome (GOLD analysis project Ga0315282, IMG submission 203693) | Sediment microbial communities from Yellowstone Lake, YNP, Wyoming, USA - YL17G07_20 | ecosystem: Environmental > Aquatic > Freshwater > Lake > Sediment | place: USA: Wyoming | collected... | reverse complement strand
CCGCGCGGGCGCGGTCCACCGTCTCCTGGAAGGGCCCGTAGAAGTCGGCGAGGGTGGCGACCCAGTCGGCCTCGCCCTCCTCGATGCGGTCCAGGATGTCCTCCATGCGGGCGGTGAACTGGACGTCGAGGAGCTCGGGGAAGTTCTCGACCAGCAGGTCGTTGACCACCAGCCCTAGCTCGGTGGGCTGGAGCACGCCCTTGTCCCTGAGCACGTAGCCGCGCTCCTGGATGTTGGTGAGTATTGCCGCGTAGGTGCTGGGGCGCCCGATGCCCTTCTCCTCCATCTCCTTGACGAGTGTGGCCTCGCCGAAGCGGGCCGGAGGCTCCGTGCAGTGGTGCTCGGGGATGATGTCGCAGAGCTGCAAGGGCTCGCCGGCGCACACGTGGGGGAGCTGGTCGGCGCCGTCGCCGTTGGCGTCCTCGCGCGACTCGATGTAGGCCTCCATGTAGCCCGCGAACTGGACGCGGCTGCCCGTGAGGCGGAAGAGGTAGTCGCCGGCGGTGATGTCGACCACGGTCTGCTCGATCAAGGCCGGGACCATCTGCGAGGCGACGAAGCGGCGCCAGATGAGGTCGTAGAGGGCGAGCTGGTCGCGCTCGAGGAACGCTTTCAGCTCCTCGGGGCGCCTGGCGACGGAGGTGGGCCGCACGGCCTCGTGGGCGTCCTGGGCCCCCTTCTTGTTGCGGTAGACGTTGCGGCGGGCGGGCACGAACTCCTTGCCCCAGGCGCTCGAGACATAGCTGCGGCACTCGGCGGCGGCCGAGTCGGCCACCCGCACGGAGTCGGTTCGCATGTAGGTGATGAGGCCCGAGGCATTTCCATCGACCTCGATGCCCTCGTAGAGCTGCTGGGCGACGGCCATGGTGCGCCGGGGGCTCATGCGCAGCTTGCGCGAGGCCTCCTGCTGCAGCGAGCTGGTGGTGAAGGGCGGCAGGGGATGGCGCTTGCGCTCCTTCTTGGTTACGGCCTCGACGTGGTAGAGCTGCCCCTTGAGCTCGCGCAGTATCTGGCCGCACTCATCCTCGCCCCCGACCTCGAGCTTTTCTCCCTTGCGTTCGAGGAGCCGGGCAAGGAAGGACGTCCCGTCGCTCGTGGCCAGCTCGGCGGCGATGGTCCAGTAGGGGACGGGATCGAAGGCCTGGATGGAGCGCTCGCGGTCGCAGATGAGGCGCACGGCCACCGACTGGACGCGCCCCGCGGAGAGCCCCCGCTTGACCTTGTCCCAGAGCAGGGGGGATATCTGGTAGCCCACCAGCCGGTCGAGGATGCGCCGGGCCTGCTGGGACTCGAACTTGTCCTTGTCGAGCCGGGTCGGGTTGGCCACGGCGTCGCGCACGGCCTGCTGCGTGATCTCGCGCAGCAGCACGCGGTAGACCTCGCGGCCCTTGCCCTTGGCCTCCTTGCCGCCAGGCTCCTTGCCGTTAAGCTCCTCGGCGATGTGCCAGGCGATGGCCTCGCCCTCGCGGTCGGGGTCGGGGGCCAGATATATCTGGGAGGCCTTGCGGGCGGCCTTGCGCAGCTCCTCGAGCACCTTGGCCCGGCCCTTGATGACCTGGTATTCCGGGCGGAACCCGTCTTCGACGTCCACGCCCAGCTTGCTGCGGGGCAGGTCTTTGACGTGGCCCATCGAGGCCATGACGTTGAAGTCCGGCCCCAGGTAGTTCTTGAGGGTGCGCGCCTTGGCGGGCGACTCGACGATTAAGAGTGACTTTGCCATACCTTCCTTTATGTTGCTCGGCCCTCAGCCCCGGACGAACAGCTTGCCCGGGAGCTGCCGGATCGCGCCTTTTAGCTCCAGCTCAAGCAGGATCAGTGCCAGAGCGCTCTGATCAAGATTGCACCGTCTGGCCAGATCGTCAATGTGCAGCGGCCCGGACTCCAGGCTGCGGCACACCTTCTGCTCATCAATCGACCCCGCGTCCTGGTTGAACCCGGCCGGCCCTTCATCGACCCGTGGGCAGGCCGCCCAGGGGTAGACCTCCTCGAGGACGTCCTCGGCCCGCTCGACCAGCTTCGCCCCCTGGCGGATGAGCTGGTGCGGCCCGGCGCTGTTCGGGGCCTGGACGGAGCCGGGCACGGCGAAGACCTCGCGGCCCTGCTCGAGGGCGCATCTGGCGGTGATGAGGGCCCCGCTGCGGGCGGCCGCCTCGACCACCACCACGCCCAAGCTCAGGCCGCTGATGATGCGGTTGCGGGCCGGGAAGTGGCCGCGGTCGGGCTGCGTGCCCGGCGGCAGCTCGCCCAGCACGGCCCCGCTCTGCATGATGCGCTCGGCCAGCCCCTTGTTCTCGGGGGGGTAGTCGACGTCCAGCCCGCAGGCGGCCACGCCGATGGTGCGCCCCCCGGCATCGAGTGCTGCCCGGTGGGCGGCGGTGTCGATGCCCCGGGCCAGGCCGCTGACGATGGTCACGCCGCGCGCGGCCAGGTCTCCGGCCAGCCGCTCGGTGACGCTGCGGCCATAGTAGGAGGCCGCCCGGGTGCCGACAATGCCCACGGCCAGGCGGTCGGCCGGGCTGATGGCGCCCTTTATAAAGAGCAGCGGCGGCGGGTCGAAAATGGCGGCCAGCCGCTCGGGGTAGAGATCCTCCCACAGGGTGAGGGTGCCGATGTCGTGGCGGGCCAGCATCGCCTGCTGGCGCCTGGCCTCCTCCCAGCCGTCGAAGCGGCCGATGGCCTCCACCACGGACTCCCTCAGGTCGGTGGCCCGCAGCGCCTCGGGCTTGGCCTCAAGGGCGGCCTGGGGGCTGCCAAAGCGCTCCACCAGCTTGCGGTAGGTGACGGCACCCACGCCAGGCACCAGCCGCAGGGCAAGCCAAGGGAGGCAATCTTTCACGAAAGACACCTTCAGGAGGGGCCCGGTTGCCGGAGCAGCCCGAGGAGTATGTCAGGCCAGGCCCGGTTGTCCAAGCTCAATCGAGATACCCTCGAACATGCTCATCGAAGCTGTCATCGAAGATGCTGTTCGAAGATACCATCGAAGATACTGTCGGGCCCCGGCAGGCGTCAAGCCCGCCCGTGGCGGCTCGCCACCCCGTCATCAGCGCTGCCGACCCGCTGCCAACGGCAGCGGGATTCCGGGGCCACACTGCCTTTCAAGCAGCCAGCAAACTTACAAGGCCCCGGTTATTGCCCGTGGCGGCTCGCCACCCCCCCCTTTTATTGCTCGGGGCGCACCACGGCCCCCGCGCTGATGTCGCAGCGCGAGTATGTAATGTAGGCGGTCGAGGTGTCCGGGCGCACCGCCAGGACGACGGCCTCGCCGAGCTGGGTGGCGTTCATATCGTCCATGGGCATGCCGTCGGGCGATATCTCCTCGCGCCAGATGCCCATCACGCGCCCCGGCGCGATGCCGTCATCGCTGCCCAGGTCGAGGAAGACCAGGTTGCCCTGGCCGAAGATGTAGCGCGGCTCCTGGGCGGCCAGGAGGCGGCCGTCCACCTGGGGGCCGCCGCGGCTGAGCTCAACCGACTGCGGCATGGGGAACCAGGGCACGAGCGCGTCGCCCACCTCCATGGCGGCGTGGGCCTCGCAGATCTCGGCCGTGGCCACGTTGTCCTTCACCTCGACGACCTGGAGGACGCCGGGGAAGGTGTGCTTGAAGCCCACCGGCTTACCCGTGAGGGGGTGCTCGACGGGGTCCTCGGAGATGTGCATCACGCGGAAGCGGTCGCCGATGGCCGGGGCGCCGTCCTCTAAGCGGATGAAGACCCGGTCGCCGCGGCCCACCATCAGCACCAGGGGATCCTGGGCGGCGAAGATGTGGCCGGTAGCGTCGGCCTTATCAAACGACAGGAAGCCCACGTCCTCGACCGAGGGGCAGAAGAGGGCCGGCTTGGGGGCCTCGGGTGCCTTGACGGGCTCGGGTGCGGCCTGAGCCACGACCGGCTGCGGCGCCGGCAGGCTGAACAGCCCCGGGTAGAGGGTCAGCTTCAGGCCCGGGCTGATGCGGTGCGGGTTGGTGATGAAGCTGTTCTGCTCCCAGAGCTTCGACCACACCCAGGGGGTGTCGAAGAAGCGCTCGGAGATGCCCCACAGGGTGTCGCCGCGCTGCACGACGTAGACCTTGGGGGCGTTGGTGGTGGCCAAGATACGGTCGGCAGCGCATTCGGCCGCAAGCGGGTCGGCCCCCGGCGCATACGGGCTGGCGGCGGCCTCGGGGGCGGCGGCGGGCTGGTCCGACGCGGAAGTCGGGCCGTCGGCCGCGGCGGCACTCCAGGCCGGCAGGGTCAACGCCGCACAGAGCAGGGCTGAGATCATAATAGAGCGTTTCACGGCTTATCCTCCTTGCCTGCCTCGGCAGCCCCCTCACCGGCCTTCGGCGCGTTCAGGCGCTCCAGGGCGGCTTTGGCCAGGGGGGCGACGTCAGAACCAGGATAGAGCTTCTCGACCCGCCCCAGGTAGTCCCGGGCGTTGGCCGTATCCTCCAGGCCCAGGTAGCTGTAGCCCATCTTGAGCAGGGCGGCGGCCGCCTTGGGGTGCTGCGGATAGCTTACCGCCACCTCCTTGAACACGGGGATGGCGTCGGCGTACTCCTTGAGGTCGTAGAGGCACTCCCCGCTCCAGTAGAGGGCGTTGGGGGCCAGGGCGTGCTTGGGGTGCTCCTTGAGGAAGGCGGCGAAGGCGGCGCGGGCCTCGCGGGGCTGGTGCGCGTCGCGCAGGAGGGCGAGCCCCTTCTCGTAAGCGGCCTCGGCCGGGTCAGGCTCCTTGGCCGGGGCTTCAGTGGCCGTAGCTGCCTGGGCTGGCACTGCGGGGGCCTTGGCCTCGGTGGCCGGGCCTGCGCCCGCGGGCTGCTTGGGGGCCGCCTCCTTTGACCGCGCTTCCGGGGCCCTGGGCGGGGCTATCTCGGCCAGGCGGGCCTCGACATTGGCCAGGCGCGACTCCAGCCCCAGCTGGGTCAGGCGAATGGATTGGAGCTGGTCGGGCACCGGGTCGGGTCCCTTTTGGAAACCGGCGCAGCCGACCGTGAGACCAGCTACCAGGAGCAGGGGCAGGGCGATTCGGGCCATGTCTTTGTAATACCTCGGCTTTAGGGCGACTGCATACGTGGGCGGCCTACGGCGCGGACGATACTGCACGCCCTAAAAGCTTGTCAACACGTTTTCTTTGCAGACTTCGTGCCTAGGCCAATGGCCTAGAACCACTCCCGGCCCCTTGAGGCTCACGGGCTGCTTGCGGCTCGGTGTGGGGCCGGAGTCCCGCTGCCGTTGGCAGCGGGTCGTGGCAGCAACTTGAAAACTCAGAAACGGCGTGCCCTCAGGCCGCGTCGGGGAGGCAGGCGTCTTAACGACAAGCGGCGACGCGGCAAGGAGGACTCTTCTCTTCAACCATCCGTGCTCTGCCTTGCAGGCGCCATTTGGGATAGCCCTTGCGGGCACCCGCCGCCACAGGGCTTCCCGACCTTTGCCCTTTTTGCAAAGGGCGCGCACTTCCTCTCGGGGCGCAGCCCTCAAGTGCGCGAGGGAAGCCTGTGGCGACTGCGGGTGCAAGGGCATCCCTGGCGCCAGAGGCAGAGCACGAGCCCGCCCGGCGACAGAGGGCCTCTTGCCGTTTCTTGCTGTGGGCTCAGTTGGCGACGGGTCGTGGCAGCAGGCTGCGGCGCATCCGCCACCGTTGCTTCTTGCAGTTGGAGGCCCGGCGACCGAAGAGAATGAGCGCGGGCGCCGCGGATGGGGCATCTTTGGGCGGCCTAGGCCATTGGCCTAGGACCACTGCCGGCCCCTTGAGGAGCAGGGGCACTTGCACGGCAGCGAGGGGCCGGGAATCAGTTCTAGGCCCTCGGCCTAGAGAGGATCTGGCGGGACTGCTCGATGTCGGCCGCAATCTGGGCGGCTAGGGCCTGGGGGCCCTCGAAGCGCTTCTCGTCGCGCAGGCGGGCGATGAAGTTGAGCCGGATGACCTGATCGTAGACGTCGCCGGAAAAGTCGAGGATGTGCGTCTCGACACTCAGCTCGTTCTCGCCGAAGGTCGGGTTGCGGCCGATGTTGGCCACCCCCGGGAGGGTCCGGCCGCCGTGCTCGACCGTCACGGCATACACGCCCGGCTTCGGCCACAGCTCATCGACCAGCTTGAGGTTTGCCGTGGGGATGCCGAGCAGCTTGCCGCCGCGGTCGCGCCCCCGGATGACCCGGCCCTTGACCTGGTAGGGGCGCCCGAGAAGCCTGGCGGCCTCGGCGACGTCGCCGCCGACCACCACCTGGCGCACCCGGGTGGAGGACACCGGCGTGCCCCCCACGGCATATGGCCCCAGCACACACACCTGGAAGCCCAGCTCCTGGCCCATCTTGAGCAGGAAGTTGATGTCGCCCTCGCGGTTGCGGCCGAAGGCCCAGTCGTAGCCGACCATGATCTCCTTCATGCCGATGCGCTCGACGAGCAGCCCGGCGATGAACTCGCGCGCACTGGTCCGGGCGAAATCCATCGTGAACTCGGCGCAGATGAGGACGTCGATCCCGTAGCGCTCGACCAGCTCCACCTTCTGCTCGTAGAGGGTGATGAGCGGCGGCCCCGCCCCCGGCCGGACCACGCGCAGCGGGTGGGGCTCGAAGGTGAAGACGATGGCCGTGCCGTTCATGTCGCGGGCCCGCTCCACCACGCGGTGGAAGATCTCCTGGTGACCGCGGTGCACTCCATCGAAGTTGCCGATGGTCAGCACGGCCTCCTTGAACGGCCCCGGAATGTTCTCGACGCCCCGGATTACCTGCATCTGGCCCCTGATCCCGATTGGCTTGACAAGTCATCCAACCTAATCTAAATTCATCTTGCTTGCAACCCCGGCGCACTCCTCAAGAGGCGAATGGGCCTCGGGGGGCGTCCCGGCGGGGGTTATTGCTCGTTCTTTTTCCGGCGTGCCGAAGTGGCGGAATTGGTAGACGCGCTAGGTTCAGGGTCTAGTAGGGGTTCCCCTGTAGGGGTTCGAGTCCCCTCTTCGGCACCACAGCAATAAATTCGCTGTACTCGCAAGAGGTTGCAGCGGCAGGAAGGGCGTCGGTTGCATCTGGTTGCAGCCAGTCGCCCTTTTTCGTGTCCAGGCGGTTGACGGCCTCCCGGTTGCTACCGGGAATGAGGTGGCCGTAGGTGTCCACCGTCATCTCGATCGAGTGGTGGCCCATCTGCTCCTTGACGTAGGCTAGGCTCTCCCCCTGGCCGATGAGCAGGCTGGCGAAGGTGTGCCGCAGGTCGTGCAGCCTGATCTCCCGCAAGCTCGCCTTCTTGAGCACCCGCTTGAAGACCCGCCGGATGTAGTTCTGCTCCACCACTTCGCCGCCCTCGCGGCAAAAGACCAGCTCAGGCACCGGCTCACCCCGCTTCAGCGCCCCTCGCTGCGCCCTGGCCCTCAGGCCGGCCAGCTCCGAGGCGAGTTGGTCAGACATGTCCACCCGGCGCTCCTTGCCGTTCTTGGGAGGCGTGAATCGCCCCCGCCGGTAGCTGCGCCGCACCACGATGAACCTGGAGTTGAAGTCGAGGTCGCAATAGAGCCCGAAGGGTTCCGGGGCGGCTGAGATGCGGCTACTTGGGGCCAGTTCGGAGGTCAAGCTGAAGGCGTGAAAGCTCTCTGCGGACCAACTTGGGGCGGCTCCACGCCAACCGGGCGCTGGTCCTCAAGCTGAAGATCTGCCGCCTCAGCTGCCCCTTCTTCTCTCCACCCCCTTGACAGCGCGTTCCCTGGGTGATAGTGTGCATAAGCACAAAACGGGAGGCTGTCCTTGCCACGTCGTCGCCGCATGCGTTGCTGCCAGAGGTTCTTCGGCTCGGACACCGTCTACAAGCCGCGGGCCATCCCGCTCGACGGGCTGACCATCATCGACCTGGGGCTTGATGAGCTGGAGGCAATGCGCCTCTGCGACGTCGAGGAGCTGCAGCAGGTCGAGGCGGCCGACCGGCTGGGGGTGTCGCGGGGCACGGTCCAGCGGCTGCTCTGGAGCGGGCGCAAGAAGCTCGTCGGGGCCATCGTGGCCGGCCAGGCGGTCCGCATCGTGAGTGGGGCCCACATCGAGCACCCCGAAGGCAGTGAGGCCGAGGGCCAGGCAGAGGGAGGAAGCGGTGAAGGTAGCTGTCAGCGCGCAAGGGGCAGGTCTTGAGGCCGCCATGGACCCGCGCTTCGGGCGGGCGGCCAAGTTCGTCATCGTCGATAGCGACTCGGGTGCCACCGAGGTCGTGGACAACGCCGAGGGGGTGGCGGCCGCCCACGGGGCGGGTATCGCCGCCGCGCAGCTCATGGCCCAGCGCGGGGTGTCGTGCATAGTCACCGGCCGCGTCGGCCCCAAGGCGGAGCGGGCGCTCGAGGCGGCCGGCATCCGCGTCGTGACGGGCGAGTGGTCAAGCGTGCGGGAGGCGCTGGGTGCCGCTGTCGGCATCCCCGCCTCTCTCAAGTGAGGAGGTCTTAGCGATGCCATTTGGTGACGGGACTGGCCCCACGGGCGACGGGACGCCGGGGCAGGGGCTGGGCCCCTGCGGCCGGGGTGCGGGCGGTGGTGGCATGTTCGGGCGCGGCGGCCGGGGCGCCGGTCGCGGCGGCTTATTTGGCCGCGGGCTCTCGCCGCAGGATGAGCGCGGTGCCCTCGAGCAGCGCTCGGGCTGGCTGCGCTCGGCCCTGGATGCCATCACGCGGCGCCTGGGCGAGCTGGGCAAGGACACCAAGTAGTCATCAGGCAGGGAGGGTGGCCACCAAGCGCGGTTGCCCTCCTACGGAGTCGCTTTGCAGATAGCTATCGCCAGCGGCAAGGGCGGCACGGGCAAGACCACAGTCGCCCTCAACCTTGCCCTGGCGGCCAGTCACCAGGGGCGCCGGGTGCAACTCCTCGACTGCGACGTCGAGGAGCCCAACTGCCACCTCTTCCTACGCCCGGTGCTCGGTCCGCCCGAGGACGTGCGGCTGCCGGTGCCCGAACTCATCGAAGGCCGCTGCGACGGTTGCGGCGAGTGCGCCCGCCTGTGCCGCTACAAGGCGATACTCTCGCTGCCTGGCACGGCGGTCATCTTCCCCGAGATGTGCCACGGCTGCGGGGGCTGCCTCCTGGTCTGTCCGAAGGGCGCGCTGCGTGAGGGTGCGCGCACCCTGGGCTGGCGCCAGAGCGGGGAGGCCGGCGGCGTGTCCTTCGTCATGGGGCGGCTGCGCGTCGGCGAGCCCATGGCCAGCCCACTCATCCGCCGGGTGCGGGAGCTGGCCAGAGGCGGCGCCCTCAATATTATCGACGCCCCGCCGGGGACGGCCTGCCCGGCCATCAATGCCGTCGAGGGGGCCGACTACGTGGTGCTGGTGGCCGAGCCGACCCCCTTCGGGCTCAACGACCTGGAGCTGGCCGCCGCCATGGTGCGCGCCCTGGGGCTGCCCTGCGGGGTGGTCATCAACCGCGCCGACGTGGGCGACAGTCGGGTGGAGGACTTCTGCCGACGCGAGGGGCTGCCGGTGCTGGGGTGCCTCCCCTTCGACCCGGGGCTCGCCGCCGCCTATGCCCGGGGCGAGCTGGCCGCCACCACTCTCCCAGGCTATGGCGAGATGTTCGCGGGGCTGCTGGAGCGCCTGCTCTCCGCGGCTGCCCGGAAGGAGGCCGCCTGATGAATGGAGGCCGCCTGATGAAGGAGCTTGTGGTCCTCAGCGGCAAGGGCGGCACGGGCAAGACGAGTGTGGCGGCGGCGCTGGCGGCGCTCGCCGGCCCCAAGGTCATCGCCGACTGCGACGTGGACGCCGCCGACCTGCACCTGGTGCTGCGGCCCCGCCTGCTGCGGCGCGAGGACTTCTTCGGGGGGCACGTGGCCGTGAGAGATGAGGCCCTCTGCACGCAGTGCGGGCGCTGCCGCGAGCTGTGCCGTTTCGGGGCCGTCGGCGAGGACTTCTCCATTAGCCGGACCTCCTGCGAGGGCTGCGGGGTGTGCGCCTGGTTCTGCGCAGAGCAAGCCATCGAGATGGTCCCCCGGCTCTCGGGCGAGCTGCTCGTCTCCGAGACGCCCCACGGCCCGTTCGTGCATGCCCGCCTCGGGGTGGCCGAGGAGGCCTCGGGCAAGCTCGTCACCGAGGTGCGCAAGGCAGCCCGCCGGCTGGCCGAGGAGCAGAATCTTCCCCTCATCATCGCCGACGGCTCGCCGGGGGTGGGCTGCCCGGTCATCGCCTCGCTGGCCAACGCGAGCCTCCTCCTGGCCGTGACCGAGCCCTCGCTCTCGGCCCTGCACGACCTGGAGCGACTGGCGGGGCTGGCGCGGCAGTTCCGGCTGCCGGTGTGCGCCTGCCTGAACAAGTGGGACCTGGCACCCGCCGTCAGCGCGCAGATCGAGACCTGGCTGGCGGAGAACGGCATCCCCCTGCTGGCCAGGCTCCCCTTTGATCCCGCCTTCGTGGCGGCGCAGGTGGCCGGCTGCAGCCTGGTCGAGCTGCCGGGCGGCGGAGGCAAGACAGGCGAGGCCCTCAGACAGTTGTGGTCCGGCCTTGAGGGGCTGCTCGGCGACGGCGCCGTGGCCCCGGAGGCCGCCGTGGGCTGAAAGGCCCAAAGAAATGAACGAGAGGTGTTGAGATGCGAATCGCCGTACCATCCATGCTCCCGGGGGGCCTTGACGCCCCGGTGTCTGGCCACTTCGGCCATTGCGAGGCTTTCACTATCGTCACCCTCAAGGACAAGGTCATCATGGGGGTCGAGGTTGCCGCGAACGGCGAGCACGGGACCTGCGGCGCGCCGGTGATGCGGCTGGCCGACGCCCAGGTCGACGCCCTGGTCGTGGGCGGCATCGGGGGGCGCCCCCTGGCGCTGTGCCGGGAGCGGGGCATCGGCGTCTTCGTCAGCCGGGCCGCCACGGTGCGCGAGGCGGTGGAGGGCTTCACCCGCGGCCAGTTGCCCAAGTTCGACGACTCCCATGTCTGCGGGGGCTCGCACGGCCCCGGCGGCTGCCCAGGCCACAAGTAACAACGAGGCTGATAGCCGTACCTCCTGACACTCAACCCTTAGCCAGGTGTGGCCGCGGCGGGTGGCTCCCCGCGGCCGCGCCTGCACCCCAAGGTGGAAGGTCATGGCAGGCTGAACACGGGAAACGCAGAGGGCTGCCCGGCCCGGCACGCTCCTTGCCTATTAAGGGGGTGTATCCCGTCGGCTCCGGCCTTGGGGAAGGTCAGAGGGCGGCCAGGCGGGGATACAACCCCTCAGCTAGCAACCGCAGACCATCGCAGAGGACGACCATGGCGAGCCACTACGTCCTGGAGTGGAAAAAAATCCTGGACAGTGTCGCCGACGGCGTTTTCACCGTCGATGACCATATGTTCATCACCTCCTTCAACCGCGCCGCCGAGCGCATCACCGGCGTGCCGCGGGACGAGGCCATAGGCCGGCCCTGCTTCGAGATCTTCCGCGGCGACCGCTGCCAGACCGACTGCGCCCTCAAGAAGAGCTTCCAGACGGGCAAGGAGAGAATCAACCTTCATGTAAGGGTCACCAACCGCCAGGGCAAGACCATCCCCATCAGCGTGAGCACGGCCGTGCTGCGCGACGAGGGAGGGCACGTGATCGGCGGGGTGGAGACCTTCCGCGACCTCTCGGCCGAAGAGGCCCTGCGCAAGGAAATATTCCGCTCCTACACCTTCGAGGACATCGTCAGCAAGAACCACAAGATGCGGGCCATCTTCGACCTGCTGCCCGACGTGGCCAGGAGTGGCTGCAACGTCCTCATCGAGGGCGAGAGCGGCACGGGCAAGGAGCTGGTTGCCCGCGCCCTGCACAACCTCAGCGGCCAGGCCAAGGGGCCCTACGTGGCCGTCAACTGCGCCGCGCTACCCGACACCCTGCTCGAGAGCGAGCTGTTCGGCTATGTGCGGGGCGCCTTCACCGACGCCAAGCGCGACAAGCCGGGGCGCTTCGCCCTGGCCGCCGCCGGCAGCATCTTCCTCGACGAGATTGCCAGCGTGTCCAACGCCTTACAGGTGCGGCTGCTGCGCGTCCTCCAGGAGCGCGTCTTCGAGCCGCTCGGCTCGGTGCGGCCGCGTCCGATGGAAGCCCGCGTGATCGTGGCCACCAACCGCGACCTGGCAGAGATGGTCAAGGAGGGCTCCTTCCGGCGCGACCTCTACTACCGGCTCAACGTCGTGCGGCTGCAGCTTCCCCCCCTCAGAGAGCGCCGCGAGGACATCCCCTTGCTGGCCCAGCACTTCGTCGAGCGCTTCAATATCAAGCAGAACAAAGAGGTGGAGGGCCTTTCCCCCGAGGCCCTGGCCCTGCTGATGGAATGCGACTATCCGGGCAACGTCCGCCAGCTCGAGAACGCCCTCGAGCACGCCTTCGTCATGTGCCACGGCCGCCAGATCCGCCCCGAGCATCTGCCCCGCGAATTGGCCGCCGCCCCCGCCCCACCCCCGGAGGAAAGCTTCGAAAGCGCCGAGGAGGGCCTGCTGCGGCGCGTCCTGGCCAAGCACGGCGGCAAGTATGTCGAGGCCGCCCGCGAGCTGGGCATCCACCGCACCACCCTCTACCGCAAGCGCCGCCGCTACCAACTCTAGCCGCACTCCTTCCCGAACCCCTCTTGGCCCTCTGATGCGACGCCGCATCAGTTCGCCCACCTCCAGTAGCGGATAAGTTGCAAACGAAGCGCAACTTAAGATGCCCCTCTGCATCGTCCGCTTGTGCTCACAGGCCCCCGCGCCCTCCAGCCCGCAGCTAATTTCCACGAAAACAGCTCGTTAATCCACGGGCGGCCCCTTGGCACAGGCGTTGCGCTATGTCCCGGCAGCCGCCGCAACGCGGCCAATGCCATACCGGAGGCAAGTGCGTATGGATACCTGCCTGACTGGTTGCCTGATTCAGCTTATGGCCCGCTACGGCTACGAGAACATGGGCAAGCTCTTCGTCGCCCTGACCGAGATGGCCGCCCAGCACAGCCTGCTCGACTGCGAACTGGTCAATCGGGAGCTGAAGCTGCGGGGGATCGAGAAGGTTCAGGTCGATGAGGCGGGGCTGCGGCTGGCCCTGGAGGCCCTCCAGCGGTCCGGTTTCGTGGAGGCCGCGCCGGTGGCGGTCAACTAGGCTCCGGAGGAGATGATGCCTGCACAGAGCCCTTATCCCTTCAACGCCATCGTCGGCCAGGAGGCCATGAAGAAGGCCCTCCTGCTGGCGGCCGTCAGCCCGGTCGTGGGCGGCGTGCTCATCCGCGGCGAGAAGGGCACCGGCAAGTCCACCGCCGTGCGCGCCCTGGCCGCCCTCCTGCCCGACATCGAGGCCGTGGAGGGCTGCCCCTGCCACTGCCCGCCCGAGGAGCCGGAGCGCCTCTGCAATGAATGCCTCGCCAGATATAAGGCCCAGGGGGCGCTCCCCCGGCTGCGCCGCCCCATGCCCGTGGTTGACCTGCCCCTGGGGGCGACCGAGGACCGCCTCGTGGGGAGCCTCAATCTGGAGCGGGCGCTGCGCGAGGGACGCCGCCATTTCGAGCCGGGGCTGCTGGCCGCCGCCAACCGGGGCATTCTCTACGTCGATGAAGTGAACCTCCTCGACGACCACCTGGTGGACGTCCTGCTCGACGTGGCCGCCAGCGGGGTCAACCTCGTCGAGCGCGAGGGCATATCTGTTTCACATCCGGCCGCCTTCATCCTCGTGGGCACCATGAACCCCGAGGAGGGTGAGCTGCGCCCCCAGCTCCTCGACCGCTTCGGCCTGTGCGTGGCGGTGCGCGGGCTGGGCGATGCGGACAGGCGGGCCGAGATCATGAGGCGGCGCCTGGAGTATGAGGCCGACCCCGGCGCCTTCGCCCAGCGCTGGGCGGCAGAGGAGGCCACCCTCAAGCAGGCCGTGCTGAGTGCCAGGGAGCGGCTCGCGCAGGTAACGTGCCCCGCACCCTTGCTGGAGCTGGCCGCCGGCCTCTGTCTGAGGCTGGGCACCGCCGGCCACCGCGCCGACCTGGCCATCGTCCGCTGCGCCCGCGCCCTGGCCGCCCTGCGGGGGGCATGCGATGTGGAGAGGGCCGACATCATCGAGGCCGCTCGCCTGGCCCTGCCGCACCGCCTGCCCCGGGTCAGCGCCGAAGACGACACGACGCCCCAGGTCAGCCTGGAGCAGGCCCTGGACGAGACGGCCACCGAGGCTCCCGCCCGAAGCGAAAGCCAGGAGGGCGGAGGCGAGGCCGCCGCCAGCCCGGCCGCCCGCGAGGTCAAGGGCCAGGTAGCGGCCGCGGGCAGCGTCCATCCCCTGCGCCAGCCCTTCGCCCCGCGGGGAGAAGTCTCGCCGCCCCGGGGCGGGCGCCGCGTGACCATCCAGGCCCAGGGCCCCACGGGGCGCTACGTCGCCGCCGCTGCCCCGAGCGGGACGAGTAGCTTCCAGATCGCCCTCGACGCCACGCTGCGGGCCGCCGCCCTCAGGCAGGCCGCCCCCGGCCACGGCAGCCTCGACAGTGGCGACCTCGATGGCGACCTCGATGGCAACCTGGATGGCAACCTGGCCCTCAGGCTCGACTGGAGCGACGTGCGGGCCAAGGTGCGCCGCCGCAAGGTGCGTAGCACCGTCCTCTTCCTGGTCGATGCCAGTGGCTCGATGGGGGCCGGCGAGCGCATGGGCGAGGCCAAGGGGGCTGTCCTTTCGCTGCTCTCCGACGCCCGCCGCCGCCGCGACCGGGTGGGCCTGGTCAGCTTCCGGGGGGCCGAGGCCACGCTGCTCGTCGCTCCCACCAACGACATCAGGGAGGCCGAAGAACGCCTTCGCCTCCTGCCCGTGGGCGGAGCCACCCCACTCGCCCGGGGCCTCGAGGTGGCCCGCGACACCCTGCGCCGCCACGCTCCCCGGGGCAAGGAGCAGGCCCTGCTGGTCGTCATCTCCGACGGCAAGCCCAACCGCGGCAGCTCGCGCCGTGCGAGTGCCCAGCAGCACCGCGAGGACGAGGCCCGCGAGGCCTTCCACAACGGCCGCAGCACAGGGGCCTGCCTGCTGGAAATACGCAGCGCCGCCGCCCTCCGAGAGGCCCTGGAGGTCGCCGAGGAGATCAGGCGTTCGGGCGTGAAATCGCTGGTTGTGGACACCGCCGAGCGTGGGCGCCACAACCAGATGCCGCGGCTGGCCGCTGCCCTCGGGGCCGACTACGTGCGGCTAGGTGAGCTTTGCGCCGCAGAACTCGTCCAACTTGTGGGCCGCTCCCTGGCCCCAATAAATTTGAACAACAGGAGGTAATCGCCGTGAGTGAGGCAGCGGTTCAAACAGCGCCGGGGGCAGCCACGCCGCCCGTGAAGAAGGAAAAGGACAAGGCCTGGGAGGGGGTTGACATCCCGCGCGAAGAGATCAAGCGCGTGGTGCAGCAGGTGCTGGGCGAGCTCGACAGCGCGCGCCTGCGGATGTACCTGGAGACCTGCACCCGCTGCGGCCTGTGCTCTGACGCCTGCCACTACTACATCGGCAACGACCGCGACCCGCACTTCGCCCCGGCCACCAAGATCAAGCAGACGCTCTACGAGCTGTGGAAGCGGGGCGGCGACGTGGACATGAAGTTCATGAAGCAGGCGGCCGAGATAGTCCACACCGAGTGCAACGCCTGCCGCCGCTGCTCGATGTACTGCCCCTTCGGCATCGACATCCAGATGATGATCGGCGTGGTGCGGCGCATGATCTGCCTGCTGCACCTGACCCCGGAGCACCTCCAGGCCACCGTCGACTGCCACAAGCAGACGGCCAACCAGATGTGCGTGACCGACGAGGAGTACGTCGACACCCTGGAGTGGATGGAGGAGGAGAGCCGGGCCGAGGTGACCAACGTCACCATCCCCATCGACAAGGTGGGGGCCGAGTTCATGTACACTCTCGACGCCCGCGAGCCCAAGTTCTACCCGCAGGACGTCGGCCAGGCGGCCATCATCTTCAGCGTGGCCGGCTGCGACTGGACGCTGCCCCGCGGCAAGGGCTGGGACCCGACCAACCTGGCCATGTTCTCGGGCGACTTCGAGACGGCCAAGGCCACGGTCAAGGCGACGTACGACGCCGCCGAGCGCCTCAAGGTGAAGCGGATTGTGATCACCGAGTGCGGCCACGCCTTCAAGGCCGTGCGCTTCGAGGGCCCCTACTGGCTGGGGCTGCCAAACGGCGAGCCGCCCGTCGAGGTCATCCACACCGTGCAGCTGCTCTATGAGCTGGTGCGCGACGGCAAGATCAAGATCACCAAGAAGTTCACCGAGCCCTGCACCTACCAGGACCCCTGCAACGTGGCGCGCAACGGCGGCCTGCTCGAGGAGCCGCGCTACCTCATCAGCCAGATGTGCACCGACTTCCGCGAGATGCACCCCAACCGCGAGCACAACTTCTGCTGCTCGGCGGGCGGCGGGGCCATCAACTGCGGCCCGGCCTGGAAGTACAAGCGCCTGGCCGGCGGGTCGGTCAAGGCCGAGCAGATCAGGAAGACCGGGGCCAAGTACGTCATCGTGCCCTGCCACAACTGCTACGACCAGCTCAACGACCTGAGCGCCAAGTACAACCTGGGCACCAAGGCCGTCTTCTTCAAGGAGCTGCTGGTCGACCACGGCCTGATGCACATTCCCGACGAGCTGCGGCCCAAGAAGGAATAGCGAGCCGGCGCCGCCCCTACCCGAGACGCTTCGAGTGGGGGCGGCAGACCACTCGCCCGGTGCCAACCTCTCACCCGGTGCGGATCCCTTATCCGGTGGCGGAGAGCATGGGAGAGATACGCCCTCAGAGTGGTTTCAGGGAGGAGGTGGAGGCGAAGGCCGGCTCCTCGCTCTCGGCCTGCTTCCAGTGCCACAAGTGCGCCGCCGGCTGCCCCCTGGCGGCCGCCTTCGACCTGCGCCCCGACCAGCTTATCCGCCACGTCCAGCTCGGGCAGAGGGAGCGCGTGCTGCGCTCGGCCACCATCTGGCTGTGCGCGGGCTGCGCCACCTGCGCCACCCGCTGTCCCAACGGCGTCGAGCTGCCGGCCCTCATGGACGTCTTGAAGCAGATGGCCCTGGCGGCGGGGACTGAGCCGCCCGGCGCGGGGCGCGGCGTGGCCCTCATGCAGCGCCTCTTCCTGGAGGATATTGCGCGGCGCGGCAGGGTCCACGAGCTGTCACTCATCGCCCGCTACAAGCTCGTGTCCGGGGGGCTCGCCGACGACCTCGCCCTGGGTTGGCAGATGCTGCGCCGGGGCAAGCTCCGGCTCCTCCCGCCTCGCCGCATCAAAGGGCGGGATGAGGTGCGCCGCCTGTTGAGCGAGGAGCGACGGCCAGGAGCAAAGTCATGAGCAAAGTCATGAGTCGGGGGCTGTCGGTCTCCTACTACCCCGGCTGCTCGCTCGAGGGGAGTGCCCGCGAGTTCGACGCCTCGATCCGGGCCGCAGCAAACGCCCTGGGCATCGAGCTGCGCGAGCTTGATGACTGGAGCTGCTGCGGGGCCTCGGCCGCCCACGGGGCCTCGCCCGAGCTGGCCCTGGGGCTGGCCGCCCGCAACCTGGCCCTATTCGAGCGAGGCGGCCGCGACGTCGTCATCCCCTGCGCGAGTTGCTTCAGCCGCCTCAAGAGCGCCGAGCACGCGCTGCTCTCGCAGGCCGGGCAGCCATTCCCCTTCTCGGGCCGCCTCCGGCTCTGGGACCTGGCCGAGTTCGTGGCCCAGAAGGCGGTGCTGGAGCGCCTGAAGCCCCTCGTCACCCGGCCGCTCTCGGGCCTGGCGGCCGTCTGCTACTACGGCTGCCTCACCCAGCGCCCCCCGAAGGTGACGGGGGCGACTTCCCCCGAGGACCCGCAAGCGCTAGACAGCATCACGGCCGCCCTCGGGGCCGAGCCCTACCCCTGGTCGTACAAGACCGACTGCTGCGGCGCCTCGCTCTCCCTTACCCGCCCCGATGTCGTGGCGGGCCTGGTGGGCCGGCTGGCCGCGCATGCCGCCGAGTGCGGGGCCGACTGCCTCGTGGTGGGCTGCCAGATGTGCCAGGCCAACCTCGACAGCCGCCAGCCCAAGGGCGCATCGCGCCTGCCTGTCCTCTACTTCACCGAACTGGTCGGCCTGGCCCTGGGGCTGCCGGAGGTGGGCTCGTGGCTGGCGCGCCATCTCATCGACCCGCGCCCGCTGCTGGCCGAGAGGGGGCTTTTGTGAAGCCGGTCGGGGCGGTTGTGGTCGTGGGCGGGGGCATCGCCGGGATGCAGGCGGCCTTGGATTGCGCCGAGGCGGGCCTGAAGGTCTACCTTGTCGAGCGGCGGCCGTCCATCGGCGGGCGGCTGGCCCAGCTGGACAAGACCTTTCCCACCAACGACTGCGCCACCTGCATGGTCGCCCCGCGGCTGGTCGACTGCGGCCGCCACCTGAACATCGAGGTCATCACCCTGGCCGAGGTGCTGGCCGTGGAGGGCGAGGCCGGCGACTTCCGGGTGCGCCTGAGGGAGCGGCCCCGCTACGTCGATACCGAGCGCTGCATCGCCTGCGGCAAGTGCGCCGAGGTCTGCCCGCGCTCTGCCCCCGACGAGTTCAACCAGGCACAGGGGAAGCGCAAGGCCGCCTACATCATGTTCCCGCAGGCGGTGCCCCTCAAATATGCCCTAGACCCCGAGCGCTGCGTGCGGCTCTCCAAGGGCAAGGGCTGCGGCCTGTGCCAATCGAGCTGCCCGGCCGGGGCCATCGACTTCACCCAGACCGTCCGGGAGCGGGAGATCGGCGTGGGGGCGCTCATCCTCGCCCCCGGCTTCGACACCTTCGATGCCCGGCTCAAGGGCGAGTACGGCTACGGCCGACACAAGAACGTCCTGACCAGCCTCGACCTGGAGCGGCTGCTGGCCGCCTCCGGCCCCACCGGGGGCCACCTGAGGCGCCCCTCCGACGGGGCCGAGCCTCGGCGCGTGGCCTGGCTCCAGTGCGTGGGCTCGCGGGACGCCGCCGCGGGGCTCCCCTACTGCTCGTCGGTGTGCTGCATGTATGCCACCAAGCAGGCCGGGCTGGCCGCCGAGCACGTGCCGGGGTGTGAGGCCAGCATCTTCTGCCTCGACGTGCGCGCCCAGGGCAAGGGCTTCGAGCGCTACTACGAGGCCGCCAAGCGGCGCGGGGTGCGCTACGTGCGCTCGATGGTCTCCCGGGTGGCCGAGGCCCCCGGCAGCCGCAACCTGCGCCTGGCCGCCCTCGATGAGGCCACGGGGGCGGTGCGCGAGGAGGAGTTCGACCTGGTCGTGCTCTCGGTGGGGCTGCGGCCCTCCGCTGAGGCGCGGCGGTTGGCCGAGGTCTGCGGTGTGGCGCTGAACGAGTGGGGCTTTGCGGCCTCACCGCCCCTCGACTCCGTGGCCACGAGCCGCCCCGGTGTCTTCGCCTGCGGCGTCTTCCAGGGCCCCAAGGACGTCCCCGAGACGGTCATGCAGGCCTCGGCGGCGGCGGCCCAGGCCCAGGCCCTGCTCTCAGCGGCCAGGGGGAGCGAGGTGCGCCGCAAAACGTATCCGCCCGAGCGCGACGTCAGCAGCGAGGAGCCCCGCATCGGGGTCTTCGTCTGCCACTGCGGCAGCAACATCGCCGGGGTGGTGGACGTGAAGGCGGTGGCCGAGTATGCCGCGGGGCTGCCCTTCGTGCGGCTGGCCCAGGACCTCCTCTTCACCTGCTCCACCGACAGCCAGGAGCGCCTGAAGAGCCTCATCGCCACCGAGCGCCTGAACCGCGTCGTGGTGGCTTCATGCAGCCCCCGTACCCACGAGGCCCTCTTCCAGGAGAGCCTGCGCGCCGCCGGCCTCAACCGCTTCCTCTTCGAGATGGCCAACATCCGCGACCAGTGCTCCTGGGTGCACGCTAGAGAGCCCGAGCTGGCCACCGCGAAGGCCAAGGCCCTGGTGCGGGGGGCGGTGGCCCGGGCGGCCCTGCTCGAACCCCTGCGGGAGCTGCCCTTCCGGCCCCATCACGCGGCCCTGGTGGTGGGGGGCGGGGTGTCCGGGCTGAGCGCGGCCCTCACCCTGGCCGACCAGGGCTTCGAGGCGGTGCTGGTGGAGCGCGAGGCCGAGTTGGGCGGACATGCCCGGGGGCTCTTCTTCAGCCAGGAGGGCGAGGCGCTGCCGCCGGTGCTTGAAACCCTCGTGCGTCGCGCCCACGAGCATCCCCGCCTGCGCGTCCTCACCGGCACCGAGGTGGTCGCCCACGGCGGCTCCGTGGGCAACTTCACCACCACGCTCCTCAGGCAGGGGCGCGAGGAGGCCGTCCGCCACGGGGTGGCCATAGTGGCCACCGGCGGGGTCGAGTACCGCCCCACGGAGCACCTCTGCGGCGAGCACGAGGGGGTCGTCACGCAGCGCCGCCTGCAGCGCCTGCTGGCCCGGGAGCCCCAGCTTGCGGCCGGGCTGCGCCAGGTGGTGATGATCCAGTGCATCGGCTCCCGCAACGCCGAGCACCCCTACTGCAGCCGCACCTGCTGCCAGGAGGCCGTCGAGAGCGCCCTGGCCCTCAAGGGGCTCAACCCGGCCGCCGAGGTCTTCGTCCTCTACCGCGACATGCGCACCTACGGCCTGAGCGAGGCGCGCTACCGGCTGGCCCGCGAGCAGGGCGTCGTCTTCCTGCGCTTTGAGGCCGAGCGGCCGCCCGAAGTCTCGGCCCCTCAGGGCCACCTGGAGGTGAGCGTCGTCGAGCCCGGCCTGGGGGAGACCGTCACCCTCACCCCCGACCTGCTCGTGCTGAGCGCCGGAGTGCGCCCTCACCCCGGCGCCGAGTCCCTGGCCAGGGTCATGCGCCTGCCCCGCGACGCCGACGGCTTCTTCCTCGAGGCCCACGCCAAGCTGCGCCCGCTCGACTTCGCCACGGCCGGCGTGTTCGTGTGCGGCCTGGCCCACGGCCCCAAGACGATAAGTGAGTCCATCACCCAGGCCCAGGGGGCGGCCGGGCGTGCCGCCGGCGTCCTGGCCAAAGACGAGATGCTCGTCGGGGGGGCGGTGGCGCAGGTGGACCCCGGGCGCTGCGTGGCCTGTCTGACCTGCGTGCGCACCTGCCCCTTCGGGGTGCCGCGGCTGGACGGCGAACGCGGCGTGGTGGCCATCGACCCGGCCGCCTGCCAGGGCTGCGGCAACTGTGCCGCCGCCTGCCCGCGGGGGGCCATCACGGTCGGCCACTATAGCGACCGCCAGATGGAGGCCAAGGTGGCCGCACTAGCCCAGGCATGAGCGAGGCAGCGAGCATGGCAGAGAGCAGCTTCCGGCCGACGTCCTTTCAGCCAACGATAGTCGCCCTGGTGTGCACCTACTGCACCTACACCGCCGCCGACGCCGCCGGCTCGGCCCGGATGCAGTACGCGGCCACGGTGCGCGTGGTGAAGTATGCCTGCACGGGCAAGGTCGAGGTGAGGCACATCCTGGCTGCCTTCGAGGCCGGGGCCGACTGCGTCATGGTGAGCGGGTGCGAGGTGGGCGACTGCCACTTCCTCGAGGGGAACCTGCGGGCCAAGGAGCGGGTGGACTACGCGAAGGGGCTGCTGGACGAGATCGGCCTGTCGGGCCGGCGCCTGGAGATGTTCCACGTCGGGGCCTCGGACGCCCCCGGCTGGGTGCGGGCCGTCGAGGAGATGACCGCCCGGGCCAAGGAACTAGGGGCGAACCCACTGCGAGGGCGCCTGGCAAGCGAGCACATGAATGCCCTGGCCGATCTTGATCTGGCCGTGGCGTGACCGATCCGGCCGTGGCCTGACAAGGAGGAGTGCATGATAGTCGCCGGGCGCAAGCCCTTCGCCGAGATACGCGACCTGGTGCGCGACGTGGGCCGGCTGGCCGTGGTGGGCTGCGGGACGTGCGTGGCCGTCTGCCTGGCCGGGGGCGAGAAGGAGGTCCACCTGCTGGCCACCCAGCTCCGCCTGGCCGCCCGCCTCGATGGCCGCGGGCAAGCCGTGGACGAGGTGACGCTCGAGCGCCAGTGCGACCGCGAGTTCCTGGAGCCGCTAGGGCGCCGCGTGGAGGGCTACGACGCCCTGCTCTCGACCGCCTGCGGGGCCGGGGTGCAGCTCCTGGCCGAGATGTACCCCCGCCTTCCGGTCTTTCCTGCCCTCGACACCGCCTTCATCGGGGTGGCCGAGGCGCCGGGGGCCTGGAGCGAGCGCTGCTCGGCCTGCGGCCAGTGCCTGCTCTCGCTCACCGGGGGCATCTGCCCCGTGAGTCAGTGCGCCAAGGGGCTCCTCAACGGCCCCTGCGGCGGCTCGCTCGATGGCCGCTGCGAGGTGG
>Ga0315282_10005271_pt1 | contig 22093 bp, 27 predicted proteins | sample YL17G07_20_MG_FD_203693 | JGI IMG/M metagenome (GOLD analysis project Ga0315282, IMG submission 203693) | Sediment microbial communities from Yellowstone Lake, YNP, Wyoming, USA - YL17G07_20 | ecosystem: Environmental > Aquatic > Freshwater > Lake > Sediment | place: USA: Wyoming | collected... | reverse complement strand
GAGCGGGTGAGGCTGTCCTGGCAGATGCAGCACACGTTCGCGGTCGAGCCGTCGGTCCTGCCGACGGACGAGGAAGAGGAGATGCAGCCATGAGCGAGGGGAACGGCATCCTTCCTCGAGGCGAGAGTGAGGGTCCTCGTACCCATCCGGAACATCAGGGTCCGGTGCCGCCGGGCATAGCCCTTGGGATGTCGCGGCGGGAGTTCCTCCGTTACACCGGTGTCGGGATCGGTGCACTCTCGCTGGGTTCGGTCCTCGCTGCGTGTGGCTCCGGAGGGACGCCTGGCTCGACCTTCAGCAGCGAGCCGGCGGGGATCCTGAACTTCGCCAACTGGCCGCTCTACATCGACAAGACGAAGAGGCCCGACGGCACGAGGTACAGTCCGTCGCTGGCAGGCTTCACGCGCGAGACCGGCATCCTCGTGAACTACCGGGAGGTCATCCCCGACGGCGAGTGGTTCTTCCAGCAGCTCGAGCCGCGCCTGGCAGCCGGGGAGCCGACCGGATGGGACCTGATGGTGATCACGAACGGGATCACCCTCACCAAGATGAAGCAGCGGGGAGACCTGGTCGAGCTCCCCTCGGATCTGCGGCCGAACTTCGACCGGAACGCAGGCGATTTCGTCAAAGATCCGCCCTACGACCCGGGGAATCGGTTCACGATGGCCTGGCAATCGGGCATCACCGGCATCGCCTACGACCCCGACATCACCCACCGGCAGGTCACGAGCCTTCGCGACCTGTTCAGCGACGAGTTCGCCGGCAGGGTCGGGATGTTCGGCGACATCGTCGACATGCCGAACACCGCGCTTCTAGCTCTCAGCGTCGTGCCGGAGACGTCGACCGAGGAGGACTGGCAGAGGGCGGCGGATCTCTTGGTACGTCAGAGGGACTCCGGCGTGCTGGGCGCGTACTACCAGTCGAACTACATCCCGGCGCTCGCGAAAGGCGACATCGCGATCACGATGGCCTGGTCGGGTGACGTGTTCGCGGGGAAGATCTTCGGGAAGATCCCGTCGAGGATCCGATTCGTCGTCCCCGACGAGGGCGCGTTGCTGTGGACCGACAACATGTGCATCCCAAAGGGCGCGCAGCACCTCTCGGACGCGATCACCTACATGGACTACGTGTACCAGCCGTCGGTCGCGGCCCAGATCGCGCAGTTCGTGAACTACATCACTCCGGTGCCTGCGGCGAAGGCGGTCATCGAGAAGATGGCCGACGTCGCGGAGGACCCGGCAGAGGCAGCGCGCCTGCGCGAGGTGGCGGAGAGCTCGCTCGTGTTTCCGACGCCGGACATCACGGCCAATCTCCACGCCTACCGGGAGCTGAAGACGGAAGAGGAGTCGAGACTGTGGGATGAGCTCTTCCCGCCGATCTACTCCGGCGCATCGGCGCCGAGGGGTGCGTGACAGGCTTCACGGGCCCGGCCCTATGTGGCCATCTACCTGCGGAAACGCTGACTCCGAGCTTTGACGCCCGCAAGTGGCCACGACTATACTTCGCGCGCCCATGGCCGGAGGAAGCGGGGATGCATGGAGGGGCGTGGGCACGGCGTGGGCGCTCACTGGAACGCTCGCGGCTGGCATCTTCGTATGGGGCGGCGTCGGCTACCTCCTCGATCGGTGGATCGGGTTCCACTACCTATTCCTTCCGATCGGGATGCTGATCGGGGCCTGCGTGTCCATCTACATCGTGTATGCGACGTATGGCGAAGACCGCTGAGCGACCGGTACTGGGCCTGGTGCGAGGGGCGCTCCCGCCCTCGCTCCTCTCTGTGCCTGTCGCCTTCGTGGGCGGCTGGGCTTTCGGCGGGCCCGGGATCGGATCCTCCGCGGCGATCGGCGTCGCGATCGTCGGTCTGAACTTCTGCGCGAACGGCATCTCACTCGCGTGGGCGTCCACGATCTCGCTCCCGGTCGTCCGTGTCGTCGCGCTCGGCGGATACGTCGCACGCATCGGCATCATCGTGGCGACGATGTTCGCACTGAACACCCAGGGATGGTTCTCACCGCTCGCGTTCGGGTGGGCGGTCATGCCCGCGACGGTGCTGCTCCTCGCCTACGAAGCGCGGCTCGCGCTCCTCGGCGTCGGCGGCGCTCTCCAGATCCCGCCGGACCCGGCTGCGGTTCGTGCCGCCGAGGACCTCGCCGCCCGGGAGGCGTCGGTCCATGCTCGCTAGCCTGCTTCCGAGCCTGTCGAGGCCCCCGCAGGGTTTCCAGCCGCCCGGCACCGAGATCTTCGACTACACGAAGTCGTGTCTCATCGGCCACGGGTCCTACTGCATCACGAAGGTCACGTTCCTGATGCTGGCTTCGTTCGTCGTTATCAGCGCCCTGTTCCTGATCGCGTTCCGGCGGCCTCGGATGATCCCACGCGGGTTACAGAACGTTCTGGAGTCCGTGATCGAGTTCATCCGCAACAGCATCGTCGTCGAGGTCATGGGTCCCGAAGGTCTGCCGTTCCTCCCGTTCCTCACGACGATCTTCTTCTTCGTGTTCGTGAACAACATCTTCTCGATCATCCCCGGCATACAGTTCCCACCGACCTCGAGGATGGCGATCCCCGCGTTCCTCGCGATCCTCGTCTGGTTCGTCTTCAACATCGTCGGAATCGTGAAGCAGGGCGGCTGGCACTACCTCAGGAACGAGCTGTTCCCACCCGGAGTGCCGGCGGGCGTCTACGTTCTGATGGCCCCGATCGAGCTGTTCGTGGTGTTCGTGTTCCGACCGTTGACGCTCGCTCTCCGACTCCTGGGCAACATGCTCGCGGGTCACCTGATGCTGGCGGTGCTGTTCACGCTCACCTGGTACCTGCAGTGGAAGGTGATCACGGTCCCGATCGCCGTGGCGTCGTTCGCGCTCGGGACGTTCATCACTGCGCTCGAGGTGCTGGTCGCGGTCCTGCAGGCTTACATCTTCACGATCCTGACGGCCGTCTACATCGGCGAAGCCATACACGGACAGCACTAGGAGGTAGGGAAGGATGACACACCTCATCGGCCTGCTCGCTGCGACCACCGGCAACGTGAGTGCGATCGGCAAGGGTCTCGTCTACGGCCTTGGGACCATCGGACCGGGCATCGGCATCGGCTATCTCGTCGGCAAAGCGATCGAATCGATGGCGCGACAGCCGGAAGCACGCGGCATGATTACGACCTGGATGTTCGTCGGTATCGCGTTCGTGGAGCCGCTGTACCTCATCGGTTTCGTGCTCTTCTTCATCCTCAAGTAGGAGGCGGGGATGCTGCAGTTCCTCATCGCGGCCGAGACGCAGAACCCGATCCTCCCGGACCCGGCCGAGCTGATCTACGGTTCGATCGCGTTCATCCTGACGTTCGCGGTGCTCGCGAAGTTCGCCTTCCCGGCGCTCAACAAGATGTTCGCGGAGCGCTCAGGGAAGATCCAGGGCGATCTCGAGAAGGCGGAGCAGGTCCGCACGCAGGCCGAGGAGGAACTCGCCGAGTACCGGCGGCAGCTCGCGGCAGCTCGCGGCGACGCTAACCGCATCATCGAGGAGGCACGCAAGACCGCCGACCAGCTCCGCCGTGACCTCGCGGCGAAGGCCGGGCAGGAGGCACAGGCGACGGTCGCCCGAGCTCAAGAGGAGATCCGCGCCGAACGCGACCGCGTCTTCCAGGAGCTCCGCGGCCAGGTCGGCGAGATCGCGGTCGACCTCGCCGGGCGCGTCGTCGGGCGTTCCCTCGATGCCTCCGCACACGCGCAGCTGATCGACGAGTACATCGACCAGGTCGGAACCTCGGGGAACGGACGGGGCTGAGTTGGCCGACAAGGTCACCGTCGTGCGGGGCTACGCGGAGGGGCTCTTCACCATCGCCGAGGCTGAGGGAGAGCTCGCCGCGTTCGAGGACGAGCTGTTCTCATTCGCGAAGTCGCTCGAGCGGGAGACGGCTCTCCGTGAGGCGTTGACCGACCCCGCGCTGCCGGTCGAGCAGAAGAAGGACTTGATCCGGGATCTGATGGGCGACCGCGCGACCCAGCTCACGGTAAGCGTCCTCGATCTCATCATCGAGCAGGGACGGGCGAAAGACCTCGGAAGGATCATCGAGGAGCTCGTCCGGCTCGCCGCGGAGCGGCGCCGGCACGTCGTCGCCGAGGTCCGCTCGGCCGTGCAGCTCGACGAGGGGCAGCGGGAACGGCTGGCCGGCGCGCTCTCCAGGGCTACTGGCCTCGCCGTCGAGGTGAAGGTCGTCGTGGATCCGAGCGTGATCGGCGGCGCCGTGGCGAATATCGGCGACGAGGTGCTCGACGGCACGGTGAGGACGCGCTTGATGGAGGCCCGGCAGCACCTGTCGGGTATGTGAACGGGCGGATGAGGAGTCCATGACGATATGGCGGAGCTGACCTTCGACCCTCAGACCATCGCGGCGGCTCTCCGCAAGAACGTCGAGAGCTGGAAGCCCTCGGTCGAACGCGAGGAGGTCGGCCGCGTGGTCGAGGCGGGTGACGGGATCGCCCGCGTCAAGGGTCTGCCGCACGCCATGGCGAACGAGCTGCTCGAGTTCCCGGCCGGCGTGCTGGGCCTCGCCGCCAACCTCGACGAGGACGAGATCGGTTGCATCATCCTCGGCGAGTCCGACCACATCGAGGAGGGCGACCTGGTCAAGCAGACCGGGCGGATCCTCTCCGTGCCGGTCGGCGACGGGTTCCTCGGCCGCGTGATCGATCCGCTCGGCAACCCGCTCGACGGCAAGGGCCCGATCCAGGTCGAGGACACACGCGCGCTCGAGATCCAGGCTCCGTCCGTGGTCGCCCGCCAGCCGGTGAAGGAGCCGCTGCAAACCGGCATCACCGCGATCGACGCGATGACGCCGATCGGGCGCGGTCAGCGCGAGCTCATCATCGGTGATCGTCAGACGGGCAAGACGGCCATCGTCGTCGATGCGATCATCGCCCAGCGAGAGAACTGGGCGAGCGGCGACCCGAAGAGGCAGGTGCGCTGCATCTACGTCGCGGTCGGTCAGAAGGCTTCGACCGTGGCCGAGGTAGTGGAGACCCTCCGCGAGAACGGCGCCCTCGACTTCACCGTGGTGGTGAACGCCTCGGCGTCCGACCCGGCGCCCTTCCAGTACATCGCGCCGTACGCCGGAGCGGCTCTCGGCGCTTTCTGGATGTACAAGGGCCTACACGCGCTCGCCGTCTACGACGACCTCTCCAAACAGGCCACCGCGTACCGCACCCTGTCGCTGCTCCTCCGTCGCCCGCCGGGGCGCGAGGCCTACCCGGGCGACGTCTTCTACCTGCACTCCCGGCTCTTGGAGCGCGCCGCGAAGCTCTCGGACGAGCTGGGCGGCGGCTCGCTGACGGCTCTGCCGATCGTCGAGACCAAGGGCGGTGACGTATCGTCCTACATACCGACGAACGTCATCTCGATCACCGACGGTCAGATCTACCTGGAACCCGACCTGTTCTTCGCCGGCGTCCGCCCCGCGATCAACGTCGGCATCTCCGTCTCCCGCGTAGGCGGGAACGCGCAGATCAGGGCCATGAGGAAGATCGCCGGCCGACTGCGCATCGACCTCGCGCAGTATCGGGCCCTGGAGGCGTTCGCGCAGTTCGGCTCCGAGCTCGACAAAGCGTCGCAGCACCAGCTGGCGCGAGGTGCCCGGTTGGTCGAAGTCCTCAAGCAGCCGCAGCAGCGCCCGGTCCCGGTCGAGCGGCAGGTGCTCCACCTCTGGACCGCCACCGGCGGTCACCTCGACGAGTACCCCATCGGAGACGCGAAGCGCTTCGTCGAGGAGTTCGCGGAGTACGTGGAGACGCGTCACCCGGATGAGATCCGGGCTATCGGCGAGACCGGCGACCTCTCCGACCGAACCGAGGAGATCCTGAAGCAAGGGGTCGAGACCTTCAAGGCGGCCTTCGTGCCGAGCGGAGGTACCGGTGGAGAAGCGGCGGTCGGGCAGGGCAGCGCCCCCGATCAGATCAGGCACGACATCGGTTGGGAACGGATGTCGGCCGTCGAGGACGGGTCCGAGTAGCGGATGGGAACGAAGCTACGCGTCCTCCGTCGGCGGATCCGCTCGGTCCAGTCGACGATGCAGATCACGAGGGCGATGGAGCTCGTCGCCGCATCGCGCATCGCGAGAGCGCAGCAGCGGGTCGAAGCGGCGCGCCCTTACGCGGAGCTGCTGACGCGCGCGATGGAGGACATCGCGCGACAGACCGGGTCCTTCGTGCACCCGCTCCTCGAGGAACGGGAGACGCCGGAGCGAGCGGGGGTGCTGCTGGTGACGTCGGACCGGGGGCTCGCCGGCTCATATAACGCCAGCGTCCTTCGTCTCGCGGAGGGACTGATGCGCGAGATCCGGGGGCGCGGGTTGAAGCCGACCGTCTACGCGTGCGGGAAGAAGGGCATCTCGTATCTGCGGTTCCGGGGTGTGGCGCTCGAGGGCACGTGGTCGGGCTTCAGCGAGGTGCCGTCCTTCTCGGCCGCCCACGAGATCGGCCGCCGGCTGATCGACGACTTCACGGAGCGTCGGATCGACGAGCTCCATGCGGTCTACACGGACTTCCGCTCGGCGTTCACGCTTCGGCCCACGGCGAAGCGGTTCCTTCCCGTCTCACCGGAAGAGGTGCAGAAGCTCAAGGGGCAGCCACACGCCGAATACATCTTCGAGCCGGAGCCGGCTGTGATCCTCGGTGAGATGCTGCCCCTGTACGTCATCGCGAAGGTGTACGCGGCACTGCTCGAGTCGGCTGCCTCGGAGAACGCGGCGAGGCGACGGGCGATGAAGTCGGCGACTGACAACGCGGAGGGCCTCATCAAGGTCCTGACCCGGCAGGCGAACCGCGCTCGGCAGGACGAGATCACCGGGGAGATCGTGGAGATCGTCGGCGCGGCGGAAGCCCTCGTCGAGGCGGTGGGGGAGTAGCGAACGATGGCCGAGAACGAACACGCGAAGGGACGGGTGGTCCGGGTCATCGGCCCGGTGGTGGACGTCGAGTTCCCGCCGACCAAGCTGCCCGAGATCAACACCGCACTGAAGATCGATATCGCGCTCGGTGGCAGGATCGATACGATCACGTGCGAGGTCGCCCAGCACATCGGAGACTCGACCGTGCGCGCGATCGCGCTGAAGCCGACCGACGGCCTCGTGCGCGGGTCCCCGGTCGAGAACACGGGAGAGCCGATCCGAGTGCCGGTCGGTGAGGGTGTGCTCGGGCACGTCTATAACCTGCTCGGCGAGCCCCTCGACACGACGCCCGACCAGATCCACCCGAGCGACTGGTGGCCGATCCACCGCGAACCGCCTCCGTTCGAGGAGCTGGAGCCGAAGTCGGTCATGCTCGAGACGGGCATCAAGGTCATCGATCTGCTCGAGCCCTACGTGCAAGGCGGCAAGATCGGGATGTTCGGCGGCGCGGGTGTCGGCAAGACGGTCATCATCCAGGAGATGATCCGCCGTCAGGCCGAGCAGCACGGCGGCGTGTCGGTGTTCGCCGGGGTCGGCGAGCGTACGCGTGAGGGCAACGACCTCTTCCTCGAGATGACCCGGTCGGGCGTCATCGAGAAGACGGCGCTCGTGTTCGGGCAGATGGATGAGCCCCCTGGCGTGCGCCTGCGTGTGGGACTGTCGGCGCTCACCATGGCGGAGTACTTCCGCGACGTGGTTCACAAGGACGTGCTCCTGTTCATCGACAACATCTTCCGGTTCACGCAGGCCGGCTCCGAGGTTTCGACACTGCTCGGCCGGATGCCGTCCGCCGTCGGATACCAGCCGACCCTCGCGGGAGAGATGGGGGAGCTGCAGGAGCGGATCACCTCGACGAAGGGCCGGTCGATCACCTCTCTGCAGGCGATCTACGTGCCGGCCGACGACATCACCGATCCGGCGCCGCACACGGCGTTCGCGCACCTCGACGCCACCACGGTGCTCAACCGAGACATAGTGGCCCTCGGCATATACCCGGCCGTGGACCCGCTCGACTCGACCTCGCGGATCCTCGATCCCCGGTACGTCGGCGAGGATCACTACGCGGTCGCGCGGCGCGTGCAGGAGATCCTGCAACGCTACAAGGACCTGCAGGACATCATCGCGATCCTCGGCGTCGACGAGCTCTCGGAGGAGGACAAGCTCATCGTCGCCCGAGCGCGCAAGATCCAGCGGTTCCTGTCGCAGCCGTTCTTCGTGACGGAGCAGTCCACCGGCATCCCGGGGAAGTACGTGCCGGTCGACGAGACGATCAGCTCGTTCAAGGGGCTCTGCGATGGCGAGTACGACCATCTGCCCGAGCAGGCCTTCCTGCTGGTGGGCGGGATCGAGGAGGCCGTACAGCAAGCGGAGCAGATCGAGGCGGCCGCGTAGCGATGCCTCTCGAGGTTCGCGTCGTCTCGCCCGAGCGCGTGGTCTGGTCCGGTGACGCCCGCCTCGTCATCGCCCACGGCGTCGAGGGCGATGTCGGCGTCCTCATGAACCACGCGCCCCTCCTGGTCCGCCTAGCGATCGGGCCGCTCCGCATCCTGAGAGATGGAGAGGAGGTTTCCTCGGTCGTGGACGGCGGATTCATGCATGTGACGAGCGCCGGCGGGACGACGCGCGTTGACGTGTTGGTGCCGACGGCCTCTCTGCGGTCCGAGATCGACCCGGGGCTCGAGCGGCACCGGGCGGAGGAGATGCAGCACCGGCTCGCCGAGAGGGAGGACGCCGAGGCGAAAGCGGAGCTCGCGCGGGCGCTCGCTCGCATCAAGCTGGTGGAGTGACCCTCGGCACCTAGGATCGGGGCGGGATGGACCGACTCATCGTGAACGGCGGCGCGCGCCTGGCGGGATCCGTGCGCATCTCCGGCGCCAAGAACTCGGCGCTGAAGGTGATGGCGGCGGCACTGCTCGCGCAGGGACGCACCACGCTGAGCAACGTGCCCAGGATCCAGGACTGCATCACGATGGGCGAGGTGCTCGGCCATCTCGGCGCCGGGGTCGAGTGGGACGGCGAGGCGCTGCACATCGATACGACCGACATCCGCCCCCTCGAGACGCCCTACGAGCTTGTGAGCCGGATGCGGGCGTCGATCATCGTGCTCGGGCCTCTGCTCGGGCGGTTCGGCTCGGCGCGGGTCGCGATGCCGGGGGGCTGCAACATCGGGTCGCGGAAGATCGATCTGCACATCCGTGGGCTCGAGCGGATGGGTGTCGGGTTCTCGTCGGAGCACGGGTTCCTCCTCGGTAGGGTCGACGGCCGCTTGCGGGGTGCGGTGGTGTCGCTCGACTTCCCGAGCGTCGGCGCGACGGAGAACGTGCTCATGGCGGCGGTCGCCGCACGCGGAACGACCGTGATCGAGAACGCGGCGCGCGAACCGGAGCTGTCGGACCTGGCCGCGTTCCTCACGTCGATGGGCGCGAGGATCGAGGGAGCCGGCACGCCGACGATCGAGATCGAGGGGGTGGAGGACTTCACCCCTGTCGAGCACACGGTGATCCCCGACCGCGTGGAGGCCGGCACGTTCGCGATCGCCGCCTGCGTCACGGGCGGTCGCGTGGTGCTCGAACAGGCGCGGGCGGATCACATGGACCTCGTGCTCGCCAAGCTCTCCGACTGCGGGGCCGACATCCTCGCGACCGAGGGTGGCCTCACGGTCGGCCTCGAGGGTCGAGCCCGGGCTGTCGATTTCGTGACGCTTCCGTACCCGGGGTTCCCGACCGACCTTCAGCCGCAGATGATGGCGCTGTTGGCCTCGGCGGAAGGTACGAGCATCGTGACCGAGAACGTCTTCGAAAGCCGGTTCATGACCGTCGACGAGCTGAACCGGATGGGGGCGGACATCCGCACCGAGGGCCACCACGCGGTGGTTCGCGGTGTCGAGCGTCTGTCGGCCGCGCCGGTCCGCGCCCTCGACATCCGCGCCGGCGCTGCGATGGTGCTCGCGGCCCTCGGCGCTGATGGAGTGACGGTGGTCGAGAGCGTGTACCACGTGGACCGCGGCTACCAGGACTTCGAGGCGAAGCTCACCGCACTCGGCGCCGACGTTCGCCGGGAGCGGGAGCCATCCCCGGCCCCGTCGTGAAGCGACGCGTCGCCGCGTTCCTGCTCGCCGCCCCCATCGCCCTCGCGCTGACGGCCGCTGAGGCGAACGCGTCGGAGGTTCCGGCCGAGCGGCACGTGTACGTCTTCCTCGTCGATCACGCCTCTTTCGAGGATCTGATGTCGGTGCGCGAGGTCGCGGCCCTCGCTCGGGCGGGAGGCGCAGCTCTGATGAGTCGCGACCCGCAGACTCCGTACGCGGTGGAGGCTCCGGGGTTCGGCCCGCTCGCCCTCAACCTGAGCCGGTTCCGGTTCGCGGTTCCGCCATCCGGGCTGGGAAGACAGGCGGCGCTCGAGGCGGCGGGACACGAGATCGGGCGCGTTCTAGGGTCGGCCGCCGGGCAGGACGTCCTCGTCGTCGTCGCGTCTGTGTCACCGTCCGCCGCTATGGAGACGGCCGGAGATGGGCTGTACGGGATCGTCGTAGCTTCCGGGAAGGCCCCCTTGGACCGCTCGAGCGCGCCGATGCGATCGCTGACCTCGGACTCGACGCGCCGCGCGGGGGTCGTCATCGAGGACGACATCCTGCCGACGATCTCCGGGTTCACCGGTAATCGGTTCCCCACGCAGACAGAGGGCTCGCCGATCCGTGTGGTGGACGCACCACCGCCGTTCGATCTGCACGAGCGGTACCTGGCGCAGCGGCGGATGTCCGTGCCGATCGGGATCGCAGCCGGGCTGTACGTGACGCTGGCAGGGCTCTTCGCGCTCACCCTCCTCATCCTGGGGAGGCGCGTCCCGCGGCGGCTCGCGCACTTCGCCGCGTGGCTGGCGATGTCCTTGCCGATCCTCGGCGTGGCCCTCCTCGCCGCCGGGCATCTGCCGACGCTCTCGTACGCGACCGTGGTGCCGTTCGTGGTCGGCTTGACGCTCCTCGGCACGGTCGCGTTCGTGCCGCTCCGGCGGTTCGGGGCGCTGGTCCCGCCGGTCGGTATGGGCGTAGCGGTGCTCGCGTACTTCGCGGTGGAGGCCGCGCTCGGATGGACGGCCGCGCTCACCCCCTTCCACGGGGCTTCCGAGCTCGACGGCGGCCGCTTCTACGGGCTGCCGAACGCGTTCATCGGCCTGTTGATCGGAGCGTCGCTCTACGTCGCGCACAGGATGAACCTGGTCGCGGGGTTCGTCTTGATCGTGGCGGTCGCGCTCTTCGCCGGGCTGCCGGGGATGGGCGCGAACCTCGGCGGCGCGATCTCGTTGTTCGCGGCTGCGGGGCTGTGGCTCGCGAAGTGTCGGTTCGGTCGCGTCGGGTGGAGAGGCGCGGCACTCACGGCCGTGGTGGTGATCGCCGGCGCGGTCGTCGTCTTGCTCGCCCATCGGTTCCTGACGTCGTCGCCCACGCACATAACGCGGTTCGAAGAGTCTCCGGGTGGGCTGAGCGGGATCTGGCGAACGTTCGCCGACCGCCTGCTCGTCGGCTGGCACCTGATCGTGCGGAACCCGTTCGCCCTCGTGCCGGTGCTCGGCCTCCCCGTCGTCTTGGTCGCGCTGCTCCGTCCTCCCGCTCCCCTCCGGGGATCGCTCGCTGCCCATCCGGATTGGCGCGACGCCCTCCTCGTGACGATCCTGGCGAGCATCGTCGCCTACGTCGCGAACGACAGCGGCGCGGCGGCCTGCGGTCTCGGTTTCGCGCTCGGCCTCGGGGGACTGTTCTACGTGTCGCTGATCGAAGGAACGTGGAAGATGACGGCGACATGAGCGAGTACGTGCCCCCGCGGCCCGAGCTCACGCGCGCGATCCCTCCACCGCCCCCCCCGTTCCATCCGGTGGAAGAGCGGCCGAAGGCGACCTGGCGGTGGTGGGAGGCACTCGGCGTCTGGGTGCTCGCGTTCTTCCTGTCGGGAGTCGTCGCGTATCCGCTGCTGCGGGTGATCCGCTCGGAGGGGCTCGCCACGATCGTCGTCTCGGCGGCCGTGGCGATCACCACGGTCGGGGCGCTGGTGCTGTGGTTGCAGGGGTTCCACCGCGGCTGGCGAGACGCTGTGGGATTCCCGAAACGCGTTTGGCCCGAGGTTGGGGTTGGCGCTGCCTTCGGGATCCCGCTGTACCTGGCGGTCGTGTTCGTGGTCGGGATCATCCTGACGCTGCTCTTCGAAGCGGTGACGGGGAAAGCGGTACCAAGGGTGCAGCAGATCCCGCAGCATCTCCCGGCCATCGGGGTAGTCGCGGCCGTCGTGTACGGGGTCGTCATAGCGCCGATCCACGAGGAGCTCTTCTTCCGGGGCATCCTGTACCGGGCGATCCGGGACCGCCACGGCGTGCGGGTCGGGATCGTCGGGTCGAGTTTCGCATTCAGCCTGATCCACTACGTCGGCGGTGCGCTCGTCGGCAACCTGCTGCTGATGTGCACGATGGCCTTCGCGGGGGCCGGGCTCGCGTTCCTGTACGAGCGCCGCGGCAACGTGGTCGCGAACACGGTCGCGCACGCGACGTTCAACGCGGTTGGACTACTGCTTATCTTCACGCTGAGATGAGCGGGCGCTGGATGTGATGAGATAGCGCCCTACCATAGAGAGAGGTGAGGGGTGGCGACGTTCCCGAGCGACGACTGGATGGGTATCTACCGCGAACGCATCAACGGGTCGGCCGACTACCACGAAGCCGCGGCCGACTGGGAGGGCGACATCTCCTTCGTCTTCGAGGCAGAGCCCGACAAGCGCGTGCCGGCCGATCTCTGGGCCCGACTCGACCTCTGGCACGGCGAGTGTAGGGACGCCCGCATGGTCGACGCCGATGAGGGCGGCGAGGCCCGGTTCGTCATCCGCGCGCCCTACTCGCGGTGGAAGGAGGTGCTCGGGGGCGACCTCGACCCCGTGAAGGGGATGATGCAGGGCAAGCTGAAGGTGCTCGGCGATCTGCCGACGATCATCCGGTACGTGCGGGCGGCGAACGAGCTCGTGCACCTCACGACGACGGTGCCGACCGAGTTCCTCGACGAGACCTAGGCTCGGCTCGCGGGAGCCGGACGCGGAGAGGGGCGTGTGAGGGCGGTCGTCTACGAGGGGATAGGCAGGGTCGCGGTCGCGGACGTGCCGGATCCCGTCATCGAGGATCCGCGCGATGCGATCCTCCGCGTAACCACCGCCGCGATCTGCGGCTCGGACCTGCACTTCTTGCACGGCAAGGCGCCGCTCGAGCCGGGCGAGACCATCGGTCACGAGGCCGTCGGCGTCGTCGAGACGGTCGGGCCGGCCGTCGAGCGGTTCCACCCGGGCGACCGTGTGGTCGTGTCGTTCGACATCGCCTGCGGCACGTGCTGGTTCTGCCGGAACGGGCAGACGCAGCTCTGCGAGAACTTCCGGAACCTCGGCGCCGGGATCTTCGGAGGCGGGCTGGGCGGCGCGCAGGCCGAGCTCGTGCGCGTGCCGTTCGCCGACACGAACCTGCTCCCGATCCCCACAGGGATGGACGACGAGCGGGCGCTGTTCGTCGGCGACATCCTCACCACCGGGTACTACGGGGCTGCGATCTCCGGCATCCGGCCGGGCGACACGGTGGCGGTCGTCGGCGCCGGGCCGGTGGGGTTCTTCTGCGTACAGTCGGCGCGCGCACAGGGGGCCGGTGAGGTCCTCGCGCTCGACCTCGAGCCAAGGCGCCTGGCCCTGGCGGAGGGGGTCGGCGCCGTTCCGGTGAACGTCGCCGAACATCACGCGCAGATGGCGGTCGCCGAGCGCACCGACGGCCGCGGCGCCGACGTCGCCATCGAGGCCGTGGGGAACCTCGCCGGACTCGACACTGCACTCGACGTGGTCCGGCGCGGCGGCAACGTGACTGTCGTCGGGATGTTCACGAGCGAGACGGTGGACGTGCCGGTCGGCATCTGGTGGACGCGGGCGCTCTCGGTGCGCTTCGCCGGCATCTGCCCGGTTCACGCCTGGTGGGAGGAGACCCTCGCCGCCGTGGCCGATGGGCGGATCGACCCGCTGCCGATCATCTCGCACCGGCTGCCGCTCGCCGAGGCGCCTTTGGGATACGAGCTGTTCGACTCCCGTCGCGCCACGAAGGTTCTGCTCACGCCGTGAGGGTCGAGTACCTCGACGCCGAGCCGAACGGACTCGTCGCGATGCTGGGCTCGTTGATCGAAGCGAACCTGGCGCGCCACCCGCACCGCAAGGAGCTGCTGAAGCCTGCGGTGATCGCCATCACGGCACCCGACGCCGAGGTGGCGGCCACGATCCGCGTGTCTCCCGGCGAGGTGGCGATCGGGAACGGCCTCCGGAGCGGCGCGTCCCATCTGCGCGTGCGGGCCGACTCGCACGCGCTGCTGCTGCTCTCGTCGGTGCCTCTGCGGCTCGGATTGCCCGATCCGTTCACCCGAGCCGGCCGAGACGTCCTCGGCAGGTTGTTGAGATGTGAGATCCGGATCGACGGGCTCGCACTCCACCCGGGCAAGCTCGCCCGTCTGTCGAAACTCCTGTCGGTGGAGTGATGGACAGCCGGAGCGCGTTGGGCTCCGACGCCTCTGGGGGGCTCCCACCGCCCGTAGCGGGCCCGCCGATGGACCGCCGCCCACGCTCGTCGGCGATCCTCCCGCCGCTCCTCATGACGGTGGCGATCTTGGTCGTCGTGTCGGGCGGCTACGTGGCCGCGGGCGCACTCTCGGAGCGCGTTGGGCCACCGGTCATGATCGGTGGAGCCGTTCGCGTCTCGCCGCTCTCGGGTTGGCAGGTCGCGCGGCGGTTCACCGATCCGCCTGGGGTGCGGTTCACGCGAGGGGTCGGGAACCTCGACGTGTTGGCGGCCTCGTTCGCCGGCGATGCGAGCGGAGTCGCACGGCGGTACGTGGATCGGTCTCTCAAGCCGAACGCCGTTCGGCTGTCGGTGTCGCCCTCGACCGTGCCGGTCCGGCTGGGATCCGGGCTCGAGGGGGTGCGGCTGCACTACGTCGGATCGTTCGGCGGGGAGCAAGCGTCGGTCGAGGGTGAGGTCACCGCGTTCGTGACGCCGTCGGGGATCGGTGTCGTCTTCGATGCTTGGGCGCCCCAGGGCCTGCTCCAGTACGTCGTCGACGACACCCGCGCGATGATCGAGGACGCGGCGGTGGGCTGACGTGGCCGCGTCGTTACCTCCGCAGGACCGCTTCCGCACGGCGGAACGCCGTCGCGACCTCCGCGCCACGCTGTTCCAGTTCGACCAGCCGGCGTTCTGGTTCTACGTGGTCATCGTGGTCGTCACCGGCTGGTACGCGATATCGAGGCAGAACGTCTTCCACCATATCTCGCCCTCCGGATGGGTCCTCTCGTGGGGACTGCTGATCGTGTACGCGCTGCCGGTGTTCCTCGCCGTCTACCTCCTCGATCTGTACGAGCGCGAACCGATGTCGCTGGTGGTCGCCTCGGTGGTCTGGGGAGCGGTCGCGGCGACCACCCTCGCCGGCCTCGCCGACCAGGGATGGGGTCTCGTGGTCGCCCGGCTCGGCGGCCCTGAATTCGCCTCGCGCTGGACGGCGGCGCTCACGGCTCCGTGGGTCGAAGAGGCGCTCAAGGTAGCCGGTGTCGTACTGGTCTGCCTCATCGCGCCGAACCGGGTCGACGACATGATGGACGGGTTCGTGTACGGGTCGATGTGCGGCCTCGGGTTCGCCGTCGTCGAGGACGTCTTCTACTTCGTCGGTGTGTTCGGCGGCACGACGTCCGGCGTGCTCGAGGGCTTCTACGTACGGGTCGTATCGAGCGGTCTCTATGGTCACGTGATGTTCACGGGCCTCGCCGGGATGGGCGTCGCGTACTGCCTCTCGCGGAATGGGCAGGCCTCGCTCCGACGGCGGGTCGGAGTGGCGGTGGGGCTCTTCGCGGCCGCCGTCGTCGGGCACTTCTTGTGGAACTCGCCCTGGCTCGACCTGTTCCCGTCGGGGCTCAGCAGCGTCGGCGACTGGCTGCTGATCCCCCTGGCCGCGGCAGTCAAGGGGCTGCCGCTGGCCGCCTTCGTCATCATTGCCGTGTGGCTGGCCAGGCGGCGCGAACGGCGATGGCTGCACGCTGCGCTGAGTTCGGAGCTCGGCACGCCGGGTATCTCGGCGAGCGAGCTCGGGGTCCTCCTCGACCCGGTCGCCCGGAGGCGCTCGGTTCGCCAGATGCGGACCCGCGCGGGCGATCGGGCCGCCAGCCTGCTGAAGCGCCTCCAGCGTGAGCAGGTCAACCTCGCGATGATCCGGGCGCGATCCGTTCCGGACCACGATCCGGAGCTGGTCCGGCAGCGGAAGCAGTGCAAGTCGATCCGCGATGCCCTGATGGCCATGCCGGGCGCAGCGCCGGCGGCACGACCGACAGCAGCGCCGTACGGGTCAGCGTAGCCCGAACCCCGCTCTTCCCACGCGGGTCGAGAGCTTTGTGCACCTTGACGCTGGCCAGGCACGTCGGTAGCGTGTCAGACGGTTCTGCAGTTCATTGCAGGTGCAAGACCATGCTCTATGCGGGGAGATCCCCGGCCCGGCGGCGGCAGACGGCCCGCCGCGGTCGTGGAGGGAGGAGGGGTTCATGCACATCCCCGACGGATACCTGAGCCCGGCGACGAGTGCCACGTTCGGAGCCGTGATGGTTCCGTTCTGGTACACGGCCGCCCGGCGGGTCAGACGGATCGTGAAGAGCCGGTACGTGCCGCTGGTGGCCGTGGGAGCGGCCTTCAGTTTCCTCATCATGATGTTCAACATCCCGATCCCCGACGGCACGACGGCGCACGCCGTCGGTGCCGTGATGATCGCGATAGTCCTGGGGCCGTGGGCGGCCGTCGTGGCGGTGAGCATCGCCTTGATCATCCAGGCACTGTTCTTCGGCGACGGTGGGGTCCTCGCGATCGGAGCCAACTGCTTCAACATGGCGGTCGTGATGCCGTTCGTGGGCTACGGCGTGTACAGGCTCCTAGCTCGAAACCTCTCGCTCACCTCGTCCCGGCGCGCTCTCGCTGCCGGCGTCGCTGGCTTCATGGGGATAAATGCCGCAGCCCTGACCGCGGCGATCGAGTTCGGGCTGCAGCCCACGCTCTTCCACACGGCGAACGGCACCCCCCTGTACGCACCCTTCCATCTCTCCCAGACCGTCCCCGCGATGATGCTCGCGCACCTCACTCTCGCAGGACTCGCGGAGTTCGTCGTCACCTTCGGCGTCGTCTCCTACCTTCAGCGGGCGAACGTCCCGATCCTGCGCATCAACCACAAGGACGTGCCGGTGACCGACGAGGAGCTCGAGCGCGGCAAGCCACTCACCTGGAAGCATGCGCTCGTGTTCTTCGGTGCCCTGGTGGCCCTGACGCCGCTGGGACTGCTCGCGTCGGGAACGGCCTTCGGTGAGGACGCGCCGACAGATCTCGACCTCTCCAAGTATCACTTGAGTGCGGTACCCGAAGGATTGCAGCGCTTCTCGAGCTTCTGGAGCCACACGCTGCTCGGGGACTACGGTTTCAGCAGCGGAGAGCACCCGGTCATCGGCTACCTGCTGTCGGCCGTCGTCGGTTGCATCATCGTCACGCTCGCTATCGTGGGGATCGTGGTGCTGTACAGGATCCTGACGCGCCGTGGCGGCGGCGAAGGGCGAGATGTGGAGGAAGCGGTCACGTGACGGTGGCGTCCGAGGCGCTCCGAACCCCGGATTGGCTCCTCCAGGGCGAGGCTGGCCTGAGCCCCTGTACTCGCTCCGGCAAGCAGAAGAGGCGCAGCTTCATCGAGAAGACGCTGAACGGTGCCTCCAACGTGATGCGTCAGGCGATGTTCAGCGAGGACGTCGCCCAGCAGCACGGCCTGCTACAGCGGATCGACGCGCGCGTGAAGGTGGTCGTGGGGCTCGTGCTCCTGCTCGCGGTAGCCTTCGTGCACCACATCCCGGTGCTGCTCGGGATGTACGCCTTGACGCTGGTGATGGCGGCCGTTTCACGACTACCTATCGGGTTCTTCATCAAGCGGGTCTGGCTCTTCATCCCGATCTTCACCGGCGTCATCGTTGTGCCGGCCACGTTCAGCTTCGTCACGCCGGGCGACATAGTGTTGCCCCTGTGGAGCTGGCACGGGCATGCCGTCGGCATGACCACACAGGGACTGGAGACGGCTGGGTTGCTCGTGATGCGGGTGGCGACGTCGGTGTCGCTCGTCGTGCTGATCACGCTGACGACGCCGTGGGTGAAGCTGCTCGCGGGGCTTCGGGCGCTGTTCGTCCCGCGCATGTTCGTGCTGATCATCGGGATGGCGTACCGGTACGTGTTCCTGCTCCTGAACTCCGTCACGGACATGTACACGGCTAGGAAGGCGCGCACCGTCGGCAATGAGCGCGACACAAGGCGTGACCGACGGTTCGTGGCCGCCACCGCGGGGGCGTTGTTCGGCAAGGCGCACGCCCTCTCGGAGGAGGTGCACATGGCCATGACGTCGAGGGGGTTCAGAGGCGACGCGAAGACGTTGGGAGGTCTGCGGGTCTCTGGTCTCGACGTGGCCTTCGCGCTGACGTGCGTGACGGTGGCAGCGCTCCTGCTGGGAGGTGACCACCTGCTTGGACGTTGAAGCTCCCGTCGTCGAGATCTCGGAGGCATCCGTGTCTGTCACTTCCGAGGACCTCCTGGTCTGCACCGATCTGCGATACGCGTACCTGGAGCGGTTCACGGCCCTGGACGGCGTCTCGTTCTCCGTCGGCCGGGGGAAGAAGGTCGCCCTGCTCGGCGCGAACGGCTGCGGTAAGTCGACCCTCCTCAAGATCCTCGACGGGCTCCTCTTCCCGGATTCCGGTGGCTACGAGGCCTTCGGGCAGCCGGTCACCGAGGAAGATCTCGAGGACGAGCAGTTCTCGATGGGCTTCCGGTCGCGGGTCGGCTTCATCTTCCAGAACTCCGACGCGCAGGTCTTCTCACCCACCGTACGCGAGGAGATCGCGTTCGGACCGCTGCAGATGGGGATACCGCCCGAACGGATCGCCGAGCGGATCGACGACGTGATGGAGATGCTGGACATCGCCCACCTGATCGACCGGGCACCGTTCCAGCTTTCGAGCGGTGAGAAGAAGCGCGTGGCGATCGCCTCGGTGCTGGTCATGAACCCCGAGGTGATCCTGTTCGACGAGCCGACCGCGGCTCTGGACCCGCGCACGCAGCAGCGGCTCGTCGAGCTCATCGCCGAGCTGAACCAGGCAGGCAAGACCATCGTCCTCGCGACGCACGACCTCGATGTACTGGATATCGTGGCCGACCGATGCCTGGTGTTCTCCGAGCAGCACCGGATCGTGGCACAGGACACGCCGGAGCGGATCCTCGCGGACCGAGATCTGCTCCTCAGTGTGAACCTGGTCCACGAGCACACCCATTCGCACGGGGGCGGGCGGCCGCACGATCACGCGCACGACCTCCGGCATCACGCCGGCCGTGCGTAGAACATCCTGGGAGGGCCGACCGAGGGCCAGGCGGCGAACCCGATGGATCCGCTCAGGTGCGGGCACGGGCGCAATCGGGGCACAGGCCCGAGATCGCGAAGTGCGCGAGATCCGGCAGGAACCCGCGGTGCCGCTCGATCAGGTCGGACAGGGCCGACGCCTCGTTGAGCGAGAGGTCGTCCTCTGCACCGCACCGAGCACAAGTCAGGTGCACGTGTCCGGCCTCCTCAGCGTGGTGGTACTCGGCGCCGCCCGTCAGGTGCGCGTGAGCGATGACCCCCGCTTCCTCGAGGAGCGAGAGCGTCCGGTAGACCGTCGAGGCGTTCACGCCCGGCATCTCGCTCTGGATCTTCCTGACCAGAGCGGTGGGGGAGATGTGGCCCTGCGTCCGCATGATCTCGGCGACGATGACTCTGCGCTGAGGGGTCATGCGGAGGCCCCGCTCGCGCAGCAGGTCGATCACGTCCGCGGTCGTTCGCCGCTCCACGGGGCGCGAGTCTAGCAGTCGGTCGCATCTGCAAATGCCCACGCAGGGCGGCTGAGTCTGGAAAGATGAGGTCCACACCGGAAGCGGAGGTGGACGATGGGTGAGTTCGTGCGTTTGGAGGTCCGGGACGCGGTCGCCACGATCCGGCTCGACCGCCCTCCGGTGAACGCGATCGATGAGCGGTTGTCACTGGAACTCTGGGATGCAGCGAAGGCCGTCGCCAGCGACGAGACGATCCGGGCGGCCGTGATCTGGGGCGGGGAGCGGGTCTTCTCGGCTGGCGCCGACATCGGGGAGATGGCGGACCTCGGTCCGCGCGACATCGCGCCGGTCGTCGGAGCGTTGGAGTCGGCGCTCCGCCACCTCGAGGCCGTACCCAAGGTCGTCATCGCCGCGATCAACGGGTACGCGCTCGGGGGCGGCTGCGAGATCGCACTGTGCGCGGATCTCCGGTTCGCCGCCGAGGACGCGAAACTCGGCCAGCCCGAGATCAGTATCGGGATCGCCCCGGGCGCCGGCGGGACACAGCGGCTGCCGCGCCTCATCGGCCTGCCGACGGCCCGCGACCTGATCTACACGGGGCGGGAGGTCGGCGCCGCAGAGGCGCTCACGATCGGCCTGGTCGACCGGGTGCTACCGCCGGCCGAGGTGTACCCGGCCGCGCTGGCGGAGGCGGCTCGGTACTCGTCCGGCCCGACGCTCGCCTACCGCGCGGCCAAGCTCGCCGTGAACGCCGCCGCGCAGAGCTCACAGGAGACCGGCCTCGAGATCGAGCGCGAGCTGTTCCGCGACCTGTTCGCGACGCGGGACCAGAAGGAGGGCATGCGCGCGTTCCTCGAGAAGCGCGAGCCGAGGTTCGAGGGCAAGTAGGCCGACCTCCCGTGAGGGTGCGGCGGGCGACCCCGGAAGACGTGCTGGTCCTGTCTGCGCTCTTTCGGGAGCTGGATCAGATACAGAGGGGCTGGCGCGTTTTCACGCCCCGCCCCGACTTCCGGGACGAGGTCTGCGGCCAGTACCTCAAGGCGATGAGCGGCGCAGACACGATCGTGCTCGTCGCGGAGGAAGGCTCGGAGGTGGTGGGCATGGCCCACGGCGAGGTCCACACGCCGTCCCGCTTCTCCGACGAGCGTGCGCTCGAGCTCTCGAGCGTGGTGGTGCGGGCCGCATACCGGGGCCGGGGCATCGGTCGCGAGCTGGTCAAGAACGCGGCGCGGTTCGCGCAGGACCGCGGCGTCGCCCGGATCGAGCTCAGGACGTTCGCGGCCAACGAGGACGCCATGCGCTTCTGGCGGGACCTCGGGTTCACGCCGCGGGTCGTGCAGCTGACCTCCGTGACCGGAGCCCTGATCGAACGGCTCGATAGGGAGGGTTGACCGCCCTCCGGATCCCCTCTACCGGCGGACCGACGGTGTTGAGAAGCTGTGCGCTCGGGCATCCTCCACGCGTCGGGAACGAACCGAGCCAGCCCCTGGTTCGAATACCTGATAGCCCTTCCAGGGTGATGGGCGTGGGAAACGCGAACCGAGGGGTAACGATGGCACAGGGTGCGACGTTCCGAGGAGCCCGCATAAGCGAGCTTCCGCGCGCCAACCGGACCTACCCGGGCAACCGTGTCTGCTCGGCCGAGGGGTGCACGACCAAGCTCTCGATCTACAACCGTTCGGAGTTGTGCTGGCAGCACGAGCCCGTGCGTACGTACGTGTCGAGGGGGAAGCGGAGGCGCAAGGAGGCTGCGTAGCCTTCGAGACGGGCTCGACGACTCAGGATGCGGAGGTTCTCCCGGCCCGGGAGAACCTCCTGCGTATCCGCCTCTCGGTAAAGACGCTCGCCCGTGCGACCGACAACTGAACTAGACCGCTCCCCCCAACAGGCGGCCCAACCGAACATGCCACAAGACACCGACGGGCTTCCCGTGATGCGGGAGGCCGAGTGCCCGTTCTGCGAGCGCACCGTGCTCGTGTACGAGGCACCGCCCCGTTGCCCGCTGTGCGCCTGCCCCCTGGACGAGGACCGCATGCACCCCCACGCATGGCCGGGGGAGGCTCCGACTCCGTCGCAGGGCGAGGGTCCGCCAGCCTAGGGGGGTGTTCCGAGCAACCGCGCTGCGATCGCGCGAGCCTCCTCCAGGCGCGTCCGGTCGACGAACAGCCGGATGTCGCGTTCCCAGATGCGGCTGATCGCGCCGGGCTCCTTGTACCACCACACGATCCCGGCGCGTTCCAG
>Ga0315282_10005269_pt1 | contig 22103 bp, 14 predicted proteins | sample YL17G07_20_MG_FD_203693 | JGI IMG/M metagenome (GOLD analysis project Ga0315282, IMG submission 203693) | Sediment microbial communities from Yellowstone Lake, YNP, Wyoming, USA - YL17G07_20 | ecosystem: Environmental > Aquatic > Freshwater > Lake > Sediment | place: USA: Wyoming | collected... | reverse complement strand
CTGAAGAGAAAAAGCTGGTTCTATCTGCTCTGCCTGATTTTCCCTGCGAGGCTGGCTTAACTTTCTGCCAGTCCCTGATGAAAGACTCTGAGGTCGGTCCCGAAGCCCGCACCGCCGCCGAAAAAATTGTTCAGCGCCTTAGAAGATAGCTATCTATATAAGATTGGCTAACAATGACTCGAGGCCAGAGACGGTAGAAAATGCCGTCCAGGTTGATTAAGGATGTCAATTACCCTCAGGCAGGGCGGACAGTTGTTCTTGGAGAAGAATAGGAATAGGTATAGCATCACTTCCTTTCCGGAATTATTTTCATTTTCAATGGTCGGGGACATTACTAATTTTGGAGTGGCCCGCTCTCGATAGATTACACTGATCAAAAAGATGATAATTATCAGTGCCAATACCTCTAACTGTTTCTTCATGGTTCTATTTGATATTTGTAAATCGTGTACCTGGTGGCCTCTTCGCTGTATATAATTGAGCTTAAATAAAGAAGACGGCTGTCTTTCTGATAATACAGAGGAATAATTCTTTCTTCTGAATAAAATGGAGCTAAGGGTTGTTGGTAAAGCACTGCACTGGTTCAGAGGCATAGATCCTTATACCAAAATTCATTACACTCATCACGATTTCCGCTGCAATGAGAATCATAATGAAAAACAACAAAATTTTTTTCTTCGAGGTGTCCCCCGTTTGATGAACTTTATAATATCTTCTCCCCTCAAAAAAAATAAAAGAACATCTTGTCAAGTAGTTTTTCCTTTCAGGTTAAGTGAAGGTGCCCTTTTCTTTAAGTATTTTTGAACCAGATATTATCTGTTTATTTTCAGGTAAATTGCGGATCTCGAGCCAGAGGGGGCAAGTCCTCTGACTGAAAGCTGGTATTCTCCCGGTGGAATTTTGGCGAGAGAACAGACATAGACCAGGGACTTGCAACCTGTTCGCCGGTCTATGCTCTTTTCTAACAAACTGGCCGGAAGATTAAACTGTCCGTTTTGACCGTCAAGAAAGAAATCTGGCTTTTCCTCCTGTTTTACTGGCTCATAGACCTGCAGGAGAATCGCCAGCGAACGATCATAAATGACCTCCTCTGAAGAGCAGGGCAGAAAAATCGCTGAACTTAAATTCAGCAGTCCGTAGCTGTCAAAAGTAAACGGTTTTCCTTTTGTCGCCTTCTGCAGCAATCGCCCGACCAGAAAATTGATGAGTGTAGGATCTTTCTTCTGGCTCAGGTCGGGAAGCTCAAGCCAGATTTTTTTCGCTCCTGTTTTGTTATTGTCTGTTCTCAAGATGGCCACCGCTTCGTAACGGCCGGGCTTAATTTTTATTTTTGTGGTGACAAAGTAATAATCGAAATACGAGGTTCCAGCTTTAAGGTCTTGACTTAGGTCAAGCAATTCCTCACCAAGATGAACTCTTTCTCCGGCTATTTCTTTCAAGCCAAGAAGAAAATTGATTTTTCCCTGAGCCAAATTGGTTTCTTTTAATGGTAGAAGCGACACTCTTATTTTTCCCCATAACAAATAGCTGTTCTTTTTCTCTGGCCAGGCTGTTAGTTTGAGATTGAAGTCAATATCCTTGTAAAATTCCGGGGAAAAGAACGAAGCTGCCAGCTCCCTTTTTCTCTTTTCTTCCTCAGGATATTCAGTGTATCCGGCTCTGCTTCTTACCGTTAATCCTTCTCTTTTTACCTTGACCTCTACTCGATGGAACTTACCGTCTTCCTCCTTGGTGGCTGGCTTGTAGGCGATTTCGTAATACTGGTCGCTCTCTCTTTTTATAATCTCTACAAGATTTTCTGGTTTATATTTTTCCGTCAGCTGCAAACCGCCGGTTTCCCTGGTTAGATGAGAAAAAGCAAAATTGCTCTGGACCACGGCCGCTTCCCCTGGATTAAAACAATAAAATGATATTTTATTGGCATTAGCATAGTTTATAACTTCTTTTAGAATTGAAGTGTATTCATCGCTTTTTATGATTCTGAATGGGTCGAAGAATCTCAGGTTTCTCAGGCCGATACGGTTAAAATAAGGATTGCTCTCCTGCTCTGGTAAACCCGAGCTTAACAGCAGAACCTGTTTCCTCCCTGGAGATTCCTTGATCATCTGGATGGAGGCAAGAAGACAGCTCAAAGTTTTCTGCAGAAGGTTTCTCCACTGCAGGCGTTCCAGCTCTTCAGAGGTTGTTTCCGGCAGCGTTTCATCTAAGGTTTCAGGGCTTCTTTTCCATTCTCCAGATTCAGACCGCTTGAGGAATGTAGCCGGGGAGCTGCTTTCAATTTTTTCGAGTGCCTTTTTTATTTTGGAAACATCATTGGTAAAATCGGTCAGAACTTTAAGGCCTTCGTCATAATCAAATTTCAGGATAGTCATTTCATAACCCTCAGCGGCCAGCCGGCTGAGGACATCTGAAAGTCTGGCCATAGCTCTTCTCATAAGTACTGCTTCGGTATTCAGGCAGTCAAAAATTATCCAGAGTCGTTTCCTCAGCTTTATTTCTTCAGATATCTTCATGTCGGGGATAATTTTCAACAGCTCTTCTCTGCTTTTTAATGTGATCAGTTCTAGTGATTGAATAGGTCGTGGCCAGCCATCTTCGTAAACCTCAAAATCACTGGCAGTCAATCCGGGAACAAACTTTCCTCTCTTACTCACAACGATGACATCAACCAGCTTGAGCCTCACGGTTACTTTATGATGTTCAATCGGAAACTGCTGCTGGTTCATGGCCATTAACATGAGGTTGGCCGTAAATAGAATGCCTGAAAAGAGGAAAGCTCGTTTCCCTAAGGTTTTCTTGTCCGTCTGATTTCTCATTCCTGAAATTTATATCATTAAGTGAAGTTAATTTCTTATATCAGCCAGACTAATCAATTACCTGGCCAGGTTTCACAGGGTTGATGCAAATTCCAGTATTCTTCTGATTGGCCGGTAACGGGGTTAAAAAGCCTTATCCAGATGTCGTAATAGTTGCTGCAAAGACCGTCGATGCAGGTGCCATAAGGACAGAGAGGAATAACATCTATCTCTATTATCCACGGCTCGGGATATGATTGACGGTATAAACTTAAATATTCTTTTATAAAGATGCTCTCACAATTCTGATCATTGAAACAAATGTGCTCCTGGTCTGGATCAGGGCACCCACGGTTCATAATCTGCTTACTATCACCTGAAGAAACCTTAACAATCATCAAGTTTAGCAAAATCATAAAAAAATAGTATTGAACCAAATACTTTTCTCATCTTCCCCTCAGTTTATAGAATATATAAAAACTCTTTAATTTGTCAACAAAGGAGGAGAGGGTTCCTTATTGACCAGGCCAGAGATTTTTTGAAGCTTCAATCTGATAGAAAAGATGAAATCGTATTTGACAAATAGACGACTATTTGAAAAAGAAGCAGGGGATTACACGAATGTTCAATGCCGGGTGAATTTCTATTTGAAAAATCGAGTGGGTTTCAATAACATAAGATTTATAAAGTTTATTTTTGTTTTAATTTAATTATAGGGAGGCTGACCATGATTGAAGGACAGGAAACCCTGGGAAAAGTAACCCAGCTTAAATACGCCATGGTTGGCGGTGGTGTCGGGGCTTTTATCGGTGATGTCCACCGCAAAGCCATCGCCATGGACGGCAAAGCCAGGCTGGTGGCCGGCTGCTTTTCTCAGAGCTATGAAAACACCCTGAAAACGGGAGAGCTGCTCGGCCTGGATAAAAGCCGCCTTTACCGTAACTACGAGGAGATGCTCAAGACTGAAGCCGCTCACCCTGACCGGCCGGATTTTATCGTCATCGTCACCCCCAACGACACCCATTATTCGATTGCCCGCTTAGCTCTGGACCTGGGTTTTGCCGTGGTCTGCGATAAGCCCTTAGCCACCAGCAGCCAATTAGCTCAGGAGCTGGCTGAGTTAGCCCGCAAAAAGGACTTGCTTTTCTGCGTTACCTATACTTACTCCGGCTTTCCCATCATCAAGCATCTGCGGCATCTTATTGCCAGCGGCGAATTAGGTACCATTCGCTTTGTGGCCGGCGAATACCCGCAGGAATGGCTGGCCACCTTGCTGGAGAAAACCGGCCAGAAGCAAGCGGCCTGGCGCACTGACCCGGCTCGAGCTGGCATTTCTAACTGCGTTGGCGACATCGGCTCGCATATTGAGCATATGGTTTCTTACCTCACGGGACTGGAGATTGAATCGCTCTGTGCTCGCCTGGATCACTTCGGTGAAGGGCGTCCGCTTGATGACAACGCCTCCATCATGGTGAATTTTAAAGGCGGAGCTCGTGGCCTTTACTGGTGTTCCCAGATTGCCATCGGCCATGACAACGGCTTCAGGGTACGGATTTACGGCACCAGGGGAGCGGTTGAGTGGTACCAGGAAGACCCCAACCACGCCAAAATCGCTTACCTGGACCGGCCGGTGGCTTTTATTTCGCGAGGCCGCGACCCGATGTGTCCCCGAGCCCAGGGTTTATCCCGCATTCCTTCCGGGCACAGCGAAGGCTATTTTGAAGCTTTTGCCAACATTTATTCAACCTTCATCACCGCTCTGGACAAGAAGCTCCGCGGCGAACCGCTCACTGCTGACGACTTGGATTTTCCCGGCGCAGAGGAGGGTGTGCGCGGTGTGCGCTTCATAGAAAAGTGCGTGGAAAGCTCAAGCAAGGGCGCAGTCTGGGTTAATTTTTAAGTTTTGCCAAGGAGGGATAAATGAAAAGACCAGTTACTTTGTTCACCGGACAGTGGGCTGACTTGCCTTTTGAAGTCATTTGTGAGAAAGCCAGCGCCTGGGGCTATGACGGCCTGGAAATTGCCTGCTGGGGCGATCACCTGGAGGTCAGGAAGGCAGCCGGAGATAAATCTTACGTTCAGAAAAAGCTGGATACCCTCGCGACTAACAACCTTAAATGCTGGGCCCTTGGGGCTCACTTAGCTGGCCAGTGTGTTGGCGACCTTTATGACCAGAGGCTTGATACTTTTGCTCCGGATGAAGTCAAAGGCAAGCCGGAAGAGCTCCGGGCCTGGGCCATAGAAGAAATGAAGCTCACCGCCCGGGCCGCTAAAAACCTGGGTTGCTATGTGGTCAACGGTTTTATGGGTTCACCCATCTGGAAGTTCTGGTATTCCTTCCCGCCGACCAGCGAAGAAATGGTTGAGCAGGGCTTTCAGAAAATTAAAGAGCTCTGGACCCCGATTCTGGATGAATTTGACCGCTGCGGCGTTAAATTTGCTCTGGAAGTTCATCCCACCGAAATCGCTTTTGATTTTTACACAGCCAAAAGGCTACTGGAAGTTTTTGACTACCGCCCAACCCTCGGCTTCAATTTTGACCCCAGCCATCTGCTCTGGCAGGGTATGGTGCCTCATCTTTTTATCCGCGAATTTTCGGACCGGATTTTCCACGTTCATATGAAAGATGTAGCCGTAACGCTTGATGGCAAAGCTTCCCTCATCGGTTCCCATCTCCCCTTTGGTGACCTTCGCCGCGGCTGGAATTTCCGTTCGCTTGGGCATGGCAATGTCGATTTTGAGTCAATCATCAGAGAGCTCAACGCCATCGGTTACAGCGGACCGCTATCTGTCGAGTGGGAAGATAACGGCATGGACCGGGAATTCGGCGCCAAGGAAGCTCTGGATTTTGTTCGCCGCCACGATTTTCCGCCCTCTGGCGTGGCTTTTGACCGCCACATGAAGAAATAAGAAAGAACTACCTGGAATTTACGGCCGGGCCTCTGAGGCTTGCTCAGGGCGGACTTGAAGTGAAAGATTTCCGAGGATGATGGCCAACCACTAATATATGAACAACTATTCATATATTCCTATATTTCTGACCAGCCGAGCTGCGGGGTTTACCTGGCGTTAATTTCAATGGCCGGCCGGCGTCAGGCCTGACTCATTTTTTTGTGATCTCAGATTTAAACCACGTAAGTAGCGGGCGGGATTGGCGCCTTCCCGGATCATTTATTAGGTGATAAAGCCCTGCCGCCCGACAGCGTAGCTGGGCAAGATTAATAATCAAAAGATGATTCGGCCTAAGCCAGCAGCCGGAGGATTTAGGTTTCCGTATGTTTCCGGAAATGTCGCCCAGCGGGTCCGGCCTGATTGTTTTAAGGTTGCATCGGGCGGGGATTTATTGTAGAAATTTATGAACGCTAAAAAAGTGTTTTATCTTTAAGCTTTTTATAAGAAAATATAATAGCCCTGTTGAAACAAGGGAGAAGAGAAAGAAACATGGCAGAAAAGTTCGGAAAAAGAGAAAATATGAATAAAACTGTCCAGTCGCTTGAGCACTGCTCACATAATAAATCCGGCTCAGGTCTATCCCGCCGGGACTTTATCAAAACTACCGCAGCCGCTGGTCTGACTGTGGCCACAGGCAAGCTGTTTGGCACCCCGCTCCTCATCAGCGATCAGGGTAAGGGCAAAGCCGTTATGCCATCAGACGAGCTGCGAGTGGCGCTGATTGGAGCTGGAGAACAGGGCAGAGTTCTCCTCGATTGCTGCCTGCGGATTCCTGGCATTAAAATCACGGCCATCTGCGATATCTGGGAATACAGCCGGAATTATGCTTCTGGTTATCTCCGAAAATATGGTCAAACTCCGAATCTCTATGAAGATTACCGCAAGATGCTGGCTAAGGAGAAAGACCTGGATGCAGCTATCATCGCCACGCCGGACTGGATGCATGCCGAGCATACCAATGCCTGTCTTAATCACGGGCTTCATGTTTACTGCGAAAAAGAAATGTCTAACAGCTTAGAAAAAGCCCGCTCTATGGTGGAGACAGCTCGACGCACGGGAAAGCTGCTCCAGATCGGTCATCAGCGCCGTTCCAACCCCCGCTACATTCATTCCATAGAGAGACTCATCCACGACCGGAAGCTTCTGGGCCGGGTGATGATTGCCTATGCTCAGTGGAACCGAGCCAAAGCCGACATGCTGGGCTGGCCCAAGAAATTCACCATCCCTCCGGAGATTCTTCAAAAATACGGCTACGCCTCAATGGAGGAGTTCAGGAACTGGCGCTGGTTCAAAAAATACGGGGGAGGTCCGATTGTTGACCTCGGCTCCCACCAGATTGACCTGTTCAGCTGGGTCTTCAAGACCAATCCCAGGACCGCAGTGGCTTCGGGCGGAGCGGATTATTATCAGAAGCGCGAATGGTATGACAACGTAATGGTCATTTATGAATTTGGAACCGAGGAAGGCCTGGCCAGAGCTTTTTATCAGGTACAGACCACCACTTCCCACGGCGGCTTTTATGAAACTTTTATGGGTGAGAATGGCTCGCTGGTGATTTCTGAGGTGCCTCAGAAGGGTAACTGGGCATATAGAGAAGCCCATGCTCCTGACTGGGAACCCTTAGTGAGAGAGGGTTTGATTTTATCTGAGGCGCCACCGATTCAGAAAGTTGAAACCAGAAATGTTTTTGTCGATGTTCGGGTGACAGCTGAAGCCGGACGCTGGCCGCTGCCGGTAGAACTGGCCAAACCGGCTCATCAACCGCACGTAGAAAACTTTTTTGAGACTATCCGCAAAGGGATCCCGCTTAACTGCCCGGCCGAGCTGGCTTACGAGACCGCTGTGGCCGTGCTCAAGGTAAACGAGGCGGTTAAAACCAAGGCTTTGCTCCGGTTCGGGCCAGAAGAATTTAAAGTTTGATTGAAAGAAAGGTCCTGATTGAGGAAGAGTAAATTTTTAGGCCGAAGATGAGCTGAATAGAAAAGGGTTAGGGTAAAGAAGAAAAATAATTTCCTAAGAAGAAAACAGGAAGGAAAGAGAAAGGACAAAAAAGACAAGAAGCAAAAAAGGATTAAATAAAAAGGGAATAAATAAAGAAGAAAAATAATTAGAATTAAAAAGACAGAAGAAGCGAAATGAACAGGCTGGATGAAAATAAAAAAGATAGCCGGAAAATTATCTGGAAGTCTCTATGGTCAGCCGCTGTTCTGGTCCTCGGTGTTACTATATTAATTTTCGTAACACTGACGATCTCCCGCCTGCTCGAAGGAAGAAGCTCTGAAAAATCTGGCCAGGAAATTAAGCTCAAAGCTGAAGAAAAGAGCAGCTGGTCAGGAAGTCAGATTTCTCCTCTCCATCGTATTCCTCTGATGGATGAATTCAACCAGAAAATCATCCCGGCCGCTCCTGATTCGCTCCCTTTTTCTGCCCGTTATACCTGCGGGCCCTGTCATGATTACGACAGAATCAGCGGCGGGACACATTTCAATTTCAGGACCAGGCCTGAGACCGACCGGATAACCGAGCCCTGGGTTGTGGTTGAGGAGAAAGCCGGTGTTCAGCTACCGATTTCTTTTCAAAACTATCCCGGTTTGTGGTCGCCGGAAAAGTTGCGTCTGAGCGCCTGGCAGTTTGTCAATCTTTTTGGCCGGAACCTGAACGGCGGCGGTCCGGGCGAGCCGACTGAAAAAGAAATAACCCCTGATTCCCACTGGAATGTCTCGGGCCAGCTGGAAATTAATTGCCTTGGCTGTCATAATAAGTCATACCTTCAGGACCATACAGAGTGGACCAAACAGGTAATGCGTCAAAATTTCCGCTGGGCAGCCACTGCGGCTTCCGGGCTGGGCGAAGTGGCAGGTATGGCCTCGCGTTTGCCTTCAACCTGGGATGTAATAGATGGGCCAAATCCTGATGACCATGAATGGGCGGTAGCCCCTCAGGTTAAGTACAATCAGAGCTTTTTTGACAGCAAAAATAATGCCGTGCTGGATTTAGCCCATCAGCCTGATGATAATCGCTGCTTAGCCTGTCATTCAGTTACGCTTAGGAAGGCAGAGACCAAAGCCTCCACTGACCGCGATGTGCATTCTATGGCCGGGTTGAAGTGTGCTGATTGTCATCGAAATGATATCAGTCATCAGATGATCAGAGGATTTGAAGGCCAAAAGCTCAGCAATTCCGGGCTGCAGCCGGAAGATTTTACCTGTGCTGGCTGTCATCTGGGTAAAAATCCAGAAAAAGGCGGGGAAGGTTATGCCGGTAAGCTCGGAGCTCCAAAGCCGGCCCATAAAGGCATTCCTAAGGTTCATTTCGAGCGGCTGTCCTGCACTGCCTGTCATTCGGGTCCTCTTCCCGAGAAGGAACCACAAGAAGTTTACACTTCCCGGGCCAACCGTCTGGGAATTTTTGGCAAAGCTTTGTGGACTTCAGATTTTCCTTTAATTGTAGAGCCGGTCTACGTCCGGGAAAAAGATGAAAAAATTTATCCGGAACGGATGATGTGGCCAACCTTCTGGGCAGAGAAAAAAGGAAAAGAGTTGGTGCCGGTGGATAGCCAGGAGATCCTGAAGACTGCACCGGAAGTGTTTCAGTTAAAAGAAAATGTAGCCAGCTTACTTAATAGCCTGCTGCCTCTGGCCGAAGAAGGTTTTTATCCAGCAATTATTATCTCCAAATATTTATTTGAACCGAATGTGGACGGCAGCCTGGATGTCCGGCCGCTGGAAAAATCGCCTCTTCTGGGGAAGGCCAGTCAAGGAAAATTTGTCCTGGTTCAGGTCAAAAAAGACGAGGTTAAACCATTACTTCCCGCTTTCAACCCAGAAGAAGCACCGGCTGAACTTGAAGATAAAATTTTGAGGGTACTTCAGGCCTTGAAATCACAGGCAGAAGGACGGGAACCAGCCCTGGTCGTCGGTAAATTCATTTACAGGATTACCGAAGGCTATCTCGATAAAACAGAAAAAGGCGGAGAACCGGCTGCTGAGCCAGAAATTGGCTGGCTGGAAAAAGGAAATTTACGGCCTCTGCTTTCGGATTTTCAGGTCAGGACCCTGGAGAAACTCAATGCTGGCCAGGAAATTATAACCGAGGAGCAGGTAGTGCTGGTTTTAGAGAAGCTTTCCCGGGCCAATCCCCAGAAAGAATTCGCCTATGTGGCCGCGGGCCGGGTGTTCAGCTTAGGGAAAGACAGGAAGCTAAAAGTGAGCGAGCATCCAGAAGCTAAACCCGTTTTTTGGCCCTTGGCTCATAACGTCCGACCGGCTCAGCAAGCCCTGGGTAAGAATGGCTGCACTGATTGTCACAGCCCCGATTCCAGGGTTTTCTTCGGGAAAGTGGAAGCCAGCTCGCCGCTTAAGACTGCCTCAAAGGAATCAAAACTTCAGGCCGATTGGATGAAGACCGGAACTTTCTTCCAGCTTCTTTTTGGCTTTACTTTTCTGGTCCGGCCGGCTTTTAAACTGCTGCTGGCTGCCTGTTTGCTTTTAATAGGGTTAATTTTGCTGGTCGTAGTGGTGAGAATAACAGGAAAAATTACCGGTATAAAAGACAACGGGCAAAAACCGGAGAGCAGGAGATAGAAGATGATTTTCGGGATAACCAGCTTCCTGCTGATTGTGGTTTTAAACCTGCGGCTAACTTTTGGTCGCTACCTCAGCCATCTGTCAGAAGAAAAAAGGAAAATAAATTCTGAAAATTTTAAAGGTTATGTCCGCTGGATGGTGAGCTGGAAAAAGTCGTTCCTGAAGTTAGAACGCTGGGATAGAAGCCTCGATTATTTAATTGCCTGGGGGCGGAAAAATTATCAGGGCTGGACGGTCTGGGTGTTTTATGCTCTGGTTCTGAGCTATATCTACTTAGCTCTGAGCGGTTTTATTTTTGCCTGGTTTGTGCCGCGGGGACTTTATGGATTTCCACTTCTCCTTCATGTGGCTGCTGGAGCTCTTTTTGCCATTTGTTTGACCATCATTCTTTTTATCAAAGCCCGGTTCTATTTGCCAGAAAAGGTAGCCGAAGCAGCCTCTGAGGAAAGCCGCCCCGGTTTCTACTGTCCGCTGTTACACCAAAGTTTTCTCCGCCCCTACCTTCAGGCCGTAGCCTTCTGGGTTTTTGGGCTGGCCGGGTTTTTGTTAGTTGCCTCCACCCTCGGCTCGATGCTTCCTTATTTTAACTATCCAGCTCAAATTTTCTTCTTTTACCTCCACCGCTGGAGCGCCCTGGCCTCGGTGCTGGCTGCCTGCCTGGCCATAGATGTTATGATCGTTGAGTGATTTATTAAAAGACAAATGCCGGCCAAACAAATCTTCCATTTCAGCCACCAGGCCATGTCTACTTTCTTTGAGGTTTATATTGCCGGTCAGGATGAAATCTATAGCCGGAGCGCGGCCCAGGCTTTTTTTAGAGAAATTGACAGACTGGAACTGGTGCTCAGCCGCTTTGACCCTGGTAGTGAAATTTCAATGATCAACCGGTTGCCTCCGGGAGAGAGTATGCCGGTGGGAGTGGAAACATTTGAGTGTCTGAAAGCTGGTTTTGAGTCGATGGTAGCTACCGGTGGTGCGTTCAACCTCAATTACCGAGTTATCGGAAGGGGAAAAGGTAAGGAAAGAACTGTTGAAGGTGATAATGTTCCCGGGAGCAAAGAAGTAGGAGCTGGTAATTTGGAAAAAGAAGCAGAAATTCATAAAACAAAAATAGTTCAGAAAGAAAACGAAGAAAGCGAAAGAAGGCTTTCAGAAGAACTGGAACAAAAGAAAAAACGTAAAGAAAATTCTCGTGTCCTTTCTTCTAATTCTGGATTTATGGCCGGGGTTTCAGAAGATACAGGGAGGGAGTCAGGGGAAAGCGGGGCCAGATTAGCTTTTAATGAGTCTTTAGAGTCAAGGATAAAATTCTGGCAGAAGCTTTTCCCGCTGGAGCTTCTGGAGATTCAGGGTGGGTATCTGGCAGTCAGGCTGAATGTGCCAGGAGCTGACCTTGACCTGGACCTGGGAGCCATTGGCAAAGGCTACGCCCTGGAGAAGTCCTCTCAAATTTTCTCCGACTGGGAAATCAGCGATTTTCTGGTCAATGCCGGGCAGAGCACAGTTTATGCTCGCGGAAAAAAATCCTGGCCGGTGGCGGTGGGCAGCGGCTTTGATTTTTTTAAGAGCGGGAAAATTAGTTTGCTCAACCGGGCTTTAAGCGGCTCGGGTCATGAGGTTAAAGGGGAACACATCTTTGACCCGCGGCAGAAAGAAAAGAAATCCAGGTATCTTCAGGTCTGGGTGTCGCATCCATCACCAACTCTGGCCGACGGCCTGTCCACCGCCTTTATGGTTATGAGCCTGGATGAAATCAGAGTTTACGTCGAAAAGCACCCGGAAGTCTGGACATTGGTCCTGAGTCGTGATAAAAATTCTTATCGGTTTAATTTTCCTGATATTTATGGAGAAAGGAGCTGAGAAAGGCAGCGGAGCTGATTTAATGATAATAAAGAAGTAAAAAATAATGAGGAGTATAAATTAGAAAGCGGAGTATGAATTAGAAATTAGGGAGGGGAAAAAACTAATCTGGCTAACATAAAAAATATCTGGAAAAAGTGAAACACGGCAAACAAAGTTCAGGTTAAAAATAGAAGCAAATGTATTGGAAGAGTAATTGAAAAAATTAGCTAAAAATTTAAACAATGGAATAAAGAAACGCAAAATATAATTAAATTAACGATAAAAAATGAAGAAAGAAAGTAGAGTTAGAATAAAAAGGAGCTGGACATGAAGAAGACAAATTATACTAATATAGTAGGATTTATTACTGGCTGCGGACTGCTGTTCGCCTTGGCTTACAGTCTCCTGTCCCAGACTCAGGAACAGGAAAAAGTTGAGCTTAAAATTCAGTTGCCCAAGCCCATGTTTATCGGTACACCCAGGAACATCAAGACCCCGAATCTTGAGCCGGTTACCGGCAAACCACGCGGCCCCTTTTATGTGCCTAAAGGAACTGAGCTGGTTTCTCTCAAAAAGCCGGTGACTTCAAGCGACCCTCAGCCAGTCATTGGTGAGCTCAGCTACGTGACCGACGGTGAAAAGTCCGGCGAGGACGGCTATTTTGTGGAACTCGGACCCGGACCGCAGTGGGTTCAGATTGACCTGAAAGCACCGTATTTAATTCAGGCCATCGTTGTCTGGCATTATCACAGCCAGGCCCGGGTTTATCGTGACGTTATTGTCCAGGTTTCTGAGGACAAAGATTTTGTTAATGGCGTGGTGACCCTGTTCAACAATGACCATGACAATTCCTCAGGCCTTGGTGCTGGCCGGGATAAAGAATACATAGAAACTTATGAAGGCAAGCTGATTGACGGTAAAGGCACCAGAGCCCGTTATGTCCGCCTCTGGAGCAATGGCAACACAGCCAACGATATGAACCATTACGTAGAAGTGGAGGTCTACGGCCTGCCCGTTAAATGAGAAAAAAAGCGTTTGCCTATCTTTTTATTTTGCTACTGGCGGCGGCGCTTTTTGTCCGTCTTTACCGGCTTGACCTCCGGCCGATGCATCATGATGAAGCCAACCAGGCTTATAAATTTGGCCAGCTTCTGGAAAAAGGCCAATACCGCTACGACCCGGCTGACCATCATGGGCCAACGCTTTATTATTTCAGCTTGCCTTTTGCCTGGCTGAGCGGCCAGAAAACTTATGCCGAGCTTACGGAAGGTACCTTGCGCGGGATCACGGTCTTTTTTGGACTGTTGACCCTCCTGGTCCTTCTGGCGGCTGGCAAGTATTTGACGGCTTCTGAGAAATTCTGGGCAGCGGTTTTCCTGGCACTTTCTCCGCCTCTTATTTATTTCAGCCGGTTTTACATTCAGGAAACTCTGTTTGTGGCTTTTGGCCTGGCTTTTATTATCTTTCTCTGGAGATTTTTTCAAAAGCCTGATTATAAAGAATCTACCTGGCTGGGAATATCGGCGGGTTTGCTCTATGCTACTAAAGAAACTTCCCTGATTGTTTTTGCCACCTCTGTTTTAGCTCTCGCTGTGGTCTGGTTTTTGTCGTGTGGAAAGAACAGGAAACGTAGCAGCCATAAGAGCGAGTCCAAAGGTAGCCAGAAAGAAGTTCTGACTGAAATTAAAAAAGTTGCTCTGCCTTTGGCTTTAGCCATTCTTCTTTTTCTGGCCATTTCTTTTGTTTTTTATTCATCTTTCTTCCAGCATCCGCAGGGCTTTCTGGATTCATTCAGAGCATTTTCTAACTATAGCCACAAAGCCGTGGAACCTGGCTGGCATCGGCACGGATTCTGGTATTATTTCAGCCTACTTTTTTATCATAAGGGCGGGGGAAACTCTCCAGTTTTTAGTGAAATTCCTTTCCTGCTTCTGGCCCTTATTGGTATTATCTTAAGTATCGTCCGGATAACCAGGAAGAATTCTGAAAATTTCAGAGGTTATTTAGCCTTTTTTTCTCTTTTTACCGCGCTGGTTTATTCAGTTATTCCCTATAAAACTCCCTGGAATATGCTTATTTTCTATGCTGGCTTTGTGATTCTGGCCGGCGTCGGTTTTGTCTATGGGCTCGAGCTGATAAAAATAAGACAGGCCAAGATAATTCTGGCAGGAGCCTTGCTGTTTTGGACAGGCTGGCAGACCTATCTGGTAAATTTTTATTTTTATTCCTATCCTGATAATCCTTATGTCTATGCTCAAACTTCGCCTGATTTTTTGAGGTTGGTTGCCCGGGTAGACGAATTGAGTCAGGTGGCTGAAGAAGGCAAGAATATGTTTATCCGGGTGATTGCTCCACCCGATGAGACCTGGCCTCTGCCCTGGTATTTACGAAAATACACTCAGGTTGGCTACTGGACCGGAAGTGAACAGGTGGAAACCTTAGAGCCGGGCAGAATTGTGGTGATGTCGGCCGGCGAGGCCGCCAAACGTTCAGAGAAAGAACTTGAGCCTTATATCACTCAATACTACAGCCTGAGACCTGATGTGCTGCTGGTACTTCTCATCCGCCAGGACTTATGGGAAAGTTACCGCTTGAGGAGAACCGGTGGCCCGTCCGGAATAAAAGGCTTGTAAACCACACCTTTTCTTTTCTGTTCAAATTCGTCTTTAATGGTCTGAATATACTTTGGGTTCTCGTATAAATCGATCATGGTAGCAGCCAGCACCTTGGCTGCGTAGATCAGGCCTTGATGGCCGATAGACATACCACCGCAGGCGACCACCGGCCAGGCATGCCAGGGAGCATCGATCGGCGCAGTAGTGGCATTCATACTGAGGGTCGGGACCTGCCAGCTGACATCACCAACATCGGTCGAACCACCTTCCGGGTCTGGTTTGGGTTCAGTCCAGGGCTGAAGGCTACCGTCCAGCCCCTTTGGTTCCAGTCCTAAGGAGCGCTGAATCTCTTTAGCAAATTCCTGTTCTTCAGGAGTAAATTTAATCGGGCCAAGCCACTTCATATTTTCGTACATCAATTTTTCAGCAGTCAGGTTGACCAGAGTCTCCCAGTTGCCGCCATTAATGGTAACCTTATAATCAACCTCAGCCATCATAGCTGCTCCTTGGACCAGGTGTTGCGCTCGCTCCAGCAGTTGCTTAACTCCTGTCCCTTTGGAATCACGCAGCCAGCACCACAGTCTGGCATAGGCCGGAACTACATTGGGGACATCTCCGCCATTAAGAATTGAGTAATGCATACGAACGGTGGGCCGGACAAATTCCCGCATTCGGTTCAAGCCAGTAATAAATAACTCCATGGCAGCCACGGCACTGCGGCCATTCCAGGGATCACTGGCGGCATGGGCAGTCTTACCAAAAAATTCAATAATGAATTCGACTATGGCCTGAGAGCCATCAACTGAGGGTCTGGTTTTTTCATCGGGATGCCAGGCCAGACAGACGTCCAGATCATTGAACAAACCAGCTCGAACCATATAAACTTTGCCTCCAATGGCTTCCTCAGCCGGCGTCCCATAAAATCGGATAGTGCCTTTGAGTTTTCCTTTTTCAATCAGCTCTTTGATGGCCAGGGCGGAGCTTAAAGCAGCCGTGCCCAGCAGATTGTGGCCGCAGCCATGGCCTGGCGCTCCTGGTTCCACGGCTTCCTTTCTGGGAAGGGCTTTTTGAGACAGGCCAGGAAGAGCATCATATTCTCCCAGGACACCGATGATAGGATGACCCTGGCCAAAAGAAGCGACAAAGGCGGTGGGCAGGCCGGCTACTCCGCGTTCGACCTTGAATCCCTGAGCTTCGGCATAATCGGCCAGCAATTTGGCCGATTGCGTCTCAAGAAGGGCGGTTTCAGCCAGGCGCCAGACCTGGTCGCTCAGGGCAATAATCTCGGCTTTGTGTTTTTCTATGGATGCCAAGGCTTCCTCTTTCTTTTTGGTTGAGGCGGCAAAGGCCGTTTGAGAGAGGACCAATTGGGAAAAGATTAAAAGAGCTATAACTGAGGTGAGGGGAAAAGAGGCGAAAGAAAAACTCCTGCTTTTTAGGCTGGCTATGATTTTTTTTATCATTGAGCCTTCTCCTTTAATTTGAAAAGGTCTTTTTGGCGGCACTTTTTGGATATTTCTGGCACATCAAATTTAAGGCAATTTTTAACATCCCGCCTACTATATAGCCGTAGAAGAATTGCTGTCAAGAAAAGTCTTCTTTTGGGTCAGTTATTATCCAGAGTAATAAGGTGGAAAGTTACCAGGCAAAAAGCCTAACGAGCGGCGCATGATCTGGAATTAATTTGACCAGAACTTTTTGTGGTTAATACTTTAAAATTTTTTTCATTATAACCTTTGGGGAAACTTTTTCAGAAGCTCTTTCCACGCTTGAATGTTTGTCTCATCCGTCTGGTGAAATTTACCTCACTCAAGCTTAATCCAGCAAAAAGTTATGCTATACTTAAGAGGAAAAACAAACCTGAATTGAAAAGAAAGGAGAAGACTATGAGCGAGGCAAAACTGCAGGAAATTTTGGAATTGTTGAAAGGCGCAGTTCAGGTTGAGGGACAGAGGGTTAAGGTAGTTGATGAAAAGGTTTTGCGGGAGAATATTTCCGCTCTTATTTTTCAGGGGGTTTTTGGAGATGATGCTACCAAGGCTGTAGCCCGCTGGATAATCTGGGAAGCGGCGCAGGAACTGAGTATAAGGCCAGCCTCCATTCATGAGTTTTATATGGCCAGGGGGCGAGGTGAGGCACCGATCAATTTCACCGTGCCAGCGATGAACCTGCGGATGCTGGCTTATGATTCAGCCAGGGCCGTGTTCAGGGCGGCGATGAAAATTGAGGCCGGTGCCCTTATTTTTGAAATTGCCCGAAGCGAGATAGGCTACACCGACCAGAGGCCCTCTGAATATGCGAGTGCGGTGCTGGCCGCGGCCATCAAGGAAGGTTATCGAGGTCCAGTTTTCATCCAGGGCGACCATTTCCAGGCTTCAGCCAAAAAATTCAAACAGCACCCGGACTCAGAAATCAAAGCCATAAAAGAACTGATTGAGGAAGCCATTGCCGCAGGTTTTTACAACATTGACATAGACACTTCAACGCTGGTGGATATATCCAGGCCCGATTTAGACGAACAGCAGAAACTTAATTACGAGCTCTGCGCTGAATTTACTCGTTTTATCCGGGAAAAACAGCCGGCGGGGGTAAATGTTTCGGTCGGTGGCGAAATCGGTGAAGTGGGCGAAAGAAACAGCACAGAAGAAGACCTGGAAGCCTTTATGAAAGGCTTCAACCGCGTTAAAGGTGAGGTAGAAGGCGTGAGCAAGCTGAGCATTCAGACCGGCACACATCACGGCGGTGTGGTTCTACCCGATGGAACTCTGGCTCAGGTGGCCATTGATTTTGATGTTTTAAAGCGGCTGGGTGGGCTGGCCCGCAAAAAATACGGGCTGGGCGGAGTGGTTCAGCATGGAGCCAGCACTCTTCCGGATTCGGCCTTTCATAAGTTTGTGGAAGTTCAAACCTGCGAGGTTCATTTAGCCACGGCCTTCCAGAATATGATAATGGAGCATAAAGCCGTGCCGGAGAGCCTGCGCCAGGAAATGTACGAATGGGTCAAGGTCAATGCTGCTTCCGAGAGAAAGCCCTCCGACACTGAAGCTCAGTTCATCTACAAAAGTAGGAAGAAAGCGGTTAGCCCCTTTAAGAAGCAGTTCTGGACTTTGCCTGAAGAGAGCCTCAGGGCCATTGGTGAAGACCTGGAGAAACACTTTGCTTTTCTGTTTGAGCAATTGAACATCAAAGGAACAAAGGCTATTGTGGAAAAATTCATCAAGGCGCCTGAAATTCACCACGCTGAGCCTCTGATGGTGAAGGCTGGCAAAAAAGAATCAACCGAAGGCCTGGCCGACTGAACTTTACTCAATCACCTGGGCGGCCCAGAGGATGCCCCTCTTAACAATTTCCCTCGCCTCCGGCACATCAAAATCAGCAGCCACATGACCGAGTGAGCAGTAAAACACCCGGCCTTTCCCGTAGTATTTTTTCCAGACCACCGGCATTACCACGCCTTCAATCCAGGGAGCATACTTGCCGCTGAAGGTGGTGGTGGCTAAAACCTCCACCCCGGGATCCACATGCATGTAGTACTGCTCGGAGTGCATCTTGAAGTCTTTGAGCCCCCGGACAATGGGGTCATTTTTCTTTTCCGGCACAATGTTTACTTCATAATCAATGATGCCGCCTGGATGAGCCACCCACTGGCCACCGACCATAAATTGATATTCGGTGTTCATTCGAAATGAATCAGCCAGCCCCCCATGCCAGCCGGCCAAGCCCACACCGCTCTTCACTGCTTCCAGCAGACCTCGCTCCTGCTCCGGCGTGATGGTGCCCTGAGTCCAGACCTGGATGATGACGTCTAGCTTTTTAAGCTTTTCCACATCAAGATAAGAGTCCAGGGTATTGGAAATTTCCACCTCAAAACCCTGCTCCACCAACCAGGGGGCAAAAATGTCCACGCATTTCTTGGGCTCATGTCCTTCCCAGCCGCCCCAGACAATCAGAGCCTTTTTCTTCGGCTGATTGCCAGCCTGGTAGGAAAACGCAGGAAGAAAGAGAATGCTCATAAAGAATGAAATTAAGGACAGAGAAATTATCAAGAATCGGCTAATTTGTTCTTTTTTCATAGCTCACCTCATAATAAACATAAATCTATCATCTGAAGTTTATTATATAGAAAATAAAGCATCAGTTCATTAATTAAATCTCCTTATATTTAATATTTATTGCCCGAGAAAGGTGAAGTTTGCTAAGATGATATCAGCCATGGATTTAATACTCTACGAAGATACGGTCAAGTATGATAAATGGACTAAAGTTGTCCTTATTTTTCCTGTTTTGATGTTCGTTGTCCTGAGCTTGCTCTTTTATTTGAATTCACAGGGCCAGAATATTTTTCCGAAAGAAAGACCGCAGGATTCCCTGGTTGGCGCAGCAGTGATGTTAGGTGCAGCCCTTTTTGTGCTGATAATTTACTCTCTGGCTTTTCCCCGCTCTATAGCAGTGGCTCAGGACGGGGTGGTGCTCAGGTTCAGAGCTTTTAGCTGGAAGGTGCCCTTTAGAAAGATTAGAACTATCGGCTTTAACACTCGGCTGCCATCCTGGCGAACCACCAACCTGGCCACTTCTTTCCGCAACTACGTAGAGATTGTTAGAAATAATGGGACCAGGATAAGAATCAGCCCGGCTCATTCAGAGCAATTTCTGGAATATGCCACCCGGGCACTGGAAGAATGGCGGGCCTATCATCTCGACTGATTACATCGCTGAAATAGTCAGGCTATGGATACTTCAGGATTTAGAGTGAGCAGCTGATGTCTACTTTTAGCAGAAATAATGTTTAAATAAATAATTAAATACCCTTAAAGCTATTCACTCGAGTTCGCGCAGCCAGATGTTCCGGAATCTGACCGGATGGTTGTGGTCCTGGAGCATTAGGGGAAGTTTAGAAGCGTGAGCTTTGTACGGGGGCCGCGCTTTATGAGCCGTAGGGCCGGTTAGCTCAACATTATCTTGAATCAAAATTCCGTTCTGGAGAACCGTCATTCTGGCTGGTTTCAGCAGCTTTCCCTCGCTATCAAATTTTGGGGCGTGGAAAATTATGTCATAGGTCTGCCATTCACCTGGCCGGCGGCAGGCGTTAACCAGTGGAGGGTACTGACCGTAGATGGCTCCAGCCATGCCATCAGCATAGGTCTTGTTTTCATATGAATCCAGCACTTGAACTTCGTAAAGCCCCATCAGGAAAACACCGCTGTTGCCCCGGTCCTGCCCTGAACCCTTTGGTGGATAAGGCGTGGCCCATTCGATATGAAGCTGGCAGCTACCGAAACCCATCTTGGTCTGGACGTTGCCCGTGCCCGGCACTACTTCCATATAATCTCCTTCAACTTTCCAGCGGGCGGGCTGTCCTTTGCTGTCAACCCAGTTGAACAGGTTTTTCCCATCAAACAGGACAACGGCATCAGAAGGCGGCGGAACAGGCAGCAGCGGTGGGCCAGGAGTTACTACCGGAGGCAGGGGCCGGTTAGGGTCATGTATAGCCCACTTCTGGAGTGATTCTTTGAGGCTCTGCGTCTGCGAGATTAAAACCGGGCTAAAAAATAAGAATAAAATTGAGATAAAGATAGCTGAGAATAAAATGCTCAAGAAACCAGAATTATTTTTCTTTTTCATCCCATTTCTCCTTTTATTTTTCTTTTCATGCCTTTATTTATGAACCTTAAAATGAGCCTTTAAAGCTGAATAGTAATTTTACTCTATCTTGTTGCCTAAAATCCTGATTTTAAAATATCCAAGCCAGCCCCGCTATTCCTTAGACTTCTATGAATGAAGGGTTTAATGTTCTTCATCTCACCTGACTCTGACTTAGCCTCCTATCTGCCCTCTATTCGAAACATCAGCTTTTCATGGTTAATTGCTGCTTCTACTGGTTACTGCCAACTTTTAGCGGCCGGCTTATTTTCGGGTTAATTTTCTTCGGGCTTGTTTTTCATTTATTTTTTAATTTTCCTCAAAAGTCCTCTCTTTCTATCTGTCAATTAGCTTTATTCAGGGCCGCTTTTCGGTAATTTCCTAAATATTTTTTATAAATTTTACAGCGACCAGCCAGAACGATATTCAGTGTACAGGCACTGATTGGCTTCAGGCATGTTGGTAAACTGCAGGTTCTCGCCGTCCCATTGGAGGACGACGTTGTCTTGTTGGAAGCGGAGAGCAATGTTGCCGAGGAGCATGGCTTCGGTCAACGGGCCGGAATAGGAAAAGTCGGTGGTCGATTTTTTGCCTTCTTTAATGGCTGCAATCCACTCTTCAGCAATGCCGGGCGAGCGGGGGATGGTCTTTTCCGGACGTTGGTAATCACGCATCAGTTCATCGGGAAGAAGCCGTGGGTTTTCGCCATAGGTACCGCAGACCAGAAGACCCTTGTCGCCGACAAACAGGCAGCCGCCGTCTTCGTCACCGAGCCGGCGTCCATTGGGCAATTCTAGCGGCCGCGGTGGCATCAGACCGCCATCGTACCAGATTAGTTTAACTGGTGGCAGGCCTTCGCGTTCGGGGAATTCATAGGTGATGATTTCAGCTAAGGGGTAAGAGTCTTTGGTGAATTTGGTAGAGCTGGCCTGGATTCTTTTTGGTGCGCCGAGCTTGAGGGCCCAGAATGGCTGGTCAATAAGGTGGGCACCCATATCACCGAGAGCGCCGGTGCCGAAATCCCACCAGCCGCGCCAGACAAAGGGACAATAAGCCGGGTGGTAAGGCCGCCATTGAGCCGGTCCGAGCCATAGGTCCCAGGCCAAGGTCGGCGGGCAGGAAGGAATTTCCTTGGGAGCTTCGATGCCCTGCGGCCAGATGGGACGGTTGGTCCAGACATGAACTTCGCGAACAGGGCCGATAGCTCCATCCCAGATCCATTCGCAGATGAGGCGGGCACCTTCTTTGGCATGACCCTGATTGCCCATCTGGGTAACCACGTTTCTTTTCTGGGCTTCGAGGCGGAGCAGGCGAGCTTCCTTCACGGTGTGAGTCAGCGGCTTCTGGACAAAGACGTGCTTGCCCATCTTGATGGCCATCATGGCGATGACCGCGTGAGTGTGGTCAGGCGTGCTGACAGTAATAGCGTCGAGCGATTTTTCTTTTTCCAGCATTTCCCGGAAGTCGCGATAGAGATGGGCTTTTTCATATTTGGCTTTGTATTCTGGTGGATGCTGGTCAGAAGTCAGAAATTTCTCCATCATAATGGCATCAACGTCGCACAGGGCTACAATGTTTTCAGTGCTAACCGCCTGAACGTCAGAAAATCCTTTGCCACCAACGCCCACACAACCGATGTTGAGTTTATCGCTGGGGGCTTTTTTCTTCTTGTC
>Ga0315282_10005268_pt1 | contig 22104 bp, 40 predicted proteins | sample YL17G07_20_MG_FD_203693 | JGI IMG/M metagenome (GOLD analysis project Ga0315282, IMG submission 203693) | Sediment microbial communities from Yellowstone Lake, YNP, Wyoming, USA - YL17G07_20 | ecosystem: Environmental > Aquatic > Freshwater > Lake > Sediment | place: USA: Wyoming | collected... | reverse complement strand
ATGGCATTTTGATCATCCCTTCTTTTGACTCATCAGCACGAAGAGGCGGAAGCCCATCACGTCCTCCACGGTCGGCTTTGGCTCCATCTTCCTTCTAATCCTCCACACGTTTTTTCACTCCCCACAAGACTCCGAGGCTGACGAGCATCGCGAGGATCACCCCGCCCTGCACTGTGAATCCTCCGCCCAGGATCCCAAGGCTCTGTACCGCGCCCCAGACCACCAAGCCCATGATGATGTAGACCACGTCCGTCGGCTTGAGCCAGCCCTTCTTCGCCGACAGATAGGCGAATATGAAGACCCCGAAGTAGAAAAATGCGGGGAGGAAGTACCAGTACCACACCTGCTCCGCCGAACTGAGCGCCCCTTGCGATGCCCTCGTGAAGAAGAGGTAGTCGGTTGGATCTGAGCCGATGCTCGCCAGTACCATCCCTCCAATAAATGCGAGAACCAGCTTCCACCGCTCGTTCATTCGTTCATCCTCCTATTCATTCTAATTCCTTCTTTCTCATCGTGTACGCCCCAGCCGTGACCACCGTCCATATGGGGAAGAAGTCCGCCCCAGGAACTATCTCGACAAGCCCTCCGAGGACGAGGTAGTTTTTCGTCACCATGAACAGGGCGGCGCCGGTGATGAAGTCGATCAGGTCGCCGTAGCCGATGACCCACCCGAAGGCAAAGTAGTCCAGCAGATCAGAGAATACCGCTATCGCAAAGGCGAGCATCCACCTAGTGTTCATATATCACCATCCGCCTCCCTTTTTCTTCCACTTCACCTCGGACTTCCTGCTGCGGTGCTTTGCCCATGTCTTGGACGGACTCTTTCTGTCCTTCTGCTCCTTGACCAACATCGAAAGCACCACTACCACGACGATGATCACCACGCCGAATGAGACGAGGTTCTGATCCACTGTGGGCAGTGTTACCGGCAGGGTGGCGTTGATGGGACTAACCGTTCCACTGCCTCCGGTTGGCCCTCCGCCTCCAACCCCGCCCTCAGCCGTGCCGAACTGCAGCTCCACTGTCGTTCCCGCCAGGGTGATGGCGAATGTCTTGAGAGTGCTGTCGTACGACCAGTCGGTGGTTTCTATCCCGCCTGCGATCACCTTGAGCGGCTTGCCCAGGTCATTGAGCCACGCATTTACCGTGGTAGGCCCCGTGACCGTAAACACTATCTTCTTCTCGGTATCGCTTATCGTCCCCCAGGTGATGCTCTGGTTGCCCGTGCACGAGGTCTTAAAGGTGCTTGCGCCGTAGCTACGCTCGTAGAGGTTCCACGTGAAATTATTCAGACCGTAGAGTATATCGTAGATCCTAGCTGTGTTCGTATCGACCTTCTCGACGGAGTGGGTGAGCGTTGCAGAGTCATATTGAGAAATGACGGTGAAGTCGTAACTGCCGTCGGAGGCAAAGGTGACGGCGGTCACGGTAGAGTTGTCGAACACAACCCAGGGGTTGGACGGTGTTTGCTGGTACGCCGTGATCCCGCTGACGTTGATGCCCGTCTCAACAAAGGTGTTTTTTCCTACGCTCGCATTGGTGACCGTGAAGTTAGCCCATCCGTTTGTAATAGTGTGGTCGGTTCCGTTTATGTATAGGTCGCCTGATGGACAGATAACCCCGCTGCTGTTCAGCACCAAATAATAGCGCAAGTATGTACTGTCACCAATGGAAATTCTGCTGTCGTCGGTTACGACTTGAGTGCAGTTTACGGTATCATCTACATAGGTAGCTTGGAAGCCCGTGCCGATGTAGACCTTGTACTGGACGTTGCCGTAGGGCGGGCCGCTGTTGTCGTAGCCGCTGTAGTCGTGGAAGTAGGTGCCGTTCCACGAGGTGGCGTTGATGAGCAGGACTAAGCCAGTGGTGTTGGTGTAGGTTCCAGCATAGAGCCAGTCGATTTCGGTTGAGTTGAGGGCTCGGTTGTAGATGCGAACCTCGCCGTCAATCACACCATGAAACCAGTCGCCTGCTCCGTTCGAGGACGCAAACCACAGGGAAGAAGCCGAGTCTCTAATGCTGTCTGCGATATCCTGCTTGTCCGCTGAAACTATGCCATTTACGTAGACTTTGCATCCTGTCGTAGCGTCAGAGGTGTCGTAGACGCCAACGACGTGAACCACGGTTCCAATGGTGGCTGCTGCGCTTTTGTAAGCGTATCTGTTCAGATTCCCAGCGTTGTAAACCCCGAAAATAATGTCGGTCCCACTCAGAGCTGTGTAGTAGTTCCAACCTTTGCTCATGATGTATTGCCACCCCGTCACGGAGGCTGGCTTCGCCCAAAGCGAAACAGACAGGTTTCCTGTAATTGAAAGCGAGGGTGAATCAGGCACTTCCACGTAGTCGTCCTTGCCGTCGAAGCCGATGGCAGGGACTGTGGTGTAGTAAATCGTCAGACGGATGGTTGTCGAGCCGCCAGCGGCGGAGTTGATCGCCAGCTGAGTGCGGTTCACGGAGCCGTACGTGCCAGAGAAGGCACCGAGGGCGAGGGATCCCCAGTCCTTCGGCGGGGTGGTGGTGTTGCTCCACACCTGCGGAACGGAAAGGGTCATGTTGGCGGCGTTCAGGGCGCTGGTGTAGGTGCCGTTGTCGTGCCACTCCTCCACGTCCATGCCCATGTAGCAGTCTGGAACCCAGAATTCGAGGCGGTTCACCCCTGCAGAAAGCGTGACGTTCAAAGCTATCTGGAAGTATTGGGCGGCGGTGTTGAGCCCCGGCGCTGTCGCCTGCACGCAGGAGGAGCCGTTGATGGCGGTGGCTCCAGCCAGTATCGTTGCCTTGAAGACGTACTGGGACGGATCGGTGATGACGACCGTAGGAAAAACATATGTAATGGAAAGCATTGGAACTAACTCGCCACCGGCATCCTGTGAATAAAATTCCGCCCTACCGTTAGTAGTCTCATCGTTTTTTATGATTTCCCAACCGTAATTTGTGTAAGTACCATTCACCATTCCTTGAACATCCGATGTTACAGTCCAGTTCATCCATGCCTCGGATGCTGGAATTGTGGTATGATCGGTAATAGTGGAGGAGTTGGTTGGTTGATTATTCCATGTAACATTCATTTCATCCCAAAATCCCGTAATTCTGTGGATATCCACTTGAGCCCCCGTTGCATCAACACTCAGGTTACTAGCGTAGTATAGTGAAAAGATAGCTGATGTAACGATGGAATTGGCAGGTACGGAACTGAGGTCGTGTTGAACTAAAGCTCTTTCATGAGTGGTGGGCGCAGTATACCCTATATCTAAGCCCTCCGCGGTTCCATTATTGGTATTTGGGTAATCTGTACTAATATAACTGTCAATTTGTGGTGGTTGCATGGTTATGGTTGTAGGATCGATTGTCAGGGTTTCACCTTTGCCGAGCGTCCATGAGGAAAAGGTAAAGTCGGTCTTCATGCCCTGAGCGCCGACATCCACCGTCACGGGCTTGAGTTTCTGGTACATATCCCGCTGGTTCTCGAATATGCTCAAGGAGCCGTCAACCTTCTGGAACTTGAACAGCGGGCTGTCGATGGTCGTAGCCGTCGTGATCGTGTTCGTGCCTTTAACGGATGCAACCTTACTGCCGACTATCCCGCTCCAGTGCTGGATGACCTGAAACTGCGTCGTGTCCACCAAGGCAGAGGTAAACGCAACGTAGTGCTTCAGCGGCGAGCCCTCCCTGAAGGCGTAGGTAATTTCGAGCTGACCCGCCCAGTTCGTGTAGGTAAGCACTGCGAAGACTCCGCTCGAATTGGTGGTTATTCTCTCGGCGGACGGTGAAAGGGAGGGCGAAGGCATGATCACGCTCGACCACTTGCCAGTCTTCGAGTTGAACTGCTGCACCTCCCACTGCTCCATGTAGAGGCGGATCTCGGACATGTCAGGGGAGTAGAATGCGGCATAGTAGTCGTATATTCTTGCCCCGATCAGCCCCGTCTGGATCTGGTATGAACCATCCGTTGCGTATCGGTCTGTGAGAATGTACGGAACCCACTTCCCCTGCGAGCCGTCGAAGACCCACATAGGAGCCGAGTTCCAAGCGTATTCACCGTTGCCCAAGTCCCACCTCTCGAAGTTGGAGCCGCGCTCAATTAGAGTAGGAACGGCCGTTCCTATTGCTTGAGTAGGAGCCTGAGCTTGCACGGCTGCCATGGGGATTATGGGGATGAGGAAGAGTAGCAAAAGAAAAAGGGATACCGCCTTCTGCCACCACATCATATCAAGTTCGCCTCACGGTAAATGTTATGGTCTGCGTGGTACTAAAAGGTTGCACCTGCGAGGTGATGTCGCTGCCGGAGTAGGCGAGCGCCTTGACTAAGGAAATGGTGAAGGTCACCACGACGGTGTGCGAGGAGCCGTCCCTCGGCAGTGAAGAGAAGGCTTTAAGGTTCAAATAGGCAACCAGACCCTCAGAGTCCAGGAGCTGGGGTTGCCCCCACGCCGTGCCAAACAGTGAGAACTGCGTCTCGGTGCCTATCAGTGTATAGGCTGGGTCGGGGGTGTCTATCTGGCTGCGCATAAAGTAGTTGGTTATGGAACTGCCGTCAAGGGTTGCAGAGTCCCAACGCCACTTAAACATGCCGATGTAGAGCTGGTTGTTCGGATCGTTCTTCGAGACCGTGACGCTTTGCTTAAGCTGGAGGTGGCGTCCTATAGTGATGTAGTCCTCCGTGATGGTTATCGGCGTGCCTGAAGGCGGGTTCACCGCTATGTCCAGCGGGAAGGAGGAGCGGGAGGGCACCACGACTGGGGCGGTGAGCGGGTTGCCGTACTGGTCTACCACCACCATCGAGGACTGGATGGAGGCGGACGTGCTGCCGTATGTGGGCAGCTGGGCGTAGACCCAGAGAAGGGCAACAACAACCACCACCAGAATGAGTACATTTTTAGTGTTCTTCCTCATCGTCTTTTTCCCCTCCTGAACAGTTCCATCTTCGACCTGATCCATGCCTTCGTGCGCCGTTCCTTCTCTTCCTCTGCCTCAGGGAACACGGACGAAAGCGGCTTCACTAGTCGCTTCCTCCGTACTTTTTCGTTATGACGAAGGCGAGGATGTAGCCGACGGTGAGCACCACGAAGTAGCCGAGCATGGTCTCGCCGAAGCCCATTGTGTGACCCTGCGAGATGACCCACCCCGAGTACATCCCCTTGCCGAAGAGCTCCCAGAAGGCGAGCGCCGCGGACATGACAAGGATCTTGATGATGTTCTGGCTGAAGCTCACTCCTTTCCCCTCCCTTTTACCCAACGTATTATGTAGGCGACCACCCACGTGGCGATGACCATGAAGACAAAATTGGATATTATCCCAAGGTAGTTCCAAGTGACGGTTGCCGAATAGAGCCATGGGAAGATCCAAGCCCACCAAGGAGGTTCCACCACGATCCGAAATGCCTCCAAATTCAGCGCCACGTTCATGGTTCCTGAGAGGACTGCTATCTGCCACAGCTTCACGTTTGTGAAGTACGCAAGTGCCATCGCAAGAATTATTATGAGTAATGCGTAATCCATCTCACATCGCCACCAAGTTGTTAAGGATATGTGCGCACATTGGAACCGACACCCTCTGCGTCTTTATCGCCACGTAGGAAAGAACCATGCCGGCGAGGGTGGCGTACACGAACCCCGGCGATGCAAGACCGTACACGGCGAGGTGGTACGCGCCGAAGACGACCCCGGAAAGGAGGACGCCGATGCCCATCCCCCACCTCTGCATGAAGAAGCTCGTGAGGAAGCCGCGGAAGAACTGCTCCTCCGCCACCGCCATCTGCACGCCGAACAACTTCCTGTCAATGACCGAGAGGGTGACGATGGACTGCGGGAACGCCTGCGTCGAGAACCATCCGACGACTCCGAGGGTGGCAAGACCGACCACCGCGTACAGGATCATCTGCCTCCGCTCGGGCGCGGTAATTTCCTCGTCATACGTGAACCTGCGCTGGGTGTAGAGCTGAAGAACCAAGCCGCTGATTGCGAGCACGGCGGGGAAGATGACCATTACGCCGAGGTCGAAGGTGGACAGGTAGATGCTTATCAGTACCGCAACCAATGTGAATGTGATGCTCACCGTGTCCTGCCTGATCGTTTCCTGTGCCTCCCTTCCTCATTGTGTTTTGTGCATTCTATACAGCAACCAAATACCTCCAATGATTAAGATGGCACAGATGGTGGTCAAGAAGTCTAGACCTATGCCTTCATGAGAGAGGTTCGCAAGCCATAACCACCATAATCCAGTGCCAAGTAATACTAGGCCCAAAGCTGTTTGGAGGTATTTTGTTAGGAAGCTCATGATTTTCCCTCCATTGCGTGTTACCTACCCTACCCTATCCGCCCCGCTCCTCGCGGGCTGCGGGGGTTCACGAAAGCTAAAAAAATTGGGAATTCAAATTAGCGGACGACGTTCAAGGGCGCAAATGTTGAAGAGATTGTCACTGCGGTGATGGTTATCGTGCCCGTCGGCGGGGTGTTTGACACGACGGCCGTGCCAGTCAAGGTCTTCGTTCCGGTGGCAGCAACGACTCCGTTGAGGTAGAGGTTGACGGTTATGGTCACGGGGATGCTGAGTGTCTTTGTCTGTCCCGAGGCGGGCGGGCTCTGAGCGAGGTTGTAAACCGAGTAGCACATCCTGCCCCACCTGTCGTTCCAGCCGTCGATCGTGTACGCCTGCGTGAACCCCTTGCTCTTTATGTCGGACCAATGCGCAGGAGCTGCCTGCGTACCTATTGCATACCCTTTCATTGGGTCGGGGTTCTGCCCTGCCGTGATCGGGTATCCCGACAAGGTTATTGCCGAGGTCCCGTAGGTTGCGCTCCCGTATGTAGTAATGAATTCAAGGGATACGGTGTCGGAGTCGACCATGTTGTTGAAGGTTATGGATACTGTGGCCTTTGGAACCACGGTTATGTACCCGCTCGTTGGGCTTGCAGTGCTTATGTCGGTCGTCGTTCCGTTTGCCTGCACCGTGATGATGAGTTCTTGTAGGGGGTTCATGCTGGCAGGTGTGTAGACCAGCGCCACCTCTGCCGACGGCTGTATCAGCCCGAACGGGTTGTACCCGCCGAGTCCGCCGCCGTAGAGCAAGAAGTAGGCAGCGACAACCACGACTACTCCAAAGATCAGGAGCTGTGTGTTCCTTTTCATAGGAACACCCCCTAAACCACGTCGGTCTTGGCCTTGATCTTACGCCATAGCCAGAAGACTATCACTGCGAACAGAGCAAGGACTGCCGAGGATGCGTATCCGCCGAGTATGCCGAGCCACGGGGATGCCAGGGAGTTAAAGACGGGGAAGCCGAGGAAGAAGGCTACGAAGAGCACTGCGAAGAGGATCAACCACTCTTTCATTGCGCTCATGGTGATCCCCCTATGGCGCTATTGTCACTGTTTGCTCTTCAAACAGTATAGCGTCCGGACCGTACGAGCTGTGCCCCATGAGGTAGGCCGGGTCGGAGTAGTGGTAGACGTAGAGCTGCATGGTAACGGAGTCGCTTGAGGTTCGGGATAAGCCAGCGCAGTCAATTGTGAAGGGTATCGCCTCCGAGCCGTCGGCGGCTGGATCGTAACCGGTGCCGACCCTGTCCTTTGTCAGTGCCGTATCAGGAAGGTTCTTGTAGTAGTAGCGGGTTGTGCCGATGTCGAAGCTGCCGTCCATGCCAGTGATGGTGAACTTCGAATAGCCCGTGCCAGAGAGGACGACGTACATCACGTCCTTCCAAGCCGTGCCGTTCACCGGGTCGTACGAGGACTTAAAGCCGGTGTCGTCGGTGGTGACTGAAAGCGAGTACGTGAATGTCAGAGTCGTGGAGCCGTAGCTCGTGGTGTTGAGCGCGGAGCCGTCGGAGTATGTCGTGCCGTTGCTCAGGTATAGCAGGTCGGTGCCCGAAGAGACCGTGAATGCCCATATGGTCACGGGGTTGCTGGTCTGCGACTCAACATCGGTTGGTGCCATCAGTGGAACGGTGAGGGTCATCCACATCTTCGAGGTGGTGGAGTTGTATAGGATGTTCAGGACCTTGCCGGAGGGGTACGAGTTCTTGGACGTGGCCTGAGCCGATGAGTCTGTTGTCAGACCTTCGAGGCGGTTCATGCCGTCGTAAATGACTATGCCCTGCGTCAGCGAGGTTCCCGTGGTTCCGTAGCCGAAGAGGTCCGTGACTGTGAACTTGATGGGTCTGGTGACAGCGACGCCCTCAGTTGGTGTCGTGACCCCAGGAGTGGTGATTGTGGTGGGCCACTGGAAGCCTGGGATCTGGATGATGCCGAAGTACGAGGCTGCAACGAACACAATGATAAGACCTAATGCCCATTTCTCATTCTTTGAGAGTTTCAAGAATTTTCCTCCATTTAATTTATTTCCGATGGTGACTGTGTTGTCTTTTGTTTATAAATACTTTCAATAGACAACATCAGTTATCATTAGATAACAAATGTTATATAGCCTCTCGTGCCAAAGTGTCATGCGGTGGAATGGGAAGGTGCCACTGGACAAATCGGACGAAGAGGTCGGCAAGGGGCTTTTCGACAACGGCTCGCTTTACTTGCGCTTGCCCTTTGCCCTTCACGAGTCGCTCAGCAAGGATTTGAACATGAAGGTCGAGGAACTGAAGAATAAGGCCACTTGGCACTGCTGGAAGGAGGTGGAGTCCACCTTCGGCTTCGGCAAGAGGGTGAGGGTGGTCTACGAGTTCAAACCGAAGGAGGAAAGGTCATGAAACCAAGCGAATTTGAAAAACAATTAGAAGACTTCAATAAGAAATACTCGCAATTTCAAAGCGACTTCCACAAGGTCGTGCCTTTCGGAAGGGCTGGTTCAGATAGCGAGTTCAGAAATGTCGTCTGGCTGTTCGAACGATTTTGCAGTGCTTGGGACAGTTGGTATAAACAAAAAAAGGAGGGGTCATGATGGCTACTAGGCTTGTCTGTATTGCGGGGATGGTCATCTGTTTTGGGCTGTGGGCTCTTATTGGCTACTGGCTCGAAAAGCAGTTCGAGGCGAAAAAGTCATGAAACCAAGCGAAGAGTATAAGCAGATGGAAAAGGATTTCAATAGAAGAACAAAATCTTTGACAGTGGCAATGTTGGTGGCACTGCCCGGTTCCATTTTCATCATGGGCACGTTCTCGGAGTGGGGTGGCTTCATCCATCTGCTTGGTGCGGTAGGTTTGCTTTTGGGCATAACACATTTTGATTCAGACTTCAATTATTATAGGGCACTTGCCAAGTTTTTGAAGGTATTTCACGAGAGGGCTAAGGGGAGCAAGAAACTGAGAGCAGTCAACCGCACAGTATTGGGGCTGCTGACTTTTTTGACTGCGTTCGTGTTCTTAAATAACTATTGGTTATCGTTCTATACCTTTCAGTATATTTTTTTCATGTTGTTAGTTGCATGCATGGGCTTGATGTTGTTGGAAGATAGAGAATACGAAAAAATAAAGAAGAGAACACTTGAGGAGCTCGATAAGAATTTCAAGGAGGAGTCATGATGGATCCCTTTCTAACATTCCTTATTGAACACACTACCGTCGTAATCATGGCAGTCGTCGGGTTTGTCGGCGGGCTCGTCGTCCTGATAGAGCTCAAGTCGAGGAGGATACGGAAGGAAAGGGAGGCGGAGGCGAGAAGGAGGCTCATGGCGGAATCTGTCAACACACCACCAGAACCTGTTCTTCCTATAGTCAACTCACCAGCGGCTTCGGTTTTTTCAGAGCCGAACCCCGCCGTGGGATCCTCGATTCCTGCGCCCCCCGCCGCAAAGACGCTTGAGGAAATAATAGCCGACAGGATAGCCGAGCGGATCGGGAGCACGGAGGTTAGCTTCGTCTTTTCCCTTCCTCCCGATGCAGAGTTCGAGATGCTTGGCAGGAAGTGGAAGGTGAACAGGGGGACGGTGGTCGTGGGCGCCACCAAAAGGCAAGAGAAGGCTAAGGAAGAGGAAAAGGAGCCTACATTCGAGGACTACCGAGAGCTGTTCAGGGAGGGATGACGGTGGACCGCTCGGACGCAACGTTCTTTGCGCTCGTATTCGGCATGTTCGGGACCCTGGCAGCCGTGGACACCCTTGCCCCCGGCTACAAGCAGTACGCCTTCGTGGGCGTGATGGTGGGGTTCGTCGCCTTCATATTCCTCCAGGAACTGTACATGATCAAGAAGACCGCTCCCTTCAACTACATGAGGGCGGTCATCAGACCGGGAAACAAGAAGATGCACTTCTTCTTCAGCATCGATCTGCTCAAGACCAAGAGCCTCTCTAACGGATGGTACGCCACCGGGATAACTCTCGGGCTCGGCGGGGCGAAGACGAAGGAGTATGGCAAGATAGAGCGCTTTATCATTGAATCATACCGCCTGCCTGCTGACAAGCGCATAACCTTCACCAAAGGGAAGGCTGTCTACCAGGGCTACGAGGTCGACCACCCCAACGTGGCGGACGTGACCCTGCAGGAGGTGAGGCAGAAGTTCGACATAGACCACGGCGTGCCGATACCAATATTCCGCCTGGTGGAGGCTCCCAACGACTGCGAGCTAGGGATTGAGCCTTCAGTCGTGATGCCTGCGCTCGCCCACGGCAACCCGAACCCGATGCCGCTGTCGCTGTCGAAGGACGATGCGGCTCTTAAGCAGGTGACGGCAGAGATCGAGAGGCAGGGCTTGGACTGGCACCAGAGGGCCATCCACCTTGAGGAGGTCGTGATGCAGAAGACGAACGAGCTCAATGCGTTGTTAAAAGCGAAGGCTGACTTCGCAAAGTCCGTGAACCTGCGGATGCTCTCGATACGGAAGGAGCAGCAAACCATTGAGAACGCCCTGAAGAGCGGGGCGGGCTTCAAGTTGATCCACCTGGCATGGATTGCCGTCCCGGCGTGCTTCGTGGCTCTGATCCTATACATGCAATACAACCCGCAGGCTCTGGCATCGCTCCAGCTCTGGCTCAGCAGTCCGACGAACCAGGTGTTCACGGTAATCCTGATCGGGGCGATATTGGGCATAGTGTACTTCCTGAGAAGGAGGGGAAGGTAAGAAGGAGGTATAGAAGATGATGAGTTGGAAGTGTTCAAAAAAAAAGATAGCAATTCTGATCGGTGTTGCCTTTATCATGGTGGGCGTATTGTGGGGGATGCAAGAAGGTTACGAGAGACGGTATAATGTGGTGATCTTTAGTTTAATGGATTATCTACATTCAAATCATGGTCTTGCATTATTTGAACCATCCTCATTACGCCCATACAAAGATTACTGGAGCGCGGATGTTCAAATCCCATCTAAGGGCATCTACAAAATAACCTATTTTCCCTTTGGCATTTGGTTTATTGAACCATATCCTTGTACTGTTGATTCCTACGATTTTCACATATACCCTATAACCAACAGTATCATCTTTGTTAGGGTAGATTCATGTTGGTTTGAATGGCGAGGGCACTTCTTTTATGAGAACATGACTATTTCCGAACAATCATGGGCAATTCATGGAGGAGTGTAAGGATGGTTGATATAAGAGGATTCCTGAACAGGCTTGGGTGGAAGACGAAGGAAAAGACCACCTCCGCCGCACTGAACGAGATAGGCATATTCCCCATGGCGGACGAGAAGCTGACGGAAAGGCTCGTGAACCTGAGGACGTTCTTCGAGCAGCTTGAGGCCAGCGAGGAGGAGCTGAAGAAACCAAACGAAAGCCCCCTCACGAAGATAGGCAAGATGAGGGAGCACCTGAAAATGATCGACGTTGCCATGAAGGAGCTGAGCGTGCCGTACGGCAGGGCTGGGGATCAGGACAGATACAGGCTCGTCATGACGGCGTGGGAGCGGCTCTACGCCAAGGGGCTGGACGTGATCGAGGAGGCGAAGAACACGATAGCGGACTACGTCGTGAAGGAAGAAAAGGGGGGCGTGCCCACGGAGGTGTCGAGGATGGAGCAGGCGGAGGTCGTCGACCTGACGGAGGGCTTTCTGCGGATAGAGATACTCCCCTACGCCAACATGATCATGGACTACTCCTACTTCAGGGAGGACGTCGCGCCGTCCCACGCCGTGGTGGTCCAAAGTTATATGCCACCAACAATGGGTGGGATGGGCAAGCCTGGGGTAGATCCGGCAACAATGAAAATGATTTTGGATCGCATGAATGAACTGGAGGAACGAACAAGGGGAACCAAGAAATGAGCTTAACTCTGAGCGACCTGTCGAGTTACATTAACATGGCGATAGAGGAAGACCACCTCATCGGAATACTGTTCACGTCGGAGGCGTCGGGATACCTCAAGTCGGATGGATGGAGCTACGGCGCAGGCAAATCAACGCTTGCCATGAACTACGCTAAATATATAATATACAAGGGCGACTTTGAGGAGGTAAAAAAACATCTAATTGGCTTCGCGTGGCAGCTGCGGCCCTTCTTAGAGAACCCCACTCCCACAAAGTGTGTACTATGGGAGGATTTGCAGATAGATGTCGGCAAGAACAAGGCACACGATCCCGACGTGCAAGCGCTGGCATACCACCTCACAATAGAGAGACCTCACCTCAAGGTCTTAATTGGAACCACGTCCCACAGAGGTATGCTACAAAAGGACTTCAGGGAGCTACTATTTAACTTCGAGGTCATCGTGCCGGAGCGCGGCTCATACGAAATACAAATGCTGAAGCGCAGGATACAATTCGATAACCCGTCGAAAATAAGCGAACGGTTCAACATCAATCCGCAAGGACTTGGGAACTTCTTCAAGCTTTTACCTGAAGAGCAAATGTGGTACGATCAGTGGCGAGATTGGCGGGATGCCGAGGCAAGGAAGAGAGTCAAACTCTTGAGGGCCCCACCTGAAGAAGGGATAAAGAAAAACATCACCTCCGCGGAGTTCTACTCAATGGCTCACGAGCTCGGCCTTAAAGGGGATCAACATAAATATCATGAGTTGTGGAGGAAGTGCGCTGCCTTACAACAACAATGACTTTATTCATTTAGATAGTAAAAATACGTTAATCCTCCTCTTTTTCCTGATTTTCATGATAGTTTTGGAAAACTATACTTTTCCAAAATGGTTAAATAGTAGAACAACCGTAGTAGTAGTCAACATCAAAGGTAATTGAAGATGCCAATCGTCAAGACCGCCCGCAATGATATTCTGAGAAAGCCCGAAATTGATACAATGTTGGAAAAGGCAGATGATAGGTTGAGGTGCATAATTGCCTTGGCTTGGATCTTCGGCAAGCGCATAAACGAGATCCTCCGTCTGAAGCGGGAAGACCTCTGGGTGCAAGGGGACTTCCTGTTTGTCAGGTTCCACGTGGGGAAAAAGAAGGATAGGAAGGCACCAGGCGTTCCAAAACCCTACCTGAAAAAAATTAGAACCGCACACCCCTATGTGCCTCATGTTCTTCACTGGATAGAAAAAGTGAATCAGGGCCACATCTTCCCCAGTTACGGGGCAGGCTCCGTAAAGAAGGTGTACAGCAAAAAATACGATAAAGTTTACACCTATCAGGTGGCAGGTGGCTACCTGACACCGCAGAGGGTTTGGCAACAACTTAAGGAAATAAACCCGAATGTCTGGTGCCACCTCTTCAGGGAAAGCTTGGCGACTTGGATGGCTGAAAATGATGCCACAGAAGAAGATTTGATGCATTGGTTTGATTGGGACGATCCTCGGATGGCGCACCGTTATGTGAAGCATGGCACCAAATTAACTGAAAAATGGAGCGAGAGGGGGTTCTAGTTGTTTGAGTTAAAGACACTACATCAGGAAACTTCTGAAGAGGTGAAGTCACCGAGAGGAGGACTTGGTGAACTTTCGTTCCATCAGTTTCAGTATGAGGGCGTTCATCGAGCGGCACCTGCGCCTTTTTTTAAGCTGCCGTAATTTAAGGAAGGTGGAACGCTCGACCCGCACCATGTTGTACTGTAAACATTTCGCCTGAGGAGCATGCTTCTTTGCCACAAACTCAGTCCTCCCTCTGAGTTGCCATATTGTAAGGCGTGAAAGTTATCGTTCCGTTGGGGTAGTAATAGCAAATATAAGTTGCGTTCTCAATAGGTGTCGCGACTATAGTACCATTAACGTCCTTGTAGTCAAATAATCGAACAATCATAGTGCCGTTTGGAAAGACATTATAGAGAGCCCCTCCAGTGATGAAGAACCAGCCCTCCGACGGCACCGAGAAGTTCATGGTTTTAGCTTCAAGGACATTAAGGCGGTTATTAATGATGTTGTTCACCCGCCACAATTCAGAGAGCAGATCAGCGTCCTGCCGCCACATCTGTTGTCTGTCTATTGACTGGGCATCTTTGAGTTGCCGTATCTCACACTGCGTGATGTAGACCGATGATGCAACAGCCAGCGACGCTATGACTATGAGTGCTATTCCAACGATTTTTAATGTTTTGCTCATCATGATTCACCTCCTTTTCAGAACCCTCCCAACCAGTAGTCCACCGCACAGTGCGACAGCAAAGCCAAGAAGCAGCAGAGCAGGAATATGAAGAAAGCGCCCGTCCTGGATTCCAAGAGCGTGGGAAAGCGGATGGTCAAGGTCAATACAAACGGCAGTGAGAGAGCCAAGGCAAGCAGGTAGTGCAGCAGCAAGCACTTTACGGCGAACAGCCACGTCCACCCCATGTATGCGAGGTAGTCGTCGAAAAAACCAATTGAGAAAGGTCAAGGTTTGTCTACCTCCTTCAGCATCAAATACCAGGTGAGCATCATGCCCAATATTGCCATCGTTATGAATAGATCGCCAGCCCACCACCAAGGAACAGTGTAGCCGAATGGAAGGTCGTAAAAACCAGTCCTAAGCTCAACCTGGTGGCGAACTAAATCCCATAATCCCGCAAGACCGGCGTAGAAAAGCAACATCGTGAAAGAACCCAAGACAAACATTTGCCTTTCACAAGAGGTCATCGATCACTCACCATGCACTTCAGGCAGAGCTTCGTCAGCACCTCCTCCTCGGAGTTCAGCTCTGCGCCGCATTTTTTACATTTGAACGGATCACGCCGCTTAGACTTTTTCTTTGTCATATTCTCACTTCCTTCATGGTTCAACACCCTTCTTCGAGACAGCTTTACGGTATTTCTTCCACATCCGCAGGAGCGAGAAAAACAGGCGGGCGTAGCATACCATGCAGTTGGGCTCGTAGTAGCACTGCTTACCGTTGCGACCGTGGTAGAGCCAGCTCATTTTTCATTATCCTCCTCCATGAATTGATCCATGTTTCTTTTTTTCCGAGTTTTTCGTCTTCTCGGTTTATGCTGCGTTAAAAGCGTGCCAAGCAAGCCATAGTACATCTTCTTATAATGCATCCTTTTCTTTTTGCTTCTTCTTTTTTTCGGCATTTTCTCGTTTCCCTCACAAGTATTATCCTCTGCAAGTTTCTGTTGCACCATTAGATTCAACCCTCCTCCATCTTTATTCACCTTCTCACAGTTGGGACAGTTGCACCATTTTCTCGTCCTAATTATTCGCTCCAATTCTTCTGTAGTCAAACTCATTTTTTATCACCTTCCTTGCTGTTCTCATGATGGCTTTTGCTACGATCATGCTGTTCATTATCCAGAATCAATAAAAAGAATCCGATACTAAATGGAACAACAAATAGCATGGTGAGAGGAGCAATTGAAATAGCCCAAGTCCCAAAAATGAGACATAAAAACGCAGTGCAAATTTCTAATATGTCGTAAATCTCTTCAATCTTGGTCATTTTTCATCCCTCACTACCGGCGAGAACGCCAGCATCGCCAGAACCAGCATCCCGAACTCAAGCGGGGCGATGGCGAACAATTTGGAGTTGAAAATTATGGTGGCGAGCCACGAGAAGGCGTAGAGGATGAGGGCCAGGAGCGTGATCGTGTGGCGTTCCTCGTACCAGTATAGAAACATGGCGAGGAAGAGCGAGAGCCAGAGGCAGGCGGAGGCGATCAAGTGGGCGGTGAAGAACGTGTCGACCGGCAGCAGCGCCACCACCACAAGCGCCGTCCCGACCATCTCGAACCTAAGGCAGCGGGAGCACATGAACAGCGCCCCAGAAACTATCAAGCCGACGGCAAAGACCATACAGCTCGGCCAGTTCGACCTCCCCAGATCCGACAGCGAGTTCGGCAGCTGCGGGGCGAGCGGGACGGCGAGGACGATGGAGGCGTAGAGGAGGCACGCACCGAGGACGAGGAAGGCGGTGTTCTTCACTTCGACCACCTGCACTCCTGCCACCTGTCGCAGAGGAAGCCGTTGCCTTCAAGCCAAAACTTGCCGTAGGGGACGTAACGGTTCGATCCTTCGTGCTCGGCGACCCGTTCGCCTGTGACGGAGCAGATCAGGTACACGCCTCCAGTGGAAATGAGGAGGCGCGGGCAGTGCCTGCGGAGCTTCTGGGCTTCGACGGGTAATGTGACCTGTGCTGAGGTGTCCCCACTGCCGGGCGCCGTTGGTTTGGTGACCGAATGAGGCTCCGCGGCAACATAAGGAGGTGAGTGGATAGAGCCTCCGGCAGCGCCATTCGGCGGGGACATCTCAAGGGCAGATACCCTTTCGCTGAGCTTCTCAACTATTCCGAGGGTGTTGGCAACGACGAGATCGATCCGCATACCACCCATGACTGCGCCGACGATCTTGGGAATCTCGTCCACCTTGGTGTCGAGGCGCTCGAAGTACTTCTGGAGCAGGTACGCCCACTCCAGCGACTTCCCCCACGGCGACCCGTCGACATAGCGCCTTATTATGCCGTCCAAGGATGACTCCTCCGGCAATTTAGGGACGCCAGAGGGGAGCGGCACCGAGACGTGCAGTTCGTCGCCGTGCGCCTCAAGGTTTTTCGGATCGATCAGCTCGGCAATCTGCTCATCGGTAAAGCCGTATTTCCTCAGGTGGAGGACGCAGGCTATCCTCCAAGACCACTTGAACGGGAAGATCCTCACCTTTCCATTCTTATAGGCTTGAAGCGACACCTCCTCAGATGTGAAGCCCCACCACCCACGGTTGCCCTTACCGTGCCAAGGGAGGCGCTGCACCAGTTCGGCGGGGATGCTGCCGTTCCACCAGTAGGAGCCGTGGACGTTTATAGGATCGTCCGGCTTGGCGAGGGGCAGAGCGTCTGACGAGCGATCAGACGACCGACTCACCGACCCATCGGTTGTTTTGTCCGATTTATGGTGGAGGCGCGACCATCGTTTTTGGAGGGTGTCGTAGTTCACACGGCACTTGATGGAGGTTCTTTTGATATCGCCATGTATAAAATTGTGGTTTTTCTCGAAGGAAAGGAGTTCCTCTAACGCCCGATCCAAATCGGACATGGGGGGGTCGGTTGATTTTTGTCCGTTATCGGACATCATCATGCCTCCTTCTCGTTCTTCTTAAAACATCGTCCCACGACTTTCTTGCCGGGTGGGTGTTCCAGCGCTTAGAGGTAGGCGTAGGTTAGACCTCCTTCTTGACGACTATGGCGTATTCGTGGGCGAGGGTAGGGACCTCCGGGTGCTTTTTGTAGTAGAGAATCCTCCAAAAGCTCATCTGCCCTAGCCGTAGTTTGTATAGGGCAGTTAGAGAGAAGCCGACCTTTTTCAGAATCAACCAAGTTTGCCAAGGCAGATCCACGACCTTCTTATTTCTTATGAATGGCTTGATGACCACGATGGCGGTTCCGTCCGGCTTGAGGACTTTGAACATCTCGGAGTAAACCTTTAGCATTTCAGATACGTAGGTCTCTTTTTTGAGGTTGCCGATGTTATCTGATAAGTTAGGGTATGTAAGATGTACCTGACTGTGTGGGGGCGCAATCTTTCTACCATCATAGGGGGGGCTTGTAATAACGGCATCTACTTTGGAAGGTTCACCTTCTTGAGAATAACTGTGCTTCTTCGCCGTTCCCTTTTTCCATCTGCCATACTTCTGTTCATTGGCTCCGGCTAATGGACCTTCCTTGTTGTCCGAAACCGTCGCTTCGTAGGGGGGTGACGTGATCACGGCGTCCACACTTCCAAGCGGGAGGTTGCCAAGGTTGCCTTCGCTCATGTTCGATGGTACAAACCTGGCTAGGTCGCCACCCTTGACATAGCCCCTCTTTTGAAGCTCAATGACGTTGGGGTTCTCGGCAGCCGAATTCGTGTATGGCGGACTCATGATTACGACATCAACATTGCCTAAGGGAAGATTGCCGATGTTATTTGTATTTTCAGAATATTGATACACCTGTTTTTCCATCAGCTTAATGAACCCTTCATAATTGAGACCTCCACCTTGTTTTTTATAGGTCGCAAACCACCTTCTCTTTGCCTCTTCCGACCATTTTGAGACGGGGTTCTTTGCGTTCATTGAAGCACCATAGGGCGGGCTTGTTATGGCCACATCCGCCCGTCCCAGCAATTCGCTCAGGCGCCTGGCATCCCCGCAGATGTTCCTTATCCGGCCCTTCGGTGTGATGGTCTGAACCTTCTCGACGTTTTCGCGGGCCTCCTCCATCCATTCATAAAACTTCCTTTCGAGTTCGACGCATACGGCGTTGCGGTTGAGGAGTGCTGAAACCACCCCAGTCGAGCCACTGCCGGACATGGGATCTAGAACCGTATCGCCCTCCTTCGTATGCCTCTCTATAAGGAATTCGAGAAAGTGAGTGTTCATTTTCGCCGGGTGGCTGGTGGCTTGCTTTAGGAAGGGCGAGAACCTTCCGAACCCCGGCGTTGGCTCGAAGCTGAGCTCTTGCGCGGGTATTAGGTTCTCAAGTGCCGAGACGAATTCCACCGATCAGACCCCCTCTTTATCCCAAGTTCTCTGGCACCTTCCACCACACGCGGCCTAAACCCTCGATCAGCCTCCCGCAACCGGCGCACCTGAATAGGCGATCCCTCACCCAGTTGGCGTTGGTCTTTTCGTTGTCCGAGAAGCCGCAGTAAGGGCACCTCCACTTGTTCTCGCCCGCGATGGAAACCTCGTACTCGGCATACAGCCTGAGCCCCCTTGGTTCCACGAAGTCTGCCAAGATTTTTTGTTTCTGTTTCATTCATCCGCCCTCCTTCGGTCTGTTGATCCAATAGATGTTGACGTTCTCACAGTCATCGGCGGCTATGAGCTGGGCACCGCAGGGGCATACCACGACCTCTGTGCGGACGAAGCCATACCCTTCAGATGTCGGCTTCCCCGTGTCGGCGTAAAATTCTGTGGCTTCAGCCCAGAGCGTCCGGGAGTGAGAGCGCCCGCATTTTGGGCAGGTGAAGGATACGCTGCCGACGTTTTTTCTTGGTGTCTTCATGGATCCGCCCTCCATACCAAATGCGCAAAGTCGCCAGGGCGCATCCAGTCGCGCCAGGGTATCATGTAGTAGCGCTCGCCCCCAGGCTCGTAGCCCTCAACCAGAGAGTACTTCACCACTTTGGCGCAGGGCATGAACAGCACCGAGCCGTCCATCTCGTTCACCGACATGAAGGTGAGGTGCGACACGATGCGGTTGACCTTCGCCTCGGCGACCTTCCCCTCGCGGACGAAGAGGCATGGTTCGGCGGTGCGGAAGTGCCTTATGCACCTGCTCAAGGACTGAGCCCTTGTGCAGTCCGAACCGGTGACCTCCACCCACAGCTTCAAGTGGGGGACGTAGAAGTCGGGCGTTGAGCCGACATCGCCGTTCCAGTCGGGCGACATGACGCCGTTCCCGGTGGGGATGACCTCGAAGGGGAAGGTCAGGCGCAGCCATTCTAGGGCGATGCGCTCCCGCGGGTTGCCCTTCCGCTCCCATTCCTGGCAGTAGCGCTCCTTGAAGGTAAGGGCGGACACTTGCTTAATCCTCCTTTTCGGTCAAGCAGTCCTCTGCGTACGGGCATCGCATGAAGCATCTGGGAGGGCAGCTGCACTTGCTGTGGCAGGGAGGGAAGTCCAACAAGCCGTTGCAGAAGTCATCCCACGCGCTCACGGCTCAGACCTCCTGAAACTGAGCAGGATCCGATCCTCCACCCACAGGATCCTGGACTTGCTTTCTTTTCCGTCCGTGTACTCCAGCCAGAAGGGAGCCTTACCCGCGTTGGTCACCAGCAGCCCATCGGGGAGGAGCTTCAGGCGGACCTCTGCGATATCGCCTGCTATTTTTATTCCCTCCCTTTTTCTGAAGGTTTTTTGGTCATTTTTCATCACCAGAACTCTTGAAAAATCCACCAACAAATCCACACAATGCGCCTATGCCGACCATATCAACATGAACAACAGATGGGAATATGGAATGAACACCACTGTCTATCCACGCATTTATGGGCGTTAGAGAGAGTATCCATCCCGCAAACGCTCCGATTAAAGCGCCCCCTATAGCCCATAAAAAAACGATACCAATAGCGCCAAGAATAACGAGTATAGCACCACCAACACTTTCGCTCATTTTCCATCACCTACGCAAATACGAGCTCCTCGTAGACAGACTCCTCCACCTTGTGGGCATTTTCCCTGCACCACTTCAGAACGTCGTCGTAGTCGGGATCGGACTCCTCCGCACGGTAGCCGAACTTGCCTGCCCTGATGGTGAGTCCGTGCTTCGTGGGCTGCCAGAGCTTCTGGCGGTGGGCTTCGGTGAGCTCCTTGAAGGACGAGAAGGTTTCAAGGAAATCGACTTTGGGCACTACTTCACGCCTCCCTTCGTCAGCTGGTCTATGAGCTTGGACGCCTCAGCCTTCGTCTTCGGAGCGTTAACGGTGATCTTCTTATCCTTGGCGATGCGCTGGATGTAAGCCAACTGCTTCTCTGTCGGAGGCTCGTCGCCCTTCGTGAGCGACAAAAACAATTCCTTGCCGCAATAGGGGCACTGCATTTTACGGACTCACTCCCCTTCCCTTCGCCCTCTCGACCTGCTCACGGTAGGCGCGCATGGACTCGTAGCCGTGGTCGCCTTTCATGCGGGAGCCTCCATCCCAAGAGCCTTGCGGAGCAGGTAGTTCACCATCGCCGAGAAATTCGGCATTGGAGCTTGGCTCTTCTGCCGTTCAATGATGGCGGCGTAGACCTCCTCCTCGAAACTCACGCTCTGAATTTTTACCAAATTTATCGCCATACTAACCTTAACATATATAATATAAAAACGTTTCAGTGGATGGAGTGGAATAACCTCATTTCCAGTGGAAAAGAGAAGGTATCATCATAAGGTGCACCGTAAGGTATATATATATGGTGTGCATAGTATAGAGTGGTGATAAAAAATGGAAGAGAAGAAATGTCCGAAATGCGGGGGAAAGATGATGGCATACAACCACTTCGACCCCGATATATGTGAGAACGAGCTGAGGTACGTCTGCGAGGCGTGCGAGAAGAAGCAGGAGGAGCACGAGAAGAAGTACATGGAGTGGTACCAGGGGCAGCAGGACGCTGGCGACGACTGGTGGTGCGACGAATCGAACGAGGACGTGTGGTGACAGCACGTGAAGGCGGACGAATTTCCCCTGACTGGGCGTAAGTGCTACGACTGCGGAAAGAGAATGAGGAAGGTTCCTGACACACATCCGTGCTACTCCGACTACCACTGCTTTTCCTGCCATACGACGTTTCACGTGCCACACTGAGGGATGAGAGATGACCCGCTACAATGGGCGCTCAGTCATAGTGCGCTACTCATCGGGCGTGCACCAGCCGAGAGCCACGCTGACCTTCGCTGGTAAAATCCCGGAAGATGTGCTGGACGAGGTGTACAAGTGGCTCCGCGGTGAGCAGTCGGCGATAAAGGTGAAGAAGCTGCTCACGATCAACGTGGTGGGCTGAATAACACTAGCGTCTGTCCGAGCGGTTTACCCTGCGCTCCGTGTAACGCCTTCCGAACTGTGAAGTCCTTCGTCCTGGTCTTCTCGCCCGGAAGCGGCGATCCATCTTGATAGCCCAACTCGATCTTTTTCTGTGCCTGTGAACTTTTCTATGCCTGCGAACCATATTTTTCACCTCCTATTGTGCCTTCTCGGCGCTCTGGGCGCCCTCTTCCATCCCTTCGTGGCATAGTACGCCCTTCTCTGTTTAGCCGAATGAAACCTGCGCTTTTTACATGGCATTTTGATCACCCCTTCTTTTGACTCATCAGCACGAAGAGGCGGAAGCCCATCACGTCCTCCACGGTCGGCTTTGGCTCCATCTTCCTTCTAATCCTCCACACGTTTTTTCACTCCCCACAAGACTCCGAGGCTGAC
>Ga0315282_10005267_pt1 | contig 22108 bp, 22 predicted proteins | sample YL17G07_20_MG_FD_203693 | JGI IMG/M metagenome (GOLD analysis project Ga0315282, IMG submission 203693) | Sediment microbial communities from Yellowstone Lake, YNP, Wyoming, USA - YL17G07_20 | ecosystem: Environmental > Aquatic > Freshwater > Lake > Sediment | place: USA: Wyoming | collected... | reverse complement strand
ACCAGGCAGATGCATTGAAAGGAGAATTGGAAAATTCCAAATTACAAAGGTCAAATTACAAATGAATGCCAAAGTTCAAATGTCAAATTAATAAAATGATAAAAATTTTCATTTTATTTGAACTTTGATGGCCTCGTAAAAAGTCTATCAATCTGTCACTCCTGCCCCGTATCAAGTACGGGGTAAACTCCAGCAGGAGTCCAGCCGCCGGCCCATAGGGCCTATGGCCCGGAGGGAAGTATTTGAATTCACTGGATTCCCGTTTTCACGGGAATGACGATAATGGGCTGAATCAGACTTTTTACGAATTCATTAACTTTGGATTTTGACATTTGAAATTCTGGTTAAGATATGACGGTATTAGAACTCCTCAATGGGTCGACCAATTATTTGAAGGGCCATCAGATTGAAAATCCTCGGCTGAATGCAGAACTCCTTCTAGCCCGGTCTCTAAATCTCAGCAGGGAGGAGCTCTATATCCACCTCCACGGCTCACTCAAGGAGAGGGAGAAAGAAGCCTTGGAGAAGTTGGTCCAGAGAAGAATTTCAGGAGAACCTCTTCAATACATTTTAGAACATCAGGAGTTTTGGTCAATCGATTTTAAAGTGGATCCTCGCGTCCTTATTCCAAGACCGGAGACAGAACTTTTGGTTGAACAAAGCCTCTTGATCCTCTCTGAAAATTCTTTCAAACGAGTCCCCTCTGTTCTCGAAATAGGTACGGGAAGCGGTGCGATCGCCATCGCCTTAGCGAAAGAGGTGAAAATAATCTTTCTGATAGCCACCGATATCTCACAAGACGCTCTTGTATTAGCCAAGGAGAATGCTAAATCTGCGGGCGTCCAGCATCAGATAAAATTTGTGAATGGCGATCTCTTTGGTCCACTTCGTCCTTCAAAAGAGAGAAAGCTTTTCGATCTTATTCTCTCTAATCCTCCCTATATTATTCGTCCCGAGATCGGGTCATTGGCCAAAGAGGTGAGGGATTATGAACCGATCATCGCTTTGGATGGAGGAGAAGATGGATTGGAGTTTTACCGACGCCTCATTTCCCAAGCCCCTTTTTATCTAAGGGAAGGAGGATGGCTCCTATTGGAAATAGGGCAGGATCAGAGTCTAAGGGTTTCTAAGCTGATGGAGGAGGGAGGTCATTTTTTAAATCCCGAGTGCATTCCAGATCTGTCTGGAATTGAGAGGATGGTGAAAGCACAGAAAAAATAATCCCCTCATTTCCCCCCTTTAGTAAGGGACTGTGTCACAATGAGGGAGATGCTATGTTTGTCATTCTGAACCCTTCGCCATGTGTCACCCTGACCCTGAGTGAACCGAAGGGGAAGGGTCTCGCTTTTTGGCTCAGTGTAAACTCCGTGAAGAATCTCATAGAATCAAAAAGTTACAAAACAGAGATTCTTCGGCTAACGCCTCAGAATGACATTGCGACACAGGCTCTAAGGGGGGTGGGAGGATTGATAAGGAGTTTCGATGGATAAAATCGTCATACGGGGCGGGGAAAGGTTGATTGGCGAAGTGGAGGTGAGTGGTTCAAAGAACGCCACCCTTCCCATCTTTGTCTCCTGCCTCCTGAGCCAGGGAGACAATCTATTCTATAATGTTCCCCACCTGAGAGATGTACAGACCATTATCAAGGTTCTTAAAAATCTCGGAGTGAAAGTATCGGAGAAAAATGGGGTTTATCAAATTAATGCCACAGAGATATCCAACGATGAAGCTCCCTATGATTTGGTAAAGACAATGAGGGCATCCATTCTCGTCTTAGGCCCCTTGGTGGCTCGCATGAAGAAGGCCACCGTTTCTCTTCCGGGAGGATGTGCTATTGGCGCGCGGCCAATCAATCTCCATCTCATGGGGCTTGAAGCCATGGGGGCAAAGATCGAACTCCGTCATGGATACATCGAGGCCAAAGCCGATGTTTTGAAGGGAGCGAATATCTCCTTTGACACCGTCACCGTCACCGGGACCGAGAATCTGATGATGGCTGCTACGCTCGCCAAGGGAAAGACCACTTTGCAAAATACAGCCGTGGAGCCTGAGGTGGTTGATTTAGCGAATGTCCTGAATAAAATGGGCGCAAGGATCAATGGTGCAGGAACGAGTTTGATCGAGATCGAAGGCGTGGAGTCGCTTCATGCCGTTGAGCATACGATCATCCCGGATCGAATCGAAGCCGGGACATTGATGGTGGCAGCTGGACTGACGCGCGGAAACATAAAGATTCTCCATTGTCCTCTTTCCGAGATGGAGATGGTTGTCCATAAATTAAGGGAATCGGGCATGGAGATCGAATCCGAAGGAGATGGAGTCAGGGCAGTGGGTATGAAGAGAATCCGCAGTGTGGATATCAGGACGCAACCTTATCCCGGATTCCCAACGGATATGCAGGCCCAGTTCATGGTCTTGATGTCCTTGGCGAGAGGGTTGAGTGTCATTTCTGAAACCATCTTCGAAAATCGATTCATCCATGTGAGCGAACTGAGAAGAATGGGAGCGGATGTTCGGATCCAAGGCGATTCAGCGATTATTCAGGGTGTAGAAAGCTTAAGTGGAGCAACGGTGATGGCGACCGATTTAAGGGCCAGTGCCTCCCTCATCCTGGCTGGATTGGCTGCAGAGGGTGTGACAGTGGTCTCCAGGGTCTATCACTTAGACCGAGGGTATGAGGGCTTGGACAAAAAATTGGCCAAACTCGGAGCGAATATAAAGCGGGTGAAAGAGGGGGACTGAAATTTCGGATTGGCGATTGCGCCTGCCTGCCGGTAGGCAGGGATTGCGGAATGAAAAACAGATCATTCAAAGAGGCTTTCTAATGAAGATTCTTAGGGTAGGAGAAAAAGGATTTGATCGATACCTCTACGAAGTGGAAGGGAGAATAGCTCAAGATGGCCTTCGCCTCGAGAGGGAAGTTCGTTCCATATTAAGAGATGTGAGGAAGCGAGGGGATAAGGCCCTCGTTCATTACACTCAAATCTTCGACGGCTTGCGAATTCCGATTCATCAGTTTCAAGTGAAGAGAAGTGAAGTGAGAGAAGCTTACAAGAAAGTCCCTCGGGATTTTTTAGGAACACTCCAGCAGGCAACTCGACGCATCCGGAAGTTTCAACAACTTCTGAGTAAAAAATTGGTCACATCATTGAAGGAAGAGGAGAAAGGAATCCGGCTTAGGCAGGTGATGAGACCTTTAGAGAGGGTAGGGATCTATGTTCCTGGTGGAAAGGCCTCTTATCCTTCGACCGTTCTCATGGCCGCCATCCCTGCAAGGGTGGTAGGCGTTCAGGAAATTCTCATGGTCACTCCCCCTCGGAAGGAGGGGATCAGCCCTGCTGTCCTGGTCGCAGCGGATTTAGCAGGGGTTGATCGAATCTATCGGATAGGAGGGGTTCAGGCCATCGCCGCTCTCGCCTATGGGACGAAATCGATCCCCAAGGTGGATAAGATTGTTGGACCAGGAAATCAATATGTGACTACGGCTAAAAGATTGGTCTATGGCGATGTGGATATAGATATGGTGGCTGGACCAAGCGAGATTGTGATCGTCTCCGATGAGAGCACGCCTCCTTCCTTTGTCGCAGCAGATCTGATCTCCCAGGCTGAGCATGATGAAATGACCCTCACCATTCTGATTACCAACTCTGAGGCATTCGGAAGGGAGGTAAAGAAGGAAGTGGTGAGGCAACTCTTTTCTTTGAAACGAAAAAAAGTCGCCTCTGCAAGCCTTCGTAGAAGAGGCGCCATTCTGATCGTCAAAGATCTCGACCAGGCGATGAAGTTGGTGAACCGGATTGCTCCCGAACATTTAGAACTTGCCGTTTCGAGACCTCTGTCCTTGATAAAAAGTTTGAAACACGCAGGTGCCGTCTTTCTTGGACCCCATACTCCTGAGGCCATTGGAGATTATATGGCTGGCCCCAACCATATTCTTCCTACCGCGGGCACAGCTCGATTCTCTTCGCCCCTAGGTGTGGAGGATTTTATCAAGAGGACCAACTTGATAAGTTTTACACGGAGTGCATTAAAACGGTTTGAGAAAGATGTAAAGAGATTTGCGGAGTGGGAAGGATTGGAAGGACACTATCAATCGGTTCAGAAGAGGATGAAGAGACCATGACAAAAGATCAAAACCGAGATCCCGAATCAAGTTCGGGATGACAAAGGACAAAAAGCCTTTTATTGTCATGCTGAATTTATTTCAGCATCTCGTGAATTAGATCTCAGGGTAGGGAGAAAAGATGAAGAGACATCGTAAGGCAGAGGTGAGGCGGAAGACAAAGGAGACAGCAGTCGTCTTAAAACTGAATCTCGATGGGTCCGGAAAACATTCGATCGAAACAGGAATTCCTTTCTTCGATCATATGCTCAGTCTCCTAACCCATCACAGCCGTATGGACCTCTCCCTCAAGGCAAAGGGCGACATTGGTGTGGATGCTCACCATACCGTGGAAGATGTGGGTATCTGTCTGGGGGATGGGATCAGAAAGGCTCTTGGAGAGGCGAAGGGAATCCAAAGATATGGAGCGGCCGTGATTCCGATGGATGAGACTTTAGTCTCCATCGCCATGGACTTTTCGATGAGGCCTTGTCTGGTCTTTCAGATGAAGCTAAGAAGATCGAAAATTGGAACCTTTGACCCCGAGTTAGTGGAGGAGTTCTTCAAGGCTCTTGGCAACCATGCGAGGATCACCCTTCACATCAATCTTCTTTATGGAAGAAACAGTCATCATATGGTAGAAGCTGTGTTCAAGGGATTTGGAAGAGCGTTGAGGGAGGCAGTTTCTTTTGATGAGCGAGCCCCTCAAATCCCATCAACGAAAGGGATTCTATGAATCAAAAGGATTCAAGGGGTCCAGGGTTCAAGCGGTCAAGTGAAATGCTTTCTTTAAATTACTAAAACTTGAACCCATGAACCCTTGAATCCTTGAACCCTGATATTCAGTGAGAGAACCATGACTTCAAAGATCGTCATTATCGACTACGGGATGGGGAATCTCAGAAATGTACAGAAGGGTTTTGAGAAGATTGGTTTTGAAGCAAAATTGACCCGTAGCAAGAAGGAGATTGGAAAAGCTTCAGCCGTTGTGCTTCCAGGGGTGGGGGCGTTTAAGGATTGTATGGAGAATCTGGAAAATCATGGGCTCGTCGAACCTCTGCTCCGATCCATTGAAAAAGGGAAGCCCTATTTAGGTATCTGCCTTGGGCTCCAGATTCTTTTTTCTGAAAGTGAAGAATTTGGAGCCCACAAAGGACTGGATATGATCAGAGGAAAAGTGGTGAAATTCAGGCCTGACCCAGAGCATAAGGTTCCCCATATGGGTTGGAATACGATTGAGAAGGAGAAAGAGGTTCCCATGCTCCAGGGTGTAGAGAGTGGTGATTTCTTCTATTTTGTCCACTCCTATTATGTCATTCCAGAGGAGTCAAAGTGGATCTCCACTTTGACTACCTATGGCAAACCCTTTGTTTCCAGCATCTGGAAGGAGAACCTCTTTGCCACACAATTCCATCCGGAGAAGAGTCAGCAGAAGGGTTTGAGGATATTGGAGAACTTTGTGAAAATGCTATAAACGATGCTATTGGTCACCTAATTTATCGGTTGTCATCCCGAACTTGTTTCGGGATCTCGCTTTTGCAAGATTAATGTAGAGATGCTGAAATAAATTCATGACAGATCGATGTGGAAGGAGCGATCGATGAATGAAGTTAGAGTAGGGGAGATTCGAATTGGGAAGGGAAATCCCTTGGTGTTGATCGCAGGTCCATGCGTTATTGAGAATGAAGAGATTACCTTTACGACAGCCGAGAAACTGAAAGAGATATGCAATCACTTAGGCATTTCTCTTATTTTTAAGAGTTCGTATGACAAGGCAAACAGAACCTCCGGATCCTCCTTCAGGGGACCCGGGATAGATCAGGGACTAAAGATGTTAAGCGATGTCAGGAAGAAATTTTCTATACCCGTGATTTCTGATGTCCACTCCGTTGATGAAGTAAGGCCTGCCTCAGAAGTCCTGGATGCGCTTCAGATACCGGCCTTTTTATGTAGACAGACAGATTTAATTCTCTCTTCCTCGCGGACCGGGAAGCCCGTCAATATCAAGAAAGGGCAGTTTCTCGCACCCTGGGATGTAAAGAATATCATAGAAAAGTTCACCTCCACAGGGAATCAGAATCTATTGATTACAGAGCGAGGGACTTCTTTTGGATACCATAACCTCATTGTCGACTTTAGAGGATTTCCCGTTATTCGATCCTTTGGATTCCCTGTTCTATTTGACGTGACCCATAGTCTTCAACTGCCTAGCGGGCTGGGGAGTTCCTCTGGCGGACAGAGAGAATTTGCTTCGCCTTTAGCCCGGGCAGCGGTGGCTACGGGTGTCGATGGGCTGTTCATAGAAGTCCATCCTGATCCAACGCATGCCCTTTCTGATGCCTCTACCATGATTTCACTCCACGAAATAGAGGGACTGCTCCAGCAGACCAAGGCCATTCATGATATGATAAGGAAATGGGGGATTGCTTGAGATGGGGGGAATAGAGGAGAGAATTCAACGGATCAAGATGCTTATTATAGATGTAGATGGTGTGATGACCGATGGAGGGATCATCCTTGGTCCCGGTTCCATTGAGCTAAAAAGGTTCCATGCCCGTGATGGAATGGGTGTCACCTTGGCAAAGGCCGCTGGTTTAATGGTCGGGATCCTTACCAGCAGGGACTCGGAAGTGGTGAGAAGAAGGGCGAGTGAGCTTGAAATAGATGAAGTCCAGCAGGGGTTCTTTCATAAGGAGGAAGGCTATCAGGCAATCCTAAAAAGGCATGGCCTCAGGGAAGAAGAAGTCGCTTATATCGGTGATGATATTCTGGATATTCCTATCCTGAGGAGGACTGGATTTTCAATCTGTGTTGCAGATGGCGCTGATGAGGCAAAACAGGTTTCACACTATGTCACACAGAAGAAAGGGGGTGAGGGCGCTGTAAGGGAAGTTGTGGAGATGCTTCTCAATGGACTGGGCAAGAAAGAAGAGGCGATCGTCTCCATCCTCAGCCCTTCAAAGAACAGCGCCAAAAAGTGAGAAAGATGAAAAAGATGCTGGGAACTCGGTCGATGTGGGGCTTTCTTTTCGTAGTCTTGACATTGGGATTGACGCCCCTCTGGATGTCAGAAGTGAGGGCAGAGATGAAGCCTGGTTTGGCCATCCTGCCGTTTTTTATTGAAAGGGGGGGGGATCCGGGAAGAGGGGTTGTCTGTCCCTTTTGTAAAAGAATCTACCGGAAGGGGGATATATTACCTGGCTCACAAAATACTCTGACTCGACTTCTCCAAGAGAAGGTGGAGGCCATGGGGACATTCAACGTCCTTCTCCTGGAAAAAGTGGGAGAAGCCCTTTCCCAAAGCGAGAGAAGACAGTTTGAAATAAAACCTATGCACTCATCCATCCGGTTAGGAAATACATTGAACATGAATTTCATTTTCGTTGGATATCTCTTCCGTTTTGAGGAAAGGATTGGATCTTCTATTGGCGCAGAGAAACCTGCCTCGGTAGGTTTCGATGTCCATCTCATCCGGTTGAGGGATGAGAAGATTGTTTGGGAAGGAAAATTCGATGAGACGCAAAGACCTCTCAGTGAAAACCTATTTAAGATTGGGTCCTTCGTCAGAAGAAAAGCTTCTTGGCTTACCGCAGAAGAGCTCTCGAGCGTGGGAATGGAGGAGATGTTAAAACGCTTCCCTGGGCTAAAAGAATTGGAGGAATGATCATTTCAAAATTAGCACTGCAAAATTCAAAGTTAACATTGACATTTTACAACTTACATTTTTCATTTTGCACTTTTAATTGAGGATTGACTATGATCGTCATCCCTGCAGTGGACCTGAAGGATGGGAAATGTGTCAGGCTTTCTCAAGGCAGAATGGATCAGGAATCAGTCTATTCAGAACATCCTGTTGAAATGGCCAAGCATTGGGAGTCAAGAGGAGCAGAGAGGCTCCATGTGGTGGATCTTAATGGAGCTATGGCGGGGAAGCCCTTTCATCGATCTCTGATCAAGGAGATCAACCAATCCGTCCATATTCCGATAGAGGTGGGCGGAGGTATTCGTGATTTCGCCACCGTCGAGGATTATCTTTCTTCTGGAGTGAATTGGGTGATCTTAGGAACAGCCGCTTTTCAAAATCGTTCCTTAATTGAGGAAGCCTGCCATCACTTTCCTGAAAGGGTGATCCTCGGGATCGACGCTAAAGGAGGAAGGGTGGCGGTCCAGGGTTGGAAGGAGGTGGTTTCTTTAGAAGCGACCGATTTGGCAAAGCAGTTTGAAGGGATGGGTCTTTCAGCAGTCGTCTTTACAGATATCGAGAGAGATGGGATGGGCACAGGTTTAAACTTTCAGTCGACCAAAAATTTAACTCAATTCACTTCGATTCCGGTGATTGCTTCAGGGGGAGTTTCGCAAATTGAAGACATTAAACATCTCTTGGAATTAGAACCGGATGGGGTCATCGGAGTGATTGTAGGTCGCGCCCTCTACACAAAGTGCCTCGATCTGGAGGAAGCTATACGAATTACCAAATCCCCCCGCTCCCCCCTTTACTAAAGGGAAGGTGTGAAAAAATCGGGAATGCCGGTCGGGCAGGAATATCTTCAAAGTTTTACAATTGCGGTCCTTTTGAAGGTAGAGGTAATAAGGCTCTGCAAATAAAGACGATTATTGAAGTTTTTCATCGTGAGTAGTTAACGCGAAAATGTACCGCTGTAAAACTTTTCCGATACCCCTACCCGCCCTCTCAGCTTGAAGCAATTTTTTCACAGCTTCAGGGGGGTTGGAGGGGATTCAGCATTTATGGGAAGGCGTGCTTAAGATGCTGGCAAAACGGATTATCCCCTGTCTGGATGTAAAAAGCGGAAGGGTAGTGAAAGGAACTCAGTTTGTAGACCTGAAGGATGCCGGCGATCCGGTTGAGAATGCCAAGGTTTATGACGAGCAGGGTGCGGATGAAATCGCCTTTTTAGATATCACGGCTTCGTATGAGGAGAGGGATATTCTTATTGATATTGTTCGCAGGACAGCGGAGGAAATCTTTATTCCTCTCACGGTAGGAGGCGGGGTCAGACGTTTGGAGGATATTCGGAAACTTCTTAAAGCTGGAGCGGATAAGGTATCGATCAATACGGCTGCAGTCAGGGATCCATCTTTTGTAGAAAGGGCCTCGAAACGTTTTGGGAGCCAGTGTATTGTCATCGCCATTGATGCAAAAAGAAAAGGGGAGAGCTGGGAAATTTTCACCCATGGAGGAAAGGTTCCCACAGAAATAGATGCAGTTCTTTGGGCAAAGAGAGTGGAGGAAATGGGAGCGGGCGAGATCTTACTGACGAGCATGGATCGGGATGGAACAAAGGATGGCTACGACATTGAATTGACACGAATCATTTCAGAGCAGGTGAGTATCCCTGTCATTGCCTCTGGGGGTGTTGGTAAACTTGAGCATCTTTATGAAGGACTGGTTTTTGGAAAGGCTGATGCAGTGCTTGCAGCATCCATTTTCCATTATCGGGAATATACCGTTGCTCAGGTCAAATCGTTTCTGAAAGAAAAGGGAGTCGTCGTTAGACTCTAAATGAAGGGTTCCAGTGGCCTAGGGTTCGAGGGTTCAGGTGAAAACCTCTAAAAATTAATTTTACTTGAATCCTTGAATCCTTGAATCCTTGAATCCTTGAATCCTTGAATCCTTGAACCCTTAGATATGATCAGCCGTTTCTTCCTATTTGTTGCTACGGGTTTTGGCGTGGGTTACTCTCCCATTGCCCCAGGGACTCTGGGAACCCTCATCGCCCTCCCTCTCTATTATTTTCTTTCAGAAATTTCTTCACCCCTCTATGAAATCACTCTCATCGGTTTTTTCTTTCTCTCCGTTTGGATTTCAGAAAATGCTGAGATATTTTTTGGGAAAAAAGATGATCAAAGGATCGTCATCGATGAGATGATGGGTTTTCTCATCACCATGCTCTGGGTTCCCAAAACAACTCGCTTCATCCTCATCGGTTTTTTTCTCTTCCGGTTTTTCGATATTCTCAAACCATTTCCTATCCGCCGTCTTGAGAAAAAATTTAAGGGAGGATTTGGGGTCGTGTTAGATGATGTGATGGCAGGGGTCTATGGGAATATCATTCTTCATTTTTTATACACTATAATATAGGCCCATTATTGCCTGTCATTCCGGGCTTGACCCGGAATCCAGTTCTTTTCTGGATTCACACTGGAGTTTACCCCGTACTTGATACGGGGCGGGAAGGACCTGCTTTATCACGATTAATTTCGTCATCATATAGATGGAAAGGATTTATCCATGAAGAAATTAGAAAAGATCATTGGAGATTATTTGAGAGAAAGGGGATGGACGGTCTCGATTGCAGAATCTTGTACGGGAGGATTAATTTGCGATCTTATCACCAATGTGCCAGGGAGCTCCGACTACTTTGAGGGAGGAATGGTTACCTACAGCAACGAATCAAAGGCAAGGCACTTAGGAATTCCACTGGATGATATCAAGAGGTACGGAGCTGTGAGTCCACAGGTGGCGAGGAAGATGGCTCAAGGAGTTCGAAAAACCTTTGGCACAACATTCGGGTTATCCACCACAGGTGTGGCAGGACCCACTGGGGGAACCAAGAGATCTCCCGTCGGGAGAGTTTTCATCGGATTGACTGCAGGAAGAAAGGTTTGGGTGAAGAAATTAGACTTAAAGGGGACCCGCAGAGCGATAAAAGAAAAAGCCACTGATAAGGCCCTGCAGTTTTTTTATGAGATACTGATACACGGGGACCTCGTAGCGAAGAAAGCCGATAATTAACCCCTAACTGAGGAGTGTACGAAGCGCGAAGTTGGGGTTTCTACTTTCTATATGATCTGAAGATTTATGATGAAAGATATGAAAGAAAGGATAATGCCCGGCTCACACGCCGATAACGTCCAGCCTTCTTAGGCGGGTGCAGTGCGTCGTTCGGTTCCTATCTCTCTCCAAACGGATCGCGTTGGATGTGAGCCGCACCACCGTGCGGCGGCGTCACAGTTCAGCATTGCATTACGGTACTATGCCGATAATCAGGAGGGGTACAGGGGGACTGGTTCGGCCATGCCGGAGGATGTTGTACACCTCGCCTTCGTAGTAGGCGATGCCGGTTGACAGCATGCGTCCACCTGCGGGGTCTTTGGACATGGCCTTCATCGGAAGTATCTCGACACCCACATGGATGATGCCACCGGAGTAAAAGAGGAGGTGCTTCACAAACAGGTCGAAAGCGACGAAGGGGTACTTCCCAAATTGCACCTCAACCGCAATCTGGCTCTTTACAAAGTCCGTCTGTTTGTATGACTTAATAGGCGAAGCAACACCATGCTGCAAGAGGTACTTCTTTTGTTCCTTGGGTGACAGTCGGATCATCTCCTCCATTTGAGAGCGGTTGGTCGTGACATAGTAGCTGTATCGGCTCTCGTTCCATTCGGCGGCATTGAAAAGCCTGACGAATTCTTTATTCAATGCCTTCGGGCTGTAAAGGCATTTCCCGCGCATCGTTTTCTCGCGGCTACGCTTGGTCCGACATGCTTCAGCATCAACCCCGGCGATTACGTCCTTGATCTCCTGGTACAAACCTGGCTGACGCGCAATGAGGTACTCCTCCCCGTTGAGATGGGAATAGGTTTCTATAATTTTCATTTTGTCCGGTACCTAACTTTCCTCTCTTTAATCAACAAGAGTTGTTTCAAATTTTTTGAATTGGTCCAGGGCGCTGCAGTTAGACTATTTCCCGCCTCGATTGGGTCATATACAGGTCTGTTCATCGGCCGTGTTTTTAATGTTCCAGCAAGTTCTTGTTGGATTCTATCCTTAGCCAATTCAATATACTTGGGAACAACCTCTGCACCCGCTCCACGGCGATTGTGGCGAATAGCGGCGATGATTGAAGTACCAGTGCCAAGGAATGGATCTAAAACCCAATCTCCTTCGTTTGTCATTGAAAGAATAAGACGTTCTATCAATTCCACGGGAAACTGACAGGGATGTTCAGTCTTTTCAACGTGGTTACTCTTGACATTAGGGATGACCCATAAATCTCCTGGGTTCTTGCCGAGAGGGTTGGATGAGTATTTTCCAACATTTGGTCCCTTGAAGTATTTCTTACCTGGGTACTTCTGCGGCACTCTGACTGGGTCGAGATTGAATGCGTATCCATCAGATTTTGTGAACCATATGATGGTTTCATATCGTCCTGAAAATCGACGACTACAATGCAAGCCATGTTCGAAATGCCAGATGATTCGATTCCTCATTTTTAGATCCAAGCCAGTGAAGATTGGATATAGTACTGTATCCAAAGGAATAATGGCACCATTGTCCACATAATTTCCAACCTGCCAACAAATACTGCCATTGGGGGATAGACATCTTACACATTCTCGTATAATAGCCTCCTGTTGTTCGAGGTAGGATCCCAGCTTGAGTCGCTTTTCATATTCTTTCCCAATATTATAAGGTGGTGAGGTGACAACAAGTTTTAATGATTGATCCGGGATGGTCTTCAGCAATTCCAAGCAATCACCCGGATAAACAACTATGTGCTCTGATAAGGCAAATTTCTGAACTATTCTTCTTTTGTCAAACATAGCATTATGATAATAAAATGGAGCTTTGGAGTCAATCGATTCATTTTCATTGATTTAGGGTTATTAATTGTCAAACATCGGTTGTAAGATACACCTTTTTCAAGAAATCGGGAATAGAAAATTTTAGGGAAGCAATCCACTTATACCTAAACTTGCTGTAATCCAAAGGCTACTCCTTCCTGATCATGTCGATTAATTTATCAAGGTCTTCAGGAGTAGGTTTTTCGCTCCTTATGGTTCGGAAGAATATCGGCAGCGAGTTTAATACCTTTTCATCTGACAGAATATCTTCTGGTATGATGCCAGCATCAATATTCGCCTTGTCTTGCATTTCTTTCCATAAGGGAGAGCCGAATTTGATGCCCAGCACCTGAGCTATTTTTCTTAATTTTTCTTCATCCTGCGGGGGTGCAAGCAAGCCGCGTTCAACTTTACTCCAGTTACTGGCATCTATTTCTATCCGTTTGCAGAATTCTCTTAGGCTTACGCCCTTAGCAATTCTTCTTTCCTTTATGAATTCTCCAAACATTTTACTTTCCCTCCTTCCCATTTTTTCTCTTCTGTTATTCCTGATAGTGTGGTATAATTTTTACCATGTGGTAATATTAATACCACACATTGAAAAAGTCAAGAGAATTCTTAAATTGAATTAACTTCTGGACAGAATACGGAATTCGCGATACAACTGCAAAGAATTTTCAAGAAAAGTAGATTTGTGAATCTTTTCTTCTTGAAATTTTATTCTTTTGGCCCATAATAGATAAAGACGAAGGTTAAGGTTTAGGTTAAGAAGCCAGTTTGGATTAGGTTCAGAGAGAAGATTACTCAAGAAGACGCTATGCGCTATGCCTGCCTGCGCGTAGCCGCTCTCGCCTGCCAAAGAACTTGTTCGGCGAAGGGAGGCCCTCTGCGCTTTGCGGTTAAATTGGGAAGGAGGATGGGTCGATGAAACTCGAGAGGTTTGAAGGTTGTTGGACAGCCATGATAACGCCTTTTAATCGGAAAGGGGAGGTCGATTTTGAGGGGCTTGAGAAAAATGTCCAGTTCCTCGTCGAGAATGGGTCAAACCTCGTCCCCACTGGAACGACAGGGGAATCCCCCACGTTGGACTGGAGGGAACACGACCGGGTGATTACAAAGACGGTTAAATTGGCAAAAGGTAAAGTCTTTGTTGTTGCAGGCACAGGTTCAAATTCAACCAATGAGGCGATGAGAGGGTCAAAACATGCTGTCGAAGTGGGCGCCCAGGGGGTACTGCTGGTAGATTGTTATTATAACGGGCCATCCTCCCTCGAACTGAGAACACAATATTATGAAATAATTGCAAAGGCCTTCCGGAAGGCCTTTGTTGTGCCTTATGTCATCCCTGGAAGGACAGGGACGAAATTGGAAGTGGAGGATCTGGCCATTCTTCATCGCAAATATAGGAATGTGAGGTCTGTGAAGGAAGCCACTGGAGATCTCGAGCGGATGGCCAAGACGAGAACCCTGTGTGGAGAGGACTTTGATATTCTTTCCGGAGATGACGATAAAACCTTTGAGATGATGACCCGGAATAACATTCGTGCTTCTGGTGTGGTCTCGGTAATATCGAATATTGTTCCAGGACCTATTGGTGAGATGGTGAAAGCAATACAGAATGGAAATATGGAGAGGGCCAATCGGCTAAAAGATATTCTCGATCCCCTTTTCAAAGTGGTGACGGTCAATACCATCGAATCTTATGAAGGATTTGACGTCCCATGTAAATTTAGAAACCCATTAGCGATCAAGAATGTGATGAAAGGTCTTGGTTTGCCATCCGGGCCCAATCGTCCACCTCTTGGAAAGATGACGCCTAAAGGAGTGGAGGTCGTTAGAAATGCCCTTAAAGAGGTTTATGGAAAGGATAAAGAGGTGTTCAGGCCTCTTGAAAAATTTTATAAAATCAATGTCGAAGAGCGGCTCTCCAACGATCGTTATTGGAAATAATTGATCTTTGGTATGAGATGAAAGGTCAGAAAGGCCTGTCTCCGGAACAAGAGATAGGCCTTTTTATTAGTACTTCCAAGGGGTTTTTCTCATTGACTTTTTTAATAGTTATGTTAACATCAAAGAACAATAATCCCCCCTCGCCCCCCTTTATTAAAGGGGGGTTGGAGGGATTATGAAGGGGTTTTTGATTGATTCGATCCTTTCTGGCAATTGAGCTTCCGAAGCCGATCCTCAAAAAGATTGAGGAGGTCCAGGGAGACTTAAGATCAACCCATGCAGATGTGCGGTGGGTGAGTCCTGAAAAGATCCACCTCACTCTAAAATTTTTTGGAAATATAGAAGAGTCGAGGATTGACCCCATCTTCAAATCCATTGAAGAACCGATCCGGGACACCTCACCATTTTCTCTCAAGGTGAGAGGGGTAGGGGCCTTTCCTCAATTGAATAACCCAAGGGTGATCTGGATGGGATTGGTGGATGGGAAGGAAGCCCTCGCCTCGTTTCAGAAACAAATAGAGAAGCAATTAGAAAAAATTGGGTTTCAGCCTGAAGACCGTCCCCTCCATCCTCACCTGACCTTAGGAAGGATGAAATCGAGCAGGGGGAAAAGAGAGTTAGTGGAGAAAATGGAGAAACATAAAGAGGAGGAATTTGGAGATTTTCAGGTGGACAGGGTGGTTTTATTTAAAAGCGATTTGAGACCAACAGGTCCGATTTATACGCCATTGAAAGAGATGAAATTAGGAGGCCAATGAATAGCATAGCGCAGAGCGCATAGAGCATAGCGTTAAAAACCTTTAAAACCATTTGTGCAGTGCGCCTTACGAACCCGTTGGACCAGAGACTAGGAGAGAGATGATGAAAGTAGATCCAAAGGTAGACTCAAAAGTTGATTCAAGTAAAGGTAAGGCAGTGGATTTGGCCGTCACCCAGATCGAAAGGCAATACGGGAAAGGCGCCATTATGAAATTGGGTGCGGAAGCAATACTCGGAGAGATTCCGATCATCTCCACAGGATCCCTCTCCTTAGATCTTGCCCTGGGGGTTGGAGGATTGCCCAAGGGACGGGTGGTGGAGATTTTCGGGCCCGAGGCCTCAGGTAAGACGACCTTAGCCCTCCATGTCGTAGCGGAAGCGCAGAAGAAGGGAGGCATTGCTGCCTTCATTGATGCAGAGCATGCCTTGGATGTTAAATACGCAAAGAACTTGGGCGTAAAAATCGATGATCTTCTCATCTCCCAGCCAGACACTGGAGAACAGGCATTAGAGATTACAGAGATTCTGGTTCGGAGTGGCGCTGTGGATGTGATCGTCGTCGACTCTGTGGCTGCTCTGGTTCCTAAAGCAGAAATTGAGGGGGAGATGGGCGATGCCCATATGGGACTTCAAGCCAGGTTGATGTCTCAGGCCCTGAGAAAATTGACTGCCACCATCAGCAAGTCGAATACGATCGTGGTCTTCGTCAACCAGATTCGGATGAAGATCGGAGTCATGTTCGGAAATCCGGAGACGACCACTGGAGGCAATGCTCTCAAATTTTACTCCTCTGTTCGGCTTGATATCCGACGAATCGCCTCCATCAAGCAGGGCCAGGAGGTGATTGGCTGCCGGACAAAGGTTCGTGTGGTGAAGAACAAAGTGGCCCCTCCGTTCAAAGAGGTAGAGTTCGACCTCATTTACGGAGAGGGTATTTCAAAGGAGGGAGATGTCCTCGACCTGGCCGTGGAGAAGAATATCGTTGAGAAGAGCGGGACTTGGTATGCCTATGAAGGCCAACGCATCGGTCAGGGAAGGGAGAATGCAAAGCAGTTTTTAAAAGAGAATCCTAAAGTCCTGGAGCAGATGGAGAAAGAGATCCTTGAGAATTTTCGCATCTCCAAAGCGGGACCGATAGGATGAGACAAGGAAGGAGAAAAAGATGGATTTAAATCAGATCCTATTGGAAGCCCTTTCCCAGGAAGCTTCTGACGTACATATCAAGGAAGGGGCTCCCCCGATCTTCAGAGTCAATGGCACCTTGAGACACTGGGATAAAATGAAGCCCTTCGATCATAATGACTTGTCGAAGATGGCCTTCGGTTTGATGAACGACTGGCAGAAGGAACGGTTTATCAAGAATCGAGAGGTGGACATGGGTTATGAGGTCTATGGTCTGGGACGATTTCGAGTCAATGTCTTCCAACAAAGAGGAAAGCTCAGGATTGCCCTCCGAATCGTGCCTTATCAGATCAAGACCTTAGAGGAACTCCATCTGCCTTCTGTGCTCCGAAGTATTTCTTTAGAGCAAAGAGGCCTTATCCTCTGTACAGGGACGACCGGAAGCGGAAAGTCTACCACATTGGCCTCGATGATAGATATCATCAACAACGAAAGAAATTGCCACATCATTACCATTGAGGACCCCATCGAATTTATCCACGAAGACAAGAAATCGATCGTGGACCAAAGGGAGATCGGTTCGGATACGAGCACCTTTTCCAGCGCCTTGCGGGTGGCCCTCCGTCAGGATCCAGATGTGATCTTAGTCGGTGAGATGAGGGATTTTGAGACGATCGAGACTGCTCTGACGGCTGCCGAGACAGGGCATCTGGTCATGTCCACGCTCCACACATTAAATGCCACCGAAACGATCACCCGAATCATCTCCGTCTTCCCTCCTTACCACCAGAAACAGGTTCGGCTTCAGCTTTCAGGTGTTCTAAAAGGCGTCATCTCCCAAAGGTTGGTGCCAAGGGCAGATGGAATGGGAAGGGTGCCTGCGGTTGAGGTCCTGGTCTCCACCGCAAGGGTGAGGGAGTGCATCGTCGAAAAGGATAAGACCAATGAAATTAATGATGCCATTTCCAGAGGAGTCACCAGTTACGGGATGCAATCCTTTGATCAATCGCTGATGTTCCTGATGAAGGATACATTGGTCACCTATGATGAAGCCCTCAAACACTGCACCAATCCCGACGATTTTTCTCTGAGGGTGAAGGGAATTCTTGCTACAAGCGACACCACCTGGGAGGACTTCGAGAGATTGGAGAGAGAGAAAGAAGAGGGAACAGAGAAAAAGGTGAAAGTCGCGAAGCCCTTGGATGCAAAAATGAATGGCCGAAGGGGGACAGGTTTGAAACAATGACCTCTGATGAGATTCGAAGGGCCTTTCTCAATTACTTTGAGGAGAGGGGACACCGTATTGTTCGAAGCTCCTCACTGATTCCCAAAAACGATCCCACCCTGCTTTTCACCAATGCCGGAATGGTCCAATTCAAAGGTATTTTTTTAGCCGAAGAGATCCGGGACTATAAGCGGGCCACCACGTCCCAAAAGTGCGTTCGTGCCGGCGGAAAACATAATGATCTGGAGATTGTGGGAAAAACCGCTCGGCACCACACCTTCTTTGAGATGTTAGGGAACTTCTCCTTCGGGGATTATTTTAAAAAAGAGGCCATTGAAATGGGATGGGACCTCCTTATCCACCAATGGAGATTGCCTGCAGAGAAGATGTGGATCACCATCTATTTAGATGATGACGAGGCGTTTCACCTCTGGAGGAGAGTTGGCGTCTCGGGAGACAGGATTGTACGGTTAGGGGAAAAAGATAACTTCTGGGCGATGGGTGAGACAGGGCCCTGTGGTCCTTGTTCGGAGATCGTCATTGATCAAGGCGATGGAGTGGGTTGCGGTCGCCCCGACTGTAAGGTGGGATGCGATTGCGACCGATTCTTAGAACTCTGGAATCTTGTCTTCATGCAATTCAATCGAGATTCAGAGGGAAGACTTGAACCTCTGGCCAAACCCTGTATCGACACTGGGATGGGCCTGGAAAGGGTTTCTGCCATCCTTCAGGGGGTCAAAAGTAACTACGAAACGGATCTCTTCAAATCCATCTTTAAAGAGATCGAAATGATCAGCCATATTTCCTATGAACAAGATCCTCGAACCGACACCTCCATCCGAGTGATTGCTGACCACAGCCGAGCCGCGACCTTTCTGATCAATGATGGGGTTCTCCCTTCCAACGAAGGCAGAGGATACGTGCTTCGACGAATTATGAGAAGGGCGATGCGGCACGGGAAAATACTTGGGATCGATGGTCCCTTTCTCTATCGAGCTTCCTCCAAAGTTGTGGATCTGATGAAAGAGGCCTATCCAGAACTAAGGGAGACCGAGGCCTTCGTTTCAAAGGTCATTCAAAATGAGGAAGAACGTTTCTCTGAGACTCTTGATTCAGGCCTGAAAATCCTGCGAGAAGAGTTGGAACAACTTCAGAAAGAAGAAAAGACCATTCTCTCCGGAGAGGTAGCCTTCCGGCTTTATGATACTTATGGATTCCCTCTTGACCTGACAACCGAGATCCTTCAAGAGAGAGGGATGGGTTTTGATGAAGAGGGTTTCAGAGTCCAGATGGAGGAACAAAAGCATAAGAGTAAGCAGGCATGGCAAGGGATCGGTGAGGGAAAGACAAAAGAGGTCTACCGACGACTGGCGAACGAAGGGATGAAGACGATCTTTTTAGGATATGAAGAGATTCAATCCGAATCGAAGATCCTGAAATTGATCAAGGGCAATGAAGTGGTTCCTTTCGCGGCAGCAGGGGACAAAATCGAAATTGTCACAGAGAAGACACCCTTCTATGGGGAAGCAGGCGGTCAGGTAGGGGATCGAGGATTGATCTTCCATGAAGAGTTCTCCCTGGCAGTGGAGAACACGATCAAACCCATGGAGGAGTTAATCCTTCATCAGGCGAAAGTAAAGAGAGGAAGGGTGAAAGAAGGGATGGCGGCGGTTCTCCAGGTGGATGGGGAACGCCGGAAAGCCATTGCCCTTAACCATACGGGCACCCATCTTCTTCAGGCCGTTCTGAGAGAGGTTTTAGGAGATCATGTCCATCAAGCAGGCTCTTTTGTTTCACCCGAGCGATTAAGGTTTGACTTCACCCATTTTGCTCCGATGGAAAAGAAGGAACTGGAACGTGTGGAGGCCATCGTCAATCATAAAATTCGAGAGAACTTGAAAGTAGAAACGAAAATCATGGATGTGGAGGAAGCCCTTCAGACAGGAGCGATGGCTCTCTTTGGAGAAAAGTACGGCGAGAAGGTCAGGGTGGTGATGGTCTCGGACTTCAGCATTGAACTCTGTGGAGGAACCCACACTTCGAGAACAGGCGATATTGGTTTTTTTAAAATTGTCAGTGAGTCGGGAGTCGCAGCAGGGGTGAGAAGGATCGAGGCTTTGACCGGGGAAGAGGCCTACCGATTTATTAAAGAAGAGGAAAAGGAACTTTGGGAAATCGCCTCTTCTCTCAAATCCGTTCCTGGGGAACTTTCTTCAAAGATAGAGCGGTTACTTGAAAGGCAGAGGGAGTTGGAAAGAGAGCTTTCATCCTTTCAGGACAAGTTGTCCCATGAAGAGCTCTCGAACCTTCTTCCTTTTGTCAAAGAGATAAAAGGCGTGAAAGTCCTTTCAGCCAAAGTAGATGGAAAGGATGTAAAGCGAATGAGGGAGTTCGTTGACCAGTTGAAAGTAAAGATTGGATCAGGCATCATCCTTCTTGGAGGTCAGAGCCAAAATAAAGTCTCCTTGATCATGGGGGTGACTTCAGACCTCACCCATCGTTTCAATGCCAACGAGTTGATAAAAAAGATTGCTCTTCGTATTGGAGGAACGGGAGGAGGTCGCCCTGATTTTGCGCAGGCAGGTGGGACCGATTCTAAAAAAATGGACGAGGCACTTAAGGCCATTGACGACCTCATTTAAGTCCTTCATCGGAAAAGATAATCCCCCCCGCCTCCTTTTACCAAAGGGGGGCGAGGGGGGATTTTTTATTATTCATTTCATCATTGAGGCTTAAAGTCACCATGACAAAAGTGAGAACACGATTTGCACCCAGCCCAACGGGAGGCCTCCATATCGGAGGAGCACGGACCGCTTTGTTTAATTGGCTACTGGCGCGCCATACGCAAGGGGTCTTTATTCTTCGCATTGAAGACACGGATGTGGCCCGGTCTACCCAGGAATCGATCCAAGTGATCTTGGATGCCATGACCTGGTTAGGAATGGATTGGGATGAAGGCCCGTTTTATCAGACCCAAAGGATTTCATTCTATCAGGAGGCAGCGGAGAAACTTTTGAAAGAAGGCAAGGCATACCGATGCTACTGTACGCCTGAAGAATTGGAGACAAAGCGGGAAGCTGCCATGAAGGCAGGGATTAAGCCCAAATACGATCGAACTTGTCTTGACCGAAAATCCTTTCCTCCTGGGAGACGATCTGCCATCCGCTTCCTCTCTCCCGATGAAGGGAAGACGGTGGTGGAGGATCTCATTCAGGGCCGCGTGGAATTTGACAATGCCGAATTGGATGACCTCATCATCCTGAGGAGCGATGGACTTCCCACTTATAATTTTTCGGTAGTGGTGGACGATGCCGCCATGGGAATCACTCATGTCCTCCGGGGAAACGACCACCTCAACAATACCCCCCGGCAGATTCAGATCTATCAAGCCCTGGGTAACCCCACCCCGAAATTTGGTCATGTCCCGATGATCTTAGGCCCCGACAAGAAAAAACTTTCTAAACGGCATGGGGCTCAATCGGTCATGGAATATAAGAAGTTGGGCTATCTCCCTCAAACGGTGGTTAACTACCTGGTCCGTTTAGGATGGTCCTACGGTGACCAGGAGGAATTCACCCGGGAGGAGTTGATAGAGAAATTTAGTCTGGAGGCAGTGGGAAGATCTGCAGCGGCCATCAATCCAGGAAAACTGGATTGGCTCAATGCACAGTATATCAAGAGAATAGAATCAGAGGAACTGGTTCAGAGGGTTCAACCTTTTATGGAAGCCAAAGGGTATTTGAACATCCCTCCCGATCTCCTGAGAAAGGCCGTTCTCTCTTTCAGGGAGAGGGTCAAGACCTTAGTGGAGATGGCTGACCTGTCAGAATTTTACTTCTGCGAAGAGATCGCTTATGATGAGAAAGCTGCCGGGAAGTTTTTGAATCAAGAAACCATGTCGATGTTAGAACAGGTCATCACTTCTTTATCGTACGAATCGATTTTGGGAAAAGAGAATGTTCATCGACTGATTCAAGAATTGGCCGAAAGCCGAGGGGAACCTTTGGTGAAGATTGCCCAACCCATTCGGGTGGCCTTAACCGGTAGAACGGTGAGTCCCCCCATCGACGAGGTGATAGAGGTTTTGGGTAAAACAGAGGTGATCAAAAGACTCCGGAAAGTGATCGAATATATTAAGACCCATTAGATGAAATGATCAGTAAGTTTCAGGTTTCAAGTTTCGGGTTTCAGGTTTAAACCTTAAACTTGAAACTTTAAACTTGTAACTGGAGCAGATATGAAACTCAAATCGCTTGAAGCGATCGGATTTAAATCCTTTGTGGATCGTCTCCACCTTAGTTTTCCGGGGGGGATCACGACGATTGTGGGTCCCAACGGTTGCGGGAAGTCGAATGTCGTCGATG
>Ga0315282_10005266_pt1 | contig 22110 bp, 26 predicted proteins | sample YL17G07_20_MG_FD_203693 | JGI IMG/M metagenome (GOLD analysis project Ga0315282, IMG submission 203693) | Sediment microbial communities from Yellowstone Lake, YNP, Wyoming, USA - YL17G07_20 | ecosystem: Environmental > Aquatic > Freshwater > Lake > Sediment | place: USA: Wyoming | collected... | reverse complement strand
ATCTTGATAGGTTTGATGCGACCGATAGCGTAACCGTGAAGACGACCCAGAACAGAATCCTCATAGAGAGGGCTGAACCGAAGAAGGTCGCGAGGATACCCCTAGCCGAGTCAGATTCCATAGAGTCCGGGGCTAAGGGAGACGAGGCACTTGCGAGATTCCCACTCACAGACGCGGGCTATCCTAAGAGCGCCAAGACCCATATGAGCCTCAAGCTACTTTTGGATGCTGGGGCGATTAAGGGGGTCATAGATGACGGCGAGGTCGTGAAACAGAGGAGTTACCCTTGGAAGATCGAGGGAGATACCTTCACCGTGAAAGTGGGATCAGAACAGCTGGGAGAAATCGAAACTCAGATTAAGGTGGATAAAATAGAACTGGACCCCGAGGTCGCCGGTGGAGAAACGCCGGGAACGACCGCGAGAATCCACAAGGGGACTAAAACCTGTTTCTCCTATGGGTTTGATAACCTTTTCTCCTATATCGGTGGAAAGGTCGAGATTTACCTAGCCGAGAACGCTGAGGCGTGCCCGCTATACTTGGTGAAGAAAACGGACAAGTTCGAACTTAGAGCCATATTGGCGCCCGTCTTGACGGAGTAAACCCCATAAGAGGATACGAGGGGGGATGAAGAACGGTCAAATACCTAAGAGTCGAAATGCCGAATAAGGAACATTGGTTAGTTCCAGTCTCGGTTATAGCCGAGAGCCGAGCAAAATACTATTCCGAGCAGGACGCCGAGAAAGGAGGGTTATCTAAATCAGAAAAGGAGGCAATATATAAAGAAGAGTACGATTACGCCATGGACGATATTTCCGAAATTATAGATTGGGCATCTAATAATATGGACTGGAAAGATGTGGTGTATGTCGCTATTAAAGACAGAGATGAACCCCTACACCATATTGATTACCAAGAAGGGTGGTTGAACGGCGAAAAGGAGATCGTTGAGCGTTGAGCGTTGGCTTGTCTAAGAAGACGCAATCCAAAGTTAGCGAAGTGGTGCTGGTAGGTCGGAAGCCCCTGATGCGATATGTCACCGCGTGCATCACCGTTTTCAATCAGGGGAACAGCGCGGTGATCATCAAGGCTAGGGGGATGGCGATAAGTCTGGCGGTCGATGTCGCGGAGGTGGTGCGGAGAAAGTTCATTCTCTCGGCGAAAATTCGGAGCATCGAGATAGGGACCGTGACGCTTCCAGCCGATGAGCGTAACCCCAGACCTAAGAATATAAGCACCATTGAGATAACTCTGGAGAAATAGCCTTATTGGTGTCTCTATGAGTTACCTTCCCTCTTTTAAAAATCGCGGAGATAGCCTAGCTTGTCCACTAAATCTAGAGCTTGACCTTTATTCTGGATGTGAAATGGGGTGTTGGTACTGCTTCTGCAAAGACCTATGGAAGATATTTGGAAACGATTTCACTCAGGTCAAAACTGGAGATTTGAAGAAGATCGAGAAAGACCTCACTTTTGCCTTCTCTGAAAAGCCCTGTAATCAGACCCTCCTTATGCTTAGAAGAGGATATCCACTGAAGATAGGAAGCAAGAGTGAAAACTTCCAAGAGTTGGAAAAGGAGAAGAAGACAACTTTGGGTGCGCTGAAGCTTTTGAAGCAGTATGATGTGCCTCTGGTTGTTGAAACCAAGTCAAATCTGATTGTAGAACCCGAATATTTTGAGGCATTGAGCTACTTTAAAGAACTTTATTTAATCGAGTCAGTTATTCCCAACGAGAAAATAAGGAGCGCTTTCGAACCCGGAGTGCCCGATTTAGAGTCTAGGCTAAATGTATTGGATATGTTCAGAGATTCGGGGGTTTACACTAGCGTCAAGGTCGAACCTCTTATGCCCGGGATAAACGATTCTGATGAGGATATGAAGACCCTTGCGGAGTCTCTATGGGGGAGGGTTGATAGCATCAGCTTTTACAACTACAGAACCAGCAACTATAACAACGCCAGAAAAAGTTTCGCGGAGCACGGGTATGACTGGGATGAGATGGGTAAGAAGAATTGGGATGAGCAATATTTATATGAGATGAATAATAGAGCCTTCAAAATCTTCAGGCGCGCCGCAAAACTGGTTACGACTGCTGATTGGGTTAATAATGGATTGGATAACCCCATTCCCGTTTGTTGTGGAGTTCCTGTAAAGAAATTTTATAAATATACTTGGCTAAATGCTTTGCATAAGATCGCAACCACAGGTAGTGTTAAATATTCGGACATACTATTAGATTCTGATATAGTTTTCGAGAAAGATAGGCAGATGATGGAAGAGCTTTGGAAAGAGCAATCCCCTAGAAGGTTTGGAATTTGGGATGCTAAGAGGGTTGAGCCCATAGGGATGGACGGGAATTATCCCATATTTGGAAGGGGAAAGGGTGTTTCGGTTCAGGGGGAGTTGGATAAATTTTGAATTTAGAACAAGCTAGAAAATACGCCGAGGAAATGTGTGAAAGGTTCACCTTGGAGAGTTTGGCACCAAAAACCAACTTCTTATTGGAGCCGAAGGCAGAAGACGTTAAGGCATTCTTAAACAGAATTAAATTTGGTAAGCGGCTTACAAGTGGAGAAACCATCTATGACTTAGTTGATAGGAAATTTATTGCTCCGACCAGCAAGGAACTTCATGGCGAATACGGAGCGACCTTCGAGGTCAGCAATAGAATTATGGAGTGTCAGAATCCACTCAACCTCGATACATATGGAGGGTTTTGTACATATAATTGTATGTATTGCTTTGTGCAATACTATTCTCAGAGCCTTTATTCTGCCTATTACGATAATTGGACTCCGACTTATCTGAGTGTTGCGAGTGTAGACAAGGTGAAGAAAGACCTTTCTGAATTCATAGGGGGGAAGAAAAAGGGAAGTGATAAGAGAGGTGGGATTTCCTCGAAGGAATCTATGTGTAGCGATTCCGAAGTTATTGCGAGCTTTAATCGAAGGATTCCATTAAAAATAGGGAATCGAACAGAATGCTTCCAGAAGATCGAGAAAGGTAGGGGAGTTACCCTAGAGGCTTTAAGAGTCCTAAAGGGTTATGGTTATCCGATAATCATTAATACAAAGACGGATATGATTAGAGAGGAGCCGTATTTCAGTTTAATTACCAGTTTTGGGGATGATGTCTTAATTCAGGAAACTATAACGACGCCAGATGATGACTTTGCAAAGGTGGTTGAGCCCGGTGCTCCTAGTTCCACCGAGAGATTTAAGACGATCAAAGCCTTCACTGATGTCGGGATAAGGGCTATTCCTCGAATGGAACCCCCGTTGCTCTTTTTGAGAAATGAGAGGAATACGGACGAAGAGTTCCAAGAGTTCTTGAGGAAATCTGCCGATTCGGGGGTTAAGATGGTTCTCTCTGATACTTATAGCAATACAGTTGTCAGTCCAGATATCCGCCACGCTTTCTATGATAGGGGCTTAGACTATGACAGGATGTATTATGCTCAAGCTGAGTATCAGGAGCTAGGGTCAGCGATGCAGGCTAAGTTCTTTTTCGAGGCTAGGAAATATGGAATAGTTTGGAACCCCAGCTATACCTTCCAGACCTCTTTCTTACAGGAAAAGAACTTTTGTTGTGGTTGTGAAGATAGGCAGAAACATAACCGGTTCAACACGTTCACTGCGGGCTTCGAGATATTGAAGAGAGGAAGGATGACTTGGAAGGAGTTCGCTGAAGAGCCACCTCTAACAGATTGGGTGGTTCCAAGGCTTAAGAGGGTTTGGAACCACGAGCACTCAGATTTCCCATGGAACCTAGAGTTTACAACTGGGGTTGTCGCGGGAGATGTAGATAGTGATGGAAATCTAGTCTATGTAGCAGATTTCGGTGATGATCCATTTTTGGATGCGTTAAAGTATCTAGGTGATAGGTATGAAGGCAAGCAAAGAGTTTGAGAAAATAGTTGGTTGGGCTCAATCGACCCAAACCTCAGCCGCTAGGCGGGGTATGTTGATTGAAGTTAAGAATGGTAAGGTCTTGGTGATTAATCGGGAGCACACCGTGGCCCTTTTAACGACTATTGGTGGAAACGAGAATCTAAGATTTTACAGCGATGAGTATCCGATGGGCAGATATCCTGAGATAACCTCAGAGGGAGATAACACGATCTTTACTTGGGAGGAAGAGGGTCAGAAGCGCAGGGTTTCTTTTCCCGCCACCACGAAGTCTTTCTTTGATGAGATGATGAAGACTTTCGATGATGAAAGGAAAAGAGAAACCCTTCAGACATATAAGACGAGCGAGTTCATGAAGCTCCTAGACGATATGAAGTTCACGACCCTAGAGATAACATCTGGAGGGTTGAAGCTGATACAAACAGACCCTAGAGGTATCGTGAGTGAAACTGAGATCAGAAGTGAGGCAGGAACCACTTCGAAGGTGGATAGGTGGTAAAGATGGTGAAAACTAAGGTATTCACAACTCCCCTGAAGAACCTCAGGCTTCTATCAGATCAGGTAGAGTTGAGTGTGCTAGATGACAAGCCCCTCTATGTGAAGTTAGATAGGATTGAGGTGCTGATAAGCAACCTGAAAGAGGAGGTCAAGGAATAATGGGTGGAAAATCGATAAAGAAGATTCCGAGCTTTGGAAAGAAGGAAGCCGATAAAAAGAAGGATTAACAATTGCCTATCACGGAAACTCTCCAAGATTCCCTTCTCCAGATAGAGGAATGGGTCAAGGAACGTAAAATCAACAATTTCTATTATTACACTCCATGGTTGTTAGCACAAGCGGAAGACCCCGAGGTCACCTATGATATGGATTACGATACGTGGGGAGTTACTGTAGACTATAAAGGGCAAAAACGATATTATTACATTCCCTTTGAAGACCCCTATCATCCCAAGGTGAAGGAGATCGTTTTTGACTATCCGGGAAGAGACTTGGGAGAAGGTTGGGTTAAACATAAGGTCGATGTAAACTACATCAACGACCCGAAGGAAATCGTCGCACATAGAGGAGAAGATTTCCACGAGTTTAGGCACGCCTTAAACGTTTGTGAGAAATCCCTTGCAAATAAGATAGTGAAATATGAACGCTCCGAGAAGACAAGAGAAGTCTATTTGTTTATGAAGCCCTTATGCGATAGCAAAGAGGAACTATGGACGATCAGAAAGTTGCTAGACCTTAAGCTCGGCGATTATTTTCATCAAGACCTTGAGATGAAGGTTCTAAGGGTAGATGGTGAGATTTGGTCTGTGAACATCTGGGGAAAACTTTGGAAAGGTGTGATAGTATATCTGGTGAATAAGAACAAGCCCGGCGTGCCCTTCCTCAGCGATTACAGCAGGTTCCAATTCTATGAAGATATCAAAGATGAGTGCGAGGAAGTGAATGATGGAAGTGATTTGGGAGTTGACGGTCTCAGGCGATTCAAACGAAAGTTCAACCCGATACGGGTGGAAGATATTCATAGCTTGGTGAGAAACACATGAGTGTCGAAGAGGTAACCAATGAAATATATAGGATAACATCGAAAGACCCTTTTCTTAACCATATTTGGAAATCTCATATAAGAGAGTTGGTTGAGAAAAAAACTTATGTAGTTAATTATTACGCAGGAGTATCTCCGGAAATTACTTCATTTATTCTATTCTATGAATGGAAAAGAAAACCAGTAGTTGTATTTAAATATCTAGGAACTAAACCCGAATGGAGAAGGAAGGGACAAATGACGGGGCTTTTCTCACTCCTAGAGTCTGAGTTCCACGACAAGATAAAACGGGTTCCAATAAGGTCAGACAACCTACCTATGAGAGAGCTTCTGACTAAAAGAGGGTATACACTCATAAAAGGCGGAACCTATTCTATATATGAAAAAGGAAAAGAATGGTAATGACCGGCTACTTCTCTATAATGGGCAACCTTGATTGGGTTATGCCTCAAGTTCTGGAGCGCCTGCCCAAGTTCACCAATTCCATAGAAACTTGTTTTGGTCGAGGTGAGCTGGTTTGGCACACTAATCCTCCTTCGGGGCGAGAAATTAAAAATGATAAAGACCCAGATATTATAAGGATTCATAGTTGGGTCAAGAACGCTACGATAGAAGACCTGAACGCTTTGAGCGAATATGATTGGACTTACACAAAGGATAGGTTTGATGAGATTCGAAAATGGGCGAATCCTTTAAGCGATCTTGATTTTATTTACAGATATATTTATATGGCGGAGTCTGGAAGAAACGATTCATATATTGTGGATAGTTCTTTCTTCCCACTCTGCGCGGGTGAGATATATGATATGGAGAGGATTAAGCAAGCAAAACGTCGATTTAAGAACGTGGAGTTTATGAATATGGATGCAATAGACCTAGTTAAGAAATATGATTCAGAGGATACTTTCTTTTTTATTGATCCTCCATATCCTTCGAGGGAGCGCTATTATCCAGTTCACGATCTCGATTGGGAGAAGTTCTATGAAGCCTTAAAGACTTGCAGGGGGAAATGGATGATGTGTTATGACCCTAGACTTTCGACCCACGATAAAGAAATAGACTATGCCCTCAAATGTAAGGAAGTGGCTGAGAAGATAATAGAGGAGAATCCTCATTATGTATGTAAGCAGAAATACTCAATGTCCCATATGTTTAAGAAGACGAATTATCCAGAGTTTAAAACGTATTATTTAGTTTGGAATTATGAGGTAAAAGAAAGCACGTTGGAGAAATGGTAAAATGTACGGTTATTGCCCGAAATGTCGTACCACTCTCAAGAGGCATCATAAGGGGCGCTTTGCAAAATGCCCCAAATGTGGCTTCAAGAGGCTGGTGGCTAAGTCCGTTAGAAAAAGCAAAGAGATTAAATTGGTGACCGTCTTAAAATGAAGCTGGTAACCATCGAGTATGTGGAGAGGAATAAGGAACCTCACATAATGCTTTTCATTAGGGAAGACAGGAAGAGAAAAATGATAGATGCGCCTTACTTCAAGCCATATCTATACATTCCCACCGAAGGTCATAGCAACTACAAAACACTCGATGGAACCCCAGTGACGAAACTTGAAACAGTTCTCCCGCAAGAGGTCGGAGACATAAGAGATAATTACGAGAAAACGTGGGAATCGGACGTACATTTCACTACTAGATATCTCATCGATGAAGTGCCAAAGATCGAGAAAACAGAGCTGAGAATCCAGTACACGGATATTGAGAAAGATATGGAGACCGACCAGATAATTGCGATATCGGCTTACGACAACTACCTGAACAAGTGCGTCTGCTTCGCTTGGAGAGATGGAGTAACGGAAGCGAAGGTTGATAAAGAGTTCGTTTTTCCCAAGAGTGGATACAAATTCCCAGCGACTATTCATATCTATAGAACCAGAAACGATATGTTAAAAGACTATGTTCGATTTGTCAGGGATACCGACCCAGATATTCTGACGGGGTGGTTCTTCGTTCAATACGATGCGAAGGAACTTATTCAAGAGCTTAAAAATAGTGGTCTGGGTGCGGCTTCCCTGTCTCCCCTAGATAGTGCCTATGTCATCGGGGATCAAGTCAACAGGCGCACCGAGAGCAACATAAAGGTGAAGGGGAGAGTCCTATGGGATATGCTCAAGGCGTATTCTGCGCTCCAACCTACGAGGTTGCTGGATTCTAGTCTAGAAGCAATATCTCAAGAAGAACTTGGAGAGGGAAAAGAGAAGCTGGAGAAAAGCATCAGCTGGAACTGGAAAAACGATTTTGATAAATTCGTGGAGTACAATGCAAAAGATGCAGTCTTGGTTTATAGGCTCGACCAGAAGAAGCATCTGCTTGAGTATTACGACTCCACGCGGAGGTGGATAGGGTGCGAGTGGGATCAGCTCTTCTCGGAGACCCTATTATGGGACACCTACATTCTGAGGAAGGTTCACGGGAAAGTTGTGTTGCCGAGGAAGAAGAGAATAGATGTTGAAAAGTATAAAGGCGCTCTGGTCTTCACTCCCCTATCGAAGGGGATTCATAGGTGGATCATCGCCCTTGACTTCAAGAGTCTGTATCCGTCGATAATTATGACCTTCAATATGTCGCCCGAGACGGTTTATAGAGAAAGTAATGAAAATCTTATTGATTCCGATATAAGTAAGAAACTATATAAACTGGAGAACGGCGTGACCTTTCTCGCAGAACCCAGAGGGATTTTTCCCACGATTCTGGAAGAGATGGTTGCGGAGAGAAAGAAGTATCAGGTAGAGATGAATAAGTATGCATATGATACGGAGGAATGGAAGACCTATTTCAACCTCCAAACCGCCGTGAAGGTTATGATGAATGCCTTATATGGCGCGAGTGCCTATGAGAACTTCAGGCTTGCGACCCCCGAGATAGCATCGAGCATCACCTTTATGGGGAGGAAGATTATAGATAGTTGCAAACGGGAAATTGAGAAAGAATTCAAGGTTTTGTACGGCGACACGGATTCCTTATGCCTCTGGTCACATAAAGATGACTTGGAAGACATTTTAGTGGAGGCACAGGAATTGGTAGATAAGATAAACCTTTTTGCGACCAATCTCCTCAAAGAGTATGGAGTGGAGAGAAGTTTCGTAAAAATAGAACTTAAGAAGGTCTATGAGACCTTTATTATGGCGGATTTAAAGAACGCGCCCGGAACTGCGGCAAAGAAGCGATACGCGGGACGGGTTAGATGGGCGGACGGTTCCACCGATAAACTTGAGGTCGTCGGTTTTGAGGCAAAACGAAGCGACAGCTCAATCTTCTCGCGCCGGTTGCAGAAGGAGGTTCTGAGACTTCTATTATATGGGGAGGAATCGAAGATAAAACCTTATATACAAGAAGCGATACGTAATATTAGCAAACTGGACTTGGAAGAGGTAGGTATTCCGAGGGGCTTGTCGGGGAAGCTCGATGATTATGAGACGGACAACCCTTGGCTCAGAGGCTCCGTTTATAGCAACACCTACCTCAACACGAGTTTCGGGCAGGGAGACAAACCCAAGGTCGTCTACGTTAGGAGTTGTGGGAAATATCCTAGAACTGATGTGGTAGCCTTCACCAGAACTCTTCCGAAAGATTTCGTAGTGGATTATGATATCATGATCGAAAAAGATATAGTCTCTAAAATAGAGCATATTTTAGATGCCGCGGGCATGAATTTAGATGATATTTTAACAAATCAAGAAAGTTTGGATAAATTTTAGAGGTTGATAATATGGTTAAATGGACGGAAAAGGAAATAAATATTTTAAGAGAAAATTGCGGAAAGATGAGGACAAAAGACCTTACGAGATATCTTCCCGGCAGAAGTTTTTCCGCGATCCAGTTGAAATCCGAAAGGATGGGGCTGAAGTCTAATTTGTCTCGTGAAACGAGAAGGGTTAAATTTATGGATTTGAAGTTGCCCCCCAATGATAAAGACATGGAGGGCTTATGGGACGCCCTAGAAAACTTCCAAAAGGAGAGTAGGAGGTTGAGCACCCACCAAGAGGATGTAACCGTTGAAATAGATGGAGAAAAACCTATTCTTTTTGTAGCTTTAGCCGATCTCCATATTGGAGCCATAGGCACCCGATACGCTGAACTTAGGCAGACGGTAGACCTATTGGCGAGAACCGAGGATGTTTATATAGGGAGCGTGGGCGACACCGTAGACAACTATCTTCCTGAGTGGCATTCTGAGGGTCAATTCGGTGAGATAATTCCTCCCGAGGTTCAAAAGAAGCTAGTTGAATATATCTTCGACAAACTCAACGGAAAGTTCCTATTTCTGGTTCAGGGGTGCCACGATGAGGCTAGCCATGAGGTAGATGACTTTGATTGGACAAAATATCTGCAGTCAAAGCTAAAGTGCTTTAACCTTGGTTTCGGTGGATTCCTGAATCTCAAACTGGGAAGTCAGACCTATAGGATCGCCGCGAGACATAAATACATAGGGAACTCCTCAACTAATCCAACAAATACGGTGAAGAGGTTAAGGGAACAGGTTGGAGACTTCGATATTGGAATCGTCGCGCATAACCACCAAGCCGCAATCGAGAGGGTGGCGATGCCCGAAAAAGACAGAATCTTCATCAGACCCGGGAGTTTCAAACGCCCCGATAGGTTTGCGAGGGGTATAGGTTTCTCGGATACGGGCTATGAGATGCCCGGAGTGATACTATTCCCAGACAAGAGGCGTATGATTCCCTTTATGAATCTTGAGGACGGAATTGAGACACTAAAGGCGTTGAAGGAAAAGGTATAAATTAGAATCCCCTTGGTGGTAAAATGAATCTTATAAAATTTACTCATTTGACTAAGAACGGAAAAGTTTACGGGTTTTGGGCGTGTAAGAGAGCATATAGTAAATATTCTCAATCATATCCAGAAGATTTTCTTGATCGCGTATATGAACTGTTTGATATTGCTAAGAATAGTAAGGTATGCCATCTATTTAGCGGTTCTTTAGATGACCAATATACCGTAGACTTGAATCCAGAATCTCCTTCCAAATTTAAAGAAGATGCTATAAGAACCCATTTCGAAGATAATTTTTTCGATTTGGTTTTAGCAGATCCTCCTTATAATGAAGAGAGAGCGAAAGATTGGGGGTTTAAACTTCCTACAATAAAATCGATATTGGAAGAAGAGAGACGGATTGTTAAGCCCGGAGGTTATTATTGTTTGTTACATTTCATCGTTCCTCGGGATTGGTTTAAAGAGAGGGCGGGAACAATCGCGGTGACCGAGGGAGCGAATATGCGCATTAGAGCGTTTAGTATATTTAAAAAAGGAGGTACGATAAGTATTGACGATTTCTAGAGTATCGAAGTCAATTATAGGTTGTTATCAAACCTGCCCCCAGAGATACAAACTGCTTTACATCGACAAGGTTCCAACGGAGACCTCGGAAGCCGCGCAACGGGGGCTGGACTTACACGCTTTCGCGGGTGCTTTCTATGACCATATATCCACGGGGAGCGACGGCGAACTGATAATTGACCAGACCTATGTTGACGAGGCGCGGAGCAACGCCATCGAAGATGCCCAGAAGTATATCACCAACTTCCTCGACTTCGAGAAGAAGCGATGGGAGGTTTGCAAGGAATATCCCGACCCCCTCAAATATTTCATTCCCGTAATCAGGGAGAAGAAGATCGAAAACCTTGGGTTGGGGTTGGTGGGAATAGTTGACCGCGTGGACAGAAAGTTCAACGGGAACTATGTAGTTGTTGAGATTAAGACGGGGAAATATGATGAGAGGGGATGGAAGAGGACCGAGCTGAGGCAGGAATTGGCTTTCTACAAAATATTGGTGGAGTCCTCGGGGCTGATAGATAAACCAATAGAGGATTTCTGCGTTTTCTATCCTAGAACTAATGATGTATGGATCGAGCCTTTTGATGGGAGAACGATAGCGGCCTTTAAGAGAAACTTGGAGAAGGTCAGAGAGGGGATAGCGCGTGGAGATTTCCACTGCAACGTCAGCCTGTTTTGCAGATTTTGCGAGGTAGTGAGAGCGTGTCCTTTTGAATCCTAATAAATGTTATTACTTTTGAAACAATTAGAGGAATCTTAATGTCTTGGCTCCTATTCAACGATTTTCCCCGTGAGATGTGTTTTCCTTCGAGGGGTAAAGTGGTTTACAATATGAAAGAGATGTCGGACGCCATAGGGACTTACAACGGGAAATGTACCGTGTTTACGAGTTTATACGCCTTTAAGGAGATAGAGCACAACAAAGGCGTGTACGATAGCGCCAAGATTCGCCAAATTTTTTTCGACTTCGACAACCCCCTAACCAGCCTCTCCTGCGTCAAAAAATGCCATAACTACTGTAAGGAAAGGGATTTAAAGCATACGATGATCTTCAGCGGAGGAGGGTTCCACTTTTACATCGCCACTATGTATCCCAACTTTTTAAACGATAAAAAAACGTCAATCGGAAACGCCCAACACCAAATAGCCACTGAACTCGGGTTTAAGGTAGGGATAGATGGGGAAGACCCAGAGGGTTGTCTGGATGGGCATATCATAGGGAATATCGCCCAGCTTGTCAGGGTTCCTAACACTTGGAATATCAGACGCCGTAGGTTCTGTATCCCTATATCTGAGGAGGATATCAAAACCTTGACCCTAGAGGGTTTCAAGGAATTGGCGAAAAAACAGAGGCTTGTTCCCCTCTTTACCTACGGGAGAACTCATCTGGACTTGAAGCCCTATGATGGAATGCCCTTCGAGAGAGACCGCGAAATGTCGGACGACTTTTCGGTGGAGGGGGATGTGGAAGTGAACCTTGATTCCTTCCCGCCTTGTATGAAGTTTCTTTCACAAAAGAGAATCTTAAAGCATAGAGAGAGATTTTTGTTTATATTATATTGTCGTCAATTGGGGGTGCCTCTAAATAGCACCTTGAAAGCGTTGAGGGGATTCTTGGACCCCAGAACATATAATCATTCCGTGAACGAGGAGAGACAGCCTTTAAATGTTTATGGGCGGAGAGATTTAGTCTTTCCGAGATGTGAAACCTTAAAAGAAATGGGTTATTGCAAAAAAGAGAAGGATTGCGAGGGTTTAAAAATATAGGTGTGGTTTATGGCTAAAGAAAAGATTATGTATATGACGGATTCCGCCACCACGACGGGATTTGGTATCGTTGCAGATAACGTTTGCAAAGGATTGGTTAAGAAGGGATATGAGGTATTCCTTCTGGGGTGGGGATTCCACTTTGAGAAGACCATTAATAGAAACGGATACACCCTGATTCCCACGGGTCAACACCCATATGGCGCGGATGTTCTCCCCCAGATACTGCAAATATTCAAGCCAGAGATTTTCATAACGCAGGCAGATTCGCGTATGTTGGGTGGAGACGGGGATAACTGGCTTCCCAATATCCTGAGAAGCACCCCGAACAAGCCGACGTGGATTTATTATCCGGTGATCGATGGTCACGTCTGGGACGTGGATAACAAGCAGACGAAGTGGGCGAGCAACTGGACAACCTTTATGAAGCAGGCGGATAAGGTCATAGGGATGACGAAATTTGGGCAAAATATTTTGAAGGAGAATGGGATAGACGCGGGGTGTATATACCACGGCGTCGATAGCGGAATGTTTAAGCCTTTTCCCGCTGAGGCGAGGGCCCAGATAAAGAAGGGTCTGGGGCTTGAGGAGAAGTTTGTTATCGGCGGAATATTCAAAAATATGGGTAGAAAGAGCCCCGATAAGTATCTCCAAACCATGAAATATCTCAAAAAGTTGGCTGGAGATGAGGCGGATAAGGTTGTTCTATTTCTCCAGACAAATCCGAATCCCCCGATGGGCGGGGAATTCAATTTGCCCACCGTGGCGATGGACTACGGGCTAGAGGTAAACAAGGACGTGCGCTTTGGTCAGATGGGAATACCCTATGAGCAGATGCCCGCTCTCTATAATCTCTTCGATGTGTTCTTGGTTCTGGGTGGAATGGAAGGATTTAATCTTCCTACCATAGAGGCAATGTCGTGCGGAGTACCAGTGGTTGCCCTCGATTGCGAGCCTCATAGGGAGATTCTAGGAGACACGGGGCTGTTCGTAAAGCACGCAAAGTATGAGGGTTCGGGCGTTCCAGTGACCTTCGGCTCCTACAATGGAATCGAGTGTTTCATCCCCGACCCGCAGGACGCGGCGAAAAAAATACTAAGAATTATGCGCGAGAAACCCCTCAGAGAAAAGCTGAGTTTCGAGACCACAGTTCGGGCCGTGAAGGTCTTCGATTGGAATGTGATCGTGGACGCTTGGGACGAGGAGATAAAGAAGCATATCTTCAACCCCGAAACCCTTCCCGCGGAGTGGCAAGAGTTATACGCCCAAACGACGGGAGAAACTCCGAAAGCGCAGGGGGGATAATCATGAAGATATATCTCGCGCATCCCTACGCTATGAAGGAATATGCTAAGGAACTCCAGAAAAAAATAGAGGCGTTGGGGTTCAACGTTCTCAATCCCTTCTACTCCACAAAATACCATAAACGGCTGTCCGAGGAATGGCGGGAAAAACCGAGCCAAAAACTGGCGGAACAGATCGTGGAGAAAGACCTAAGAGCCATACAAAAAACGGACATAAGCCTCATTATTTTGGGGACTTGTATAACCTATGGAACTACGTGCGAGATGTTTTACTCGCATAGTATAAACCATTTGACATTGGTTTTAGCCCTAGAGGATTTCGCTAAGAGTCATCCTTGGGTGATGACCTGTGCCACGGAAATTTTTATGACCGAGGAGGAGCTATTGAGGGGGTTAGATAAGTATGGCGACTGAGAGGGAAGTGGTAAAGATGGTAGATAAAGAGGAGCTTAAATTTAGAAATATTCTTCAATCGTTTGACCAAGAATTTTCCGAATATATGTTGAAGATTCCTTACGATTTAATCAAGGTCGAGGGACTGAAAAATATCAATCCCTTCGCGCTCAGGCGAGACTACTGGACGAAGCCGCTAGAGGACGTGACAATTAATCCAAATGCCAACTTAGGGAATAGCGGAGACAAAAAATCTTTCATAAACCAAATTACTGAGGTTAATAATCCCATAGAGAAGTTATCCTGCTATTACCTCTATAGGCGCTATGCCAACCGCCGGAAGTTGGACGGAGACAAGCTAATTAGCGATGTGTTGAACGGGGGGCTTTATATCCACAATAGCACGCTCTACAACTTGCCGTATTGCATAGGGTTATCCACGTCGCCGATAATAGATGGGAGGATACAATTCAGCGATGTGCCGACCCGCCCACCCAAAAGACCGAGTTCTTTCGTGAACCTGACGGCTAGGCTGATCCAATGCGCGGCGAATAACTTTGCTGGAGCTACCGCGCTGACGGATTTCTTCGTCAATTATAGCTATTTTACGAAAAAGACCCCATACTATGATGACAAAGCAAGGACTAATGACATTCAAAACTTAGTTCACGGAGTCTCCGATAAGGAACGGTTGTCTGGGCAATCGCCCTTTTCGAACTTGAGCGTTCTGAGCCCAGATACAATGCGGGCGATGTTCCAAAGCTATATATGGGAAGGCATAACGGTGAGGATAGAGGATTTAATCGATGAAATCATTCACAACCAGATGCTCTATCTGGAGTTCATGGCGAAAGGCATGATCGGTTTAGATGGAACCCCATTGAACCTACCTTATAGATTCCCCATTACGACTTTTGTGGTTGACCCGAGTTTTGAAAAGGAGTATCCAGACGAATACCGAAGGGTTTTGGTTTTAAATAAAGATTTTTGCTTCCTCAACATAATGAGAAATATGGAAACCGACCTCAAGGCTTTGAATATGTGCTGTCGTCTGAGTTTGAATATCGAGGAGCTTCTGAATGCCAAAGTCAATAATACCTTTGGTTCATACTTAACTCTAGGCTCGCATGCGGTCGTCACCTTAAACCTGCCCCGCATCGCCCTAGAAGTTAAAGGAAACTGGGGGGAGTTCGAAAGAATACTGGAAGAGAGAGCAAACGAGGCGAGACAGCTTTTACTGGTTCATAGGCAGGATATTTTGGGAACTAGGAGAATCAAGTATCACGAGTTTTTCAAAAGGAAAATCCTTGACCTCAAGCGCAATTTCTTCAGTACCATAGGATTCGTTGGGTTGCCAGATGCTATCGAGTATATGGGCGGGAATATCTGCGAGGATGTTGGGCGTGAAAAGGGGTTGGCTATCTTAGACCTTCTCAAGAGCCTATCCGTGAAATTTTCCAACGAAGATGGAGTTATGTACAACATCGAGGAGGTTCCCGCGGAGAGCGCTTCCGCGACGCTCGCTTTGAAGGATAAGATGCTTTTCCCGGAGAAAGCGACAAAAGATTTCTATAGTAGCCAGTTTGTCCCACTAGCCTACGACATACCCATAGGGAAGCGGGTGGAAATTGAGGGAGAGTTCCAGAATAGAACCACGGGGGGAAGTATCTGTCACATCAATATTCTCGGAACTATGGATGAAGAGAACGGATTTAACTTCCAAGATAGACTTATAAAGAACACGAATCTAGTTCATTTCGCTCTGAATCGGGGGTTCACCCTCTGCAAGAATGGGCATAACACGATGGGGGTTTGGCAGAAGTGCCCAGAGTGCGGATCGGAGGACTTGGATTGGATAACACGAATTGTGGGCTATTTTGTCCCAGTAAGCCAGTGGAATAAGATGAAGCAACTGGACTTTAAGACTAGGCAGTGGAGTTCTTGGAAATAATGAACGCGAAGACACGGTTTAAGAAGGTTCTGGAGTTTAAAAAACAAAAAGGAAGAAAGAGGATAAAAATAACAAGATTGATTGAAGAGGGAAAGGTGTATGAAACTCGTGTTGCTTAACCCCCCCGATTTAAATTCCTTAGACGCTAAACTAGACCCCCCGCTGGGTCTGATGGGAATATCATCATTCCTGAAGTCCAAGGGAGTAGATGTAAATCTCATTGATTTGACTTGGGAAAACGACTGGAAGAGAATCATAGAGATGAATCCAGCAGACCTCTATGGGATGACCGTTTACAGTGCCTCCCTAGACTCCGCGATCAAAATAACGAACATAACGAAAATAACGTGTCCCGATTCCAAGGTCATCGTGGGGGGACCGCACTTCACGGCTATGCCATGGGATATTCTAAAATATCCTTTTGATTTCGTCTGTATGGGAGAAGGTGAAGAAACCCTACTCGAATTATGCCAAAAGTGGGGCGCATACAGTTATGACTCTATCATAGGGCTAGGAAACAAAACAAAAGGAATCTTCCAAGGTAGGTTGCACGACCAATTATTCCTCAGCAACCAGAGACCCATGATCGAAGACCTAGATAAATTGCCGTTCCCAGATCGTGATTCCGTTCCGATAAAGAGCTACACCCGAAAGGTTCAGGGAAAGCTCTCCTGCGCAGTCATGACCTCTAGGGGATGCTATGGGAAATGCGCCTTTTGCAACTCCCCCAACTTCTGGAGGGGGGTCAGGGTTCGGAGCGCACAGAACGTCTTAGAGGAGATGAGAATCATCGTTGAAAATTACGGTTTTGAGGCGGTCCACTTCTGGGATGATATTCTAACCCTTAAGGGAGAGAGATTTGACCAGCTCATGGAAGGACTAAAAAAGCTTAATATCATCTTCAGATGTAATGGCGATCCAAGGATAGATACGCCAGAAATCCTCCAGAAGCTCTATGATTCAGGTTGTAGAGAATACTGTCTGGGGGTTGAGAGCGGTTCACCGAAAGTCTTAAATACTATCCACAAAGGTACTATACCGGAGAAGGTTAGGGGCATTATCAGGGAAGCAAAGCGCATAGGTCTTCCTGTAAAGGAGTTCCTTATGGTCGGAAACCCGGGAGAGACTTGGGAAGATGTGGAGATGACCCTTCAGTTCGTGAAGGAGACTGACCCAGATTTCTGGACGATCTTTAACTTCATTCCCCTGCCGGGTTGCGATATTTGGAATAACCGTGAGAAGTATGGTATCAATCTGAGGACGAATGATTGGAACCAATATTTCTGTATCGGCGGAAAGAACGTCGGAGGGATAACCCACGATGTCGTCGGGGGGCTGTCTGGGGAGGAGATCGAGAAGGCTAGGCAATACCTCCTCGATAACCTACCGGGGCAGAAGGGACTTCTGCAAGATTATTACGAGAAGTTGAGGTGAAAAAGTAATTGAAAAAGATATATGTTGCGGGACCGTATACGGCTTCCACTCCTAGAGAAACCCAACAAAATGTAGATAAAGCTATAGCTGTCGGTTGTGAACTTATTCATCGAGGGTGGGCACCTTTTATTCCTCATCTCAGCCACTATATTTGGCTTCATCCCAAGGGGGATTTTGGGTATGAAGTCTGGACAGCTTTAGACTTTAAATGGCTTGAGGTCTGCGACGCCTTCTTTTTCATTGCGCCTAGTAATGGAGCGGATGCAGAACTAGAGGTGGCAAAGAAAATGGGGATACCCATTTATTATAATATTGAACACGTTCCAGATTTAACTGGAGTTCTCGCAAAGGATAAGATTCTTAGGGGATAAGTATGAAGGCAATACTTTTAGCGGGGGGTCGCGGAACGCGACTCAAACCTTTCACGTCTTACGTGAATAAGCATCTTCTTCCCCTCCTTGATAAGCCCGTTATCCAATACGCGGTGGAAGCACTCAGGAATGCGGGAATCAGGGATATCGCAGTTGTTCTAGGGGATTTCCAGTGCGGGGATATCGTGGAGTTTCTTGGCGATGGGAGCAAGTTCGGCGTGAAGATTTGCTACTATTATCAGGGAGAAGCTAAGGGAATAGCCCACGCGGTCAACTGCGCCAGAGACTTCGTTCTGAATACAGACGAAAGAGAGTTTTTCGTTTATTTGGGTGACAACATTTTTAGCGAGGGCATCAACCCTTTTGTAAATTCGATAGGGGCAAAAAGGAGTAGGCTCTATGGATCGAAGGATCAACGCCCAAGTTGCGGTCTTCTATTTTCCCAAGTGGATGATCCAAAGAGGTTTGGAGTTCCTGTCTTCGATTTCGACGGAATAGGGTTAGACCATCCGAACCCAAAATTGGTGCGGATAGAGGAGAAGCCCGAGAAACCTAAGAGCGCTTTGGCTCTCACGGGGTGCTATTACTTCACGGCAAAGTTTTTTGACTATTTCGATGAGCTTGAGCCCTCCGCTAGGGGGGAGTATGAGATAACTGACATAATAAATAAGATGATAGAAAGACTTAATAACCCCTACTGGGAAATATATAAGGGTTGGTGGAGTGACGCGGGCACTCCGGAGAGTTTATGGGAAAGCGCGAGGAGGTTGAAAGAAAAATGAGTACATCAGTTGTAATCAATCTACCTGTATGCAAAGGTTGCGGTGGAAGAGGTTGGGTGGACTCTATGTTCAAGGGAGCACAGCTTTGCCCCATCTGTCTAGGAACGGGCGTTCAGCCCCAATCAAATATAACTTAAACTAAGCAGGGGTAAAAATGGCTAAAGTTCTTATAACTGGAGTTTTCGGCTTCATCGGATCTTATCTGACCAAGCACATTCTCACAGGCTACCCCGAGTTTTCTGTGGTGGGAGTGGGAAGAAATACAACCCAGAAAAATATGGCTCGATTAGAAGGATTCACCAAGAACCCGAAGCTTAATCTAGTCTATCTGGATTTCTCAAAGGATGACCTTTCTGGGGTCTTCCAAGACGTTGAATATGTCTTCCACTGCGGAGCGCTCACTTTTGTAGACCGCTCCATAAGCAATCCCCTTCCCTTTATCCAGTCAAATATCATAGGTACTTGTAACATGCTAGAAGAGGCTAGGAAGTCGAGAACCCTTAAAAGGTATTTCCAAGTCTCAACTGATGAAGTGTATGGGCAAATCCTCTCAGGTAGCTATAAAGAGGACGCCCCCACAAACCCAAGAAACCCCTACGCCTTCACAAAATCTTCCGCAGATGAAGCAGTTAAGTCTTATCATAATACCTACGGCTTGCCCACGATCATAACGCGCACTGAAAATAATTACGGTCCGTATCAAGGAGCTGAGAAGGCAATTCCGACCTTTGTCAGAAAAGCCCTCCTAGATGAACCCCTCCCCGTATATGGGGATGGGAAACACCGTAGGATGTGGCTCCACGTAAGGGATCACTGTCGGGCGCTAGTCCACCTCATAGACCACGGAGAGGTCGGGGAAATTTACCACGTGGCGGGGGAGCAGGAACTTGAGAACATAGAACTTGCAAGAAGGATTCTCAAGATTTTAAAGAAACCCGAGGATATGATCAGGCTCGTTCCTGACCACAATATCCGCCCCGGGCATGATAGGCGCTATGCGCTGAACGTCGAGAAACTTAAGGCTACGGGATGGGCACCCAGCACCAGCCTAGACGAGGGATTGAGGGAGACGGTTTTATGGTACGAACACAACGAGTGGTGGCTGGAGTGAAAAACGAAATTTTAGGAAATAGGTTTGAACATCTTCCTACTATTTACGAGGGTATAAATATGATAGATTTAATTAGAGTAGATGAGCAAGGAAACGTTAATCTCTGTATGATTTTTGATCTTGATTATAATTTTTTAGTTATTCCAAATACTGTATGGGAGAGATGTAATGACTAAAATATTGGTGACAGGAGCGAGTGGCTTCATAGGAAGCAACTTGGTTCCAAGGTTAATTAAGGAGAACCACGAGGTCTATTGTCTCCTGAGGTATGTCTCAAACCGGGTTCCAAACCTGCCCCCCGAGACAAACCCCGTTTTCTGCGATCTCAGAGATTCCCTAGACCTGAGAAAGGTCTTGAAAGATGTCAATCCTGAGATAATTGTTCACCTTGCGGCTTCCTCTAGCGTTGCCTACAGCCATCTCCATAGTCAGGAAATGTTTGATATCAACCTTTTGGGCACAGTTAATCTAGCCCAAGCCGCGAAGGAAATTTCGGCTTTAGAAAAGTTCATATCCGCTTCAACAAGTGAAACCTATGGGAATCAGGATATCCTTCCGATAAAGGAAGGTGCCCCCCTTAGACCCAACACTCCATATTCTATCTCGAAGGTCGCCGCCGAGGATTTCCTGAATTATATGTATGCAGCCCACGGCTTTCCCGTTCTGATAGCAAAACCCTTCAATACATATGGGCGCATAGATAACTACAACTTTATAACCGAAAGAATAATTACCCAGATGATAACAGACCGTGGGGTTGTTCTAGGAAATCCTGATCCAATCAGGGATTTCCTTTACGTTGATGACCACGTGAACGGTTATATGAAACTTGTTGAAAGCTCTAATATCCTTGAAAAGTTGGGAACTAACCGGGCAATAAATTTCTGCACGGGTAGAGGATTCACTATAAGGGAATGGGCCGAAAAAATTGCCCGTCTGCTCGATTACAAAAAAGATATCACTTGGAAACTCTCTTATAGTAGACCTACTGAAATTCGTTCACTTATGGGGGATAACACCAAGGCTAAGGAGCTTTTGGGGTGGGAACCGAAAATAGCCCCCGAGAAGGGGCTGGCGCTTACCATTGAGAAATTAGTAAAGAAAAAGGAACGTTCTGGGCTTTGAGAGTTGCGATGGTATCCACCTTCAGGTGTGTATGTGGGATAGCTAAATATTTGGAGGAGCTGGCTTATCCCCTCTCCAAGTTATGCGACCTGAAAATCTTCGCGGAAGTTATTCATCAACAACTCGCAGAAAATAAACTAATTAACCCCGAGATGCCCCTAAACTACACCCGGTGTTGGAAGAGGGGAGAACCCTATGAGCCACTTATATCGGAGATAGGTAAATTCCAGCCCGACATAATCCATGTACAATTCCAGAATTTTATGTTTATGGAAGACCTAAGAAGCAAAGACTCTTCTTTCATCAAGATGGTAAAGCACTTAGAAAAATATGTGGCCCCGGTCGTTATCACCCTCCATGACGTTATCGCCTTTGATCCCCACTATGGGCTAAATTGGTATAGCGCCCTCGGGGACACCCCCTTTATAGTGACCAATAAAAGGGAACAGGAGGAGCTTAAGAAGTGGGCGCCCTCATCTAAAAGCTATGTTATTCCGCTGGGGGCTACTCTATTTGAGCCCAAGGATAAACTAGAAAGTAAGAGGGGGGTTGGTTTAGATCACCACCATCTCCATATCATCCAGCCCGGGTTCTACGGTGCGGATAAGGGGATGCTCCAACTCATAAATCAGATGCCGAAAGTAAACGAAAAAATACCAGAGGCGAATTTGATATTTGCGGGTTCTATCCATCCCCTAGCCCCCGAGGGTCATAGGGGATACGTCAAAGAGTGTTTGAAACGGGCGATGTATGTTAAAGCGCAAGGGGGAAAGGTTTCTTTTATCCCCAAATTTTTCAGCGACGATGAACTTAACACGGTTCTCTCCGCCGCAGATGTTCTGGTTCTTAATCACAACCAGAGCCTCTATGTCGGCTCCTCCGCGTGCGCGAAGAGGATTCTCTGCGCAGGAAAGCCCCTCATCTTCAGCGACTCAGACCCGCGCCTCTCGGAGTTCGAGGATGGAAAACATTGCCTGAAGATAGGGCGGACTCGAAACTTTTCTGAGGCGGTTCGGGAAATTTACAATAATCCTTCTCTAAGAGAAACCCTTATCAAGGGAGCAAGAGAATACGCTAATGAGACTTCTTTTGAGAAGATAGCGGAAAAGCATATGG
>Ga0315282_10005264_pt1 | contig 22113 bp, 16 predicted proteins | sample YL17G07_20_MG_FD_203693 | JGI IMG/M metagenome (GOLD analysis project Ga0315282, IMG submission 203693) | Sediment microbial communities from Yellowstone Lake, YNP, Wyoming, USA - YL17G07_20 | ecosystem: Environmental > Aquatic > Freshwater > Lake > Sediment | place: USA: Wyoming | collected... | reverse complement strand
CGCATGAGGTTCGAAAAGGCCGGGTCCACCCTTCGCACGATTCAAGCCACCGATGCCACCTTTTTCGGGTTGCTGCGAGAAAAGCTCAAGTGGAGTTAAGTGTACCGATGAGGCAGGGGCGGTATTCCCAGTCGGCGGCATAGCTGGGCGAAGCTGAAAATCGGAAAGCCAACGATGTTGAAGTAGCAGCCTTCGATCCGATCGATGAAGAGCGAAGCGTATCCTTGGACGGCATAAGCCCCGGCCTTGTCGCGGTACTCGCCGGTAGACAGGTACCAATCGATGTCTGACTGGGCCAGACGACGCATGTGGACGCGCGATCGGCTGCAGGCAGAACCGGAACGCCCGCGCACGTTGTCAATCAGACAGATCCCGGTAAAGACCTCATGCCATCGGCCGCTCAAACTTTTGAGCATTCTCCTGGCTTCGTTCGGCGAGGCAGGCTTGCCGAGGATGCGATCGTTCGTTACAACGATTGTGTCCGCGCCGATGATCAGGCCATGGGGGTGCCTGGCGGCGACGTCGCGCGCCTTGACGCGGGCGGCGCGTACAACATAGGCGGCTGCCGATTCTCCCCGTTTCCGCTGCGGCTCGGGTATTGTGCTTGGATCCGTGCGGACCTTGAAGCCAAGCGAAGTCAGGAGATCTTGCCTGCGCGGTGAAGCGGAAGCCAAGACGAAGGTACAGCCGGCTGCTGTTACTGTTGTCATCGCTTTTGCTCTCTGGTACTTTAAACGATTGTGCGAGGAGTAACGGGAATTTTGCTCTCCCTAGAAGCCAGGAACCAGAAGCAAGAAGCCAGAATCTTGATTTTGTTGAGTCGCGGCAACTGACAGAAAAAACTTCCGCAACCTATGCTGAGCCTAGGTCTGGCATCCATTCTGGCTTCATCAAGGGCGCAACCCTTGAGTATAGAGCATAAAGCATGCCATGAAAAAGAACTGCTTGCTCCTTTTGCTCCTCGGTTTCTCCTTTTTCATCGGAGCCCCGGCGCTCGATTCATCCAGGGCTGCCCAAACGCCGACGCCCGCAGCCGTGCCTGCTGGCTTTCCGGCGGAGATTCTTCAGGGGACGGACGACTTCAATCTGGCAGTCGATGCCTACGGCGACGTGCGCGGGAACTTCGGTCCTTGCGGCTGATCGATCAACCCAATGGGCGGGTTCGCCCGTAGGATGAGCTATTGGAAGGCGTTTGCCGCGAAGTACCCGTCGCGCGCGCTGCTGCGCATTGACGGAGGGTCCATCTTCGAGAAGGGAACCGCTGCCTCATCCATTGCGAATCGATACATGCTCGAGGGGGTCTATCGGTCGAATCTGGACGCCCTCGGCATGAGCGCGCCGGACGTTCCTGTTTGGCAGGAAATGTCGGATCTTGCGGAAGCAGGGCTCGTGTCCCACGACTACCTGAAACTGCCCCTGGTTTCCGCCAACCTGACCGCCAAGATCTCGAACTTTCCAAGGATGCAGCGCTATATCGTGAAGGGCTTCAACGTGGATCCAAAGGCGGGGAAACCGTTGCGTGTGGGCATCACCGCGCTGCTGGCTGATCCCGAGGGCAGAATCTCTCCCAAGGAGTTTCAGGTCCAGAAGCCGGAGGAAGCGGCGCGGCAAGCGCTCGACGAGTTGAAGGATAAGGCGGACTACGTGATCGTGCTCACCGACATGAGTCTGGGTGAGGCAATCGCCCTGGCAGTCGAAATGGCCGGCATCAACATGATTGTCGTTTCCCATAACTACGAGGTGGCGATCGACGCGCAGCAGGTGGGAAATACGCTTATCATTGGTCCCATCAACCAAGGAAGAATGCTGTCCGAGGCGCGCTTGAATATAAAGTCGGGCACGCAGAGGGTGCAGATCGAAAGCCATCTTGTGCCGCTCGACAGGGCCGTTCCCGATGATCCTGGCATGGGCGAGCTCGTGCGCAGGGCCAAGGCAGAAGTGGATAAAGCTCAGAAGTAAGCAGCAGCCGGCTCAAGCGATGGAATCACTCTCCAGCCTTCTTTTCTCTCTATACCGGGGCACACCATTACACGAGGAGTGGATGGTTGCATGCCTGCAAGGCGCCTGGCGGGGGCTCTTGGGAGAGAAGCTCTCGAGTGTGTGCCGGCCCCTTTCGATGCGCCGCCTCGAACTCGTGGTGGAGGTCTCGGATGCCGCTTGGCTGCCTGCGTTGTCCGCCATGAAATCCGAGCTGCTGGAACGGATTCGCTCGGTTACTGGTGACGAGGTGCAGCTGATTTTTCTTGCGCTGAAGGAATCAGCCTGATCCTGAGTTTTGCCCGCGAGTCTCTTTTCGTTTGCACCCACCGTGCTTCTATACTATCATTCGCGATTGTATTTGTAGGATTTACAGGAGGATGTCTTGTCGCTCACGAGGGAAAAGAAGAGTGAGATCGTCGATGCATATCGCACACACACGACCGACACCGGATCGCCTGAAGTTCAGATTGCCATCTTGAGCGAGAGGATCGCCTACCTGACCGAGCACTTCAAGGCTCACGCCAAAGATCATCACTCCCGCAGAGGATTGTTGAAGATGGTCGGAAAAAGGCGTCGGCTCCTTGATTATTTAAAGTCAAAGGATATCAATCGCTACCGAACCGTAATCGAACGACTCGGCATGCGCAAATGAAGGATGCCAAACTGCGATCCCGCGTGGAAGCGGTCGGAACACGTCCCAACCCCAATCCCTCCAATCTTGCATAGCCTCATGGAACGTGACCGAAGAGGACTTGAGGAACGGCTGCGAATTGATGCGGCCTTCCTCGTCCCTCGCCGGCTCGATTTTCGTCCCGGTGTCTCTAGCGAGTCGGTGGGAGTGTCGGTTCCGCGCTTTTCCGGGTCGCGCAACAACAGGGGTAAGGTGGGGAATGGATTATGAGTTATGAGTTAATGACTGCGGGCTTCGTGCGGCAGTCCTTAACCCGTGACTCATAATCTTGACTCCTGAGTTTCAAAGCCCACCGAACCTCAGGCAAAACAGCAACAGACACTTAGGAGGATTGTTTATGAAGCACAGGGTATCCGCAGAGATCGGCGGGCTGGAATTCAGTATTGAAATGGGCAAGGTCGCCTCCCAGGCCGATGGCGCGGCGTATGTCAGCTATGGCGACACGGTTGTGCTCGCGACGGCGTGCGCTCTCAAGGAGCCCCAGGAAGGGAATGACTTCTTTCCGCTCACGGTAGATTATCGCGAGAATACGTACGCGGCCGGGAAGATCCCGGGCGGTTTCTTTAAACGCGAGGGGAGACCGAGCGAGAAGGAGATTCTCACATCCCGACTGATTGATCGCCCCCTGAGGCCGCTGTTCCCCGAGGGCTACACCAACGAGGTTCAGGTCATAGCCCTCGTGCTTTCAGCCGACAAGGAGAATGACCCCGACGTGATGAGCATCACCGGTGCGTCGGCGGCCCTGTATTGCTCGCCCATCCCGTTCAACAACCCGGTCGCCGGCGTGCGCGTCGGCCTGGTGGATGGTCACTTCGTGGCCAACCCACCCATTTCGAAGCTCAAGGACAGCGGCATGAACCTCATCGTGGCCGGCACGGAGGATGCGATCGTCATGGTCGAAGCGGGCGCAAATCAGATTCCTGAAGAGACCATGATTGAAGCGTTCGATTTCGGCCACTCCCAGATTCGCAAACTGATCGCCATTCAGAAGGAGTTGTTCGAGAGAATACAGCCGGTGAAGCAGGAGGTTGTCAAGCCGGTCCTGGACGACGCCGAGTATCAGCGCATCGAGCAGGCGTATTCACAGCAGATTGCCGAAGCGCTGCACATCAAGGGTAAGCTCAAGAGCTACAACCGGCTGGATGAAATCAAGAACGAAATCGTCACTGCCGTTCCTGAAGAGGAAACGGAGCGCCGCGCCCAGGCTGGCGCGATCTTCCAGCACATTATGGAGAAGATCTTCCGGAAGGAAATCCTGGAGGATGGAATCCGGCCTGATGGCCGCGGCTTCAGCGAAGTCCGCCCGATCAGCATCGAAGTGTCGCTGCTGCCTCGAACCCACGGATCGGCCCTGTTCACGCGCGGTGAAACCCAGGCTCTGGTAACCGCGACGCTGGGGACGGCCGATGACGAGCAGCGCTTGGATACGCTCGAAGGGGAATCGTTCAAGCGCTTCATGCTGCACTACAACTTTCCGCCCTTCAGCGTCGGCGAAGTCAAGCCGCTGCGCGGACCGGGCCGTCGTGAGATCGGGCACGGCGCCTTGGCCGAAAGAAGCATTGCGCCGGTGATGCCGGGTGAAGAAGCCTTCCCCTACACGGTGCGCGTGGTCTCGGACATTCTCGAAAGCAACGGCTCGTCCTCGATGGCCACGATTTGCGGCGGGATCCTGGCGCTCATGGACGCCGGCGTGCCTATCGGCGCTCCAGTGGCGGGAGTGGCGATGGGGTTGGTCAAAGAAGGCGACAAGTACGCGATTCTGACCGACATCGCCGGTGCCGAAGACCATTACGGCGACATGGATTTCAAGGTCGCCGGGACGGCGAAGGGCATCACGGGCTTGCAGATGGACATAAAGGTCGGCGGGATCACCAGCCAGATTATGAGCGAGGCACTGGCTCAGGCAAAGGCGGGCCGCCTGTTCATCCTGGATCGGATGGTGGAAGCCTTGGGCGCGCCGCGTTCCGAGATTTCCACCTACGCTCCCCGCATCATCACGATCCAGATTCCGAAGGACAAGATCGGCGGGGTGATCGGCACGGGCGGCAAGATCATTCGTGGCATCATCGAGCAGACGGGGGTGAAAATCGACATCGATGACGACGGCAAAGTCAATATCGCCTCGACCGACTCGGATTCGGCCCAGAAGGCGATCCGGATGATTGAAGACCTGGTCATGGAAGCGGAGGTGGGAAAGACCTATCTTGGCACGGTGACCCGGCTGGTCGATTTTGGCGCTTTCGTGGAGATCTTCCCCGGCACCGAAGGACTGCTTCACATCTCCGAGGTTGCCGATTACCGGGTGCAGGACATCAACAGCGAACTGAAAGTCGGCGGGCAGATCCTGGTGAAGGTTCTCAGCATCGAACCTCCGAACAAGATCCGCTTGAGCCGCAAGGCCGTCCTGCGGGAGGCGGCTGGTCTGCCGCCGAGCGAGCCCAGCGCGAGGCCGCCGCGGCGCGGGGACCGGCCGCGCGGTAGCGTCCATGGGCATGAGCGCGGGGGCCGGGAAAGGGAGCGCAGGCCTCACGGCGGAGGCGGAACCGGCCACCGTCGTTTTAGCCACTGAGACGCCAGAACCCCGAATAGTTTCCGGCTCTCTTGGAGCGCCGGCGGCATCTCCAGGTGTAATGATGTATCGGAAGGATATTCTTAGTCTCCTCGAAGACGTACAAAAGGGAGTGTTGACTCCCCAGGATGGGGTCAAGCGCCTGGAAAGACTTCCGTTTGATGATCTGGGCTTCGCGCGGGTCGATCATCACCGCGCGCTGCGGCAAGGCTTCCCGGAAGTCATCCTGGGAATGAAGAAAAAGCCGCAGCACGTGGCAGCCATCGTGCGCAGCCTGCTTCCGCAGAAGACAAATATTCTCATCACGCGTTGCCCCCGGGATGTTTACGCGGCCGTGCGGCGTGTCACCCGGAAGGCCCGGTACCATGAGATGGCGCAGGCCGCCAGCATCGTGCAGGATCGCGCGATCTACGGCGAAGGAGTGATCCACGTTGTCTGCGCAGGCACCTCAGACATCCCGATAGCGGAGGAGGCCGCGCTGACCGCCCGCCTCATGGGAAATGAGGTCGAGACCACGTTCGATGCCGGCGTAGCCGGAATCCATCGCCTGCTCAGCGCCCGCGAGGCGCTGGCGCGCGCGCGGGTCGTCATTGTGGCCGCCGGGATGGAAGGGGCGCTGCCAAGCGTGGTGGGCGGGATGGTGGGCGTTCCTGTAATAGCCGTTCCGACCAGCGTAGGCTATGGAAGCTCCTTCGGCGGGCTCACAGCTCTGCTCGCGATGCTGAACAGTTGTGCGTCGAATGTGACGGTCGTGAACATCGACAACGGATTCGGCGCCGGCTTCGTCGCCAGCCTGATCAACCGAAAACGCCCCTAGTCTCGATTACTGCCGTGAGGCCTTGCGGCTTCCCTCACTTTCCTCTTGCGCTCCCAGATAGAAGTGCCTAAGATAAGCAAAAGATAAAACGCCTATAAGAACTAGCAGGAAGACCGGGGAAAGGAGTAAGCATTATGCGGAAACTTCTCTGTTTTTTGGCTTGCTTTTTGTTTTTTGCCACGAGTTTGTTCGGGCAAACGAGTTCTCTTACCGGCACGGTTACAGACCCAACAGGCGCGGTGATTCCAGGCGCCCAGGTCACCATCACAAATGTCAAGACTGGCGCACAACGTGCGACGACCGCCAACGGGGCGGGATACTACACGATGCCGCTCTTGCCGCCTGGAACTTACCAGCTGGTAGCGAAGTCTCCCGGCTTCGCTGATGTCACTATCAAGAGCGTCGAGTTGCGTGTTGATTCGCCCGCAACGATCAACATCCAATTCGTGAAGGTTGCGGGCGTTGCTGAAACGGTGGAGGTCGAGGCCGCAGCGATACAGATCAACACCATCGATGCGACGCTCGGAAATGCCATCAGCACTCAGGCCATCATGGAGCTGCCGATGTACGCGCGCAACGTCGCAGGTCTGCTCGCGTTCCAGCCGGGCGTCACGAGTTTCGGCTCGTTTGGAATGGGAAGCCTTGACGACCGCAACGGGTCGGTGAACGGCAGCAAATCGGATCAGTCCAACATCACGCTGGACGGGGCTGATGTAAACGATCAGAACAGCCGCGCGGCTTTTACCAGCGTGCTGCGCGTGACACTCGATTCGGTCGAAGAATTCCGAACGACAACGACCAATGCCGGTGCCGATACGGGCCGCGGCTCCGGGGCTAACATATCCCTGGTGACCAAGTCGGGCACCAACGAATTCCATGGTTCGTTGTACGAGTACAACCGCAACACCAAGTTTGCGGCCAACAGCTTCTTCAACAACGCCGCCAAAGTGCCCAGGGCCCCGTTGAATATTAATGTTTTCGGCACTTCGGTTGGAGGGCCGATAAAGAAGAACAAGGCCTTCTTCTTCGTCAACTATGAAGGCCGTCGTGACGCAAGCGCCACAGGTCTGACGCGCACTGTCCCCAACGACTTGATGAGGCAGGGGATCGTCTCGTACCACGACAAGACAACGGGCGCTCTCAAGCAGCTCACGCCCGATCAAGTCAAGGCAGTCGATCCTGGCGGAATCGGTGAGAATGCTGCCGTGCTTCAGATCTTCCAAAACGTTTACCCGCACGGAAATGACGCTTCGCTTGGTGATGGCCTCAATACCATCGGCTATCGCTTCAATGCGCCGCAACACAGCAAACAGGACACCTATATTGCCAAGTTCGATTACAAGGTGGACGAAGCTGGCAAGCACAACCTGTTCGTGCGCGGGAACCTTCAAAACGATCATTCAAGCGGCACGCCTCAATTCCCGGGTCAGCCGCCAAGGTCGGTAACTCTTGCCAACAGCAAGGGGATGGCTGTCGGCTGGACTGGGGTGTTGACCCCGAATAAGGTCAGCACGTTCCGTTACGGACTCACTCGCGCCGGCAATGAAAGCACCGGCATCATCCAGGGGAGTTATGAGTGGCTCCGCGGCCTTGATACGCCTTACGGCGTCACCACCGGCACGGCTCGCATCATTCCCGTCCACACATTCAGCGAGGACTTCGCCTGGACCCATGGGGGACACGATTTCCGTTTTGGCGCTGTTGTGCGGGTGATCTCGAACCAGTCGGCTTCAAACGGGCATTCGTTCCACACTGCCTCCTCAAACCCCTCGTGGCTGAAGGGGTCCGGCTCGGATCTGAACCCTGCATCGCTCAACGTCTCCAGTAATGACAAGAACAGCTTTCAGTATGCGATGGGGGCAGTGCTGGGCGTCATGCCTCAGGGGACGGCCAACTATAACTACCTCGTCGATGGAAAGATCCTTTCCACAGGCGCTCAGGTGACCCGCAACTTCGCGAACAACGAGGCGGAAGCGTACGCGCAGGACACCTGGAAGGTCACGCGTAGTTTCACAATCACGGCGGGCCTGCGCTTTGGGTACGAGCCTCCTGTTCATGAAGCAAACGGCCAGCAGGTTTCCCCGGATGTAGTGCTCGCCGATTGGAATGCCAAACGTGCCGCGTTGGCAGCTCAGGGGCTGTCACAGCAGGGGGCCGGCAAGGTCTCTTACGTTGTGTCCGATAGTGCTCAGGGGAGACCGATGTATCCGACACACTATACATGGGCTCCTCGTTTGGGCCTTGCTTATTCTCCCAAGGCCGACAGCGGGCTCGCCAAGTGGTTGTTCGGCGGGCCGGGCAAGACCTCAATTCGCGCGGGCTTCGGCATGTACTACGACGAAATCGGCCAGCCGCTGGCGCAAAGCTATAACAACACCGCCTTTGGCCTCCAGACCACGCTCACGAGTCCGCCTAACATACTGACCTCCGCCCAAGCCCCAAGGTTCACGACGTTCTGGTCAGTGCCGAGTGCGGTCATATCTGCGGCGCCCCCAGGCGGATTCCCCCAAACCTATCCCGACAAGTTTTCTATTATCAACTCCATCGACGACACCATCAAGGCGCCGTACACGATGAATATGAACTTGAGCTGGGGCCGCGAGTTCAGCCATGGACTTTTTGTCCAGTTGTCTTACGTAGGCCGGCTTTCGCGTCACTCTCTGATCGAACACGACCTCGCCATGCCTACGAATCTGAAGGACCCCGCGTCCGGTCAGACCTACTTCCAGGCATGGCAGCAATTGGCGAGATTAGTCGACGATCAGGGCGTGGCAGTGAAGGATCTCCCCAAGATCCCATTCTTTGAAAAGTTCTGGGCGGGGGCCGCTACCGGCGGTTATACCGCTACGCAGATCTGGGCAAAAGACTACCTCTGGAACAGCAACCAGGGTGATTTCACCAACACCCTCAACAATGCAGACAACAGCTCGAACTGCAGCACCTCCGGCACTGTCCTCGACTCGGATGGCAACGTGTCCCAGATGGCCTGCGGGATCTATGGTCCCTGGATGATCTTCAATCCCCAGTATTCCGCACTCTCCACCTGGGGCTCAATCGGTGCAGGCGATTACCATGCGGGGCAATTGACCATTCGAAAGCGGTTCTCCGAAGGGTTGATGTTTGACCTGAACTACACCCTCTCGAAGTCGATCGATCTTGCTTCGAACTCGGAAAGCGATCGTTATTGGAACGGCCTGATCCAGAACACCTGGTTCCCAGGCCAGAATCGGGCCGTGTCGGATTTTGACACTCTGCACGCACTCAACTTTTACGGCGTATGGCAGCTTCCGTTTGGCCGCGGGCACAAGTTCGGCGCAAGCATGAGCAGGATCCTCGATGCTTTCGTCGGCGGTTGGCAGATCACCGGTACTTGGCGCCAGACCTCCGGTCTTCCAACCTATGTCAGCAACGACCAGCGCTGGCCAACGAACTGGGAGGTTGATGCCTGGGGCATGCCGAACGGCAAACCAATACCTCCCGTTACAAACAATAAGAACGCGCTCGGCATCAACGGCGTGCGCGGACCCAATCTTTGGGACAATCCGCAAGCTGCCTATGACGCGTTTCACTATTGCCCTGCCGGCGAATCCGGACTGCGCAACAGCATCCGCGGCGCCGGTTATTTCGGTATCGACAGCAGTCTCAGTAAGACCTTCAACATGCCGTGGAAAGAGGGCCACAAGCTCCAGATCCGGTGGGAGAGCTTCAACCTGACGAACACGATCAGGTTCGACCCGACTTCTAACCCCTTCGACGGTGCTGGTGGCCTCATGAACGCTAACACTTTCGGCAAGCTGAACGGACAGCTTGGCTCGCCGCGCCAGATGCAGTTCGCCCTCCGCTACATCTTCTGATCAACTATCTCACCCGCAGTAATCGAGGGGCAAGCCGTGAAGGCTTGCCCTTTTCATTCCATTCGCCCTGTGCAAAAGCTACGGCTATGGCGCGCTCTGGTGTAGAATCCCAGGTGCCCGGCTATGACGACTGGAAACAATCAGTGGAAGGAGATATTCGCCACTCCCCCGAGCCATGAGACGCGATGACCCGAACTTCTTGCGTATCGGGCCAGTTTGACGGCCTCCAGCAGAAAAACTGAACAGGAGTCATGACATGCTGCGACCTTTGATCCGTCTTGCCGTTGTTGTCGTTGCGCTTTTTCCAGCTTCAGCCCTTCCCCAGGGCAAAGGCGGTGGTTCATCCGCTCTGGTTGGAACACTGACCATCACGGCCAGGGAAGGCACTAAACTGCCCGACTCGTTTTTTGTGGTCCTCTACCGCACGGACAACAAGACCGAGGTTGCCCGTCAACAGGTGAATAATCACGGGAGCTATCGCCTCACCGGGGTGGCCAATGGTGACTATGAAATCGCCGTAGAAGGCGGTGGCCGTACTCTCGGACGCCTGTCGATCACTGTGAGGTTCACAGGCGGTGCCGACGTCAGGCAGAACCTGGAGCTGGAATGGCGCGATACGTCGGCACCCGCCAGTGCCGGGACCATTTCCTCTTTGAATCTGTACAAGCGCAATCCGGAGAACGAGAGTCTGATGAAGCAAGCATTGGCCGCGAGGTCCAAAAAGGACTATGCCGGGGCGGCCAATCTCCTCAGGCAGATCGTCGGGGCTGACGCCAAGGATTTTGAGGCGTGGACCGAGTTAGGAAACGTGCTGTTCGCACAGGGGAATCAAGGCGAGGCCGAAAAGGCTTTCCGCCGCGCGCTGGAAGAGCGGCCCTCCTATCCAGTGGCTCTATCCAATCTCGGCAAGATGCAGTACGGCGAGAAGAACTATGATGGGGCCATCGCGACGTTAAGCCAGTTGATCAGCGCGCATCCTGAATCTGCCGAAGCTCATCGTTTTCTCGGCGAAGCCTATCTGCGAATCAAGAGGGGCTCGAAGGCTGTCCCGGAGCTGGAGGAAGCCGCCCGCCTTGATCCCGGGAACCAGGCGGACGCTCACTTGAGCCTGGCAGCTCTCTACGATGCGGCCAACCTGAAGGACAGGGCGGCAGCCGAGTATGAGAAGTTCTTGGCCCTGAAGCCCAACTATCCTGACAAAAAGAAGCTCGAGAAATACATCCGCGACAACAAGAAACGCGAATCTAGTTGACGCAGAGCTTTTTGCGCAGGCCCTCGGCCTAGCCCTTTGAATAATTGGAATTCATTTTGATCTGGTTCGCTCGCCGTATACGGTCATGCTCAGCTGATCTCAGGCTACCAGTACGTCCCGCCTTTTGAAAATTCTGTTTGACTCGGGCCAGTTTCTGGTAATATGCAATTACAGATTTAGGAGTGCCTGAGAGTCTGAAGGTCGGAAGTCCGTTTCGCTGATTCCGAATTTTCGGGTGGTTGAGCTCCTTGAATCCCTGCCAAGGTTGCCTCCCGAGACATGGAGATTGGATTCTGCCTCCACGCCAGGAGACTATGAGACTCTTCGGAATTTTGCCGGCAACCACTCAAAGAGGGAGAGCTAAACATGCGTAATTTGGTTTTGTCTGCTTTGCTGTTTGTTTTGCTGACGCCTGCCCTGCTGGGGCAAGCGACTACCACGATGACGGGAGTTGTCACAGATCCATCAGGCGCTATTGTTCCCGGCGCGACGATTACAATTGTCAACACCCGGACCGGCGTCCAGCGTGAAACCGTCTCCAACGAAACCGGAGTGTACACTTTGTCGCAGGTTCTGCCGGGGACTTGGCAGTTGACAGCCAAGAAGACCGGATTTGCCTCCGTAGAAATCAAGGACATTCAGTTGATGGTCAACTCTCCCGCCACTGTCAACATCAAGTTTGAGAAGGTCGGGGGAATTTCGGAGACCGTGACGGTAGAGGCTGCTTCGACAATCATCAATACCGTTGATGCCTCGCTGGGCAACGCGATCACCGGCTCGGCGATATTGCAGCTCCCGTCCAATTTGCGTAATATCACCAGCCTGCTGCTTCTCCAGCCGGGAGTCGCCGACGGCGGGCAGGTCAACGGCGGCAAATCGGATCAGGCCAACGTCACACTCGACGGCGTCGACATCAACGACCAGGTCAGCCGCAGCGTGACCAATCCCGTTCTACGCGTGACGCTCGACTCGGTCCAGGAGTTCCGCACCACGACCACAAACGCGGGTGCGGACCAGGGCCGCGGCTCGGGCGCGGAGGTCGCGCTGGTTACCAAGAGCGGGAGCAACAGCTACCATGGCTCGCTTTACGAAAACAACCGGAACACGATGTTCAAGGCGAACGATTTCTTTAGCAACCGCAGCCACCTTCCGATCGCCGTGCAGAATATCAACGTTTTCGGCGCCTCGTTTGGAGGGCCGATCTTCAAGAACAGGTTGTTTTTGTTTGCCAACTACGAAGGGCGTCGCGATGCGAGCGCCAGCCAGGTGACCCGCTCGGTGTATAACGATGCATGGCGCTCAGGATATGTCACGTATCACAACGCGGCGGGTACGCTCACCTCGATCGGCCCTGACGACATCAAAAAGTACGTCGACCCGTTAGGCATAGGGCCAAACGCCGCCATGCTCAAGTTGGAGAACGCTCTCCCGCACTGCAATGTTGCCAGCTCAGGAGATCTCCTGAACTATTGCAGCTATCAGTTCAACTATCCGCAGCACGCCAAGCAGGACACTTACATCTCGCGGCTGGACTACACCGTGGACAACGCGGGCAAACATCAGATCATGGTGCGCGGCAACCTGCAGAACGACCATTCGCCCGGCACGCCGCAATTTCCGGGATTGCCTGAAAACTCGCTATCTTTGAGCAACAACAAAGGGCTGGCTGCCGGGTACACCTTGGTGCTGAAGCCAAACATGGTGAACCGATTCACGTGGGGATTCACGCGACAAGGTGGAGAAAGCACAGGGATTGCACAGTCCGGCTCTTCCTGGAGTCGTAACGTTACCGCCCCTTACGGAACCGGCACCTTCACGAAGCGGTACGTCCCGGTTCACACGTTCAGCGAGGATCTCTCGTGGACTCGCGGGGATCACGATCTACGTTTCGGCTTTACCGGCCGGTTGATTTCGAACCAGACGTTGCGTAACAACACCTTCTCCACCGCCACGATCAATTCGTCGGCTCTTGCCGGCGGCGGCAACGATCTTTACAACAAGATCCCAGGCGGAATTCTGGCAGGTGATGTGACCAGCTATACGTACGCTATGATCGACCTCCTTGGCCTCATCACTCAGTTCAACGCTAACTACCAGTACCTTGCCAAACCTGATGGAACAGCAACGGTGATTCAACCAGGCGGTGTGGTTGCGAGGAATTTTGCCGGTCACGAATACGAGTTCTACGTGCAGGACAGCTGGAAAATCCTTCCCAACCTCACTGTTACCGGAGGCCTCCGGTATTCACTCATGCCGCCGGTTCATGAAGCAAACGGCCAGCAGACGTCTCCCGACGTCAACCTGGGCACCTGGCTTGCGGCGCGCGGCAACCTGGCGGCGCGGGGGCTGTCACAAGCCGCTGCAGGCGATATCAGCTTTATTCTGTCCAGCATGCCGGGAGGGATGCCGCTGTATCCATACCACAAGAACCTGGCGCCGCGGCTCGGTATTGCATGGTCGCCGCACGGGGATAGCGGGCTGCTAAAGAAGCTGTTCGGAGCGCCCGGCAAGACTTCCATCCGGGCAGGATTCGGGATGTATTACGACTTGGTCGGGCAACCGCTGGCTGCTCTGTTCGCCAATTCCATGTTCGGCCTCTCCACGCGACTCAGCAACCCGCTCAACATACTGGACGCCAGTACGTCTCCGCGCTTTACGGACTTCTGGGCAATCCCGGATACGCATTACATGTGGCCGGCCGCGCCCAAGGCTGGATTTCCCGTAAAGTACCCTCTCGACGCCTTCGCGATCACCAACAGCGTCGACAACGTGATCAAGGCGCCTTACACGATGAACATGAACCTGAGCTGGGGCCGCGATCTGGGCCACGGCCTCTTCATTCAGGCGTCTTATGTCGGGCGCCTGTCGCGGAGCTCGCTGATCCAGCGCGATGTGGCCATGCCCACCAACCTTAAGGATCCGGCGTCCGGCATGACTTACTTCCAGGCCATGCAGCAAATGGCTAGATGGACGGACCTCATTACGCCTGCTGCCGACCGGACCAACGCCTGGAAAACGATCGCTCCGATTCCCTTCTTTGAGAACATGTGGCCGGACGCGGCCGGCAACGGTTATACCGCCACGCAGTGGATCACTAATCAATACCTCTTGAACACTGCTAAGGGGGATTTTACAACCGCGCTCCAGGCTATGGACTTCACCTGTAATCCCACCGGTGGCAACACCTACCGTACCGCCACCAGAGTCCGTTACCTTGCTTGTTCCAGGTTGGGCAAGAACGCGCTGTTCAGCAACCAGTTTGGCGCGCTGGCGGCGTGGAGTTCCATTGCGGGCGGCAATTACCATTCTGCCCAGTTCACCCTGCGCAAGCGGTTCAGCAACAACATGTCGTTTGACTTCAACTACACGCTCAGCAAGTCGATCGATTTGGGATCGGGCAATGAGAGCTCCGGGTCCTTCGGCGGCGGTTTCATCACCAACTCCTGGGCTCCCGGCGACCAGAGAGCGGTCTCGGATTACGACACGCTGCACTCGATCAACGCTTACGGGGCCTATGCGCTCCCCGTCGGCCGTGGCATGAGGTTCGGCAGCAATCTCAATTCCATCCTTGATGCCATCGTCGGCGGCTGGCAGGTTTCGGGGATTTATACGATGAGCTCGGCAGCCTTGACCACTGTCAGCACCGGGTCGGTGTGGCCCACCAACTGGCAGCTCAGCAATCCTGCCGTGCCAACAGGCTTGCCGTTTCCTGAGTGGTCGGTCAACAAGAACGGGATGATAGGCACTACGCCGACCGTCACCGCATGGGCCACGGAGGCTGATCGTCAGGCTTCGATGCTTGCTTACCGGCAGAGCTTTCCGGGCGAGTTCGGGCTCCGGAACAACATCCGCAACTGGGGAAGATGGAACCTAGATTCCGTGGTGGCCAAGTCGTTCAAGATGCCGTGGAAAGAAGGCCACACGGTCAGCTTCCGGTGGGAGAGCTACAACCTCTTTAACCATCCGATCATGGGCGGCCCCGGATTCAGCATGACTTCAACATCGACTTGGGGCCGGATCAATAGTCAGCGCAACAGTCCGCGGCAGATGCAGTTCGGTCTCCGCTACGATTTCTGATCTGCCTTCTCTCCTGCAGTAACCAGAAGGGGCAAGCCTCCACGGCTTGCCCCTTTGCTTTGTAAGAGGACAGTATCTCATCCCGCGCTGTGGGACCCAGGTGCATGAAAAGGCTGAATGCCCGAGTTCGTGACTGTCGGGATCGGAATCGGCATCGGGATCGCGATCGCAATTCGGGCAAAGGAGCCGGCAGCGATTGCGACCCCGATACCGATTCCGATACCGAGATTTGATGTTTTCCGTCTTATTCTCCGCACAGGCTTGAATGGTGCTCAGATAAGGATCTCAACGTGGACCCTGAAAGGGTCCAGCAGCAAAGCCCAGGGCGCCAGCCCTGGGAACTGATGCGGAATGAGCAATCAGCCCTGAAAGGGCGGCGCAGGCTGTCTCGCCCTTTCAGGGCTTTATTCCTCCCAATCGGTTTTCCCAGGGCTGGAGCGCGCTGTACTTTGCTGCTCCGCCCCTCTGGGGCTTGATTTGGCGGGGCTGACAGGTCATTGTGAAAACCTTAACTAAGCGCCGTTTGTGACTGCCCCCTGTTTATGACTTCTGAGTCGCCGTTCACTCTGCTATTATTTCTGCGCATAAGAGCAAGAGTGTCCCCGTATGCCTCTCTATTCCGACGCCGTGCTTGACGAAGTGCGCAACTCCGTCAACATCGTCTCGCTCGTCTCCGAGTATGTCGCGTTGAAAAGGCGCGGCCGCAACCACGTGGCCCGCTGCCCCTTTCACACTGAGAAGACGCCTTCATTCAACGTCAACGAGGAGAAGCAGATTTTCCATTGCTTCGGCTGCGGCGTGGGCGGAGACGTCTTCAAGTTTGTGATGCTCGTGGAGCAGATCTCCTTTCCCGAGGCAGTGCGTTTCGTCGCTGAAAGGTACGGCATTGCCTTGCCGCAGCCGACGGTGCGGCCAGAGTCGGACGCCGGCACCGACACCGATACACTGCGAAGGGCGATGGAGGAAGCCTGTCTCTTCTACCACCGCGTGCTTCTCGAGTTTGAGGAGGGACGAGTCCCGCTGGCTTACTTGCAGGGGAGAGGAGTGGCTAGGGAGACGATCGATCGCTTCAGGCTCGGTTATTCGCCGGCGGGCGGCCGCGACCTGCTGGCGCATCTTCAAAAGAGAGGCTTCGAGGTTTCTGCCATGGAGGAGTGCGGCCTGGTCAAGCGCTCCGAGGACGGCAGCCGGCACCACGACGACTTCCGCGGCAGGATCATGTTTCCTATCACGGACATCCGGGGCCGTGTGATCGCCTTTGGCGGCCGGGCCCTCGGCGATCAACAGCCGAAGTATTTGAATTCTCCCGAGACCAGGCTTTATAATAAGAGCCGTAATCTCTTTGGTTTGAGCTACACTAAGGGAGGTGTCCAGAAATCCGACCATGCCGTGCTGGTCGAAGGGTACATGGATTTCATCATCCCTTTTCAGCATGGGATAGACAATGTCGTTGCCTCACTCGGTACCAGTTTGACTCCTCAACAGGTGAAGCTGCTGGGGCGGTATACGCGTGAGGTTGTAGTTAGCTACGACCCTGATTCTGCAGGGCTTGCGGCAACTCAGAGATCACTCGACCTTTTCCTTGAGGAGGATTTTCGGGTTCGGGTATTCAGACTGCCCGAAGGACAAGACCCGGATGCGTTTGTTCGGAGCGCGGGCGCAGGGGAATACCTGAATCGGCTGCGGCAGTCCGTTTCATACCTCGATTTCGTGCTGGAAACCGCGCTGAAGAGCCAGGGAAATCTGGGCGATCCCAAGAGCAAGATCCAGGTGTTGAACGCGGTTTTGCCGTATCTGTCGAAGATTCCCAATGCGGTTGAGCGCTCGGACTACGTGTTTCGTTTTGCCCGCAGGCTGCAAATCGAGGATCAACAACTGCTTGCGGAAGTGAAGCGGGCGGCTCAGCAGAAGAAGACGCGGCTTCGGGAAGCTCCGCTGGCGTCGGTCGGAGCGATGAAGTTCGCGGAGAAGCGGCTTCTTCAGTTGCTGCTCAACCACTCGGCGCTTCAGGCGCGCATATTGCCCCTTTGCTCGAACCAGGACTTCGCAGGCCTGGCGGCGGAGAGGATATTCGTTGCTCTTCTGGATGAATCCAGAGGGGGAGTGGTCTCCACGTTTGCGGGCCTTCACCGGCGGTTTGCCGGTGAAGCGGAACAAGGAATGCTGGCTCAGCTCCAGATGGAGGAAGTGCCTGAGAATCTTTCCGGCGAGACGGCCGAGAGTTTTCTCAGCGCACTGCGCGCCATCAGGCTCGAGTCGAAGAAGCGGGAGATCCTTTCGAAAATTGCCGATGCGGCTGAACGGAAAGACGATGAGATGCTAAACCGTCTAATTGAGGAGCGGGTTCAAGTCGATCGAGAGCTGGTCGCCCTGTCCAGGAAATAGCCGGAAAGGAGACAGCGGGTTTGTCAATCGAAGAAAAATACGATGAAGTGAAAGAGTTGATTCTGATGGGCAAGGAGCGAGGCTACTTGCTCTACGATGAGGTCAATGACCTGCTGCCGGAAGGGATCTGCTCTTCGGATGAGCTTGACAGCATCTTCTCTCTTTTTGGCTCCGCGGGCATCGAGGTGATCGATTCGGAGCAGAAGTTCCAGGACGAGGGGAAGAAGGACGACAAGCATGAAGAGGAGGTGGGCGAGGAGGGCGACTTCGATTTCGGCGCGCTCGCGCTCGACAAAACCAACGATCCGGTGCGCATGTACCTCCGGGAGATGGGCACGGTCCCGCTGCTGAGCCGCGAGGGCGAGGTCGAGATCGCAAAGCGCATAGAGCACGGCCAGAAGGTGGTGCTGAAGGCCTTGTCGCGCTCCCGGCTGATCGTGCGCGAGATCATGGGCATTGGAGACAAGCTCAAGAAGGACCTGATTGCGATCCGCGACGTCGTTTCGTTCAACGATGACGAGATCACCGAGGAGCGGCTGGCGGAGAAGAAGCAAATGGTGCTCGAAGCGGTCGAGGAGGTCCGCAAGCACGAGCGGGCGGCTAACAAGTTCCGCGCGAAGCTCGCGAAATGCCGCAGAGGATCGAGGGTATATAAAAAGCACCTTTCGATGCTGGCCCGCCACCGTATCGATGTGGCGCGCAAGGTGGGCGCCCTTGAACTCAGCCCCTCGCAGCACGAAAGGCTCGTCGAAATCATCAAGAGCACCGTGGACGAAGTGGTGGCTCGCGAGCAGGAAGTCCAGAAGCTCAGCAAGAGCCTGGAGGCGCCCCGCCGGCTGGAAGAGGCCAAGGCGACCCGGAAACTGATCCGGCAGTACGAGGCGAAAATCCGCTCGATCGAAGAGGAAGCTTCCGCAACGATCCCGGAATTGAAGCGAACTCTGGCGACCATCAAATCCGGCGAGCTCGAGGCTGACATCGCCAAGAAAGAGCTCGTGGAGGCAAACCTCCGGCTGGTGGTCTCGATTGCAAAGAAGTATACCAACCGCGGCCTGCAGTTCCTGGACCTGATCCAGGAAGGAAACATCGGGCTGATGAAGGCCGTGGACAAGTTTGAGTACCGGCGCGGCTACAAGTTTTCGACGTATGCAACCTGGTGGATCCGGCAGGCGATCACGCGCGCGATCGCCGATCAGGCGCGCACGATCCGCATCCCGGTGCACATGATCGAGACGATCAACAAGCTGATTCGCACTTCGCGCAGCCTGGTGCAGGAGTTCGGCCGCGAGCCTACCAGCGAGGAGATCGCCAAGAAGATGGATTTCCCCGTCAGCAAGGTGCGCAAGATCCTGAAGATCGCTCAGGAGCCGATCAGCCTCGAGACGCCCATCGGGGAAGAAGAGGACAGCCACCTCGGAGACTTCATCGAAGATCGCGCCGTGGTTTCGCCGGCGGAAGCGGTGATCAACATCAACCTGAAGGAGCAGACCGAGTCGGTTCTGAAGACGCTGACTCCACGCGAGGAGCAGGTCATCAAGATGCGCTTCGGCTTGGGGGACGGCAGCGAGCACACGCTCGAAGAGGTAGGCCAGCGCTTCTCGGTTACCCGCGAGCGCATCCGCCAGATCGAAGCCAAGGCGCTGCGCAAGCTCCGGCACCCGTCGCGCAGCCGCATGCTGAGAGCCTTCCTTGAAGGAAGCGTCATGCCGGACTAGCCTGCGTTGGATTTTGCATTCATTCATACCAGGGAGACCCGCCCATTCCGGCGGGTCTTGATGTTTTGGGGTGCGAGGCAGAGCCGGACGCCAGCATGCGAAGGTCCCAAGGCGAAGGGATCCGTTTAGCATCGGAGTCCTGGCAATGCATCCGTTGTGGCTTGCCCATGCTTTTGCGATCGGGCTTGAATAAATGATCTCTCTGGCGGTAATAGAGGATGACGAGGAACTTGCAGGCTTGGACGATGCCCAGGTGATGGTCGATGTTCAGCATGGCGACCCGGCGGCCTTCCGCATCCTGGTCGAGAGATATAAGAAAAGAGCCTACTGCCTCGCCCTTAAGCTGGTGGGTGACCCGGACGACGCCTACGACCTTTCTCAAGAAGCATTCATTCGCGTTTATAACGCCCGTCGCCGCTACGACCGCAGGCGGCCTTTTTACTCTTGGTTTTACGCTATCTTGAGCAACCTTGCCAAAAACCACGTCAAGAAAAGGGCCGTGCGGTCCCAGTACGCCGCCGAGGTCAGGGGTGCGGGCGAGGCGCAGCTCGACGAGCGCGAGTCGCCGGAATTCATCATCGAGGCGGGTGAGACCAGAAAAGCGGTCTGGGCGGCGATCGAAAAGCTGCCTTACGAGCACCGCGAGATCATTGTTCTGCGCCATTTTGAAGATATGTCCTACGAAGAGATAGCCGACCTTCTCGGAATTCCCGCCGGGAGCGTGATGTCGCGTCTCTACTATGCGCGGAAGAGGCTCCGGGAGCTGCTGGGTGACGCTTATGAAAGATGAGGATATCCAGGAATTGATGATGAGGGTGGTGGATGGCGTCGCCGCTCCGGACGAAGAAAGAACGCTTGCCGAAGCCATTCGAGGGAACGAGAAGTGGGAAACGGAGCTGCGGGCGTTCAGAAGGATCAAGGAGGTGACCGACAGCATGCGATTTAAAGAGCTGCCTGACAGCTACTGGCCGGGTTACTGGGAGAGTGTGTATCGCGGCATGGAACGCGGTCTGGGATGGATACTGTTATCCGTCGGCGCGATCATTTTGCTTGCTTTCGGGATGTACACCGGATTGTCACAATTCTACTCCGATCCCGGGATCGGCGTTCTGCTGAAGGTTGGCGTTTCAGCCGCCGGATTGGGTGTGATCCTATTGCTGGTCTCCATTGTGCGCGAACGGCTCTTTGCGAGAAAACACGAACGGTACGAGAAAGAGGTGGAGCGATGATACTGGCGAGCTCTGATGACATTCCGGACAGGCGGATTATCAAGACACTGGGACTGGTGCGGGGCAGTTCGATTCGGGCGCGGAACGTCGGGCGCAGCATCATGGCCCATCTGCGTGTGTTCGTGGGCGGCGAGGTGACGGAATACACCAAGGTAATTGCGGAAGCCCGCGAACAGGCGCTGGACCGCATGATCGCCGAGGCAGAAAAGCTGGGGGCAAACGCGATCGTTGCGGTCCGCTTTGGAACGGCAGAAATGATGTCTGCCGCAGCCGAGATCATCGCTTACGGCACAGCCGTAGTTATCGAATAGAGAATCAAACCGCAGCGCGAGATGAGCGCCGACCGACGGTGATCCCCAGCCGTGCTCATCTGCGGTTTCTCCCCTTTGCTCTCCGACTGAATAAATCACTCCGCATAGCTGTAATAGAAGGTGAAAAAGGAGAGGTTTTCAAACTCCACTATCTGGAGGTCATTGCGATGGAGTCTGGTGCGGCTGGTGCCCTGAAGATGGATCCGATCTTCGGACTCTGCTCGGATACTCGTGTAGGCTTGCGCGGAGAGCGGCGGCAAATTGAATGCGGTTCATCGCCCGACTGGACGAATTGCTGTGCGCGACCCAAGGACGAGGGATGCGCAGTCCCGGATGAAGCTCTCGTCGAGCGCACTCTGAGAGGGGAGGAGGACGCTTTTCGTCGTCTTTACGACCGTTATCGACAGCCTGTCTTTTCCACGGCCTATCGGATCATTCGGGACCATGGCGAGGCGCAAGACGCCACGCAGGAGGTCTTCGTCAAAGTGTATCGTGCGGCATCCAGTTGGAATCCGCGCAAGGCGAAGTTTTCCACCTGGCTGTATCGGTTGGCTGCCAATCACGCCATTGACTGCTGGCGCGTGCGTCGCCGCCGCGGCGAATATCGGTCAACGGGGGCGCTTGGCTCAAGAGGCGGTCGGCCTATCCTGGAAACATCGCGGGATTGGGTAGCGCTTTGCCCTGAGCGCGCGTTGGAAAAAAGAGAGCGGGCTGCTGAGGTCCGGCGCTGCGTTGATGCGCTGCCGCACGTCCAGAGGCGGATCTTCATCCTGCGGCACTTCATGGGATTGAAGCTGAAAGAGATTGCCGAGAGGGAGGGGCGCCCGCTGGCGACGGTGAAGACCTCCCTGTATCGAGCCACAAACCTGCTGCGGCGTGAGTTGCGGAGTCTGAGTCTCGCCGGGCCGCAAGGAATGGGCTCTCCCTGCAGAGCAACACCCGCTCTGCCGTAAATCCTCCCAGTGGGTCCACAGCTCAGTTGGTCACAGCAGCTGACTCATAACCACTCCGGAGCCGATCCCACAAACGATTGAAAATCCAGCGAAACCCGCGTCAGCCGCGGACTTTCGTGTTTATGGCATGGCCCCGCCCTTCCCCGACTTCTTCCGGAATTCCGCAAGAATTCCCCTGCAATTTTCACTACACCGATCACCGCAATGACAAATGCCCTCTGAATCGCAGGATCGGCAGCCCAAGCCTTTACAGGTGTCAAGCGTTGCTTTACAATGGTGC
>Ga0315282_10005263_pt1 | contig 22114 bp, 18 predicted proteins | sample YL17G07_20_MG_FD_203693 | JGI IMG/M metagenome (GOLD analysis project Ga0315282, IMG submission 203693) | Sediment microbial communities from Yellowstone Lake, YNP, Wyoming, USA - YL17G07_20 | ecosystem: Environmental > Aquatic > Freshwater > Lake > Sediment | place: USA: Wyoming | collected... | reverse complement strand
GTCGGCTCGATCAAATGAAACTGTTCCAAGAGTGAGGCACCACCTTTAGGTGGTGCCAATTCTAATCCGCTTTGAGCGGTTCACGGTTTTTCAAGCCTCCGGCTCTGCCGGAGGTCATGACTGCTTCCCAGCATGCTCTCGTTGAAGATTCATGAACCTAGAATTTGAAATAACCGGCCAAGATTTCAAAAAAGCGGGAGAAGCGTCTTTTAAAGTCAAGCATTGCCTGAAACGTTTGGGGCTCCCCCCGGATATAATTCGGCGCGTCGCCACAGCCGCTTATGAAGCTGAGCTCAATGTCATCATTTATGCCCTGCGGGGAACAATGAGGCTTTGCGTTGAGGATCAATGCATCGACGTGATCATTGCGGATGTGGGCCCGGGGATTCCGGATATCCAATTGGCCATGCGAGAAGGATACAGCACGGCTCCCCCTTACGTTAAACAGTTGGGCTACGGGAGCGGTATGGGTCTTCCCAATATTAAAAAGAATGCCGATTGGATGGACATCCAATCCGAGGTGGACCGGGGAACCACTCTGCGATTCAAAGTCAATCTGAATGAGAGAAAAAAGAGGAGGAAATGAAAAGCCCGGCCCAGCCGGACCTTCTTTTAGTCCTGGACAAAGAGCGTTGCCAGGGCTGTACGCACTGCCTCCGCGCTTGCCCGACCGAAGCGATTCGCATTCGCCATGGGAAAGCCGAGGTAATGCCCCACCGATGCGTGCAATGCGGAAGATGCCTACAGGTGTGTCCTCGGGGCGCCTGGGGGGTGCGTGCAGACTCGCTGGAGAAGGTAAAGAAGGATGGAGGCGCCGTGGCCGTCCTGGACCCCACGGTATTCTGGCAGTTTGGCGGCCAAATATCTCCTCGGGAACTGGCCGGAGCTTTTCTGAAGATCGGGTTTAGTGCCGTGGAAGATTTGGGGGAAGCCTTGGAAATTTACGGGGCCGCTGTATCCAGCTACTTATCGTCTGAAGACAGAATCTCTCCGGCCATTGCGTCGGCCTGTCCAGCGGTGGTGCAGCTCGTGGAGGTAAAATATCCCTCTCTGACCGAGAACCTGGTTCCGATCATTCCACCTTTGAGGATCCTGGCCAGCCGTCGGAAAGACCTCGGACGGGAAATTACAAAGCAGCGCTCGTTTTATATCGTTCCTTGTCTGGCTCAGGCGGACGCCGCAATCAACGCTCTGGGGAAGGGGAAAAGTTTTAATGGCGCTATTCCCCTGGCCAATGTTTACAATCCTCTGAAAGCGATCGTCTCCCAAAAAAGAAAAACCACAGATGCATCCTCCGGAAAAGAGCCGTTGCTTTCCGGAATGAGATGGGCCGCTGCGGGGGGAGAGAGCGAAGCCCTGGATAATCCGGCAAGCCTGGTCGTAGACGGTATTGAAAATGTAGCCAACGTCCTGGAATTGGCGGAGAGTGGGCTTTTAGAAGATGTCCCGTTTATCGAGGCCTGGGCTTGTACTGGCGGGTGTCTGGGGGGGCCACTGACGGTTCAGGACCCCTTTTTGGCCCGGTACCATCTGATGGCCCGGGGTCGGCACAATAGAAGCAGGGTAACAAAAGGGAAAAAGGGGAAGGTATCCGTGGATGTGGATCCGTTCCGGCTTTCCCGTCCCTTCGTTTCGCGGCCGGGGATGCGCTTGGATGAGGACTTTAAATTGGCGATGGAGAAGTTACGCCGGATCGATGAGGTGGTTAAGAAATTCCCCGGGATCGACTGTGGTTCCTGCGGATGTCCCAATTGCCTGGCTTTGGCCGAGGACATCATCCAGGGCCATGCTACGGAGAATCAATGCTTTTACATATTGAAAGAAAAGACGGCGCGCAGGTCGAGGCAGAGAGGGCGCCGAATGGAAAACCTTAAGTGAGAAGGATCTTGAATCATGACTAAAAAAACAAATATCTCCCAGGCAGGGGATCAGAGAATGAACCTAAAAGATTTAGCGGAGCGCTTGGGTTGGGAGCTACGGACGCGAAACGTATCGCTCGAAGCTCAGGTGAAAACCGGTTACGCCTCCGACCTTTTGAGCGATGTCTTGGCCAACTCGATCGAGGGAGACCTTTGGGTAACCCGCCAGACCCATCTGAACATTGTGGCCATTGCCGTTATGCGGGACCTCTCAGGGATCCTGATTTCCAGCGGGGCCGAGCCAGATCCTGAAACCCTGGAGAAGGCCGCGGAAAAAATGGTGCCGATTTTCCGGACGACCCTTCCCACCTTTGAAGTCGTAGGCCGTCTGTACCAGTTGGGCATCAGGGGAGAGCGCTGAGAAATGCTGGAACTTTCGATGCATATTTTGGACATTGCCCAGAATTCTCTGGCGGCTGGCTCCACCCGGGTGGAGATCAGGATCCGGGAGGATTTGCCCGCCGACCTTCTGGTGATCGAGGTCCGGGATAATGGGCGAGGAATCTCTGAGGCGATGTTACCCAGAGTGACCGATCCTTTCGTCACTTCTCGAACGACTCGCGAGGTGGGATTGGGGCTTCCCTTGCTAAAAGAGGCCGCGGAGCGTTGTGAGGGTTGCCTGGAGGTCCGTTCGGAAGAAGGGCAAGGAACGACGGTCGTCGCTCGCTTTCGGCTGGATCATTTCGACCGTGCTCCGCTGGGGGATATGGGGGAAACCATGGGGATTCTGATTGCCGCCAACCCCAACGTCGACTTCCTATACGAACATCGGGTGGATACAAGAATATACCTTCTGGAAACACAGGAGATGCGGCAGGTCTTAGGGGCGGTCGGGCTGGATGACCCATCGGTTCTTGATTTTGTGCGGCAGGATATTCAGCTGAGCTTGAAGAAGATCGGAGCGGCGACCTTTCCGAAAATTATGGAGGTGTTACGGTGAACGTCGAGGAGCTCAAAAAAATTCGGGAGAAGGTTCAAAAAGAGATGAACCTCCGCAGCGGCGAAAAGGCCATTAAAGTCGTGGTCGGCATGGGAACCTGCGGGATTGCAGCGGGCGCTCGCCCGGTCATGGCAGCGATTAAGGACGAATTAGCCCGGCAAAATGCCGAGAACGTAAGCGTGATTCAGAGTGGCTGCGCCGGGTTCTGTGAACAAGAGCCGCTGGTAGATGTTTTGCGGCCCGGGGAAAAGAAAGTGACCTACGGAAAAGTCAACCCCGATAAGGTCCGGAAGATCGTGGCGGAGCATATCGTTGGCGGCCGAGTACTGAACGAGTTTGTCTTTGCCCAGGAAAAATGAATTTGAACCACAGAGTGCGCAGAGTCGCCGAGAAAAAATCCCCAATCATGAAATTCAAAAAACTCGGAAAAATTCGAATCCACCAAAAGCAAGACATTCCGGCGATGGTGAATGCGGTCGGGGGGATTTTGAAGGGGGTAACGATTCCAGGATTTTTTCCATTTAAAGGTTCCTCCGCGTTCTCTGCGCTCTCTGCGGTGGGATTTTAAGTGAACTGAAAAAGAGCGAAGGAGGAGAGAGGATGACGGCTCAAACGATTCAAGCAGCTCCGGCGGAGCCTGCGGAAGAACAGCATTACGAAGAACTTAAGAAGATCATCGCCGAATATAGGGGAAAACCAGGGGCATTGATCCTGGTTCTCCACAAAGCTCAAACCCTTTTCGGGTACCTACCCCGTCGGGTACAACGACAGATCGCCGACGGCTTGGATATTCCCCTTAGCGAGGTGGCCGGGGTTGTGACCTTTTATTCCTTTTTTACCATGGTCCCCAAGGGGAGAAACGGCATCAAGGTTTGCCTGGGAACATCTTGTTATGTCCGGGGAGGACAGAGGTTGTTAGGAGAGCTACAAAAAAAACTGGGAGTCCCTGTGGGGGGAACGACCGACGATCGCCGGTTCTCCCTGGAGGTGGTCCGCTGCATCGGGGCCTGTGGGCTCTCCCCAGCAATGACCGTGGGAGAAGATGTCTTTGGGCGGGTGAAAAACAATAAACTCGGAGAGATTCTGGAAAAGTACACATGAAACCACAGAGTTCCCAGAGAAATCTCCTCGGTGAACTCCTAAGAGGACCCTTTAACGGATCGCGTACCTAAGATAAAGAGTGGGTTCCCAAGAAAATATCCATATTTTATGCTCAAATGGCAAAAATAGAAGGCTGACGAATGGGAGAGCACAGAGGGATGGAAAGACTTTTCCCCGGCTTTTTGAAAGGTGGTTATTTTTCTGTGGTCTCCGTGGTTGGCTTTTGACTCTAGCAAGTGGATGAGGAGGGGGTTCGTAAATGGAAATTTGGCGGTCGCATGTTTTAGTCTGCGCCGGAGCTGGGTGCGTCTCTTCTGGATGTCGCGAAGTCCGGGATGCTTTGGTCCAGGGGATTATGGAGTATGGCTTACAGGGGGAAATAAAAGTAATCGAGACCGGATGCATCGGTTCCTGCGATCTCGGCCCAATTGCCGTCGTCTATCCGGAAGGGGTTTTCTACCAGAAGCTGAAGGGAGAGGATGCCCGGGTAATTGCCGAGGAACATTTATTAAAAGGTCGGGTGGTGGAACGGTTACTCTACGCCGAGCCCGCCACCACCAAGTTGATTCCCACTTTCAAGGAGATCGACTTTTTTAAACTACAGGAAAAGATCGTCCTCAGAAACTGCGGGCTGATCGATCCCATGAATATCGAGGAATACATTGCCCGGGAAGGCTACGAAGCCCTGGCTCAGGTTCTGACCCGAATGACGCCTCAAGAAGTTGTGGATGGGGTCCAGCGTTCCGGCCTTCGCGGCCGGGGGGGAGCGGGATTTCCCACCGGGACGAAATGGCGGTTCACCCAGCAAGCTCAGGGGAGCCCCAAATACGTGGTCTGTAATGCCGATGAAGGAGACCCGGGGGCTTTCATGGACCGAAGCGTTCTGGAAGGAGACCCCCACAGCGTCATTGAAGCCATGGCCATAGCCGGTTACGCCATCGGCTCCAACCAGGGGTATGTCTACGTGCGTGCGGAATATCCTTTGGCCATCGAGCGGCTAAGCCACGCGATCGAAGAGGCCCGGAAGTATAAATTCCTGGGCCAAAACATTTTTGAGAAGGGCGTTGATTTCGACCTGGAAATTCGCATCGGGGCCGGGGCGTTTGTCTGCGGCGAGGAGACGGCCCTGATGACTTCCATCGAGGGGAAACGCGGTGAGCCAAGGCCACGTCCACCCTTCCCAGCGGTAGCTGGCCTGTGGAAGAAGCCGACCCTATTGAATAACGTGGAAACTTACGCCAGCATCCCCCCGATCATTCTGAAAGGTGCTGAATGGTACAGCCAATTCGGGACCGGGGGAAGCCGGGGAACGAAGGTCTTTGCTCTGGCCGGGGACATCAATAATGCCGGGCTGGTGGAGATCCCCATGGGGACGTCTCTGGGGAAGTTGATTTACGATGTGGGGGGCGGAATCAAGGGCGGTAAGAAATTTAAAGCCGCCCAGATCGGCGGCCCCTCGGGTGGCTGCATCCCCAAAGAGCATTTGAACATCTCTCTGGACTACGAGTCCGTAAAGGATGTGGGGGCGATTATGGGGTCGGGCGGGCTCATCGTCATGGACGAGAATACCTGCATGGTAGACCTAGCCCGGTTCTTCATGGATTTTATCCAGGATGAGTCCTGCGGAAAGTGCCCGCCCTGCCGCATCGGCTCCAAGCGCATGCTGGAGATTTTGCAGCGGATCACCCAGGGACAAGGGCAGATGGGGGACATCGACCAACTCGTCGAACTGGGGGAGCGCATCAAGGATGCAGCCCTCTGCGGGCTCGGTCAAACGGCCCCCAACCCCGTTCTTTCCACGCTCCGTTTTTTCCGGGATGAATATGAGGAACACATCAAGCATAGACACTGCCGGGCGGGGGTATGTCAGACCCTGTTTGATGCTCCCTGTCAGAATGCCTGCCCAGCGGATAACAATGCCTGGGGGTACGTGACCTTACTCAGCGAGGGAAAATTTAAAGAGGCCATCGCCGTGATCAAGGAACGGAACCCTTTCCCGGCAACGATGGGGCGTATTTGTTTTCATCCTTGCGAATCAAAATGTCGGCGGGAGCAGGTGGAAGCCCCCATGGCCATCTGTGCCCTGAAGCGCTTCGCCGCGGACTATGACCGGGAGTCCAATGATCCCTACGTGCCCGAGGTGGCCCCCAAAAAATCCGAGAAAGTGGCTGTGGTAGGCGCAGGGCCGGCCGGTCTTACGGGGGCATACTTTCTGGCTTTGAAAGGGTATTCGGTGACGATCTTCGAAGCTTTGCCCGTCGCGGGGGGCATGATGGCCGTGGGCATTCCAGAATACCGGCTGCCGCGCAAGGTGATGCAGGATGAGATCGATGCCATCCTCAAGCTGGGGGTGGAATTGAAACTGAATTCGCCGGTTGCCGATGTGGAAGCACTCCAGGACCGGGGATTTAAGGCTGTCTTCCTGGCTACAGGAGCTCATAAAGGGTTGAAACTGGGCCTTGCGGGAGAACGTTTGAAAGGCATCCTGGATGGAGTTACTTTCTTACGAGACGTCAACCTGGGCAAACCGGTAAAAGTCGGAGAGCGCGTAGCGGTAATCGGCGGTGGAAACGTGGCGATCGATGCTGCCCGGACGGCTTTGCGCCTGGGTGCCAAAGAGGTACAGATCTTTTACCGCCGGCTTCGGGAAGACATGCCCGCGGCCGATTGGGAGATTGCCGAAGCTGAGAAGGAAGGCGTGAAGATCCATTACCTGGTGGCCCCGGCCCAAATGTGGGGCGGGAATGATGGCGTGAAAAGGATGCAATGCCGGCGCATGGTTCTCAGTGATTTTGACCCGAGCGGGCGCAAACGGCCCGTTCCCATTACCGGTTCCGAGTTTGAGGTAGACGTGGACACGGTCATCGGGGCCATCGGCCAGGTTCCGGATACGGAATGTTTCCGGTCCAATGGCTTCAAATTTGACTCCAGAGGGGCATTCCTGGCCGACCCGGAGACGCTGGCGACCGGAGTCTCCGGAATCTTTTCCGGGGGCGACAGCGTGCGGGGACCCGCCTCAGCGGTGGACGCCATGGCCGATGGCCAAAAAGCCGCCATGGCCATCGACAGGCTTTTGGGCGGCGATGGGCGATTGCCCAATAAGTACCGGGACCGCCTGAAGGGGACGAAGGTTTCCTACGATGAGGAAGCCTACGCCGACGAGCATGCACGGTTGGCCATGCCCGAAGCTCCCCTGACAGACCGCTACCATAACTTCAAAGAAGTGGAAAGGGGATATACCGCTCGCTTGGCTGTGGAAGAGGCCAAACGGTGCTTGCATTGCTACCGTCAGGAGTAGGAAGAAATTGAACCACAGAGAACGCAGAGAGCGCGGAGGATTTTCCAAGATTCAAAAGAGAGGCTCAAGCGGCGAATATTTTATGCTTAGGAGGAAAGGGATAAAAGGCTGAATCAGAGGGCTGGCAGTGGCCTTTTGGGCTCATAAAATACACATGAATTCCCCTGCTACCTCTGCGTTCTCTGCGGTTAGATTCTTGGATTTTTGATTCGGAAAAGGAGATTGAAAGATGAGTATGGTGACTCTGACCATCGATGGCAAGAAAGTTGAAGTTCCCCCGGGGACAACCATCCTGGAAGCAGCGAAGTCCGCCAACCTGCGCATCCCCACCCTTTGCTATCTCCCGGAAGTACAGGCCATCGGAGCCTGCCGGGTTTGTCTGGTGGAGATTGAAGGGAATAAAAATCTCCAGGCATCGTGCGTCTTCCCGGCAACGGAGGACCTGGTGGTCCGCACAAACTCGAAGAAAGTCCAAGAGGCCCGCAAATTCACAGTCGAATTACTCCTTTCCGCCCATCCGCAAGAATGCCTGACTTGCGCACGGAACCTGAAGTGTGAGCTTCAGCGGCTGGCTGAAGAAATGGGGATTCGCGAAATTCGTTTCCAGGGAGAGAAACCGAAGCCGCGGATTGATGATTCTACTCCTTCCATCCGACGGGATGCGAGCAAATGCATCCTGTGCCGGCGGTGCGTGACGGTCTGCCAGGAGATTCAGCAGGTCGGGGCGCTGTGTGCGCAGGAACGCGGGTTCGATACCTACATCGGGCCGGCCTTCGGGGATGAACTGGGAGAGGTAGCATGCGCCCTTTGCGGCCAGTGTATCAACGTCTGCCCCGTTGGGGCTCTGACCGAGAAGGATTACACCCAGGACGTTTGGAAGGCCATCCATGACCCGGCCAAGATCGTCGTGGCCCAGGACGCCCCGGCGGTCCGGGCGGCTTTGGGGGAAGAGTTCGGCCTGCCGCCCGGAAGCCTGGTTACGGGGAAAATGCTGGAAGCTTTGCGGCGACTGGGCTTCGACGTGGTCTTCGATACCAATTTCGCGGCCGATCTAACGATCATCGAAGAGGGCAACGAGCTTCTCAAACGGGTCAAGGAAGGCGGAACCCTGCCCATGATCACGAGCTGTAGCCCGGGATGGATAAAATTCATCGAGCATTTTTATCCTCAGCTCTTACCCCACCTCTCGACCTGTAAGTCCCCGCATCAAATGCTCGGTGCTCTGGCGAAGACGTATTATGCCAAGAAAGCGGGCATCGACCCGGCGAAAATGGTCACCGTTTCCATCATGCCCTGTACGGCCAAAAAGTTCGAGTGTAACCGGCCGGAGATGCGGGACAGCGGGTTTCAAGACATAGACTATGTCCTGACCACCCGGGAGCTGGCCCGGATGATCAAGGCGGCCGGGATCGACTTTGTGAACCTGCCAGAGGGGAAATACGATGAGCCCCTGGGAGAATATTCCGGGGCGGCGACGATTTTCGGAGCTACCGGAGGTGTCATGGAAGCGGCATTGCGGACCGCTTATGAAGTGGCCACGGGGAAGAAATTAGAAAATGTAGACTTTACGGGTGTGCGGGGTTTAGAGGGGGTCAAAGAGGCGGCCGTGGCTGTGGATGGCTTGGGAGAAGTGCGCGTGGCTGTGGCCCATGGCCTCGGGAACGCCAGGAAACTGATGGACCGGCTGGCTACCGGGAAGGCCAATTATCATTTCATCGAAGTCATGGCCTGCCCCGGCGGCTGCGTCGCCGGTGGCGGACAGCCCATCCCGGTGAACAATGAAATACGCCGGCTTCGGGCGGCGGCTCTTTACCAGGAGGATAAAAATCTCAAATACCGCAAATCCCATGAAAACCCGTCGATTACCAAAATCTACCAGGAGTTCCTGAAGGAGCCCCTGGGAGAGAAATCGCACCATTTGTTGCATACGAAATACACGAAACGGGGAAAGTACAAGGAGAAAGAGGGATAGGGGAAAAATAGGTTATGCCCGTCGTCTCCACCATAAAAGAAAAATGCCGGCGATGCTATACCTGCGTCCGCACCTGCCCGGCCAAAGCCATTAAAGTCGAAGAGGGACAGGCCAAGGTGGTCAAAGAGCGGTGCATTGCCTGCGGTTCCTGCATCAAGGTATGCCGCCAGGAAGCAAAGGCCGTACGCGATTCCACTTCTGCGGTGAAGGAGCTTTATTGGAATAGCGAGAAAGTCATCGCCTGCCTGGCTCCTTCTTTCCCCGCGGCCTTCCCTCAGGTGAAACCCGGACAGGTCATCTCGGCAGTGAAAGCCCTTGGATTTACCGAGGTCATGGAAGTTGCCTTCGGGGCGGACCTGGTGGCCCACGCCCACGCCCGCTGGGCCCGGAAGAACGGCGGTAGACTCTACATCTCTTCCCCCTGTCCGGCGTTGGTTCTTTACATCAAAAAATACTTTCCTTCCCTGGTGGCGAATTTAACCCCGATCGTCTCCCCGATGGTGGCCATGGGAAGGGTGATCAAGCGGTCCTACAGCCCGGGGGCCAAGGTCGTCTTTATCGGGCCCTGTATCGCCAAAAAAGCGGAGATCGATGATCCGCAGGTTGCGGGGGATGTAGATGCCGTACTCACCTTCGTGGAACTGGAGACCATGCTTCGTGAGGCCGGTATTGAGTTGGAGAGACTGCCGGAAAGTGAGCCTGATGGCCCGATTCCCAGGTTGGGGCGCATATTTCCCGTCCCCGGGGGGTTGCTGCGCAGCGCGGCCATGAAGGAGGATATCTGCCGCAATCAGATCCTGGTCACCGAAGGGAAAGAAGCCTGCACCCAGATTCTCAACGAGGTTCTGGAGGGTGCGATCGAGGCCAGATTCCTGGATCTGCTCTTCTGCGAAGGATGCATTAATGGTCCGGCTTTTCCCAAGGAGCTCTCGGTTTTCAGCCGCAAGGAGTTGGTGGCCAATTACGTCCAGGAAAGGTTGACCCAGGAACGGGAGGCCCGCCATGCCGCCGATATAAAGCAATACGGCAGGTTGAAACTGAGCCGGGCTTTCATCCCTGAAGACCATAGACTGCCCACGCCGAGCAAAGAAATCGTCCGGGAGATCCTGCGGAGAACGAATAAAATCCAGCCCGAAGATGAGTTGAATTGCGGGGCCTGCGGTTACGGCTCCTGTCAGGAAAAAGCCAGCGCGGTCTATTGGGGGCTGGCGGAGAATGAAATGTGCCTCCCCTACCTGATCGATCAGCTGGAGGAGAACCTGAATCAGCTGGCCCTATCCCACAAAGAACTATCGGCCACCCAACAGCAGTTGATCCAGTCGGAAAAGATGGCTTCCGTCGGTCAACTCGCCGCCGGGGTGGCCCATGAGGTCAACAACCCTCTGGGGACGATCCTTCTTTATTCCCACATGCTTCTGGAGAAGCTGGGGAATAGAGATGCCCGCCGCGAGGAACTGGAAATCATTGCCAAAGAGGCCACACGCTGCCGGGACATTGTCCGGGGCCTCCTGGATTTCGCCCGCCAGAGGAAATTGCAGATCGAAAATATCGATCTGAATCATATCGTGAGCGAAGTCCTCTCGCTGGCCTCAAAGCAGGCCTCTTTTCAAAAGGTGGAGATCATCAGAGCGTTAGAGCCTTCACTGCCCTTGATGAGCGGCGACCCGGTCCAGCTGAAAGAGGTCTTCTTGAATATTGTGTCCAACGCGGGAGAGGCCATGCCCGAGGGGGGGAAGGTGATCGTATCCTCCCGATTTAACAATGGAGGTGGAAGTATCGAAGTCACCATCCGGGATACAGGGCTGGGCATTCCTGAGGAGAACCTGAATAAAATATTCATGCCCTTTTTTACCACCAAGAAGATCGGCCAGGGAACCGGATTGGGCCTGGCGATTGCTTATGGAATTGTCAAGATGCACCGGGGCTCCATCGATGTAGAGAGCAAACAGAGGGAAGGGACGGCGTTTGTGGTGAAGCTCCCGGTGGTCAACCCGGTCAAGTCAGGGGGGAAGGTCATTGGAGGATAGAGGAAGCCACGAGCTTTCTGGATTCAGGGGGGAGGGAGCGGCGGAATCATGAAACCCAAGGCGAAAATCCTGGTCGTGGATGATGATCTGGATTTCATCGAGATTAGCAAGCTCTCTTTAGAAGGTCAGGGTTACCAGATCCTTTCGGCCTTCAATGCGAAGGAAGGGTGGAAGATGGTTGAAAAGCAAAAGCCCGACCTTATCATTATGGACCTGATGATGGAGCGGTTGGACTCCGGAATGGCGCTCAGTCAGCAGATCAAAGGCCATCCGCAATATACCGCCATCCCCATTCTTATGCTCACTTCCATTGCGCGCGATACGGGGATGGACTTCACCCCGCGGACGGGGGAAGATCTCAGGAAATTGAACGTGGACGATTTTAGCTCCAAGCCCATCAAGGTCCATGTTTTGTTGGAAAAGGTGGAAAAACTCTTGGCCAAGAAAAGCAAGCGAGGGAAAAAATAAAGGGATTTTTTCATGATCAAAGGTTCCAGAATCTTGATCGTCGATGATGAGCAGCCTATCCGGGTAGCTTGCGCCAAAATCCTCTCCGAAGATGGCGCCTGGACGGAGACTGCCGAGGACGGGCGGGCCGGTCTGGAAAAGGCCCAAGCAATCCCCTTCGACTTGGCGCTGGTGGATTTGAAAATGCCCCAGATGGATGGGATGGACCTCCTGGCCCATCTTACCCAACTGGCTCCGGAGATGATCAAGATCGTGATCACCGGCTATGCCACTTTGGAGACCGCCATTGAAGCCGTCCAGAAGGGGGCCTATGACTATATTCCCAAGCCGTTCACGCCCGGCGAACTGCGGACGCGGGTAACCCGCGGCCTGGAAAGACGCTCCCTTTTGCTGGAAGCCAAGAAATTGCGGGAAGAGAGGGAAAGGAATCTTCTGGAGCTGGCCAATGAAAAAAGCCGAACGCAGACGATCATCCACTGCATGGGCGACGGGCTCCTGGTCACCAACCGGGATGAACAGGTGGTTTTCTGCAACCCGGCCGGCCGGCGACTGCTGGGGGTCAAACGACCCATCCAGGTGGGTGAACCCATCGCCCATATGACCAATGATCCCGAGTTGCTTTCCCTGGTGGAAGCGGCGATGAACCTGAAAGAGGGCCAGGAGATGGCTTCCAAAGAACTCGTCGCCCGGATGCCCAATGATCCAGCGCTCATGGCCAACTGCGCCCCGGTCAAAGATGAGAAGAACCAAACGATCGGAGTGGTGACGGTTCTGCGGGACATTACCGAATTGAAAGAATTGGACAAAGCCAAATCCACGTTCGTTTCCATGGTGGCCCATGAGTTGCGAGCGCCTTTGGCAGCCATCGAAGGATACCTGGATGTAATCCTGGAGGGGGTGGGAGGGGACGATCCCCAGAAGATGCACAGGATTCTGGAGCGCTCGCGGGAGCGGACTCGCGGTCTTCTGGCCCTCATTAATGACCTTCTGGCGATCTCCCGCATGCAGGCTGGACGCCTGGCGAAGGAAAAGGAAAAGTTACCATTGGGCATCCTCCTGAAAGAGATTGCTGAACTGATGAAAGGGGAGGCGTTGGAAAAAAAGGTGACGATTGAAATGGCGGTGCCCGATGACCTTCCTTTGGTTCAGGCCAACCGCGAGGATGTCACCCGGGTCTTCACCAACCTTTTGGACAACGCCATCAAGTATAACCACCATGGCGGAAGGGTATTCTTGCGGGCGGGAGCGGACGATGCTTTTGTCCGAGTAGAGGTTCAAGACACCGGGATTGGAATTCCCCAAAAAGACGTCGCCCATCTTTTCGATGAATTTTACCGCGTAAAGAGCAAAGAGACGCGGGCGATCACCGGGACGGGACTGGGACTTTCGATCGCCAAAAAAATTGTCGAGGGCCATAACGGACACATTGAGGTAGAAAGCAGACTCCACCAGGGAAGCACTTTCCGGGTGCTGCTCCCATTGTAAGAAATGAGTTGTGAGTGGGGAGTTGTGAGTGGGGAGTTGAAACAAAACAAAAAACTTACAACCCACAACTTACTGCTCACGGTTTTTTATAAGCCCTGCGGGGGAGGCGCTGGCTGACCTCTTAGGGGGAGGGTTTTTGGCGCAGCCAAAGGAATTTTTGATTCCCTTTGGCGGATCCCCATTGAAGACCCAGGCCCCTTAAAGGTCCTGGGTCTTTTTTTACGGAGGATACCTTATGGAGAGAAGGTTGGGAGTCGTGGGAATCGTCATCGAGGACCGGAAAGCGATGGCTCCCCGCGTCAATCAGATTTTGAGCGAGCATGGGGAAATCATTGCCGGCAGGATGGGACTGCCATACAAAGAAAGAGCGGTCTCGGTCATTTCTCTGATCGTGGATGGGACGACGGATGAACTGGGCTCTTTAACGGGGAAACTGGGGATGCTCAAGGGCGTCTACATATGTTCCTCCCTGATTCGAGGATAAGATGGTTTTGATATAGGCCAGCAAAAAAATGGGGTGAAACATGTCTGAAAAAATAAAAGTCATCGATGAAGAACTGATCCATAGACAGTTGGAGGCCGGAGGGGGGAAGTCCAAGGAAGAGGCCTTGGAGGTTGTGGCCAGGGCCAAAGAGGCCAGGGGAATCGAACCCGAAGAGGCAGCGGCCCTGCTCCAGACGGAAAACCCCGACCTGATCGAAGAGATATTGCAGGCGGCGAGGAGGGTTAAACTGAAAATCTACGGGAAACGTCTGGTTCTGTTCGCTCCCCTTTACCTCAGCAATTACTGCGTGAACAACTGCCAGTATTGCGGGTTCCGCAGAGAAAACCCGCTCATTTCCAGAAAGCGCCTGGCCCTGGAGGAAATCCGTGAACAGGTTATAGAGCTGGAGAACCTGGGCCACAAGCGCCTTTTGCTGGAATGTGGGGAGTCGCCCCTTTCAGATATCGCTTTCGTGGAAGAGGCCATCGCCACCGTTTACGCCACCAAGAATGGAAACGGAGAAATCCGGCGCGTAAACGTGAACATCGCGGCCACCACCGTAGATGATTACCGTCGGCTAAAAGCTGCCAAGATCGGAACCTACCAGCTTTTCCAGGAGACATACCATCGCGCGACCTATGAGGCTCTTCACGAGGGGCCCAAACGGGATTACGAACGACAGCTTTTCGCTCACGACCGAGCCCAGGAGGCGGGCATCGATGATGTGGGCCTGGGAGTGCTTTTCGGCCTCTATGATTACAGGTTTGAAGTCATGAGCCTTCTGTACCATGCGCGTCATCTGGAGAAGACCTTTGGTGTGGGGCCGCATACCATCTCTGTCCCCCGGTGGCGCCCGGCGGCGGGCGTGGACTTTAGACTTCTCCACCCGGTATCCGATCTTTCGTTCAAAAAATTAGTGGCTATCTTGCGGCTGGCAGTTCCCTACACAGGTATGATTATTTCTACCCGCGAAAGCGTGGAAATGCGTACGGAGGCTTTCAGCCTGGGGATTTCCCAGACCAGCGCCGGTTCTAGAACCTCCCCTGGGGCCTATGGCAGAAACGGAGAAAATCAGGGGATCGGGCAAAGCGAGCAGTTCCATGTGGCCGATCACCGCCCGCCGGACGAGGTGATCCGTTCCATTTGCGAGCTGGGCTATCTCCCAAGCTTCTGTACGGCCTGTTATCGCCGGGGGAGAACGGGGAAAGAATTCATGAACGCGGCTAAGCCGGGAGACATCCAGGGACTGTGCGCCCCCAACGCCATTCTCACATTCAAAGAATACCTCCTAGACTATGCTCCGGCAGAAACCCGCCGGGCAGGAGAACAAAGCCTGCACCAACGTATGGGGGAAGTTCCCGCCGGGCCTTTGCGGGAAGAGACAGAAAGGCGTTTGCAGAAAATCGAGGATGGCGCAAGAGATCTTTACTTCTAAAAAGGCAAAGCGCAAAGAGCCTGGAGTAAAGCGGGTAGCGCCTAGAGCATGGCGCAAATCTCCCAGATGATATTCTTGTTTCGGCCCTAAAGGGACATTGATTTTTGCATTTATTGAGCTCTTGACGCTATGCGCTTTGCGCCACGCGCTATGCAGGTGATCTCATGGTTCGTGAAGAATACTGGCAAAAGGTTCGGTCCGCCAAAGAAGGGCAGAAACTGTCCCCTGAGGATATCCTGTTTCTGCTTTCCACCGCCGAAAGGGAAGAGGAAGAGGTCCTCTTTGGAGCAGCGGACCAGGTTCGTAAGGATTGTGTGGGCGATGAGGTCCATCTCCGGGGGATCGTAGAGTTTTCCAATTGCTGCGCCCAGAATTGCCTGTATTGCGGCCTTCGCCGGGATAACCATGCGCTTGTCCGCTACCGGATGTCCTTAGTAGAAATCGTCGCCGCTGCCAAAAATGCCAGACCCCAGGGGTTGGGAACGGTCGTCCTGCAATCCGGAGAAGACCCCTGGTTCACCCGGGAACGAGTCATTGATCTAATTCGGGCAATTAAAGAAGATACGAATCTGGCCATTACCCTCTCTGTGGGTGAGCGCCCATACGCTGATTATCTAGCCTGGAAGAAAGCGGGCGCGGACCGCTACCTCTTGAAGCATGAGACCCATTCGCCGACTCTCTTCCGAGGGCTCCGGCCCGGCCGCGAGTTGGGCGAACGACTGCAGGCCCTGCGCTGGTTACGGGAGCTGGGGTACGAAGTCGGTTCCGGAAACATGGTTGGGCTTCCCGGTCAGACTGATGAAGACTTGGCCAGGGACATAAAGCTTTTTATTCAATATGACTTCGATATGATCGGGATCGGTCCCTTCATTGTTCACCCCCAAACGCCTTTGGCCCGGGCCGCCAGCGGCCAGTTAAATCGAACCTTGAAGGTTTTGGCCATTACCCGGATCATCACCCGCGACACAAACTTGCCGGCAACCACAGCAGCCGGGGTCCTGGATCAAAACGGGCGGCGCCTGGCATTGTTGGCAGGGGCCAACGTGGTGATGCCCGATATCACCCCGCCGAACTACAGGCAACACTACCAGATTTATCCGGGAAAAGCCCGGCTGACTCTCGACCGCCACGCGCTCACCGAAATGATTTCTTCACTGGGCCGAAGGATCGGCCAAGGATCGGGTCTTAGAATTCGATCTCGAGATATATAAGCGGCCCTGGGCTCGCCTTTCCTTCTTTCCCGCAAGGACCTTTCTTTCCTCTAATTTTTTAATGGAGCATTTCTGCCTTCCTTTCCCCTTGGATGGGTGCCCAAATGAGGTTGATGAAATACCTTGACTTTTTGCCCAAAGGATCTATTATAATTTTTTAGGAGACTTAGATTCCACGGGGGATGGATAGGTAATAGGAGCAGCCGGGAAGTGGAGAAAGAAATTGACAAGTTTGCCATTTTAGAGGAAAAGATCACGCAGTTAGTGGAGGCCTATGCCTCCCTCTCCAACGAAAAGGCCGTTTTGGGCAAAAAGCTGGCCCAGAAGGAAATGGAAGTCCAGGGGCTTATGGAGAAAGTTACTCGGTTATCTCAGGAACGGGAGGCCGCCCGGGAAAGGGTGGAAGGCCTGTTAAATCGTCTTGACCGAGTCATTTCCTTTAAAGACATGGTACACAAAGGATGAAGAATCTCATTCGGGTAGAAATTTTGGGCCGGGAATACACCGTGAAAAGCGACGAAGGGGAGGAAAGGGTTAAAGATATTGCCGCCTACGTCAACCGTAAAATAAATGAAGTCTCGGAAAGCGGCCAGACGGTTTCCACTTTGAACTTGGCGATCTTAGCGGCTTTGAACATCGCCAACGACTATTTCAATGCGGTAGAGGGTCAGAAGAATTTTTGGCAAAGTATTGAAGCTAGGTCGGGCCGATTGATTGCCATGATTGATTCGAAAATCGAGTAATGGTCATGGAGAGCCGATCCCCTGCGGTGTTGGTGATGATGTGAGAATTTTTGAGCCAACAGTAAAAAAACGGGAGCTGTCCCTTATTGTGGCTGGCCTGTCCCAATTCTTCCGGGAACTGGGAATGCCAAAAGCAATAATATGGCACCCACCTAGACAACTAGGTTCAAAAGAAAGCATCACACGGCACTTGCGGGGGATCTTAAACGGAGGGCGAAAACTTTTGGGTTGAATCAGCGGTCCGCAATATGGATCGCGAAGGAAGCCAGTCCGGAAGGAATTTATCGGAGGGAAACCGAGGAAGCGAATATGGCCTGGAGTGCTGGAATAGATATGGAAAAGATGAATGACCCGAGACTTCCCCCGACAAAGGGGAAGGAAAAGTTTGCTCGTTTTTGCCGTACAGGAGATTGGTCGGAAAAAGATCTGGAAATCGCCGAAGCCTGAGTTTCCTCCTTTTCTTTTCCTCTCAGAAGCTAACAAAGCAAAAAGACAGAAGGGCCTTCTCGTGGCTCTATCCGGTGATTGATTTTCCCGGGTTGTGCCCCTTTACGAAAGAGAGTTATCACGTGGATATCTATCTATTAGTAGCGTCAGCACTGGCCGTTCTTCTCATCGGCCTTGGTGGGGGTTATTTTCTGCATAAGAAAATGACCGCCACTCGGTTTCGTTTGGCCGAGCAAAAGGCACGGGAGGCCGTCGAAGAAGCCAAGAGAGAAGCCGAGGCCGTACGGAAGGAAGCCGAAATCCAAGCCAAAGATCATTTCTTCCAGGTCAAGGCAGAATTTGAGGCCGAAGCCAAGGAACGTCGGCAGGAATCCCTCAACCTGGAGAAACGACTTCTCCAGAAAGAAGACAATTTAGAAAAAAGAGTCGACCTTCTCGACCAAAAAGAGTCCGGCCTGGCCAAGCGGGAAAAAGCTTTGCTCCAGCAGGAGAAAACCCTCGGGGATAAAGAGAAGAAATATAGCGCGATGATCGAAGAACAACGTCAAACCCTGGGGCAAATTGCCGGGATTTCCGCGGAGGAGGCCAAGGAGCGTTTGATGCAGCTCGTCGAGAGCGAGATGCGACATGAATCTGCCAAGCTCATCAAAAAGATCGAGGAGGAGACCCAGGTTCAGGGGGATAAGCGAGCCAAGGAAATCATCGTGGCGGCGATTCAACGGTATGCTGCGGATTACGTGGCGGAAGAAACCGTTTCTGTGGTCAACCTGCCCAATGAAGAGATGAAGGGACGGATTATCGGAAGGGAGGGGAGAAATATCCGAGCCCTGGAGGCAGCCACGGGAGTTGACCTAATTATTGACGATACCCCGGAAGCCGTGATCATCTCAGGCTTCAACCCCATCCGCCGGGAAATTGCCCGGATCACCCTTGAACGCCTGATCACCGACGGCCGCATCCATCCTGGGCGAATTGAAGAGATCGTGACCAAAGCGGAGCAAGAAATGGAACAAACCATCCGGGAAAGCGGAGAACGGGCGACCTTTGATGTAGGGGTCCACGGGATTCACCCGGAGTTGATCAAAATGATCGGGAAGTTAAAGTTCCGTACCAGTTTTGCTCAGAATGTTTTTCAACATTCACTGGAGGTAGCTTTTCTCGCTGGAGCGATGGCTTCCGAGCTCAATTTAAATATCAAGCAGGCGAAACGGGCAGGTCTTCTGCATGATATCGGCAAGGCCGTCGATCATGAAATCGAGGGACCCCACGCCTTGATCGGAGCGGATCTAGCCCGAAAATTCGGGGAAAATCAAAAAATCATCCAGGCCATTGCCGCCCATCATGATGATGAAAAAGCTCAAACGACCCTGTCTGTTTTGATCCAGGCCGCAGATGCCCTGTCAGCCGCCCGTCCGGGCGCCCGCCGGGAGATGCTCGAAACTTATGTGAAACGGTTAGAAGAATTAGAAAAAATATCTTATTCATTTCCAGGCGTCAGCAAGGCGTACGCGATACAGGCTGGCCGAGAAATCCGGGTGATCGTGGAGAACGAGGAGATTACGGATGCTGATGCCGCCATGTTAAGCAGGGATATTGCCCGCAAGATTGAAAACGAATTGAGTTACCCGGGGCAGATTAAAGTCACGGTAATCAGGGAAACGCGTGCCGTGGAATACGCCAAATGAGTATACAAGGCCGTCGAGGGGACGCATAAAAAAATAAAATTTACAATTTACAAAATTTACAAAATTTTAGTGTTTAGACCAAGGGATTATGTCCCCTTAATGCCCAAGGGATTATGTCCCCCTAATGCCCAAGCGAAAATGTCCCCTTTGATGGATTTTATTTTCTCTTGGGCAATGGTTAATCATAAATCGGTTGGGCAGAAGCTTGATAAATCCAGTTATCAGATTTTGTTCCTTTGGCCTTCCATTTATTCCTGGGAAGAGCTCGGATCGGCTCTCGAAGAGCCGTTGGAGAATGTTTAGCAATGAGCCGATCTTGGTAATACACTTTCCAGGACCCATTCAAGAGTTGTCTCACTTCCACTCGGGCCTTCGCATAGGATCGACCCCGAGGTCCGGGAGGAATATCCAAGAGGATTTCCCCTAAGCGCACCGTATTATCCAGTCCCACCGTAGCGGGATAGCGAAAACTGATGGCCCGGTCCAAATCAAAGTTTTCCGGAACCGGGCGCCAAGATTTTTCGGGCTGCCGTGGAGAGGCCGCGAAACGGCGGTTGAAGCGTTTTAAAAAAACCGGTAGAAAGGCATTGGCTGGGAGAAGGGTTGTTACCTTCGCCAGAGCCAACTCCGCCCCAAGACGGTCTTGGAGGGTTCCAAAGAGCCTTTCGATCCGTCCTTTGGCTTGGGGAGAAAGGGCGAAGATGGGTTGGATCCCTAGGGCCTTCAATGCTTGCCCGACTTGGGTAGGTTCTTGCCGACCGGCCAGCTCTTCTTCCAGTGTCCAGTAGTCATCATTGCGCTTAAGGGATCCATGGCGATCCTGGTAAATGGAGATCGGGATTCCATATTGGGTCACCATTTGCCAAAGCAGCCAGAGATAGCCTTCGGTCCCTTCAAAAGGAAAAAAGCGGGCCGCGAGAATCGCTCCCGTCGCATCATCGATGGCCGCCATCAAACAGCACGGAGAATGATCCGGTCCGAACCAGCGGTGCGGACTTTCATCCCAAAGCACCATCCAGCCTTCCTGGGCCCGTCGCTCTCGACGCTTGCGATGCCGTTTGGCTCTACGCTTTCTTTTGGGCAAGATGCCGGCTTCCCGCCGAACTTTCCGAACCGTTTCCCGCCCCAAGATGATTCCTTCCTCCTCCGTGAGCTGTTCTCCAAAATGCCGATCGTTAAACTCGGTGTACTTCTGGCAGGATAATGCTAAAACTTTCTCTTTAGTCTTATCGGGAATTCGATTCTGTGGAGATTGGCCGGTATTCCCATGCATGAGTCCTTGAGCTCCTTTTGCCCTGACCCTTTTCCAGATCCGCTTGGCTTGCCGGTAGGATAGCCCCATTTTTCCTGCAGCTTCCCTCAAAGTAATTCTTCTAACCTCCACTAACCCCATCACCCGAAACCTCTGCAACTGCCCCTGGCTCAACTCGATCTTTTCCCCTCTCATGGGGACATTTTCCCTTGGGCATTAGAGGGGACATTTTCCCTTGGGCACGACAATTTACAAAATTTTAATTGACAAGGGTTTAAAAGTAGTTTACTATATAATATTATGGAACGGAAGAAACTGCAGCAAAGACGTGACCCGAGATTTTTTCCGAAATTTTATCTTGACAACCTTCTGATTAAGTTTTAGGATAAAGTTTCTGATGATAGTCTTGCTCTTTGAAAACTAAATAGCAAAATTCTTGTCGTTGGGTCTTCTCTTCGTAAAAAATCCTAAGTTTTACAATAACTTAGGAAAACACTTTAATTGGAGAGTTTGATCCTGGCTCAGAACAAACGCCAGCGGCGTGCCTAACACATGCAAGTCGAACGAGAAATCCTGAGCAATCGGGAGAGTAAAGTGGCGCACGGGTGAGTAACGCGTGGGTAATCTGCCCTGGAGATGGGAATAACACCTCGAAAGGGGTGCTAATACTCGATAAGATCCCGGAGGCTCCGGTCTTCGGGATAAAAAGGTGGCCTCTGCTTGCAAGCTATCGCTTCAGGATGAGCCCGCGTACCATTAGCTAGTTGGTGGGGTAATGGCCCACCAAGGCAATGATGGTTAGCTGGTCTGAGAGGATGGCCAGCCACACTGGAATTGAGATACGGTCCAGACTCCTACGGGAGGCAGCAGTGAGGAATCTTGCGCAATGGGGGAAACCCTGACGCAGCAACGCCGCGTGAGTGATGAAGGCCTTCGGGTCGTAAAACTCTGTCAGATGGGAAGAATGTTCCAGCGGTGAATAATCGTTGGAATCGACGGTACCGTCAGAGGAAGCACCGGCTAACTCCGTGCCAGCAGCCGCGGTAATACGGAGGGTGCAAGCGTTGTTCGGAATTATTGGGCGTAAAGAGCGTGTAGGCGGCCTTGTAAGTCAGATGTGAAATACCTTGGCTCAACCAAGGAAGGGCATTTGAAACTGCTTGGCTTGAGTACGGGAGGGGGAAGCGGAATTCCCGGTGTAGAGGTGAAATTCGTAGATATCGGGAGGAACACCGGTGGCGAAGGCGGCTTCCTGGACCGATACTGACGCTGAGACGCGAAAGCGTGGGGAGCAAACAGGATTAGATACCCTGGTAGTCCACGCCCTAAACGTTGGGCACTAGGTGTTGCGGGTATTGACCCCTGCAGTGCCGAAGCTAACGCATTAAGTGCCCCGCCTGGGGAGTACGGCCGCAAGGCTAAAACTCAAAGGAATTGACGGGGGCCCGCACAAGCGGTGGAGCATGTGGTTCAATTCGACGCAACGCGAAGAACCTTACCTGGGCTTGACATCCCGAGAATCCTGTAGAAATACGGGAGTGCCTCTTTGAGGAGCTCGGTGACAGGTGCTGCATGGCTGTCGTCAGCTCGTGTCGTGAGATGTTGGGTTAAGTCCCGCAACGAGCGCAACCCTTGCCTTTAGTTGCC
>Ga0315282_10005262_pt1 | contig 22116 bp, 21 predicted proteins | sample YL17G07_20_MG_FD_203693 | JGI IMG/M metagenome (GOLD analysis project Ga0315282, IMG submission 203693) | Sediment microbial communities from Yellowstone Lake, YNP, Wyoming, USA - YL17G07_20 | ecosystem: Environmental > Aquatic > Freshwater > Lake > Sediment | place: USA: Wyoming | collected... | reverse complement strand
CTCAACGCCTCGAACAAGCTCTGCACTTCCTGCGTCTCGCACGTCTCTGAGTCACTCATGCCCCACAGATACCGACCGAACCCCAACCTCTCCTTTTTGGACAGACTCAGAAAACGAAATGACCCTGTGTGCCTCCCCCTCTGGGCTTGACAATCGCGGCAGAACGGGCCAATATCACTGCGTCCTGCAGCTTTTCGGGGGTACGTTAGCCTATGTCGGAGTCCAACGATAGGCCCCGTGCGGATGGAAATAACCGCCGCGCCAGCCTACACTCGGCGCTGTGGTTCCTCCGTGACGGCAGGCCCCGCAGCACACCCGAACTGGCCGCTCTGCTGAACGTTACGCCGTCCACCGCGCTTCGGTTGACACAGACTCTCCACACAGCCGGGCTTGTGTCCGAAGCGGCGCAGGTCTCATCCGGCGCCGCAGGTCGTCCGGCGAAGTCCTGGCAACTTCGCGCCGAAGCCGGTCACGTCCTCGGCCTCTCGGCCTTCCCGGAGGAGATCATCGCCATCGTGACGGACCTTGGCGGCCGGCTCCTTGCACGGCGGGTCCTTCCGGCGGAAACAGGGTTCAACGCCGTGAACCTGCCGTGGGGCGTCCGCGAGGTGGCGCAGGCCACAATGGCCGATGCGGGCATCGCGAGCGTGCTCGGCGCGGGGGTCGCCATGCCCGGGATGATAGACTCCGACGAAGGCATCGTGCGGGTGGGCTGGCACTTCCGCTGGAGCGGCTCCCACGTATACGACTACCCCCTCCGTGACGCGCTCGAGCAGGCCCTGGAGTGCCCGGTCGCGCTCGATAACGACGCCAATGCATGCGCCACCGCGGTGTTCCAGCACCACCTCGCGGACGGCGTTGTTGGCTCGGATGATTCCCTCGTATACTGGCTCGGGCTGCCCAGATCTCCGGCATGGCACGGCGGGCTTGGGCTCATCATCGGCGGCCAGCCGTATCGGGGCCGTCAGTACGCGGTCGGCGAGTTGTTCCACAACCTACCTCCGTTGTCGCCGGAGCCCTGCCCCGAGAGCCTGTGTGTGCGGGCGATGGAGGGGGACCAAGAGGCTGCGCGGGCCTTCTTGCGTGCCATGCGACCGACCGTGGCCTTCATGCTGGGGCTGGCGGTGCCGCTGGACCCACAGCTCATTGTCTTTGGTGGATCGTGGACCGTGCTCGGAGACGCCATATCACGGCTGCTGAGCGAGGAGATGGGCGCGTTCCGGGTCACACATGAGCATATTGTGGCTGTTGCCTGTCCGACTGCGGCGCTCGATCCGCTCTGGCCCAACACCATCGAGCTGGGTGCGGCACGGACCATCCTCGACAAGCTCTTCCTCGCGGAGCACGCGACCCTCGAACACGTCCTCCTTCCGCGAGCCCTCAGCGCGTAGGCCCCGGCCGACACCCGGTTGGCACTCAGATGGTGCGGAGCGTGGTCGTGGAAGCCCTATAGCCTGTTCTCCAACGCTGTTTTGCCCCACCAGCCACATTATGCAATCTGCTTGACCACCACGGCCCGTCCGATTTATGCTGTACTGTGCATGGTATAGGGGCCGCCGCAGCCCACTGTCGCGGGCAGGATTCGGTGCGCGAAGTCCGAAGGTCGCTGGACGAGGGTCTTGCGCCCGGCGACCCGTGAGCCGAGCCGATCGACATCGGGTCGCTATCGGGCACGGAGGGAGGGCACGGAGATCGATGGGAGAGACCGAGATGCCGTTCAGGTCCAGGGCCTCCACCCAGATCGTCTTCGGCGCCTTCCTCGTGGCAGTCATCGCGGCAGCGGCCTGGCTGGCGGTTCACCAGTATGCTACCGACGCGCGCCGGGAATACGAGAGAGAGGTAATGCGGAACGCGCCGCCGGGCGCGTTCCGGCGGTTGCTGAGCCCGGCCGAACTAGCCGAGGCTTCGACGCCCATGCGGCTGGACACCGCCTGGCTCGACGCGGCCACGGAGGAACAGGGCGTTCTGAACCGGTTCGGCAGCGGGGACTCGGTGGTCGTGTACGCCGTAGTGCCGCGGGGCGGGTGCCACGGGGACGCACTCGAGGTGCTTCGAAACGAGGCCACCAAGCACCAAGGCCAGGTGCGCGTTGCCGCTCTGCTACTGGGCAGCGAAGCGGCGCACAGGATAGGCTTGGGGTGCGCGGGCTACATCATCAACGGCGTGCGTGTCTACACGTATCAGGCGGAAGACGGGGCCAAGCGAACGGCCATCTTCGAGGGGAAGCCCGACCAGGACTGGACCGAGCAGGAGCTTGAGCAAGCTGTGGAGGCGGCGCTCAAAGCCTCCACTCCGGTGGGGCGAGGTACGGAGAGCGACCAGGGGTGACGGGCGACGTTTGGTCATGGCGTCTCGCGGCGACCGTGTGCGGATCGCCGATCTCGCAGGAGGGGAGGTAGTGCCCTCAGAAGGCACGGCGTCAGGAAGTGCTGTTTCGCACTCGGGCGCACGTCGCTCCCGGCCAGAGCAGGGCGCTCGCATGCATTGCATACCCACGGGGTCCGTTGGAGCGGGGCGCCCGGGGGTCGACCGTTTCGACCCAGTAGTGAGGAAGGAGAAAGCAGCTATGCGCAAGACGCGTGGCTTCACGCTGATTGAGCTGCTGGTCGTGATCGCCATCATCGCTATCCTGGCGGCGATCCTGTTCCCCGTATTCGCCAAGGCGCGCGCAAAGGCGCGCCAGGCGAGTTGCCTTAGCAACAACCGTCAGTTGGCCACAGCCATACTCTCGTACGCTCAGGACTACGACGAGACCATGCCCTTGGGCTACCTCCCGGTCAACGGCTCTCCTGTTGCGTACTCCGGTGGCGGCATCACGATGCCACCGGACAACCGCGCGGGCGATGCGACCGTCATAGGCCGTCGTGCTAGGTTCGCACTAAACGCCATCCAGCCCTATACGAGGAACTGGGGCATATACTGCTGCGGGGTGACCGACCCGGCATTGCGCCTGTATGGCTGGCCCAGTTACATGATGCTGGACGTCAATGTTCATTACAACGGGTGCCTCCATAACTGCCCTATGGCAGCGGTACGGGCTCCTTCGAAGATCATCCTGACGTGGGAGGCGCGCGGCACGTCCTACGGTCTTGCCGGCGGCACCTCAATTCCGATGGCGAGCGGGGGCCCGGCGTTCGCCACCGAAGCGGAGGAGTGGGGCTACACCTACATGACCCCGGGCATCTCCTTCGTCATGGACGGATGCGGGGACCTGGGCATCCACAACGGAGGCTGCAACAAGTCGTACACGGACGGACACGCGAAGTGGACGAAGGAGCCGGGCGCCATCGGATCATCAGGTGCGGCTCGCGTTCTCCTACCGGGTGGCACCGATCCCTGGTACGCGTGCAGCCCCCAGATCCATGTGGGAGCCGGCACCCACTACTTCGATGCTAGTGGCAACGTGATCAGCTACGCGACTGCGTGGGGAGGCGGCCAGCCGCCGCCGTATCCGTTCTACCCGACGAATGAGTAGGGATCGCCAACACGGCCCCGAGGTCAGGGACCCAAGGAGGTAGGCCGATGCGCAAGCTGTGGTGGTTGGTAGTAGTGGCCATACTGGTTGGTTCGCTGTGCGTGACGGGCTGCAAGAAGGGGCCTCGCGCCGGACAAGGGCCAGGCTCTCCGTCCAAACCGTCGGCGAAGGTTGAGTAGAAGGCGCTCAGTGCACACCTGAAAGCGAGGGGACGTCGTTATGCAGCGTGTTTTCCACAGACCAACCGCGTTCCTGCTGACAACCCTGGTTGCCGCCACATTGGTGGTCTCCAGTCTCGCTGGGTTGCTGGCCTCCGGTTGTGCCCCCAAGAAGCCGATGGAGGCGGCCGTGTCCAAGGAAGCGATGCCCGGCAGTACGCCCCCCGGAGGGTCCATGCCGACTGAAAAGGGCAAGTACATGGGCTCCAAGATGATACCGGGTTCCGGGCCCGTCGGCGGCGGCACCCAGGGTACCGAAGGGGGCAAGGGCGCCAAGGAAGGGGGGCGCGGCGGAACCGAGTGACCTAACCGGCGCCCCGTTCCGCGGCTGCCCGACCGTGTTCGAAAGGAGAAGAAGATGCGGAAGCGCACAGGTTTCACCCTGATAGAGCTTCTGGTTGTGATAGCGATCATCGCCATTCTGGCGGCGATCCTTTTCCCCGTGTTCGCGAAGGCCAGGGAGAAGGCACGGCAGACATCATGCCTTTCAAACGTGCGCCAGAACCTGACGGCGCTCCACGGCTACGCCAGCGACAATGACGATCGAGTGTGCCCTGCCATGGCCGTCGGATCGAGGCTGGGCCCGGCTGCGGCGTTGCAGCCTTACACCAAGAACCAGCAGATCTGGACCTGCCCGAGCAACAAGACCCTCCTCATCGACCCCGCCCAGATCGGCGGCGGCTTCACCAGGGGGGTCTCTTACGGGTGGAACCAGAGCTTCGACTCCATGGAGTTCACACTCGCGCGCCCGGTGACGATCAGCGCGATGAGGAACCCCTCACAGCTCATCATGACGGGTGATGTGTGGATGCAGCCGGAGACCACCGGCTTCGCTCATCCGTTCATCGACCTGAAGTCCGGCTGGGTCTGCTGCTGCTGCTTCGGTACCAGGTACAGCCTCACGCAGGACCCCCGGTGCTACCCGGCAACGTGGCATAACGACGGCGGCAACTACGGGCACATCGACGGCCATGCCAAGTGGTACAGGCCGGACTCCATATACCCGGCCGTCAACACGGACACAAGCAAGGATATCTACTGGATCAACTAGGTTCGCGAGCTTCGACGCGGCCGGTACGCCTAGGCAGGCGCGCTCCTTGTGGGGCGCGCCTGTCTTCGGAGCGCCCGCGGGCAACGCTGACGCACCGGGACACGCCTCCGGCACTGCCCGCACGCAGCGGCGCAGTTCGCGCGACGTGAGGGTGTGGTGACTCGGCCATGGAGTGCCCCAAGTGCGGATACCTGATGCAACCATTCGACAAGCAGTGCCCCCGCTGCCACCACGATCCGGCGGTAGCGGCCGCCCCTAAGGCCCCCCCGCCGGAAGCTCAGGAGCGCCCTTCGCCTGCCGGGAGAGGCGGCAAGCGCAACAAGAAGCCACCGTCGATGCCAGTCGCCGTGACGCTTCTGGTTTGCAGTCTCGTGTGCACGGTTGGCGGCATCGTCTACTTTGTGGCCAAGTCCGCGCACCCCATTCCGCCCGCCGGCATGGCGCCGCGGCCCCCTCTCCCGGCGTGGCCTCAGTGGCTCCTGTGGGCCGCGGCCGTCGGCACAGCGTACGTGGGACTCAAGATGGTCAAGGCGCTGCAGAAGGGGCAGCTCTCGTAGCCCCTCGCTCCCTGTCGGGCTCAGGGCGAATGGCGTGTGCTAAGATCGCGCACTATGAGTCGGCGAGCAGCCCGTGGCCGCCGAGGCCCATGGCCTAACTCCCGGCCGTCTCAGGGTTGTCCCCGGTCGTCGGCTCGCCCGGCGACACGAGCGCGTGAACGACCTGCCAGCCGGTCGGGGTCTTCACGCACAGAAGCTCGCAGTCGCCTACGTTATCGTCCTTGACGGCGGTAACGGAGATCCGGGCCAGCCCGTTGAGTATCGTGCTCCGAACGCGCACCGGCTTAATGCCGAGCGGGTCGCCGGGGACCGGGAAGTCCTTCGGGGACAAGAACGAGAGCCGGTTCCCCGACCCCCCGTCGTAGACGAAGAACGGGGCCTTCACGACATCGCACTCGACCGGGCCGGTGGTCGTCATGGCATCGCAGAACGCCTGGGCGACCGCGGCCAGCGCATCCTTGTCCGGGCGAGCGTGTGAGTTGTCGGTCGGCTCGTCAGCCGGAGCGGCCGGTGCGACGGACAGGGCGTGCACGACCCAGAAGTCGAGCGGCTTGGACATCACCGCGAAGGCGGAGGCCGTCTCGCCGGGCCTCTCCTTCCACCCGAACGTGAAGTCGGCGAGGGCCACTCTACCGAGCACCCTCAGCTCGAGGTTGGCGAGCACGGCCTCGCCGCCGCCAGCCACAGCCAGGTCCTGGGAAGACTCTATTGGGACGATGGCGGGGTCAGGCCCCCCGAGGACGATGATCAGAGGATAGGTCAGCTTGTCGAACGCCACGATGCCGCCCTCATTGGTGAGGTGCAGCACCAGCGTGGCGACCAGCTCCTCAACCTGCTGCTGGTCGCTTTGCTCGGTGGCTACGGTGGTGTTGTCCCCACCGGTCGTGCCGCCGGGTGTGGGCTCCGAGAGCGCCGCCGCGGCCGAGCACGCCAGTGCGAAGAAGACCGATGCCGCGCGCCACCACGTGCCGCTGCCAGGCTTGGTCATGTGTGAGCCCTCCCTCTCCAGGATAGAGACACGCTCGAAGCCGCCGAGTTGCCGACTCGCCGCACCCACAGGGGGTGACATATGCGGGCCCGGCTCGCCCCGGCGGCCGGTCGATCCTCCCTCACCCCGCCCCCCCTTCGGCGGGCTCAGGGTCGGGCACCCCTCTCCCTAGGGAGAGGGGCCGGGGGGTGAGGGCCGCACAGCCCCGCCACCGCCCCTAGGCTAGCGCCTTTGACTCACCGCGCCTAGATGGGCAGCGGGCGCGGCCTGACGATCGCGGGCGCGCGCACTCCGCCGAACAGCCGCGTGAGGTCACCCCATGAGTGCTTAAGGAAGCGCGCCGGGGCCGGGTCGTCGGAGCCCCAACGCTCGAGGTACTCCTCCACAAGCTGAGCGACGACCCCGTCGAACTGTCCCTTGCACGCGCCGTGAGCCCACTGCCGGCCGGCGAACCGGCGAAGGTCGCCGTCGAATGACCCGCCGATGTGGTATAGCTCGTGAAACACGGTGTGCAGCTTCCGCTGGCGCGGCAAGTTGAAGTACCGAGGGTACAGAAAGTACATCACGTACAGAGCGTCGCCGCTCGGCAGCGCCAGCCGGGGCATCCGATAGGTGCGGCGCCCGTGCTGCATGACGTTCGCGCCACCCTCGAATCTCATCGGCACGATGAACGCATACGTGCCTGCCTTGGACCTCGATCTCGCGCGAGTCAGGGAGAAGGCCAGCTTCTCGGGGTCGATGTGCGAGAGGGCCGGCACCTTGGCGGCGATGTCGGCCACCAGCGACCGCATCAGGCCCACGAACTGAAGCCCCTCCCTCTCGCGAGTCTCCTCGGCCCGACGCGCCGGGCGCTCGACAGCAGGCGCCGCGGGCGCGGCGAAGGGCCAGCCGAGGTCCAGTGTGAGCTGAACCGCGGAGCCCGTCGGCGGCCGCTGCTCCTTGCCGCGGCTAGAGGAAGCGACGTACGACCATCGCATCATAAACGCGCCTCATCGCTATCTCGATGCTGGCCTCCACCACCGAGCAGCCGTGTTCCAGAGCCGTCTGCTCGGCGTCCGCCAGCGCGCTCTCGATTCGCTCGGTGATGATGCCGAACACACCCTCGCGGGAGATCCTGGCCGCGGAGAGAGACTTCGAGTACTCCTCCATCGAAGCCACAACGCCGCCGGAGTTGGCGATGATGTCCGGTATCACCCTGATGCCGCGCTCGTCGAGGTCGTCGACGGCCGACGCGGCCACGGGCATGTTGGCCCCCTCAACGATTGCCTTGCAGCCCAGCTTCCGCGCGTTGTCGTGAGTGATGCAGTTGGCGACGGCCGCGGGGATGAAGACATCCACGTCGATCTCCAGTAGGGCCTGGTTATCGATCACGTGCGGCGCGGGGAAACCGAAGACGCTACCTGTCGTCTGAACGTGCTGCGCGAGACCGTCGACGTCGATCCCGTTGGGGTCGTATATGCCGCCGAACGCATCGGCCACGGCGACCACGCGGACGCCGTGTTGCGCCAGGAACCCGGCCGCGTAGGAGCCGACGTTGCCGAAGCCCTGCAGAGAGACCCGGCAGTCGGCCGGGTCGCGCCGCTGTTGCCGGAAGAGACGCAGGACCGCCTGGGACACACCCCATCCCGTCGCTTCGCGCCGCCCGGGCAGCCACCCCTGGACCCCTTCGGGCTTTCCGGTCACGGTGGCCGGGTCGAGCGTCTCGTTGAAGATCATCGCCATGTGATCGGGCGAGGTGCCCATGTCCGGCGCGGGGATGTACTCATGCCTCAGGAGGATGTGTCTGAGACGCCGCGCATACCGTGCGACGACCGCGAGCGACACGTCCTTCTCGAACTCCAGGTCGCGGACGTTGTAGTCCCGGCCGCACCGCTCATACACGCCCGGCCATTCAACGCGAATGCCGGTCTTTCCCCCGCCAAACTCCACCCCGACAACGGCGCTCTTCAGAGTCATCAGCCTTGCCAACTCCAGCGTCTCGTGCAGATCGACGTCGCCGGCAAGGCGGACCCCCCCCTTGTAGGGGCCCATCGCCATGTTGTGCAGGGCGGTGACTCCCCAGAAGATCAGGACCTCGTGGCCGATCGGGACCGAGAGCCGGAATGCGCGGACTTCCGCCGGCGCGGCGAGCTCCCTGACGGCTGCGTCCGAGAGTCCCAGGCGTCGGCCGGCTCGGGTCATCAGGACCGTCGAGCGGGTCTGCGGCATGGGGCTATGCAGAACGGCTTCTACAAGGGACGTAGAAGGCCCGACGGAGTTTCTGGGCATTGGGAAGACTCCTGGCTAATCCGCACCAGCCGCCCGTTGCGCCGGAGGGCTCGGTCGCTGCCCGCTCTTTCGGCGCGGGCCCCGCCCGGGCCTTCGTCGGCCCCGGCCGGACGATGACGCCTTTGGTGGGGCGGCTTGCGCGCCGTCAGCGCTCGGCGAGGATACAGGCGGCTGCCCGCCCTTGGACTCAGCCGCGGCTGTCGGGCGCTTCTGCCCAGCCCCGCCGACCCGGGGCCGGCCGCGCCTTGCTCCCCGCCTTCGGGCAGTTGCGCGAGACGGCCGGCCCGGGGGCGCCGGACTCTCCGCCGCCGCTGGCTCAGGCGCATCGGCGGTCGCGGCCTTCGGTGCAGGCGAGGGCTTCGCCGGGCCCGTCCCTCTCTTGTCGCGCATGTGGACGCTGAGACCGGCTGCCCCGCGTCGCGGGGTAGCACGGCTCTTCGCCTCGGCCTTGCGGGAGACGATCCGGGCCTCCTCGGCCACGATGGCTTCGTGGTCGGGCGGAGTACCCGGCTCGCGGCCGCACAGAAACTGACGCCTGACCTCAACGGCCTCAGGACAGCTCTCGCAACGAAGCGAGGTGATCTCTTTCCATATCTTGCGACACCAAACCATGTGCTTGAACCTGCTTCCGCCCACCCGCTCACGCCGCATTATACAGCGGGCACAGCGCACATCCTGCCCGCGGTCACCCGGCGCTGATGACCTCGGCGAGCTCGGACCGCAGTCCGGACGCGGCGGCGGCCGCCCACTCGGCGTACGCGCTCGGATCGCGTCGCTCGTCCTCCTCCCAGGCGTACAGGATCGCGCGCGATGAGTTCACGACGGCCCCCAGACCGTCGGCGCCGAACGCCGGGCGAAGCAGCGCGGGGTCGCCGCCTTGAGCTCCTACGCCCGGCACCAGCAGGATCGCGCGAGGCATCCGCTCGCGAAGGACGGCGACGTCTTCGGGATGCGTCGCGCCGACGACGGCGCCGACAGCAGAGCGGCCCGACCCCCCGACTCGCCCGACGCCCCACTCGGCCACCAGATCGGCCACCGCCTCGCAGAGCCGGCGCCCGTCTGCCAGCCGGAGGTCTTGCAGATCGGCTGCGCCCTTGTTCGAGGTCTTCACAAGCACGAACACGCCTGTACCGTGACGGTCGCAGGCTGCCAGGAAGGGCTCCACCGAATCGCCGCCCAGGTACGGGTTGACGGTGATGGCGTCCACGCCGCGGAGCGGCCCATCGGGGGACAGGAGCTCGGCGTACGCTCTCGCCGTCGAACCGATATCTCCGCGCTTGGCATCCAGTATGATCGGCAACCCCCGCGCGCGTGCAACGGCGCACACGTCGGCCAGCGCCTCCCATCCCTTGGGCCCAAGGCACTCAAAGAAGGCGATCTGAGGCTTGACGGCGCACGCGAACGGCGCGGTCGCCTCGACGATGGCGGCGCAGAAGCCACGGTACGCGGCTGCGGCATCGCAACCTGAGAACTCGGGCACTTTGCGAATGCGCGCGAGATCGGGGTCAATGCCGACAACGACGCGCGAGCCGGTGGCGGTCATGCGCTCTGCGATGCGGTCAGGGAAGGGGGTCATCATGGGCTCTCCTCGGGAGCCGTCTCACCCGACACGACCTGAGCAGCCAGTGCGTACACAGCGCGAGCCAGCGCCACGCATTCGCCGGTCTCTTGGGGGGTGGGGGCTACGTCGTCGTCGTACCGTCCAGCTACCGCGTAGGGGCTCGGCGTAACCACGGCCGCTCCGACGCTGGGACGCTCGGCCGGGTCTGCCCGGTGGCGCCCGAGGATCTCACGGGGCCAGGGAAGGCTATGGGTGTGCGGCCAGGGCTCGCCGAGCGTCGCGAGCAGAGCCTTCGGTGACTTCTCCACCGCCTGCTGCGCGTGAAAGCAGGCCATCTCGTAAGCTTCGCCGGCCGCGACGATGGCCTCCGCCGCTATCAGGTCGTGTCGCGCCTTGCCGAGGAGGGCCTTCGCGTGGTCAGCGAGGCTTCTCATAGAGGACCTGGCCTTCCCGCTGGGCGGTTGTGGCGAAGTGAGACCTAACGCCGGCCCAGTCGTCCAGTTCCGCCTGCGTGTACCATACCAGATCGTACGGGGCCTCCACACCCGATAGCGCCGCATACAACGCCACCGTGCGGCGCCACCTCGGCAGCTCCGACGGGCCGACTATCAGTAGGTCGTAGTCGCTGTTCGGGCGGGCGTCACCTCGCGCATGGCTGCCGAACAGGATCACCCGGTCCGGCCCGGCGACCTCCGCGATGCGCCTGACGATCTCGTCTAGCGAGGATGTGTCAGCCATGTCCTCCGCCACCACCAGCGCCCTGAGCACGGCCTATCAGCGCGATCACTTGTGCTCCACCTCGGCTTCCGCCCGCACCGAGTCTCGAACCAGGTGGTTCAGGCAAGCCGGTGTCGCTGGATCCACCGGTCGGCCTGCGAACACCTCTAGGAGCTCCTGCTCGATAGCTTACAACCCCGGTAGGCCCGGAGTCCGCCCGGGCTCGAACTCCGCAAGCACATCCCCGCTGCCGGCGTGCCCGGAGTCACTCCTCGGGGCGGGCCCTACAGAGACAGGCGACGAAGGCCGTGCTAGCGACACGCTCAGGATAACAGAGAGTGGTCGATCGCCACACCGAACGACATGCTGACCCTGTCCCTCACATCACCGCGTACTGCGCCGTCGGCGCCGGGAATCGGCGCGGCGGCGCCCCCTATGGCCCGAGCGTGCTACGCAGGGCCTCACCCACGCGGTCCATGGCTGGGCAGTGGCCGATCACCTGGTCCAACTCCCGGTCCAGGACCGTAGCAGGGCTGTCCGTCACCACTACGGAGTAGGTTGGCAGACCCATCGCCTCACCGTCCGATGACTCGCGCATGAACCGCACGCGCGTGGGCCCGGTCCGACCCAGGTTCGATGTTATGAGCGCAACGATGCTCTGCGGCAATCCGGTGGGCACTCTCTCGTCCTGCACGAGGAGCGCCGGTCTCGTCGTGAGGGTCGTCAGGTCGGAATGAGGGTACCGCACCAGAACCACATCACCGCGCCTACAGATCATCATATGCCTCCATGCCTGGGGCATCCCAGTCGTCGCCGAATCGGGCCAGACGCGCGCGGGTCTCCGTCGCCTCGGAGCGAGTCCAGCCTGGATCGGCGATACGCATCCGACGCCGCGGCCGGGACGGCAGAGCGGCCTTCGCCTGGTCAGTCGTTACGGTCGGCCCGGTCTCCCGCGCCGGCTTCGTGTCCATCCGCGCCCTCTCCCTCATATCACCGCGTACTGCGCCGTCGGCGCCGGGATCGGCGGGCTTGCGGTGAGCCCATGCAGGCTGGCGTGGTAGTCTTGGATCGCCGACAGCCCCGGAGCCCCGGTCCTCAGCGCCTCGATCGCGGATGCGCAAGCCATCGCGCCGGACATGGTCCCCACCATTGTAACCTCGTACTGGATGGCTGCCATACGCAGCCGCGACTGATCCTCCGCTGTTTCCGAGCCCGACGGTGTGGTGATGATGAGGTCGACCTCGCCGTTCGCCACGGCTGTCATGATATTCGGTTCCGGGCTCGACGCGCGCCCGATCTCGCGGGCCGGTGTGCCGCAGCGCTGCAACACGCGCTGGGTACCCGTTGTCGCGATGATCTCGAAGCCAAGGCCATGCAGCCTGCCGGCAAGGAGCGGTATGGCGCGCTTGTCCGCGTTCTTGACCGAGATGAAGGCCGTCCCGCGGATCGGGAGCCGATGGCCCGCGGCAATGTACGCTTTCGCGTACGCGAGCCCCAACTCACGGTCGATCCCCATGACCTCGCCGGTCGAGCGCATCTCCGGTCCGAGCACCGGATCGACGCCGGCGAACTTGTTGAAGGGGAACACGGGGCACTTCACCGCGGTATAAGGGAGCCGTACCTCGTCGGTGAAGCCCAGCTCCAGCAGCGTTTTGCCCGCCATCACCCTTGCCGCCAGCTTGGCCAGCGGCACGCCGATCGCCTTGGAGACGTACGGCACGGTCCGGGACGCGCGCGGGTTGACCTCGAGGACGTACAGGGCCTCATTCTTGATGGCGTACTGGATGTTGATCAGCCCGACGACCCCGAGCTCCTCCGCCAGAGCGTGGGTCGCCTCCCTGATCTGCTGTACCTCTCCGTCGGTCAAGCTGTAGGGCGGCAGGACGCAGGCCGAGTCGCCGGAGTGGATCCCCGCCTCCTCAATGTGCTCCATGATGCCGCCGATGACGACGCGCTGGCCGTCCGAGATGGCGTCCACGTCGATCTCGATGGCGTCCTCGAGGAACCGATCGACCAGGACCGGGCGTTCCTCCGACGCCTCGACCGCCTCCTGCATGTACACCTCGAGGCCCTGGCGGTCGTGTACGATGACCATCGCGCGCCCGCCAAGCACGAACGACGGCCTCACGATGACGGGGTAGCCGATGCGCTCAGCGATCTCGGCCGCCTCGGCAAAACTGGTCGCCGTATCGTTCGCGGGCTGCTTCAGCCCCAGCTTCTGCAGAAGCGCGCGGAACTTCTTGCGGTCCTCCGCGCGCTCGATAGCGTCCACGCTGGTCCCGATGATCGGCACACCGGCGTCGGCGAGGGGTCTTGCGAGGTTGAGGGGAGTCTGGCCGCCGAACTGGACTATCACTCCGACGGGGTCCTCCTTCGCGATGATCTCCAGCACATGCTCCTTCGTCAGCGGCTCGAAGTAGAGCTTGTCCGAGGTGTCGTAGTCGGTGGAGACCGTCTCCGGGTTCGAGTTCACCATGATCGTCTCGAAGCCGTCTTCCTTGAGCGCGAAGGCCGCGTGGCAGCAGCAGTAGTCGAACTCGATGCCCTGCCCTATGCGGTTCGGCCCGGAGCCCAGGATGACGATCGACGGCCTCTCGCTCCGCCTGAGCTCGCACTCGCGCTCGTAGGTCGAGTAGAAGTAGGGGGTGTACGCGACGAACTCGGCGGCGCACGTGTCCACGAGCTTTAGGGTCGGGACGATCTTCAGCTCCTGGCGCGCGCGGCGCACCTCGTCCTCATCCAGGCCGATAGCGGCGCCGATCTGCGAGTCTGAGAAGCCGAGCTCCTTGGCTTGCCTTAGGGTATCGGTCGAGGCGACGTCGGCTCTGCCGCCGTTGAGCTGGAGCTTGAGCTGGCTCGCCTCTACCATCAAGCGCTGCTCGAAGTCGACGATGTCCCGGATGTTCTCAACAAACCAGGGGTCGATCCCCGACAGCACGGACATCACCTCGGTGGGCATCCCGCGCCGGATCGCCTCCCGCAGGTAGAACAGCCGGCCCGGGTTCGGCCGGCTCAGGCCGCGCTCGACTTCCTTCGCCGAGAGGGCGGCCCAACGGGCGTCCCACGCCGGGTCGCAGCCGAGCCCCGTGCGGCCGTGCTCGAGGGAGCGGAGGCCCTTCTGCAGTGCCTCCTTGAAGGTGCGCCCGATCGCCATCGCCTCGCCCACGGACTTCATCTGCGTCCCGAGGGTGGTGTCCGCGCCGTGGAACTTCTCGAACGCCCACCGAGGGATCTTGACAACACAGTAGTCGATCGTGGGCTCGAAGCTGGCGGGCGTCTCGCGGGTGATGTCGTTCTGCACCTCGTCCAGCCTGTACCCCACCGCGAGCTTCGCCGCTATCTTGGCGATGGGGAAGCCCGTGGCCTTCGATGCGAGAGCCGAGCTCCGGGACACGCGCGGGTTCATCTCGATGATGACCATCCGCCCGTCCCGCGGGTCAACCGCCCACTGGATGTTGGAACCGCCTGTCTCGACCCCGATCTCGCGGATCACCTTGATCGAGGCGTCGCGCATGCGCTGGTACTCGCGGTCGGTCAGCGTCTGTGCGGGAGCCACCGTGATGGAGTCTCCGGTGTGGACGCCCATCGGGTCGACGTTCTCGATCGAGCAGACAATGACGACGTTGTCCGCCGTGTCGCGCATCACCTCGAGCTCGAACTCCTTCCACCCGATCACCGACTCCTCGATGAGCACCTCGTTGAAGGGCGAGACCTGCAGCCCGTACGCGACGATCCTCCGCAGCTCGTCGAAGTCGTTCGCGATCCCGGCCCCTGTGCCCCCGAGTGTTGACGACGGGCGGATGATGAGCGGGAAGCCAACCTCCTCGGCGATCTGGAACGCCCCACGCATGTTGTACGCGAGGCCGCTGCGGGGCGTCTCAAACCCCGCGGCGCGCATCGCGTCCTTGAAGAGCTCGCGGTCCTCGGCCTTCTTGATGGCCTTGCGCTTGGCGCCGATCAGCTCAACGTTATAGCGGGCCAGCACCCCCGACTCGGCGAGCTGGATCGCGACGTTGAGCCCTGTCTGCCCGCCCAGCGTCGGGAGCAGCACGTTCGGCCGCTCGGACGCGATGATCTGCTCCAGGGTCCGGGAGGTGATGGGCTCGATGTACGTGCGGTCAGCCATCTCGGGGTCGGTCATGATGGTCGCCGGGTTGGAGTTGACGAGAACGACCTCGTAGCCTTCCTCCCGGAGTGCCTTGCACGCCTGCGTGCCGGAGTAGTCGAACTCGCAGGCTTGGCCGATGACGATCGGGCCGGAGCCGATGATCAGCACCTTGCGGATGTCATTGCGTCTCGGCATACGTCAACTCCCCCGCCTACCGCCGCCCAAGCATGTCGCGCACGAAGTCGCGGAACAGGTAGTCGGCGTCATGCGGTCCCGGGGATGCCTCCGGATGGTACTGAACACTGAACACGGGGAGTACTTCGTGCCGCAGCCCCTCACACGTATCGTCGTTGAGATTCACGTGGGTCATCCCAAGCCCGGCGTCGTAGACGGTCGAGGCGTCGACGGCGAAGCCGTGGTTCTGCGCGGTGATCTCCACCGCGCCGGTGCTCAGGTTCTTCACGGGCTGATTGCCGCCGCGGTGGCCGAACTTAAGCTTGTAGGTGACGCCGCCCGCCGCCAGGCCGACGATCTGGTGCCCCAGGCAGATGCCGAAGATGGGAAGACGGCTCATGAGCTCCCGAACCGAGCGGATAACGTACTCCACGGGCTCGGGATCGCCCGGTCCGTTCGACACGAAAAGGCCGTCCGGCTCCAGACGCAGGATCTCGTCGGCCGTCGTGCCGGCCGGGACGACCGTCACGCGCAGGCCGTACTCGCACAGGCGGCGGAGGATGTTGTACTTGATGCCACAATCGATGGCGACCACGTGTAGCGCCACCGGAGATCGGATGACGGGGGGTGGCACGAGCGGGTCTCGCGGCTCCTCGCCGAACAGCGGCACGTCCCTGTCGAACCTGATCCTGCGCTGCTCCGACTCGGCCGCCGCCGGGTGCGTCTCCCACGTATAGTAGCTGCCGCACGTGACCTCACGCACCAGGTCTCTCCCGAGCATCGACGGGGATGCCTGCGCGGCCTTGACGAGCTCATCCGCGTCGGACCCCTCGGTGGTGATGACGCCCCGGCGGGCGCCATAGGTCCTGATGTGCTTAGTGAGCATCCGGGTGTCGATGCCCTCGATCCCGATGACGCCCTGCTCGGCGAGGTAGTCCTCCAGGCTCATCTCGGCGCGCCAGTTGCTGTAGGTCCGACTGTGCTCCTTCACCACCAAGCCCTCGACGAAGGACCGCCGCGACTCCCAGTCCTGCCCGGTGATGCCGTAGTTGCCGATCAGTGGGTAGGTCATGGTAACGACCTGGCCCGCGTACGACGGGTCGGTGAGGATCTCCTGATAGCCGGTCATCGACGTGTTGAAGACTACCTCGCCGGTCCGGGTCCCGGTGGCGCCGAAGCCCCGCCCCTCGAACACCAGCCCGTCCTCAAGCGCAAGGTAAGCTCTCACCTACATGCCCTCCGCAACGCCCTCGTGAAGCAACACGGCCTTGTTGACCGCGCGGCCCTCAACCGCCCGCAGCGCGGCCTCGGGCTCGTCGAATGGGAAGCGGCCGTCAACCATGGCCGCGAAGGAGGCCTGGTTCTGCTCAGCCAGGGCCAGTGCCTGAACCAGGTGCTTGACGTCGCTGACCCAGACTCCCTGGAGCCTCACGTTCCGCCGCGCGATGTCATGGAAGAAGTCGATCTCCAGCCCGCCCTGCGGCTCGGCCACACCGCACGAGACGTAGGCGCCACCCGAACGCACCCACTTAAGCCCCTCCGCCACCGCTTCCTGTGCGCCGCTAGCCTCGTACACGACGTCCGCCCCCTCGTCCTCCGTAAGCTCGAGCACCTGGTCGAGACGATCGGCAGGGCTCGTATCGTTCCTGTTGATCACGTGCGTCGCCCCGAGGCCCGCGCACATCGCCAGCCGCTTCGGCGAACCGCCGACCACGACGATGGTTCCGGCGCCGGCCGCCTTGGCGAACGCGACGCAGTATGCGCCGAGGGGGCCAGGCCCCTGAATCACGACGGTCCCGCCGGGCTCGGGCCTGACCTCGTCGAAGCAGTGAGCCGCGGTCGCCCCCGAACACGCGGCTGTTACGGCCACCTCGGGGGCCAGCTCGTCGGGTATCACGACCGCCTGCACCTCGGCCGTCAGGAAGACGTGGGTGGCATAGCATCCGAACAAGTGCGGCGGCGCCGCGCACGAGCGGGTGATGCCATAGACCCAACGATGCGGACAAAGCGCCGGCTGCCGGTGAACGAGGCACACCCGGCATCTCATGCAGCTAACGCCGCGGTTGAAGGCCAGCCTGTCGCCCTCTGAGATGCGTAGGCCGTTCACGTCGAGAGCCGACGCCCCGACGGCCTCAACCCGTCCGACACCCTCGTGTCCCAGGATGAGCGGCAGCGGCACACGAGGATCGAGCCCGCGCCACTGGTGCACGTCCGACCCACAGACGCCCGACGCTTCCAGCTTGAGCAGGACCTGGCCGGGACCGGGCAGCGGCAGGGGATACTCCTTGTCGCGAAGCGGCTCGCCGAACGCGGTCATGACGTGCGCGCGCGCCCTGGGCATCACGCTGCCTCCCCGGTCACAGGCACGAGGCGCCCGGCGCGGTCCCGGAGCCACGCACGCCTGCCCAGCACGGTGAGGTATGGTCGCGCCCTGACGGCCCTCCCGATGTGCGGGCAGTTGGAGGAGCGGGAATGGAGCCAACTCCGCTCGACCGTGTAGTCCCCGAACTCGAAAGCGGCGAGGCGCGCGTCGGTCCCTACCTCCAGCTTAGGGCCTTGGCGGCCGATCACGGCCCACGGCTTGTCAGTCCAGTGCTCGACGGCGATCTGCCACGCGAGCGGATCGGCCACCAGGTCCCAGAGAGCCTTGTGGGACACTGAGAAGACGCACTCCATCCCGAGCATCCCCGACGGCGCCTCGTCGTAGGGCCGGGCCTTCTCCGCGTCCGTGTGCGGAGCGTGGTCGCTGCCCAGGGCATCCACATCGCCCTGCGCGAGGTACCCAAGCAGCTCGGTCGCGTCCGCCGCTGTCTTCAGCCGGGGCGCTATCTTCGCCAGCGTGCCCAGGCGAGGGATGTCCTCCTGCGTCAGAGTGAGGTGATGCGGGCAGACCTCCCAGGTGACGCGCGCGCCGCTCCGCCGGGCCTCGAGGATGATCCGGGCCGCCTCCTTCGTCGTCGTGTGAGCCACGTGCACGTGCGCGCCCGTCTCGGACGCGAGCCGGCAGCAGCGCTCGACCGCCAGCGGCTCGCTCATCAAGCCGTCCGGGCCGGGCAGTTCGAAGTGGCCCGAGAAGGGCAGTCCGATCTCCCCGCACTGGACGAGGACGTCGCGGAGCACCGACTCATCCCGGATCGTGTACCCGTCATCGGAGACCATGACGCAGCCCGCGCCCTTCAGCGCGGCCAGGTCCGCGATGGTGGTGCCCCTGTTGCCGACGATCGCCGCTCCGACAACCAGCACGTCCACGCCGCGGCCCACCTCAGCGGCGCGGCGGTGAATGTACTCCACGACCTCCGGGTTGTCGGGAGCCGGCTCGGTATTGGGCATGCAGCACACGGCGCCGAAGCCGCCGGCGATCGCGGCACGGCAGCCGGTCTCGATGTCCTCCTTGTGCTCCTGGCCCGGCTCGCGGAGGTGAACGTGCATGTCAAGCAGCGCGGGGCTGAGCCACCTGTCGCGACACGCTATCACGTGGTCGCCCCGGCGGGCGAGGCCGACGCCGATCTCCGCGATCGCCCCATCCTCGACCACGATGTCACGGCGCACGCCGTTGATGAACGGCTCCAGGAGAACAAGGCGGCTCAAGCGTCGCCCTCCCTACACAGTGTCACCCGATCCACACCGTCGGTTTCCGCCAGCTCCACCCGCACGGTCTCCCTCTTGCTCGTCGGTATGTTGCGACCGACGAAGTCCGGGCTCACGGGGATCTCGCGATGGCCGCGATCGATCAGCGCCGCTAGTCGGATACAGGCCGGGCGGCCCAGGTCCATGAGAGCGTCCAGCGCCGCTCGGACCGTGCGGCCCGTGTAGATGACCTCATCCACGAGCACCACGGCCCGGCCGTCGATAGGTTCAGGTAGGACGGTATCGGTGCGCTCAGGTACGCCTCGGTAGGCAACGTCGTCGCGGTGTGCTCGCACGTCGAGCATTCCGACCGGGACGGCCGTCGGCTCGATCCTCCGGAGGATGCCGTGCAGTCGCTCGGCGAGCGGAACGCCGCGGGTGCGGATGCCCACGAGGTACAGGTCCTCAACGCCCTTCTGCTTCTCCACGATCTCGTGCGCGATACGCACAAGAGCGCGGCGGATGTCCTCGGCGTCGAGGAGCTGGGTCCCGTGGTTGCGCGGCCGCCCGGACACGCCTAGCCACCCCGTACGGGCAAAACGCCCACACGGCCGTCCGCGCGGGCGTTCACGGTTCCATAGGTCTGCCGCAACATGACGCGCCACCTTTGCCGGCCTCGCTGGACCGCTTTAAAAGGAGGTCGTACCGAACTTGGTTCTCGTCACGCGGGTCGGGATCTCGCTCCCGGCTCACGGCACGTTACCACAGACTCGGCGAGGCGTCTAGGGCGAGCCGGTCGTGCCCTCTCGCCCAGGGCCTGGGGACCGGGGGGCTAGGCCCGCAGTTGGCCGCCTCACTCCGCCGGCACTTCGGCGGCCCCGGTGTCCGCCTCCGTGTCCGGCGCCTTGCTCGTCGCCGGCGGCGGTGAGGTCTTCGGCGTCGTCCCCCTTGTGGCCGCCTTCGGGACGGGCAGCTTCGTCGATGCTTCGCTCTCGGAAGACAGGGGGCCGAGGATGATCTCCTCGTCCCTCTTCGGGTACGTGTCGGACGATAGGAACTCCCTTACGGGGTCCTTGCCGGGCCACTTGATGACGCGGTGGACCGTGACCTGGTAGCCCTTGCGACCCTTATGCTTTACCTCGCGCGAGCCGACCGGCTTCGTGGCGTCCGTCTTCTCGGTCGTCTCGTAGGCGAGTTCCGCGGTGCCACTCCTCTTGATCTCAACGCTCTCCGGCTTGTCCGACGAGGCCCCCAGGAACACGCACGTGATGCTGCCCCCGCCGACATACCCGAGGAGGTAGATGGGGTGGGCGGTGGAGTTCTCCACCACTAGGTCTAGACCGCTGGCCCAGTCCACTGTCGCGTCGCGCCCGGTAGGTATGTAGCCGACGGGCATCATGTGGGGGCTGCGCCGAAGGATCTTCAGACCTGAGAGCAGTGCCGCGTTGTACAGAGTGGTTGAGACTTGGCAGACGCCCCCACCAACGCCGTCCCGTACCTCGCCTTCCTCGTACACATGCGCGACCTGGAAGCCGCGCTCTGTCGTGCGTTCGCCGACGGTCTCGTTGTACGAGAGCCGCTCCCCCGGTCTCACGAGTGTGCCGTTGAGCGATGTGGCCGCCAGCGCGATGTTGTGCGCGCGCGGCGCTTCGCCGGCGTTGTAGTTGGTCGTGTAGGAGCCCAGCACGCAGTCGATCGGTCTCAGATCGTCAGCCGTGACGTCGGCAGGCGCCTCGTTCACGACGAGCTCCACATTCGACGTGTCCAAGCTCCCCAGTGCGGCAACAAGCTCCTTGCGTGTGGAGTCGAGATCAAGCTGCCGGCCCGGCAGATCGGGCTTCACGTTGACCTGCTGGGTCGCTCGGTCGAACTCGATCTCGGCCGCCCTCGGCTCGCGGTCAACCTGCTCCCGGAGCCCCTCCAGCGCGAGGCCCAGCCTCTCTTCGTCCACCGACAAGCTGACGGGCAACGGCACCCCCTCGCGAGCGGCCCGACGCCTCTCGCGCCAGGCCTGCAGCTTGCCGCCCGTGTGGCCGACACGCATCGCGTCCGCCACGCTGGCACCAAGGTCCACTGTGACGCCTAGCTGAGTCCGAGTAAGGGTCCACGAGTCTTTGCCGTGCGCCAGCGACACAGGCCCGCTGAGCCTCGGCAACACCTGGGTGTCAAGGGCGTGCAAGGCCTCGACCTCGTTCATCCCCCCGACGGCGACGCCGCTTATCGTCACGCCCTGGGCGATCCGATCACTGTGGTACCCGCGGCTGATCGCCGCGAAGGCTATTGACCCGACCACGGCGGATGCGAGGCACAGCCCTCCGGCCGCGGTGCCCAGCGCCCCGAGCGTGGTCCTTCCCGCGCTTGTGATGCTCGGCAGCCTCCCGAGACCCATTGCTACACTCCAGCCCCCTGCGTCACCGGTGTCGGCGGGTACAGGTTCTTGCAGGTTTTGAGCTTGAGCCTGCATAATCCTGCACAGTGGCCGAGATGAGGGTGTCGCGGGTTGTCTCGCCCGGTGCGGGCGTGATCTCTAGTATAATGTACGGCCGGACGCGTTGTCCTCAAACATGTTAGGAGGCCGCTCGATGCGCCGCGCAGCGGCACTAGTGCTCGTGTCGGCTCTCGCGTGCGCTGCCGCCTGGGCGGATGTGAGCGCCGACTTCGACGCCGGGAGGCAGGCGTACCGCGAAGGCCGGTGGACAGACGCCCTGCGACTCTTCGAGGCCTGTCGGGCCGCTTCGCCGGGTGACGCAACCATCGCGCAGTGGGACGGCGCCGTCCTGTTGCGCCTCGGCCGCGGCAGTGAGGCCCTGGCCGTTCTGGAGCCGGTAGTTCGAGCCGACCCGCGCAACACGGCCGCCCTCACAAACGTCGCCACGGCCTGGAGGCTGATGGGGAGCGACCAGTCCGCTGAAGAGAACCTGCGCCGGGCCCTCACCGTCGATCCATCATACTCTCTTGCCAGGGCCAACCTCGCCAGCCTGCTTATGGCGACCGGTCGGGCGCCCGAGGCCGGAGACCTGTGGCGCGAGCGGCTGTCGGCCGATCCGTCGGACGTGACGGCCCACCTCGGCCTTGCGGGTGTTCTTGAGGCGCAGTCGCGATACGAGGACGCTTTGGCGGAGCTTCGCGGGTGCGGGAGCGGCCCCGCCGCAGCGGCGATGATCGCCGTGCTGCTCGTCCTCACCGGAGACACCGAGGCGGGAATCCAGGCATTCGGTGCTGTCTCGGACCCAGCGCCGGACGTGGTGGAACGCTTCTGCGGAGCGTTGGTGGACCGTGGAGCGGTCCAGGAGGCGGTGGCCCGCCTCGGCGTGCCCTCCGTTCGGGCCGGCCTGTCCGCGTACGGTCTTGCGGTGCTGGCGAAGGCGCTGGCATCGCTCCAGCGGTGGGACGAGCTCGGCCCGGCCCTGCAGGACCTCATCAAGACAACCG
>Ga0315282_10005261_pt1 | contig 22117 bp, 21 predicted proteins | sample YL17G07_20_MG_FD_203693 | JGI IMG/M metagenome (GOLD analysis project Ga0315282, IMG submission 203693) | Sediment microbial communities from Yellowstone Lake, YNP, Wyoming, USA - YL17G07_20 | ecosystem: Environmental > Aquatic > Freshwater > Lake > Sediment | place: USA: Wyoming | collected... | reverse complement strand
TATTTCCTTACTTTAGCCCCGACCAATTTTACCTGAAGTAGTGATTTACACTCCGGGCAGGCTATCTGACCATCGTAATTGTTGGTGTCAATAAACTCGGGTATCGCAATAGCCTTGCCGCAAACCAGGCAGTTAATTTCCATTATTTCTTGCTCCCTTCATCTAGGTAACCCTATCCCCTTTATCCCCTTCCCCTTGGCAAGGGGAAGGGGAAGAATTTATTTAAGAGGGGCGAAGCCCCTCTTAAACTCTTCCTCTCCTATTTATTGCTATTGTTTCTCTTGTATATTGCCGAAGTACATGAACACGATAACCCCAGAAAAGGGAAGCTGTGAGCAGAAACGCCCATAGAGATACCCAGCAAAGATTGACATATGTCCATGGACAATGATTAACAGCTAGAAAAGTACCTGCGATAGCACTTGCTAGGAAACCATTTGCACACATCTGCTTCAGAACAACCATACGCTCACGACCCTGCTGTGCCTCTTCATTCCTATCTGTAGCTTCAAAGAAATCAGCGAAACGCTCATGGTCTTCCTGCCACCATATATTGTCTGGATTTGCCCAGTTGAACCCAAAAATCTTAAATCGCTGACACCACCCTCCATGACCTTTAGGCGTGAAACGTATAATATCAAAAATTTCCCCAAAGCATTGAACAGCGAAACCTACCATGTAAAAAATACCAAAAATTGGAATGTAGAGTAGCCAATGTATAGGCTGTTTAAGTAGCTCTGGATAAAATAAAGAGAGAGCTATCCAAACAACTATCGCCCCTGGGGTAACAAAGGACAAGACATCCCGTAATACGAACTGACTATATAAATACTTAACAGCACTCCCAATATCTCCCATCGCTCACCTCCTAAATCTTCAGTCTCCTCTTATGCCACTCCGTTGCCTGCTCGTAGGCGTAGGCAATCCTTAAAATAGTCTCCTCACCAAAGGGCTTGCCGATGAGCTGCATGCCGATGGGCAGACCATCACCAAAGCCGGCGGGAATGGAAATCGCTGGCAGACCGGCAATGTTTATCGGCAGGGTGCAGACATCGCTTAAATACATCTGGAGCGGGTCATCCACCTTCTCGCCTATCTTAAATGGAACGGTGGGGGAGGTGGGGGTTACCAGGGCATCAAACTTGGCAAATGCCTCATCAAACTCCCGCCTAATCAGGGTGCGAACCTTCTGCGCTTTGAGGTAATAGGCGTCGTAGTAGCCGGCGGAAAGGGCGTAGGTTCCGAGCATAATTCTCCGCTTTACTTCATCACCAAAGCCAAATTGTCTTGTCTTCTCTAAAGCCTCCCAAACACTATCCGTGTCCTGATAGGAGAAGCCATACTTTACCCCGTCATAGCGAGCCAGATTAGCCGAAGCCTCCGACGGGGCAATAATATAGTATACCGCCAGGGCATGAGGGGTGTGGGGGAGTGATACCTCCCAATCTATCCTGGCGCCAAGCTCTTCAAGCTTATTGATGGCGGCTTGCAAAGCTTTTTCCACCTCAGCCTGCATCCCGGCAACGAAGTACTCCTTCGGCACGCCGATGGAAAGACCCTTAAGGTCAGCAGTTAGGCACTGAGTGTAATCGGGGGTGGGGTAAGGCACCGAGGTGGAGTCTCTACTATCGTAGCCAGCGATGGCATTTAACACCATGGCGCAATCAGTAACATCCTTGGTTAGAGGACCTATCTGGTCAAGGGAGCTGGCAAAGGCGACCAGGCCATAACGGCTCACCCTGCCGTAGGTGGGTTTCAGACCGGTGACGCTACAGAAGCCAGCCGGCTGGCGGATGCTCCCCCCGGTATCTGAGCCCAGGGCGTAGATAACCTCGCCGCTAGCGACAGCAACTGCTGAGCCTCCGCTACTGCCCCCAGGGACTCGGTTTAAGTCCCACGGGTTATGAGTAGTAAAGAAAGCGGAATGCTCAGTTGATGAGCCCATGGCAAATTCATCCATATTGCTTTTGCCAACAATTACGGCACCACGCTCGTTTAGCTTTTCTACTACCGTGGCATCATAAGGCGGCACAAAATTGGCTAACATCTGTGATGAGCAGGTGGTTAGTATTCCTTTGGTGCACATGTTGTCCTTAATTACCACCGGGATGCCAGTGAGGGGGTGGGTATCGCCCCTGGCAATACGCTCGTCAGCCTTTTGAGCTTGCCTTAGCGCCAGCTCATCGGTAATGGTAACCAGGGCATGAACCCTTGGCTCTACCTGGCGGATACGTTCAAGGCAAGCCTTGGTTAACTCAACTGAGGACAGTTGCTTGGTCTTGAGTAGCCCGTGTGCCTCATGGATTGTCAATTGGTGAGCTATCATTCTAGCACTGCCTTTACCCTGAAGTATTCCCTTTCCCTTTGGGGAGCGTTGGCTAGAATCTGATTCTGGGGCAGGGAAGCAGCTACTTCATCGTCCTTGGTCACATTCTGCAAAGGGATAGATTGGGCGGTAGGTGGAACGTCACTGGTATTTACCTGCTGCAATATCTGGAAGTTTTCAAGGATATTAGATAATTGCTCCCTGAGCCTGTCAATCTCAGCATCAGTCAAGCCCAACCGAGCTAGTAGGGCAATATGTTGCACCTCTTCATGACTCAGCTTCATATTTGCCCATTATAGCATCTATATCTGAGTATCGGCAACAGAGTCATTCTGAGGTTGTTTAGCCGCCTCTTTCCTCCCATCCCCTCCCTGTTTTAACCTGTCTCTTTTGTCCCACCCTCCCGCCCTCGGAGGCTTTGCCCCCAATCTCCCGCTTTTGTAGAGGTGTTTAAGAGGGGCGTCAGCCCCCTCTTTTTTATTTTCCTCCCCCTCTCCTTTGAAGGAGAGGGGGATAAAGGGGGTGAGGTTGAATAGACAATCTCAATAGAGCCATCTGTTATAATAAAATGGTGAGATGAGGAATACCAGATTTATATTAGCCATATTAAGCACCCTGCTTGAGGAGGTAGCCCTGGTGGCAATTGTGCTCTGGGGTTTGCCCCAGCTCGGCATTCGCATACCTCTGGCTGGTCTTATCGCTTTGGTGGCGGCTTTAGCGGCATACGCCGTTATCACTTACCGGCTGGGAAGCAAGGCCCTGGGGAGGAAGCCAGTAGTTGGTCTTTCAGATATGGTTGGGAGCAAGGGTAAGGTTGTGAGCCCTCTAGACCCGGAGGGTCTGGTCAGAATCAAGGGGGAGCTTTGGGACTCCAGGTCAGTCGGCAGGAGAATAAACACTGGGGAGGAGGTTATTGTGGTGGGGCAGGATGGACTTAAGCTCATTGTGCGTAAGGATAAGCCTGGTAGTAAGGGGACTGAATGATACAAATTGATGGGGCGCAAAAATCGGGGAGCGGCACTATAGTTCGCTTTGCCGTTGGATTAGCCACCCTGCTTGGTGAGCAACTTCACCTTACCAATATCCGAGCCAAAAGGGAAAAACCGGGATTAAGACCTCAGCATCTTAAGGCGCTCCAGGCACTCAAGCAAATATGTCAGGGCAGTTTGGACGGTGGTGAAATTGGTTCTGTGGAGATCTGGTTTAGACCCGGGGGCGAGGTTAAAGGTGGACACTATGAATGGGATATAGGCACTGCTGGGTCAACTACCTTGCTGGCGATGACACTCTTGCCTGCTGCCTGCTTTTCTAAGGGAGCCATCAGCTTTAAGCTCTCTGGTGGTTTGTTTCAGGACTTTGCTCCCTCGGCTTACCAGATGCAACATGTCCTTTTCCCGGTGCTAAGGAGCATGGGTATAACCGCTGAGCTTAAGATTATTCGCCCTGGCTATGTCCCTCGCGGGGGTGGAATTATAGAGGTGGGGGTGGAGCCGGTAAAGGGGAAGCTCAAGCCAATAAGATTGCCTGCTCAGGGGAAGGTAACCGAGGTTCAAGGCGTTGCCCTTTCCTCTCATCTGAAGGAGAGGAGGGTGAGTGAGCGGATGGTGGAGAAATGCAATGAGGTGCTCAAGTTACACGGATACCGGGCAAATATAGAGATTGTCCATGATACCTCAGCTCTGCAGCGCGGGGCAGTTCTTGCTGTATATGCCAAAACCAGTTCCGGGGGTATTATCGGCGCTGATAGGGCGGGTGAACCGAGGCGAAGTTCAGAGGACATTGGCAAATATGTCGCTAGCTCTCTGATAGAGGATTTGTCAACCGGGGCTACCGTTGACCGCTATCTCGCCGACCAGCTTATCTTTTATGCCGCCCTGGCTGATGGGGTTAGCGAGTACCGGATACCGAGGCTAACCGAGCATGTGGAGACTAATCTATGGCTTGTTGAGACGATACTGGGAGCCAAGACCGAGGTTAACCAGAATCTAGTCAGAATTCAGGGTATAGGCTATAGTCCAATGGTTTAGAATCGAGGCTGGCGTGGCTTATAGACAAAGGAGACTACGAGTAAAACTACCCCTACTGCCAAAAGAGCGATGCCGTACATTTCTAGAGGAGCTAGAGTGTCAGCTATAAGCTGTGGTACCCATCCTTGAAGATAAACAGGAATATTAAGCTGCGGTAACTGGGTGCCAGCGACATTCTTAGCGACCAGAGCGCCAGCATAGCTAAGAATGCCACAACTGAGGAAGGTCGTGCCCAGCCCGCGGGCGCTGCCCCTTACCTGGCGATGTATGACAATAATGAGCAGGATTAACAGCAAGATGAGACCAATCAGCGCATTGTAAGCCAGATGGAGATAGCCAATGTATTGCTTTACCTGCTCAAGTTGTGCCATGCCCCCGGGCTCCAGTGAGGCTTCACTAAGTTCAAACGTTGATGGTATCTGCTGGGAAATCTGCTGATAAGATTCATCCAAGTAACGCTCTATTTCGGCTGGGGGTAACCCGGCAAGCTCCGGTGGCGGCGATTGCAACACCGCTTGCCTCAGGTTTTCTCTTAAATTTTGCTTTACTGGCTCCAGCGAGATTACCAGGCTCAGGTTCTGGCTCCTTCCCTCAAGGTAATCATAGATGGAGTAAATAGCATCTCTTTCCTGTTCCTTCAGCCATGGTTCAAGATCAGCAATAGTATCATTTACTGCCTTAACTACGAACTCCTCCTGAGGGATTTGCTCGCTGAGCATTTCTTTAGCTAGCGAAGGTATATCAAGTCTATCCACCTGGGAAACGGCGAAGTCGGGATTGAGGATGGTCTGGTTTAGCATGAAAACGATGCCAAAAACAGATAGAGACAGGAAAAGAAGGAAGCCTAAAATAGCCAGAGCCAAGCCCTTAAGGAACTTCATCCCGGATAATATCCTTCAATGAAAAAGTTATAGCTAATTTCGGGCAGCATTTTATCACTGGAATGACCATAATGCAATAGGCGGAAAAAAGAGATTGTTTATTAACCTCACCCCCTTAATCTTACCCCACGAAATCAAGATTTCGTGGGGACCCCTTAATCCCCCTCTCCTTTTAAAAGGAGAGGGGGAAGATATTTATAGAAGAGAGGCTAGCGCCCCTCTTAAACACCCTATTAAGTTAGGCTCATTATCAAAGGGAAGGGGGTCAGGGGGATAGGTTGCTAGACAATCCCAGAAAAAATTAGCCCCCAAAGTAGCAGAAGTGGTTTAAGCCTAACAATTTGGCTACCCCGGATATGGTGACGCCATAGAAAACAACCGGTTTGGATATTATAAACTGGTTGATAGTATTGTTGACTATGGTAGAGCCGGTTACCAGGGCAATATCGCACCAGTTTAGATGCTCTTCGGTCTGGGCGGAGTCGTATATCTTTACACCGAATTTTTCTTTACCAATGTTATTCTCGTCCATATCGGTCACCCTTAGCTCAAACCTCATAGATAATGCCTCTACCATCCTTGGCTGAAACCCGGCCATTGCTACTTTGGGGTGACCATAGTTTTTCTCTACATACCTTACTAGCTCATGGCTACATTCCCTCGGCTGGTTATCTTTGCAGTGTATTGTCTTGGTTATTAGTCCTAGATACTTCATTACTGCATTCAGGCTGGAGATAAATATGGCTCTCCTAAAATTGTTTTTCAAATCCATTTCTGCAATTTCACATAGCCTGCCACTAAAGTCACCATACATGTCAGTAAATGCTTGCCCCAAGGAGCTCCTAAACTCAGCCTGCATCAGGTGCTCGCCACCCCTAACCAGCGGGTAGTCTCTATCCTCCGGGTTGCCAATAGCCTGCTCGGGGGAAAGAGGATTTGCCCGAATTATGACCCTCTCCCCTTGAAGCCCGTTCTCGTTTATCAGTCTAGCGAATTCTTTTTTAATAATATCGTACAATTTACTAACCTCGCTAATAATATTACTAAACAAATGATGTTTGTGTCTATAGGTGCGATTAGTCTGACGCATCGGGTATAGATTGTTTATTCACCTCACCCCCTTTATCCCCCTCTCCTCTAAAGGAGAGGGGGGAAGAGATTTTAGAGAGGGGCTAGCGCCCCTCTCTTACCTTCACTCCCCCCTTCCCTTAATAAGGGAAGGGGGTGAGGGGGATAGGTTGCTAAACAATCTCACCGGGTAACTCCTTGCTTTTGATTGGCGGGATTGATAATATTACTATTGGCATGCGGGAATGGTAGTCATTTAAAAGGAGGGGCAGACAATGTATGTTCGCGACATAATGACAACTAATGTAGTTACTATTCCAAGCAGTATCAGTCTTGCTGACGCCAAGCGAATAATGGAGGCACACCGCTTCCGCCGCCTACCGGTAGTGGATAAGGGGAAGCTGGTGGGGATAGTGACTGAACGCAGATTGGAACAGGTTTCTCCATCTAAAGCTACTTCCCTTTCTGTCTGGGAACTGAGCTATCTCCTGGATAAGACTACGGTGAAGGAAATTATGGAGAGGAATGTGGTAACCGTCTCACCTGATATGACGGCTGAGGAGTCACTGGCTCTTGCTCAGAGCAATAAGGTGGGGGCATTGGTGGTGGTTGAAGATGGCAGGGTAGTGGGTATAGCCACCACCAATGACTTCTTCTATAAGATTGTCAATCCCATTCTCGGCTTGGGCGAGCCTGGCACCCGCATTGAGGTTACCGGGGGTGGCGAAGGTAAGGCATTAGAGGAAATAGTCTCTACCGTAAATAGGCTTGGGTTGGAAATTACCACTCTCCACATTGAAGTATTGCCCGAGGCGACCAAAAAGGATGTCTGCGTTCACATCAATAGTGAAGATGTGAGCAAGCTTGTTGCTGAACTCAAAGGCAAGGGATATAGGGTAAGCGTGAGAAAACGCTAAGCCTAGAGGACTGAAGAGCATTTAACTAGTGGCAAAGCGGAGGATTGATAGCTTACTGGTAGACAAGGGGCTGGCGGAGAGCCGAGCCAAGGCACAGGCTTTAATTATGGCGGGGGAGGTGGTGGTGGAGGGGAAAACCATTATTAAGCCAGGAACTCTGGTCGCTGAGGAGGCGGCAATTACCATTCTTAAGCCGCCTCCCTTTGTTAGTCGTGGCGGCATCAAACTTGACTATGCCCTTGACCGTTTCCAGCTTGATGTCTTATCTAAAGTGGTGGCTGATATCGGTGCATCCACCGGTGGCTTTACCGATTGCCTGCTCAAGCGGGGGGCAAGCCGGGTTTATGCCATAGATGTGGGCTATGGTCAGCTAGATTACCGCTTAAGGTGTGACCCACGGGTTGTGGTTATGGAGCGGGTGAACGCTCGCTACCCTATCCCCCTGCCAGAAAAGGTGGACCTGGCAACTATTGATTTGTCTTTTATCTCGGTGGAGAAGGTGATACCATCTGTAGCCCAGCTGCTGAATGAGAAGGGTTATTTACTGGTGCTCATTAAGCCTCAGTTTGAGGCAAGACGAGGTGAGGTGGGTAAGGGGGGTATAGTCAAGCAGTCTATTGTTCATGCTAGGGTTCTGGGACGGTTTATCGCCTGGGTGATAGACCATGGCTTTAGGCTGGGGGGATTGGTGGCTTCGCCTATCCTTGGTGCTTCTGGGAATAAGGAGTTCTTTGTTCTATTGAGGTTGACATAATGCGCACCAGGGAGGTTACTCTGGAAGTAGATGGCTTGAAAATTGCTGGTCGGCTTTACCTGCCTGCCGGCGAGATGCCATACCCTACCGTTTGTGTTTGTCATGGTATCCCGGCTCGCATTCCCGACCCCAGTGATAGAGGCTACGGCTTGTTGGCGGAGCAGATTTGCCGCCACGGCTTTGTCGTATTTATTTTTAACTTCAGGGGAACCGGGGCTAGCGGTGGGAACCTTGATATTTTGGGCTGGACCACAGACCTGAGGGCAGCCATTGATTACCTTATGGCTTTGCCCGAGGTGGATAAGTCTCGTCTATCGCTGCTTGGCTTTAGCGGTGGGGCAGCTGTTTCCATATATGTGGCATCGCAGGACAGGAGGGTATCATCGGTTGTCGCCTGTGCCTGTCCAGCCGAGTTTAACTTGTTTACCAAGGTTGATAAACCGCAGTCTCTCATTGAGAATTTCCGCAGTATTGGTGTTATCAGGGATAGTGATTTCCCCCGTTCTGCCCAGGAGTGGCTTAACGGCTTTAAGCTGGTTAGCCCGGTTAATTATGTGGCTGGAATTTCTCCCCGACCTTTGTTGCTGGTGCATGGCAGCCGGGATGAGATTGTGGAGGTCAGTGAAGCTTATAGGCTGTATGATAGGGCAGGTGAGCCTAAGCAGCTCATCATAGTGGATGGAGCAGGGCACCGGCTGCGGCAGAGTGATGAGGCGATGGCTGTAGTTTTGGACTGGCTTAAATCTTAAGCGAAGATAGGCATAAATTGACCTGCGGATAGGAATTGGTTTATAATTAAATTAAGAGGCGAGCAGACTTGCACGAGTGTTGTGGCATTTTTGGGGTTTACGCCCCTGGCGAGGATGTAGCCCGGCTTACTTTTTTTGCTTTATTTGCTCTTCAACACCGTGGTCAGGAAAGCGCTGGTATCGCTACTACCGATGGCAAAAGGCTCCAGCTCTACGCCAAGATGGGGTTAGTTTCCCAGGTGTTTACCGAGGATTCCCTAAGCCATCTAAAAGGGGATATTGCCATCGGTCATAATCGCTACTCCACCACAGGTTCCAGCCGAATAACTAATGCCCAGCCTCTTATTGTTGGTAATGGTGAAAATGCTATTGCCATAGCCCATAACGGCAATATTGTCAATGCTGAGCACCTATATCAGGAACTCTCTGATATGGGCTATACCTTCCAAACCTCCACTGATACTGAGGTTATCGCTAACCTTATTCTCTCTTCCCCAGAGAAAAGCTGGGTAGACAAGATAAAGTATGCTATGCATCGGCTTCAGGGGGCTTATTCTCTAACGCTGTTGACCAACCATACCTTGTATGGAGTTCGTGACCCCTTCGGTGTCCGCCCACTATGCCTGGGGGCTATTAATGGCGGCTGGGTTATAGCCTCGGAGAGCTGCGCCCTTGACCATATTGGAGCTAGCTTTATCAGGGAGATTGAGCCTGGTGAGATAGTTTCTGTTACTGATAATGGTGTTGATAGTTACCAGGAGGAGGTAGGTAGAAGGGCTCTATGTATCTTTGAGTATATCTACTTTGCCCGCCCTGATTCAGTGATTAATGGTCGGCTGCTTTACCCAGCGCGGCTGGCTATGGGTGAGGGGCTGGCTCAGGAACACCAGGTTGATGCCGATTTGGTTATGGGTGTGCCTGATTCAGCTACCGCCGCCGGCATTGGTTATGCCCGCTGTTCAGGTATACCCCTGTGTGAGGGGCTACTCAAGAACCGCTATGTTGGTCGCACCTTTATTGAGCCTGACCAGCGCATCAGAGACCTCGGTGTTAAGCTGAAATTTAACCCTTTACCCCAGTTGCTTGATGGCAAGCGAGTGGTGGTGATTGACGATAGCATTGTTCGTGGCACTACTACCCCTCAAGTAGTGAGGCTGCTGAGGAGGGCAGGGGCTAAGGAGGTGCACATGCGTATCTGCGCCCCGCCCATCCGCTATCCCTGCTTCTTCGGTGTCGATATGGCTACCCGCTGGGAACTAATCGCGGCTCATAAGACTGTGCCTGAGGTTAGGGATTTTATCGGGGCTGACTCGCTGGGCCACCTGAGCATCGACGGACTGATTAAGGCTGTGGATTTGCCCAAGGACATTTTCTGCCTCGCTTGCTTCATCGGTGACTACCCCATACCGGTGCAGCTTGAGATGGATAAGCTGGCACTGGAGACTATGCCCCCTGATGAATATAACCCCCTTGGCGTAAAGCAGCGGTGAACCAAAATACTGGGTCACGCTCTTCAAACCTCTTTGTAAACGTGTTTAGGATTTGCAGTTTAAGCCCGGGTTCTGCTAGTCTAGAGAAAATTATCTATTGGGAGGCAGGCGATTAAACAGACCTATACCCGAGCTGGCGTTAATATTGAGGTTGCGGCTAAGGCTAAAAAGCTGATTAGTAAGCACGCCCGCTCAACCTATTGTCCTGAGGTCTTGGGTGGCGTTGGTTTTTTTGGCGGGCTTTTTGAATTTAAGGGGTATCATCAGCCGGTTCTTGTCTCCAGCGTTGACGGGGTTGGTACCAAGCTGAAGATTGCCTCGGCTCTAGGTAAGCATGACAGCGTTGGCATTGACATTGTTAATCACTGCGTTAATGACATACTTACCTGTGGTGCTGAGCCACTCTTCTTTTTGGACTACATTGCTATGGGTAAACTGATGCCAGAGCCGGTAGAGGCTATCGCTCGGGGGCTGGCTCAAGCCTGCCGTGATGTTGGCTGTGCCCTCATTGGTGGTGAGACGGCAGAGATGCCGGGAATATATGCCGGGGAAGATTACGACCTGGTAGGCTTTATAATAGGGGTGGTGGAGAAGGGAAAGATTATCCTGGGGAAGACGATTAGGAGCGGTGATACTATTATTGGCTTACCCTCCAGTGGACTTCATACCAATGGCTATTCCCTGGCAAGAAAGATTTTTGGTGAAACCTCTTCGGCGCTGAATAAATACTACCCCGAGCTGGGTAGAACCCTGGGTGAGGAGCTTCTTGAGCCCCACCGCTGCTATCTTCATCAGTTGAAGCCGTTGCTGCCAGTTATTAAGGGCATGGCACATATCACCGGTGGTGGTTTGATTGATAATGTGCCCAGGATTCTACCTCGGGGGATGGCGGCAAAATTTGATAGCCGGGCTTGGACTGTGCTCCCAGTCTTCCAGCTTATTCAAAAGCGGGGCAATATTGACCGAAGCGAGATGTTTCATGTATTTAATATGGGCATCGGCATAGTAGTTATTTGCTCAGCGGAAAATGTTGACCATTTCACTAAGGCACTACCTGAGGCTAGAGTTATTGGTGAGGTGATAAAGCAGAAGGAGGCGAGGGTAGTTATTGTTTAGTAACCTATCCCCCTGACCCCCTTCCCTTAGCAAGGGAAGGGGAAGTGAAGGGAAGAGAGGGGGTAAAACCCCCTCTCTAAAATCTCTTCCCCCTCTCCCTTGAGGGAGAGGGGGATACAGGGGGTGAGGTTAAAAATAAATAGTTGGAGGCATTATGCGAGCCATTATTAGTGTCTCTGATAAAAGTGGCGTAACTGACTTTGCCCAAGGTTTGAGTAAGCTGGGATTTGAGGTCTTCTCTACCGGCGGCACCAAAAAGGCGCTGGCAGAGGCTGGGGTGCCAGTGAAAAGTGTCTCTGAGCTTACCGGCTTTCCTGAGATTCTTGATGGTAGGGTAAAGACTCTGCACCCGATGGTTCACGGTGGCATCCTCGCCCGGCGCGACCTGCCGGCCCACATGAAGGAATTAGCTAAAAACAAAATAGAGACGATTGACCTGGTGGCGGTTAATCTTTACCCCTTTGTCCAGACAGTATCTAGGGTGGGGGTTAGTCTTGACGAGGCGCTGGAGAATATTGATATTGGCGGACCAACCCTGATTCGGGCAGCAGCCAAGAATTTCCCCAGCGTCATCGTGTTAGTAGACCCCGAAGATTACCAGCCAGTTCTGGAGAAATTGGGGGGTGGGGGCTTGGAGCTAGCTGAGCGCAAACAACTGGCGCAGAAGGCTTTTCAGCATGTGGCGGTCTATGATACCGCCATCTCGCAGTACCTAGGGCGAGATATGGAAGGCTTTCCCAAGGAGATGACCGTTGCCCTGAAGAAGCGCTACGGACTTCGTTATGGTGAGAATCCGCATCAGCAGGCTGCCTTCTATGCTGAGCAGGCAATAGGTGGAGTGGATAGCGGCATTACCTGGGCAAAGCAGCTATGGGGTAAGGAGCTTTCGTTTAATAACATCTTGGATGCCGATGCTGCCTGGGGTGTGGTCACCGACTTTTCAGCGCCTGCGGTAGTCATTATCAAGCATACCAATCCCTGTGGGCTGGCAAGTCATGGGGATATTGCTGAAGCCTACCGGCGAGCTCTGAGCGGCGACCCGGTGGCTGCCTTTGGTGGCATTGTTGCTTCCAATAGGGCTATTGACATAGCTGCGGCTGAGGAAATTGGCAAGACTTTTTATGAAATTATCATCGCCCCTGAGTATGAGGCTGAAGCTCTGGAGAGATTAAAGCGCAGGAAAGACCTCCGAATTCTTGTTGCCGAACTGCCACCAAGTTACGGTAGGGCACCATCAAGCTATCTTGATTTCCGCAGGGTAAGGGGCGGGTTCCTTGTCCAGAATTCAGATTCTCTACCCGAGGATAGCGTCAATTTGAAAACAGTAACCAAGCGCAAGCCAACGCCGGCGGAAATAAAGGACTTACTCTTTGCCTGGAGGGTGGTTAAGCACATAAAGTCTAACGCCATTGTATTAGCCAGGGATTTGACCCTGCTGGGGATGGGGGCAGGTCAGCCCAGCCGGATTGTCAGTGCTCAGATAGCTATAGAAAAGGCTGGGGAGAAGGCTGCGGGCAGTGTTCTGGCTTCAGACGCTATGTTCCCGTTTCCTGATGTGGTCGAGGCGGCAGCTGCTGCCGGGGTAACGGCTATCATCCAGCCTGGTGGCTCAATAAGGGATGAAGACTCAATTAATGCTGCTGATAAGTATAATAGGGCTATGGTTTTTACCGGCATGAGGCATTTCCGGCATTAGGGGAGTTTTAGGTGCTAATAATATCAAGGCAGCAGGTTGAAAATCTTATCCAGAAGCTGAGTGACCCAGCGAAATTTGATGAGTGTCGGGATGAAGTGCAAAAGATGCTGGAGATAAAATCAGCCTTGCTGTGGAGAGCAGAAGGTCCTCAGCCTTGTTGTGGTTCTTTTGGAGAAATTAAAACTTGCCTTACCTCAGAGGTTCAGATTCTGGAGGATGTGCTTGATGCTTTAGATAAGGGTAACATTTCCCAGGCATCATCCCTGCTCAGGGAGTATACGAACCATTTGGAGCAACTTCATCAGTAATTGGGCTAGAAAGTGAGGAAGACTATGGCTGACGTAGTTTTAGTTATAGACATGGTTAGGGGTTTTCTCGAGGAGGGTTATCCCTTGTATTGCGGGGAGAAGGCTCGTCACATAATCCCTAATGTTCAACGCCTGCTGGAGCAGGAGCTTGCCCAGGGCTCCACGGTATTCTTTGTTTGCGACCATCATGTCCCCGATGACCCTGAGTTCAAAATGTTTCCCCCCCACTGTATTGAGGGCAGCGCCGAGACAGAGCTCATCCCTGAATTAGCCAAATATAAGGGTGAGATAATAACCAAGAGGCGTTTCAGTGCCTTTTTTGATACCCCTCTTGACGGGAAGCTGAGAAAACTCAAGCCAGAGAAGCTGATTGTTTGCGGGGTGTGCACTGATATCTGTGTCTGTCATACCGTTTCCGATGCTAGGAATCGGGACTATCAGGTGGAGGTGCCGGTTGACTGTGTTGCCTCCTTTGATGATAAGGCGCACCACTTCGCTCTGGGGCACATGGAACGCATATTAGGGGCTAAGTTGACAAGCTTGGAAGTTAGCCGAGTTAAGCCAGCCAGGTTTGAACCATCTGAGGCTGTCTTGTCTGGGGAGACGGCTGATATCTACTTTGCCCGCACTGTAGATATATTGCGCCACGAAGGGCTTAACCCGGTGGCGACTATGGAGGTATTTTCTAGTCGGGCGGGGGTATTCTGTGGCATAGAGGAGGTCAAGGCTTTGCTGTCTCGGGTTTTGCCTGAGGCTAACCGTGAGGTATGGGCTCTGGCTGAAGGTGAAACCATGAGGGAGAGGGAGGTGGTATTGCGCATAACTGCGCCATATCAGAGCTATGGGCTGTATGAAACAGCTATAGATGGTATTCTATCTCACTGCAGTGGCTGGGCAACTGCTGCCAGGGAGTGTGTGGAAGCCGCCGAGGGGATACCCGTCATCAGCTTCGGTGCCCGCCATGTTCATCCTTTAGTAGCTGGAATAATGGATTACTCAGCTATCATTGGCGGCTGTGCTGGCTGCTCCAGTATAGCTGGGGCTAAGCTGGCTGGCATCGAGCCATCGGGAACTATACCTCATGCCCTGGTTTTGATTATCGGGGATACAATCAAGGCTACCGTAGCCCTTGATAAGTATATGCCGACTGGAGTACCCCGCGTTTCATTAGTTGATACCTTTAAGGATGAGGCAGAGGAATCTGTGCTTGTGGCTCAGGCTCTGGGTAAGAAGCTTAGTGCGGTTCGGCTTGATACCCCGGCTGAGCGGGGCAAAGTCACCCCCGACCTGGTCAAGGAGGTTAGAGCCAGACTGGATTTGGCTGGCTTCAGCAAGGTTGGCATTTTTGTTAGCGGTGGGGTTAGTGTGGAGCGCATTAAGCAGTTTATCAAGGAGGGGGCACCAATTGATGGCTTTGGTGTTGGTAGCTATATCACCGGAGCTAAGCCCATTGATTTTACCGCTGACATACATGATGTGGCGGGGAAGCCAATTGCCAAGCGGGGTAGAATCCCGGGTATTACCCCCAACCCCAGGCTCAAGCGGATACTATAAGCTGACTATTATAGGAGGGATTTATGGTAGAACTGATGGTTAAATTCTTCCTCTCCTGGTTCATCTATCCCAACATATCGTGGAGCGCTCTGCTCTTGGGGATTGGTCTGGCTTTTGCCTTTGGCGCCGTCTGGTTTGTCCCTTACTGGACGCCAATCCTTAAGAAACCGTGGGCGTGGGCGGTTCTTGCTGGCAGTGCCATTCTAACGCTGGTTGCTGTTTGCTTTGTTCAAATTCCCCTCCAGTTTTTAGTGGGACAAGCACTTGGTCACTTCTGGAGCCAAGAGGTTCTTATGAGCTGGCTGCTGCTTGCCGGGATACCGCAAATACTCCTCAGCGGGCTGGTTCAGGAAGGGTCAAAGCTGGCACCGGTGGTTGTCTGCTGGTGGCGTATGGGCAAGAAGATTGACCCTAAACTGGGGCTGGCAATCGGGGCGGTAGCCGGAATGGGATTTGGTGTTTTTGAGGCGGTGTGGGCGCATAATAGCATCTTTGCCGCTGGCTGGAGCTGGGAAGCGGTACAAACTGCCGGGCTGGTGGCACTGGCTGGATTCTGGGAAAGGTTTTTCGCTGTTGCCTTTCATACTGCTTCCTGTGCCCTAGCTGGCTATGGTTTGGCTAAGGGTTGGGGCTGGCAGTTTTATTTGCTGGCTTCTTTCCTGCATGCTCTACTGAACTATACTGCCGTTCTTTTCCAATCAGGGCTTGCGACAGTCATTCAACTGGAAATATTTGTCGCGGTGTGGGCAGTGCTGGTAACAGGTGGAGCCCTCTGGCTTCGGTGGAGAAGGACGGTAGAGCTAGCTGTGCCTGAAGCTTAACACCGTTCAAACTTCAGGCACAGAATCTGTTTAGTATCCTCGCTAACCTTTACCCGCTCGTCTATGCGCCAGCCAACTACCCACAGGATTTGACTTGGGGAGCAGACGATGGGGACTTGCTGGCGCCAGGCTTGAGGAATCTTGGCGTCAATCATAAACTCGTTTACCTTCTTGGGCTGGGATAAGCCCAGGGGCTGAAATCTATCCCCCGGCTGGCGACTTCGCACCACCAGCTTATCGCCAGTTTTACCCCGGTCAAAGTAGGCGGTAAAACCCCCGCCTTTTTCGGCCATCTCTTCTCGGTTTATGATGGCTGCCTCTATATGCCAGCCAGGGAGCAAGGTTTCGCCCGGAACATTTAATTGAGACTCGCCTCCTAGAATGGGGAGGGGGGATAGGGCGGCAAGGTCTGAGGCTAGCAGGTATTTGTTGTATTCTATAGAAAAGATTAGACCTCCGGGCAGGCTGAGTCTTTTTCCCGCCGGCTTGACTAGTGCCGACATCATTTCTTCAATATGGCGCATTTCAATGTCCTTAGCGCTGCCGAGCAACTTTTCTGCCGATGCTCTGAGCAGGTATCGCTGTAGGGTGGGGGGTAACTGGTCAAACCTTTCCTTGTCTAAAATGATGGTCACTCCCTGTTGTTGAGCAATCTTATCCCATAATCGGGCAATCTCTTTATCCAGGAAGTCGATATCATCGCTGGTAATGCGACCAGTTCGGAGCAAGGCTTCGATGACACGGGGGTTATAGCTCTTAAGCAGGGGCAGGAGCTGATGGCGGATTCTGTTTCTCAATGGCGAGAGGGAAAGGTTAGACGCATCAATCCGGGGCTTAAGCTCATGGCTTTGGCAATAGTCTTCTGTCTCCCTACGGCTTACCTCTAGCAGAGGTCTTACGATAATGATGCTATCTGTTTTTGATTTCCACTCGGTATATGGTTGAAGTCCTCGCAGCCCCCTCGTTCCTGTTCCCCTGATTAGGTGCATCAGTATGGTCTCTATGTGGTCATCCATGGTGTGCCCTACCGCCACCCGGTCGGCTCCGATAGACCTTGCCACCTCAGCCAGGAAGCTATATCGCACCTCACGCGCTGCTTCTTCCAGCGAAAGGTGTTGTTGGGCTTGATAGCCTTTTACATCCCGCCCTTCTATAGTGGCGGGAATACCCAATTGGCGGGCTAAATCAGAAACATAGTCGGCATCAGCGTCAGACTCAGCACCCCGCAGTTGGTGGTTGAGGTGAGCCACATGTAGCTTTATCTTTAGCTCTTTCTGGAGCTTGACCAGAATATGGAGCAGGCACACTGAATCTGGTCCACCAGATACTGCCACCAGTAGCTCCCCGTCTGATACCAGGTGATGCTGCTCAATAAAGCGTAGCACCCGCTGCTCCAGTGCTGGCTCGGATTGGTTTCGGTTTGGGTGAGACATATGCAATACCGTTAGCTTGTTTTTAGGATGAGTTTGGTGCGGTGGATGGAATGGGGGTATTGGGTAAAGCCTAAGGCTGCCGCAACCTGTTCCGGTCTTCCCGAACCACCGCTATCACAGCGTAGCCTCATGCCTATAGTGCCGTAGCCACTATGCCAATCAAAAAGCCATAGGTCATCAATTAAAGCCCTCAGGTCGTAATTGCGGGTGCCGGTGTCCCGCTCATGGTGCCAGGGCAGGTGCTTTACCGATAGCAGAGAGGCAAGTGCTGACTCTATATCCTGCTTGTCCTTTTCAGTCTCTACTTCAACCTCATACTCAGCGTAGCCAACCTGCGATTGTAGGGATGGCATGGTTGGGGCTACTGGGTAAACCTGTAGTATTTTGATGCCAGGTGGCAATTGCCGACTTACTGCGGTGGTGAAGGAGTGTGGGGAGACCCATTTAGTGCAAAAGATATCCATTAGCTCGGCTTGGCTAGTTATCCCCACCGGCAGGGGTGCGGCTAGAGATATCCGGGGGTGGGGGCTAAACCCCTCGGTGTAAGCCAGTGGTATCCCGGCTCGATGTAGGGCTCTTTGCCATAGACGCATTATATCAAGATGGGAAATGAACTTTGTCTCTTCTCCCCGGCAAAACCTAATCCGCAGTCGTTGCATGCCTTTCCTTGGTCAGAACAATCTTCTCTATTTTCCTCCCCCGCATCTCAGTTATAACTATCCTCAACCCCTTGTACCTTAGCTGCTCACTTTGTTTGGGTATGTGTCCCAAAAGGTGTAGGACAAAGCCAGCTACTGTTTCATAGTCACCCGTGGGCAACTCCAAACCCATCTCTTCATTGGCTTCCTCAATACGCATTCCGCCATCGATTTGGAAGGTATACTCGTTGATTGTTTCATACTCTTTTTCTATCGCTGCTAGCTCATCGCCTACCGGACCAACGATTTCCTCCATCAGCCGGCTGAGGCTAACTATGCCTGCGGCGCCGCCGAACTCGTCAACAACCACCGTCATCCGGTAGTTTTTATCCCTCATCTCGGCAAAGAGCTCGCTGATTCTTTTGGTCTCAGGGGCAAAGTAAGCCGGGCGAATCAGGTCATCAATGACACCCTCATCACTGATAGTTTCCTTAGCCTGAGCCATAACTATATCCTTTACCGAAAGGATGCCGACTACATTATCCCTGTTATGCTCATAGACCGGAAAGCGGGATAGCGGGGATTGGGCGTAAAGATTGAGGAAATCGGCTAGTTTGGTCCCCTTCTCTACCCACACTACCTCGGTGCGTGGTACCATAACCTCGCTGACGGGGCGGTTGCCAAACTCAAATACCTTGTGCAGCATCTCAGCCTCTTCCTCCTCCACTGTCCCCTCCTTATGCCCCACCGATATCATAGTTCGAATTTCCTCCTCGGTAGCCAAAGACCTGGGCACAGGCGTCCCGCCAAATAGTTTGCTAAATCCTGAGGCAATCCAGCTCAGCGCAACCACAAACGGGGTAAGCAGCCGGGATATCGCCTCTATCGGTCGGGCAAGGGCTAGGGATAACCCCTCAGCATGCCGGGTGGCTATGGTTTTGGGGGTAGTTTCGCAGAATATCAGTAGAACAATAGTTACCACTATGGTAGCGATGAGGATGCCTTGCTCCCCCCAGACGGAGATGGCTAAAAAAGTAGCCAGGGCAGCGGCGGCAGTGTTGACGAAATTATTACCCAGCAGAATGGTGGACAGAAGCCTTTCCGGTTTCTCCATCATCCTGGCTACTTGTTTTGCTCCTCTTACCTTGGTATTAACCAGATGCTGTAGCCTTATCCTTTGTAACGAGACAAAGGCTGTTTCCGAACTGGAGAAGAAGGCTGATAGCAGGAGGCAGAGGATGAGAAGTACTAGGTACAGTGTTTCAATGCCAGACATATGGCATCACTCCAATCTTACGACCTCCCGAATTAGTCCCTTTTCGTCATCATAGCATTGGCTAGTAGGTGTGTCAAAAGAGTTATCTGAGATTGTTAAGCAACCTATCCCCCTCAGCACCCTGAAAAACTCTTGATTTTTCAGGGAACCCGCTTTAGTTTTATATGGTAATCCTATCCCCCTAACCCCCTTCCCTTGCAAGGTAAGGGGGAAATATTTAATTAAGAGAGGCGAAGCCTCTCTTTGACTCTCTGAGTCTTGGGTAATTATGGGTATTTTAGAGGGGCGCTAGCCCCTCTTTTTAAAATGTATCCCCTTCCCCTTAATAAGGGGAAGGGGATATAGGGGATGGGGTTAATAAACGTCCTCTGTGGCTATTTGCCTTTTAGCAGCTATGCTATAATCTGGGGGATGAAAATCCTGGGCATTGAGACCTCGTGTGATGAAACGGCGGCGGCAGTGGTGGAGGATGGGACCAAAGTCCTGTCCAATCAGATTGCCTCTCAGGTGGAAATCCATGCCCGCTATGGCGGGGTTGTCCCCGAGGTAGCCTCCCGTCAGCATATCCTGTCCATCATCCCGGTTATTGAGCAGGCAATGGCTAAGGCTGGGGTTACCTGGAGAGATTTGGCTGGTATTGCCGTTACTATCGGACCGGGTCTGGCTGGCTCATTACTGGTGGGAGTGAATGTAGCTAAGGCTATTGCCTTGGCTCACGGCTTGCCTATTACCGGGGTTAACCACCTGGAGGGTCATATCTACGCTAACTGGCTTGTTGACCACAGCATTGATTTCCCCGTGGTGTGCCTTATTGTTTCTGGGGGACATAGTGATTTGGTGTTGATGAGGGAGCATGGGGATTATATTGTATTGGGGCGGACGCGAGACGACGCTGCCGGTGAAGCCTTTGATAAAGCCGCCAGAATACTGGGCTTGGGCTACCCCGGCGGTCCAGCTATTGAGCAGGCAGCAAGAGGGGGCACTGCTTCTATTCAGCTACCCCGTGCCTGGCTAAAGGGGAGCAGCGCCTTCAGCTTTAGTGGTGTTAAGACAGCACTGCTGCGCCTGGTTGAAGCTGGGAAGGTGTCATCTGTGGCTGATGCTTCCGCCAGTTTTCAGGAGGCAGTGATTGACGTCTTGGTGGCTAAAACGGTGGCAGTAGCCAAGGAGCGACGGGTGAAGCAGATTTTGTTAGCCGGTGGGGTGGCAGCAAATCAGCTGCTTCGAAAATGGCTGGTGAAAAATTCCCCCCTCCCTGTCTTGGTTCCTGAGCCTATATTGTGTACCGATAACGCCGCTATGATTGCTGCCTGTGGCTACTACCGGCTCAAGGCAGGCAAGACTAGTGGCTTAGACTTGGATGTGGTGCCCAGCCTCAAGCTGGCTTAAGCGGCAGCATTGGCACCTGCCTTGACGGCATAGGGTGTTGTAGATTTGGATTAGCCCCTGCTGGCGCCGGGCTGAATTTATTAGGCTGCTGTTTAGCCCAAGCTGCTTCATCATATGTCTTTCTACCGTGTTCGCTGCTAGCCTGGGATAGCCACGATAAAGGTCAAAGGCTCTCCCTCCAGCCTCCGGTCGGGAGTTTAGCCTGCTCCAGGCAAAGGTGAAGGGCAGGAGTATATTCACGGCAATATCAGCCGCTCGCCATCTGCCAATAAGGCTTGGATTGTAGCTCTGGCTACTCAAGCCAAAATCAAAGTGGCTTGCCCAATAGCCATCGGCAGTAACCCTAAATCCCCTTTCTAATCTGAGGTAGCCCTCCTTTATCATATTGACCACCTCTTCAACCATACCCCTTTCCCGGTAGCGCCGGACAAGGTAGCTCATAGCTGCTATACGGCGCAAAGGAAAGTTGTTTGGTCTGACCTTAAACAGGTGCCACTCATCCTCCGACATTGCCTTGGTGTTGCCAGAGGCAGCCCATAGCCCCTCCAGTTTTTCTACCCGCCCATCACCCTTATCTTCCTTATTCTGGCGCTGCGACGGTAGCAGCCCGGCTGTGCCCAGCAGCAACGCCTGTAGCCGGGCAAGGCATTCTTTCTCCGATATTTCCCCCTGAGTCATAGACTGTAGAATCGAGAGTGGCAAGCTTCTGGCTAGCTTGAGCATGGGTAGCTTATTCTTGGCATAACCTAGAGCCGCCATTATCCCCTGATAGAGGCACTGGCTTGCCTCCATCTGTGTCAATTCAGCTTGAAACTCAGCCGTCTTAGCTGAGAACCGCTCCTCCCCAGTGCTATCTAGAAATTCTGCCAGGGTATCCGAAGCTAAGCCTTTCACTGTTTTACGGCAAGGGAGACTGGAATGAACCCTGACGGCACCCCTTACGTATTTATCTAGGGCGAGGATGGGCGCCGTTTTCCCATTGTGGAGATTGGTGGCTGCCTCACCGTTGTCTTCCAGAACCACATGCAGGATTACCTGGTTATAGGCTGGGTCTTGGTGGTGTCGGTGAGCTTGCCAATCACTGGATTTGACATGAACCTCTATATCCCCCTTTATTATCCCCTGGCTGGTGGCAATAACCGCATCCCGGAAATCACCCCCACGGTCGTCATTCTTCCTTCCCGGGTAGATTATCCTTATCGGCTCACCACCAGTTGTGGTCAGCTCATCTCTAGCCATCAGCTTTTGCCACATTTCCACCACCACCCTCTCTGAGAGATTATTTAGCAACCCTCACCCTTTATCCCCCTCCCTTTAGTTTTGGTTAACCTCGCCCCCTTAGTCCCCCTCTCCCTTAAGGGAGAGGGGGACGAGATTTTAGAGAGGGGGCAAAGCCCCCTCTCTTACTTTCACTCCCCCTTCCCTTACTAAGGGAAGGGGGTCAGGGGGATAGGTTATTGAAGAGAGGCGAAGCCTCTCTTCAATGCTCCTTGCTTATTTAACACGTTATCGTGTATCCATAGGCCAATAAAAACGGTTTAGCCGGTTAAACCGCTGCTATCCCTACTTTGGCACCCAGCTCCGCTCCCTCATGATTAATGGCTCAATCCTTTTCGGGCGGTTTTTGCTGAGCCGCCTGATATTCAAACCTAGCCCGTTCAGCGATAATGGAGA